>RRZU010175908.1_pt1 | contig 19252 bp, 17 predicted proteins | sample 2165561 | NCBI WGS metagenome assembly RRZU01 (sample SAMN10456909, study PRJNA506462) | wastewater metagenome | isolation source: wastewater sludge | place: USA: Moscow, Idaho | reverse complement strand
CTGCAACAAGATCGTCACCCGCGACCACGGCCGGGCCGCGGCCTACCTGGATGCGCTCGAGCACGAGATGGCGCTGGCCGCGGCCGCGCTGGGCGAGCGGGTGCAGGTCTCGCAGCTGCATTTCGGCGGCGGCACGCCGACCTTCCTGAGCGACGAGGAGCTGTCGCGGCTGATGGCGGCGATCCGCACGCGCTTCGAGCTGCTGCCCAAGGGCGAGTTCTCGATCGAGATCGACCCGCGCACCGTCACCCGCCAGCGTCTGGCGCATCTTCGCGCGCTCGGGCTGAACCGCGTCTCCTTCGGCGTGCAGGACTTCGATGCCCAGGTCCAGCAGGCGGTGCACCGCATCCAGCCCTTCGAGCAGGTCGAGGCGCTGATGCGCGATGCGCGCGAGCTGGGCTTCGAGTCGATCAATGTCGATCTGATCTACGGCCTGCCGCGCCAGACGCCCGAGAGCTTCGAGCGCACGGTGCGCCAGGTGGCCGGCCTGCGGCCGGATCGCATCGCGATGTACGGCTATGCGCACCTGCCGACCCGCTTCAAGCCGCAGCGCCGCATCGAGCCGGCCGAGCTGCCCAGCGGTGGTCAGCGGGTGGGCATGCTGGCGCAGGCGCTGGCCGGCTTCGTCAGCCACGGCTACCAGTACATCGGCATGGACCACTTCGCGCTGCCTGACGATCCGCTGGCGCAGGCCAAGCGCCAGGGGCGGCTGCACCGCAACTTCCAGGGCTACAGCACGCAGCCCGACTGCGACCTGATCGGCCTGGGCGTGTCGGCGATCTCTCGGGTGGGGCCTTGCTACAGCCAGAATGCCAAGACGCTCGACGAGTATTACGATGCGCTGCGTTCCAACCAGCTTCCGGTGGTGCGCGGCCTGGCACTGACCCGCGACGACCTGGTGCGGCGCGCGGTGATCATGTCGATCATGTGCCATGGCCGGCTCAGCTACGAGTCGGTCGCGCTGGCCCATCTGATCGACGTGCGCTCGTATTTCGCCGCCGAGATCGAGGCGCTCGAGGATCTGGCCCGCGACGGCCTGGTCACGCTGAGCGAGGACGGGCTGGAGGTCACGCCGCTGGGCTGGTACTTCGTCCGCTCGGTCGCGATGGTCTTCGACCGTCACCTGCGGGCCGACCGCAACCGGGAGCGCTTCTCCAAGGTGATCTGAATGACAGGTGCGCTGCTGCTGACGGCGGCACTGATGGGCCTGGCCGGCACGCCGCACTGCGCGGCGATGTGCGCGGCCGGATGTGCGGCGGTGGCGCGGCGCTGCACGCCGCAGGCACCGGTGCGCGGCTCGCTGGGGCTGCTGGCCGGGCGGCTGCTGGCCTATGCGCTGGCGGGCGCGGCGGCGGCCTCGATCGTCGGCGGGCTGCGCTGGCTGGCCGAGGTGGCGGGCTGGCTGCGCCCGCTCTGGACCGGGCTGCAGCTGTTCATGGTGATGATCGGCCTGTGGCTGCTGCTGCGCGGACGCTTGCCCGCCGCGCTGGAGGCCTGGATCGAGCAGAGGGCAACAGCCCGGCCCGAGCTGCCCGACGGCACGCGGCGCGTCGCGATGCCGGGCGAGCTCAAGGCCGCCGGTGTCGGCCTGCTGTGGCCGGCATTGCCCTGCGGTCTGCTGCATGCGGCGCTGCTGCTGGCGGCAGTGGCGTCCTCGCCGCTGGAGGGCGCGGCGGTCATGGCCGTCTTCGCGCTGGCCAGCAGCGCGGCGCTGCTGCTGGGGCCGGCGCTGTGGCTGCGGCTGCTGCCGGCCGCGCTGCGGCGCTCCGGCGCGGCAAGCGGGCCGGGCGATCTGCGCGCGACCTTGCCGCTGCGCCTGTCCGGGCTGGCGGTCATGCTGCTGTCGGGCTGGTCGCTGTTCGGCCACGGCCCCTGGGCCGAGGCGCTGATCGCCTGGTGCAGCTGAGCATTGCCGCGGATGCGGCGCCGATCCGGCATGCCTAGAATCACCGGGCGCACCGAGACCCGAAAATCTCACGCTCTCCGCCCCCATTTCCTGTTTGAAACAAGCCACGAGACCGGACCCACCATGTACCAGCACATCCAGGTGCCTGCCGAGGGACAGAAGATCAGCGTCAACGAGGATTGCACGCTGAATGTCCCGAACCATCCGATCATCCCGTTCATCGAGGGCGACGGCGTCGGCGTCGATGTCACGCCGGTGATGATCAAGGTGATCGATGCCGCGGTGGCACGCTCCTACGGCGGCGAGCGCCGCATCCACTGGATGGAGATCTTCGCCGGCGAGAAGGCGACCCGCGTCTACGGACCCGATGTCTGGCTGCCCGACGAGACGCTCGAGGTGGTGCGCGACTATCTGGTGTCGATCAAGGGCCCGCTGACCACGCCGGTGGGTGGCGGCATCCGCTCGCTCAACGTCGCGCTGCGCCAGGAGCTCGACCTCTACGTCTGCCTGCGCCCGGTGCGCTACTTCAAGGGCGTGCCCTCGCCGCTGAAGGAGCCCGAGAAGACCGACATGGTCATCTTCCGCGAGAACTCCGAGGACATCTACGCCGGCATCGAGTATCCGGCCGGCAGCGAGAAGGCGAAGCAGCTCATCCGCTTCCTGCAGGAAGAGATGGGCGTCACGAAGATCCGCTTCCCCGAGACCTCGGGCCTGGGCGTGAAGCCGGTGTCGATCGAGGGCACCGAGCGCCTGGTGCGCAAGGCCATCCAGTACGCGATCGACCATGACAAGCCCAGCGTGACCCTGGTCCACAAGGGCAACATCATGAAGTTCACGGAAGGCGGCTTCCGCGACTGGGGCTACGCGCTGGCGCAGAAGGAGTTCGGCGCCGAGCTGATCGACGGCGGCCCGTGGATGCGTCTGAAGAATCCGAAGACCGGTCGCGACATCCTCATCAAGGACGCGATCACCGATGCCTTCCTGCAGCAGGTGCTGCTGCGTCCGGCCGAGTATTCGGTGATCGCGACGCTGAACCTCAACGGCGACTACATCTCCGACGCGGTGGCGGCGCAGGTCGGCGGCATCGGCATCGCGCCGGGCGCCAACCTGTCGAACTCGGTGGCGATGTTCGAGGCCACCCACGGCACCGCGCCGCGCTATGCCGGCAAGGACTATGTGAATCCGGGTTCGCTGATCCTGTCGGCCGAGATGATGCTGCGCCACATCGGCTGGGCCGAGGCCGCCGATCTGGTGATCGAGTCGATGGAGCGCGCCATCCAGACCGGCCGCGTCACCTATGACTTCGCCCGCCTGATGGAGGAGGCGACCCAGGTTTCCTGCTCCGGTTTCGGCCAGGTGATGATCGAGCAGATGTCCTGATGACGCGGCGCGCCCTGAGCGCGCTGCACCGAAAAAGAAGGCCCGCAGTCGCGGGCCTTTTGTCGAGGGCCTTTTGTCTTGCCTGGTGGCTCAGGCGGCTGCGGTGTTTTCCGCCGCGGCCGGCTCTTCGGTGCGCATGCCCGCCTGGCCCCGGCCGGGTGGCGGGTCGATCTGGCAGATGTTGTGCGCCAGGCGGCCCTTGGGGCCGTCGACCAGATCGAAGCTGACCTGCGCGCCCTGCTTCAGGGTGCGGAAGCCCTCCATCTGGATGGCGGAAAAGTGCGCGAAGACATCTTCGCCACCTTCGGCGGGCTGGATGAAGCCGAAGCCCTTGACGTCATTGAACCACTTGACGAGTCCGGTAGCCACTGATTTTTCTCCTCTTTCCCAACAAAAAACCCAATAGTTTCAGTCGGATTCTGTAGATAGAGTCTTTATGTGTCAAGAATCTGTCAGCTCTGCCAGATCCGGCTTCTGGTGCGAAGCGTGAACCAATGGCGGTTTTCCCCAGGGGCGATGCCTGCCTGCGCCGGCCGAGCGATGGCGGCGGCGGGCCGCAAATCCTGACTCGGTCTGGCAGTGCGAAGATCGGCTTGTCCGGGTCTTCAGCGCACATCCCCGCCGATCTATAGAATGTTTTCCATGGCCAGCAACACGCCTGACGGATCGAATCCACTTCCCCCCGGCCCGCCCGATGACGGACAGGGCTCAGTTGTCGAGGAACGCCTGCTCCAGCGCGTGGAGCCGCCACGTTCCTATCAAGTCGTCATGCTGAACGACGATTACACCCCGATGGAATTCGTGGTGATGGTCCTGCAGCAGCATTTCCACCATGACATCGATGCCGCCACCCAGATCATGCTGAAGATCCATCATGAGGGGCGGGCGGTCTGCGGGGTGTATACCCGCGATGTCGCCGCGACGAAGGTCGAATTGGTTCTGGCAGCGGCACGGAGGGCGGGGCACCCGCTCCAGTGCATTTTGGAGGTCGCATGATCGCGCAAGAGTTGGAAGTCAGTCTGCACATGGCGTTCGTCGAGGCGCGGCAGCAGCGGCACGAGTTCATCACGGTCGAGCATCTGCTGCTCGCCCTGCTGGACAACCCCTCGGCATCCGAGGTGCTGCGCGCCTGCGCGGCCAATCTTGATGACCTGCGCAAGAGCCTGACGCAGTTCATCAAGGAGAACACCCCCACCGTCGGCGGCACCGACGAGGTCGACACGCAGCCCACGCTGGGTTTCCAGCGCGTGATCCAGCGCGCGATCATGCATGTGCAGTCGACCGGCAACGGCAAGAAGGAAGTCACCGGCGCGAACGTGCTGGTGGCCATCTTCGGCGAGAAGGACTCGCACGCGGTCTACTACCTGCACCAGCAGGGCGTGACCCGGCTCGATGTCGTGAACTTCATCGCCCACGGCATCAAGAAGTCCGATCCGCCGGAGCCGACCCGCTCGTCGGGTGAGTCCTCGTCTTCGTCGTCCTCCTCGTCCGAGGGCGAGAAGGAGGAGGGCGAGGGCAAGGGCTCGCCGCTCGACCAGTACACCCAGAACCTGAACCAGCAGGCCCGCGAAGGCCGCATCGATCCGCTGATCGGCCGCGAGCATGAGGTCGAGCGGGTGATCCAGGTGCTGTGCCGCCGGCGCAAGAACAATCCGCTGCTGGTCGGCGAGGCCGGCGTCGGCAAGACCGCGATCGCCGAGGGTCTGGCCTGGCGCATCACCCAGGGCGACGTGCCCGAGGTGCTGTCCGAGGCCACCGTCTACTCGCTCGACATGGGCGCGCTGCTGGCGGGCACCAAGTACCGCGGCGACTTCGAGCAGCGCCTGAAGGCGGTGCTCAAGCAGCTCAAGGAGCAGCCGCATGCGGTGCTGTTCATCGACGAGATCCACACGCTGATCGGGGCCGGCGCGGCGTCGGGCGGCACGCTCGATGCCAGCAACCTGCTCAAGCCCGCGCTGAGCTCGGGTCAGATGAAGTGCATCGGCGCGACCACCTTCACCGAGTACCGCGGCATCTTCGAGAAGGATGCGGCGCTCTCCCGGCGCTTCCAGAAGGTCGACGTGGTCGAGCCGACCGTCGAGCAGACGATCGAGATCCTCAAGGGCCTGAAGTCGCGCTTCGAGGAGCACCACGGCGTCAAGTACGACGTCGGCGCGCTGCAGGCCGCGGCCGAGCTGTCGGCCAAGTACATCAACGATCGCCATCTGCCCGACAAGGCGATCGACGTGATCGACGAGGCCGGCGCGGCCCAGCGGGTGCTGCCGAAGAACAAGCAGCGCAAGAAGATCACCCGCGGCGAGGTCGAGGACATCGTCGCCAAGATCGCGCGCATTCCGCCGGCGAGCGTCTCCAGCGACGACCGCAGCAAGCTCAAGAGCCTGGACCGCGATCTCAAGAGCGTGGTCTTCGGTCAGGATGCGGCGATCGACGCGCTCTCGGGCGCGATCAAGATGGCCCGCTCCGGCCTGGGCAAGCCGGACAAGCCGATCGGCGCCTTCCTGTTCTCCGGCCCGACCGGCGTCGGCAAGACCGAGGTGGCCAAGCAGCTCGCCTACATCCTGGGCATCGACCTGATCCGCTTCGACATGTCGGAGTACATGGAGCGCCATGCGGTCAGCCGCCTGATCGGCGCGCCTCCGGGCTATGTCGGCTTCGACCAGGGCGGCCTGCTGACCGAGGCGGTCACGAAGAAGCCGCACTGCGTGCTGCTGCTCGACGAGATCGAGAAGGCGCACCCGGATGTCTTCAACGTGCTGCTGCAGGTGATGGATCACGGCACGCTGACCGACAACAACGGGCGCAAGGCCGACTTCCGCAACGCCATCATCGTGATGACGACCAACGCCGGTGCGGAGACGATGCAGAAGGCGACGATCGGCTTCACCACGCAGCGCGAGAGCGGCGACGAGATGGGCGATCTCAAGCGCATGTTCACGCCCGAGTTCCGCAACCGCCTCGACTCGATCGTGTCCTTCCGTGCGCTCGACGAGGAGATCATCCTGCGGGTGGTCGACAAGTTCCTGCTGCAGCTCGAGGGCCAGCTCGGCGAGAAGAAGGTCGAGGTCACCTTCACCGATGCGCTGCGCAAGCATCTGGCCAAGCGCGGCTTCGACCCGCTGATGGGCGCGCGGCCGATGCAGCGCCTGATCCAGGACACGATCCGGCGCGCGCTGGCCGACGAGCTGCTGTTCGGCCGCCTGGTCGACGGCGGGCGCCTGACGGTCGATGTCAACGAGGCCGGCGAGGTCAGCCTGGACATTGAGCCGCGCAAGAGCGACAAGCCCAAGGCCGAGCCGGCCACCGCCTGATCCGGACCGGACATGAAGAAGGGCGCCCTCGGGCGCCCTTTGCGCTTTCCGGTTCTTCCGCTGGACGCTGGAAGGCGCGGGGGGGTCAGGCGTCGGTGCGGCGGAAGTCGTCCTTGCCGGCGCCGCACTCCGGGCAGCACCAGTCCTCGGGCACCGCGGCCCAGGGCGTGCCCGGCTCGATGCCGTCCTCGGGGCGGCCGACTTCCTCGTCATAGACGAAGTGGCACAGCGTGCAGAGATGGGTCGCGGTGGCGAGTGGGGTGTTCATCGGGGTCTCCGGGCAGGCGGGTCGGACGGTGGGCAGGTGCACAGGTGGCACCGATCAGCGCGCGATTGTCGGCAGCGTGTCGCCGCTGCGACTTGACCCATCGCAGTCCGAGGCCGCGACCGCGGGCTGCGGCCCGGGTCAGCGCGCGTGAAGCCGCGGATCCTGGTGAAAGAAGTCACGCATCAGCGCATAGACCTCGGGAAATTCCAGCGCCAGGCCGTGCGGCGCGACGAAGAAGGCTTCGGCCGCGACCGGGAAGAACTCTTCCGGCCCCTGAGCCGCATACGGATCGAGCCAGGTCGGCCGGTCGGCATCGACCTCCGCGGCATGGTGCGCGAAGGCCTCGCCCATGACCGCCTGCCAGCGCTCGCGCTGCACGCGTGTCGGCAGGGCCGGCATGCCGTCGACCTGGCCGTCGCGCATGTCGATGACATGGACAAACTCGTGGATGACGACGTTGTAGGCCAGGTCCTGATCCGTCTCCAGCTGGCCGTCGCGGCCGCCGAGCCGCACGTCCTGCCAGGACAGCATCAGCGGACCGCCCTCGACCGCCTCGCCGGCCAGCACTTCTTCGCCGTTGTGCACCACGCCGTCCTCGTCATGCCACTGGCGCGGCACCACCACCTCGGACGGATGCAGCACGATGCCGACGAAGCCGTCGTACCAGTCGAGCTCGCCTGGCAGGTGCAGCACCGGCACGCAGGCCTGCGCGGCCACCGCGACCGCCATCGCGTCGTCGAGCACCAGGCCGCCGGCGGTGCTGAACTCCTTGCGGTCGAGCAGCAGCGAGGTCAGCTCGCGCAGTCGCAGCAGGTCCTCGAGCGACCGGTGGCGCAGGAAGGGCCAGCCGCGCAGCGTCTCCAGCCACAGCTCGTCGGGGATCGCGCGGGCCTCCAGCACGCGGCGGCGGCGCCAGTCGCGCCAGGCCTGCTGCCAGCGCCTCAGCATGGCCGCGAGGCGAGGCGGGAGGGCGGTCGGCGGTGCAGGCCGCGGGCGTCCAGCCGCAGCACCTCGGCGCGGGCCGGGCCGTGCTGGCCGTCGAGATCCCAGTCCGACAGCACATGGCGGCTCAGGCCGGGCCCCAGCCGCTCGTCGCCGGGGCGGTGGGTGTGGCCGTGGATCAGGCGGTCGGCGCCGGCGGCGGCCAGCAGCGACAGCATCTCGGCGCGGTCCAGGTCGGCATAGCCGGCCAGGCCCTGCTCGCGCTTGCGCTGCTCGCTGCCGTCGCGCATCGAGCGCGCCACCGCCATGCGCTCGGCCAGCGGCCGTGCCAGGAAGGCCTCGCGCCAGCCGGGCGTGCGCACCTGGGCGCGGAAGCGCTGGTAGTCGCGGTCGTCCAGGCATTCGGCGTCGCCGTGCACCAGCACCTGGCGGTGGCCGAAGGCCTGCAGCACGCAGCGGTCGGGCAGCACGGTCCAGCCCAGGCGGCGCGCCGCCTCGGGCCCGAGCAGGAAGTCGCGGTTGCCGGTGAGCATCGCCACCGGCCGGCGGCGCGCGGCCTCGGCCAGCGCCTGCAGCGCCTGCGCCATCGGGCTGACCGGGTCGGCCGGGGCGTCGAGCTGCTCGTCGCCGATCCAGACCTCGAACAGGTCGCCCAGCAGCACGATCAGGTCGGCATCGCTGGCCGCCAGGTGTTCGGCCAGCGCGTGGGCGGTGGCGGGTGCCTGCTCGCCCAGGTGCAGATCGGACAGCAGCTCGATGCCGCGCCAGTGCGGCGCGGCATGGATCTCGCTGGCGGCCCCGAGCGGGCCGTCCAGCAGCGTGATCACTCGACGATCACCGCGCGGGTGATGACGACGTCCTCGACCGGCACGTCGTCGTGGAAGCCGCGCGAGCCGGTGCGCACCTTCTCGATCTGGTCGACGATCGCGGTGCCGTCGACCACGCGGCCGAAGACGGCGTAGCCCCAGCCCTGGGCCGATTCCGAACGGAAGTTCAGGAAATCGTTGTTGGCGGTGTTGATGAAGAACTGCGCGGTGGCCGAGTGCGGCGCGTTGGTGCGCGCCATCGCCAGCGTGTACTTGTCGTTCTTCAGACCGTTGTTGGCCTCGTTCTTGATCTCGCCCTTCGTGGGCTTCTGCTTCAGGCCCGGCTCCATGCCGCCGCCCTGGACCATGAAGCCCTTGATGACGCGGTGGAAGACGGTGCCGTCGTAGTGACCGCTGCGCACGTAGTTCAGGAAGTTCTCGGTCGACAGCGGAGCGCGCTCGGCGTCGAGCTCGATGCGGATGGTGCCGAGGTTGGTCTGCAGTTCGACTTGCGGGGATGCCATGGTGTTCATTTCTCCAGGGAGGCTTTCTTGATCAGGACAGGTTCGGCCGGCACGTCGCGGTGCATGCCCGCCGAGCCGGTGCGCACGGCGCGGATCTTGTCGACCACGTCCATGCCTTCGACGACGCGGCCGAAGACCGCATAGCCGTTGCCGTCCGGCGAGTTCGGCTGGTCCAGGAAGGGATTGTCCTTCACGTTGATGAAGAACTGGGACGTTGCGGAATCCGGCACGGATGTGCGGGCCATCGCCAGCGTGCCGCGGGTGTTGCTCAGGCCGTTGCGGCTCTCCAGCGGGATCGGCGCGCGGGTGGGCTTTTCCTTCATCGAGGGCTCCATGCCGCCGCCCTGGATCATGAAGTTGCCGATCACGCGGTGGAAGATGGTGCCGTCGTAGTGGCCCGCCTTCACGTACTCGACGAAGTTGGCGACGGTCCTGGGCGCCTTGGCGGCGTCCAGGTCGACGACGATGTCGCCCATCGACGTGGCCAGGCGCACCTTCTCGGCCTGGGCCGCGCCGGACAGCGCCAGGCCCAGGGCCAGCGCGGTCGCGATGCGGGCGAACGGGAATGCGGTCATCGGCTTCACTCCTTCAGTCCTTCGAAACGGTTTCGGAAAAGATCTTCCATTGTCCGTGCTCGCGCGCCCAGTACTGGCGGCGCAGCGGCCCCGGCGCATGTCCGCGCAGCACTTCGCGGAAGCTCGCCAGCAGCACCTCCTCGCGGTCCTGCCAGACGAACAGGCTCAAGTCTGCCAGCTGGCGATCGCGCCCGCCGCTGGCGGCCAATTCCCCGGCCAGCCGGGGGGCAGGATCGTGTTCGCCGTCGCCGGTCGCGAAGCGGGCCGAGTACAGCGCCCGCAGGGCTTCCAGATCGCCCCGCGCGCGGGCCAGGCGCCAGACCTCGACCAGATTGCGGGTACGCAGCCGCGCCTGGGCCAGGCTGCGCGGCGCCACCCATTCGAGCCGCTCGGCCACCAGCACCGGGGTGCGCCGCGGCACCAGCTCGAACATCAGCCGCTGCAGGTCCGCGTCGGCCAGCACCAGGTGGCAGGAGGGCGGCGGCATCACGCCCGGCGGCCGTGGCGAGGGGCCGTGCAGCCAGAAGGGCTGGGCCGGGCGTCCGAGTCTTCGGTCATGCTCGTTCGGATGGTCGAGCACCAGCGCGCCGGCGCCATGCTCCTCGCCGATCTGGCGTGGCGACAGGCGCGACTCGATCCGGTACAGGCCCAGCGGCGTGCCGGGCCGCAGCGGATCGCGCTCGTCGGCGCGCGGACCGACCCGCACCGGGCAGGTCGTCGCCACCCGCAGCTGTCCGGCACGCTGCTCGAGCACGAACAGCCGCGAGGTCGCGCATTCGATCGCCACCATCTGGCGCACCGAATCGGCCAGATGCACCACCTGCCGCGGCAGATGCTCGGGCGGCGGGGGGTCTGCCAGGACTGCAGCCGCAGCACGCTGGCCTGGCGCCAGCGCGCCAGCCGCTGCGCGTCCAGCCCGGCCGGCGTGGGCTGCAGTCTGCCGGTCAGCACCAGCTGCAGGTCGGCGCAGGCCAGTCGGGCCAGCGGGTAGCGCGGTGTCTGGCGCAGCAGCGCCTCGACCTGGCGCAGCGCCTCTTCGAGCCGGCCTTCGCCGATCAGCCGGTAGACCGCCAGCAGCTGTTCCTCGGCGCCGGGCAGGCGATGGGCCGGCGCACCGGCCAGCCGTGCCGTCTGGCGTGTTGCCGGCGGTGTCGCTGGTGGTGTCGCTTGTGGCGCTGGCACGGTGGTCGCGAAGGCCGGCGGTGCATCGACCAGGCTGACGAAGCTCTCTCGCGGTGTCAGCGTGAGGCTGGACGCCTGTGTGTCCGGCATGTCCGGTGTTTCCGGGTCAAGCCGGCTCGACCGCGGTGGATGCGCAGGAGAGGGCACTGCTGCCGGACGCCGATGCCGCATCCACAGCAGGGTGCCGGCCGCGCCGCCCAGCAGCGTCAGCATCAGCAGTGCTGCCCGTGCCGGCGAAGACGGCGCTCGCGCCGGTGGCTCGGGCGTGCCGGGCTCCGCCCAGGCCAGTTCGTCCGCCGTGGCCCGGGCCTGCAGCCGAACCAGATTGTCATGCGCCAGCGCATGGGGGCGGCTGGTGCGCAGTGCCTGCTCGAAGGCGGCACGGGCCTCGTCGACGCGGCCGTGGCGTGCCAGCAGCACGCCGAGATTGACCAGCGGTTCGGGCCGCTCGGGCTGCTCGCGCACCAGCTGCTCGAACAGGCGCATCGCCTCGCCGTCCTGGCGGCGCTGCGCCAGCTCCAGCGCCTGCATGAAGCGCTGCTGCTCCGGCGTCGACGCCTGCGCGGCGGCGGCTGCCGGCCCGCCCGCCAGGCCGGCAGCCAATGCCAGCATGAGCAGGCCGTGGGCCGGCCGGCGAGGGGCATCGAAGGCGGTCGGTGGAATGCCGCGGCGTGGTGCGGCTTCCTCGGCAGGCTGGATCATGAGCGGATTGTGCATAGTCCGGCGCGATCGCTCCCCGCCGGCAGGGGTGCCGGTACCGGGCGAATGCCCGGCCGGCGGGGCTATACTGGCCGCCCGGTCGACATCCCGAGGTCCGTTCGCGACCCTCCTGCCGACCGCTTCCCGCCACCGAATTTCCGCCGATCGATGACTCTCCGCATCCACAACAGCCTCACTCGCACGCTCGAAGACTTCCAGTCCATCGAACCCGGCCAGGTGCGGATGTATGTGTGCGGCATGACGATCTACGACCTGTGCCACATCGGCCACGCGCGGATGATGATGTCCTTCGACGTGGTGCAGCGCTGGCTGCGTGCCAGCGGCTATGCGGTCACCTATGTGCGCAACATCACCGACATCGACGACAAGATCATCCGCCGTGCGGTCGAGCGCGGCATCACCATCCGCCAGCTCACCGACGAGATGACGGCCGCCATGCACGCCGACATCGGCGCGCTGGGCATCGAGCGCCCGACCCACGAGCCGCGCGCCACCGAGTACGTGCCGCAGATGCTGTCGATGATCGGGCTGCTGCAGGAGAAGGGCCTGGCCTACCAGGCCGACAACGGCGACGTGAACTACGCAGTGCGCCGCTTCCCCGGCTACGGCAAGCTCTCTGGCAAGTCGCTCGACGACCTGCGCGCCGGCGAGCGCGTCGCGGTGGCCGACGGCAAGGACGATCCGCTCGACTTCGTGCTGTGGAAGTCCGCCAAGCCGGAGGAGCCGGAAGACGCCAAATACGCCTCGGCCTACGGTCCGGGCCGCCCGGGCTGGCACATCGAGTGCTCGGCGATGAGCTGCGCGCTGCTGGGCGAGACCTTCGACATCCATGGCGGCGGCCTGGACCTGCAGTTCCCGCACCACGAGAACGAGATCGCCCAGAGCGAAGGCGCCACCGGCCAGCCCTTCGTGCGGACCTGGATGCACAACGGCTTCCTGAACGTCGACAACGAGAAGATGTCCAAGTCGCTGGGCAACTTCTTCACCATCCGCGACGTGCTGAAGTCCTACGACGGCGAGACGCTGCGCTTCTTCATGCTGCGCGTGCACTACCGCAGCCCGTTCAACTTCAGCGACGCCGGCCTGGACGATGCCCGCAGCGCGCTGCGCCGGCTCTACACCGCGCTGGACGCGGTCGAGGCCGCGTCGGTCGAGATCGACTGGGCGCATCCGGCCGCCGCCCGCTTCAAGGCGGCGATGGACGACGACTTCAACACGCCGATCGCGGTGGCGGTGCTCTTCGAGCTGGCCGGCGAGGTCAACCGCGGCCGTTCGGCCGAGGTGGCCGGCCTTCTGAAGGCGCTGGCCGGCGTGCTGGGCCTGCTGCAGCAGGCGCCGCGGGCCTGGCTGCAGGGGGCGACCGGCTCGGACGACACCGGTCTGGCCGAAGCCGAGATCCTCGCGCGCATCGAGGCGCGCACTGCGGCCAAGAAGGCACGCGACTTCGCCGAGGCCGACCGCATCCGCCAGCAACTGCAGGCCGCCGGCATCGTCCTGAAGGACGGACCGCAGGGCACCACCTGGGTGCGCGCCTGAGCCCCGCTGCCGAGCGTCTGACGCCTGACACGATGAGCGACGCTGCTGCAGCGATGGACGCCGGCGCGCCGGTCGCGCTGGTCACGCCGGACTACTGGGACGAGGCCTGCCGCTACCTGGCGCGCCGCGACCGGGTGATGAACAAGCTGATCCCGCGCTTCGGCACCGCGCGGCTGCGCAGTCGCGGCGACGCCTTCACCACGCTGGCGCGCTCGATCGTCGGTCAGCAGGTCTCGGTCAAGGCGGCGCAGTCGGTCTGGGAGAAGGTCGTCGGCCTGGGGCTGGGCCAGCGCCATCACATCGATCCGGTCGCGCTGTCGAGCCTGTCGGTCGAGTCGATGCGCGCGGCCGGCCTGTCGGTGCGCAAGGTCGAGTACCTGCGCGATCTGGCGCGCCATTTCGTCGAGGGCTGCGTGCACGAGACCGACTGGGGCTCGATGGGCGACGAGGCGATCATCGAGGAGCTGGTGGCGATCCGCGGCATCGGCCGCTGGACCGCCGAGATGTTCCTGATCTTCTACCTGATGCGTCCGAACGTGCTGCCTCTGGACGACGCCGGGCTGATCCGCGGCATCAGCCTGAACTATTTCAGCGGCGAGCCGGTCTCACGTGCCGAGGCACGCGAGGTCGGCGACGCCTGGGCGCCCTACCGGTCGGTCGCGACCTGGTATCTGTGGCGCAGTCTCGACCCGCAGCCGGCGGGCGGCTAAACTAAAGTACAGTCCGTGATCAATTCCCGGCCCCAATCCGTCCGGCGGACGCGGGGCCCCGGGAGCCAACCAGGATCGATGCCCATGAGCAAGAAACACTTCCTCGACTTCGAACAGCCGATCGCCGAGCTCGAGACCAAGATCGAGGAACTGCGCTACGTGCAGAACGAGTCGGCGGTGGACATCTCGGAAGAGATCGAGCGCCTGTCGAAGAAGAGCCAGCAGCTTGCCAAGGACATCTACTCGAGCCTGTCGCCCTGGCAGGTCACGCAGATCGCCCGCCATCCGCAGCGCCCCTACACGCTGGACTATGTCGGCGAGATCTTCACCGACTTCCAGGAACTGCACGGCGACCGCGCCTTCGCCGACGACCTGTCGATCGTGGGCGGTCTGGCGCGCTTCAACGGCCGCGCCTGCATGGTCATCGGCCACCAGAAGGGCCGCGACACCAAGGAGCGCGCCGCGCGCAACTTCGGCATGGCCCGACCCGAGGGCTACCGCAAGGCGCTGCGCCTGATGAAGCTGGCCGAGAAGTTCGGCCTGCCGGTCTTCACCTTCGTGGACACGCCCGGCGCCTATCCCGGCATCGGCGCCGAGGAGCGCGGCCAGTCCGAGGCCATCGGCCGCAACATCTTCGAGATGGCGCAGCTCGAGGTGCCGATCATCACCACGATCATCGGCGAGGGCGGCTCCGGCGGCGCGCTGGCGATCTCGGTGGCCGACCAGGTGCTGATGCTGCAGTTCTCGGTCTATTCGGTCATCTCGCCGGAAGGCTGTGCCTCGATCCTGTGGAAGACCGCCGAGCGCGCCAGCGACGCCGCCGAGGCCCTGGGCATCACCGCGCACCGCCTGAAGGCGCTGGGCCTGGTCGACAAGATCGTCAGCGAGCCGGTCGGCGGCGCGCACCGCGACACCCGCCAGATGTGCGCCAACCTCAAGCGCGCGCTCAACGACGCGCTGCGCCAGGTCGGCGACCTGAAGGCCAAGGAGCTGCTGGACCAGCGCTACGAGCGCCTGCGCGCCTACGGCCGCTTCACCGACACCAAGGCCTGATCCGCCCCCTGCGATCCGCCTTCTTCGATTCCCTCGAGCCCGGTCCGGTCGCGGTCGCCTGCAGTGGCGGGCGCGACTCGATGGCGCTGCTGCACGCCACCTGGCGGGCCGCGCGTGATCTGGCCGGGCAGGGCGCACCGGCCTTGCCTGTGCATGCGCTGCATGTGCACCACGGCCTGAGCCGTTTCGCCGACGACTGGTGCGACCACTGCGCGCGCCAGTGCGAGCGCTGGCGTGCCGAGGGCGCCGATCTGCATTTCCATGTCCGCCATCTCGGGCTGCGGCCGCAGGCCGGCGAGAGCCTGGAGGCGCTGGCGCGCGAGGGCCGCTACCGCGCGCTGGCCGACATGGCGCGCGAGGCCGGCTGCCGTGTCGTGCTGCTGGCCCATCACCGCGACGACCAGGCCGAGACTTTCCTGCTTCAGGCGCTGCGCGGTGCCGGCGCAGCCGGTCTGGCGGCGATGCCGCGCGCGATCGAGCGCGAGGGTCTGCGCTGGCTGCGGCCCTGGCTGGCGCGGCCGCGCGCCGAGATCGAGGCCTATGTTGCCGTGCACCGCATCGCGCATGTCGACGACGACAGCAATGCCGATCCGCGTCACGCCCGCAACCGGCTGCGGCTGCAGGTGATGCCTGCCCTGCGCGAGGCCTTCCCGCAGGCGCCGCTGGCGCTGGCCGATGCGGCCGCGCGGGCGCAGGATGCGGCCGAGTGCCTGGATGCGCTGGCGGAACTCGATCTCGAGGCGGTGCGCGACCCGGACGGCCTGGCGCTGCAGGCTGCTGCGCTGGCGGCCCTGTCGCCCGCGCGCCGGCGCAATCTGCTGCGGTGCTGGCTGGCGGGCCAGGGGGTGGCGGTGCGCGCATCCTGGCTCGAGCGTCTGGCGGAGGAACTGCCTCAGGCGGACTCGGGTGCGGTGTGGCCGCTGGATGCCGCCCGCATGCTGCGGCTGCACCGTGGTCGGCTGGCGCTGGACGCGCGAGGTGAGCCGAGCGCGAATGTCCGCTCGGACACGCTGCCGGACGAGATCGCGCTGGCGCCGCTGCTGCCGCCCGGGCTGTCCGCAGGACAGGCGCTGACGCTGGCGCTGCCGGGCTGGTCCGGCCGCCTGCATCTCGAGCCGGTGGTCGCGGGCGGCCTGGCGTGGGCCGATCTGGCTGCGCTGGTGGCGCGGCCGCGCCGGGGCGGCGAGCAGTTCCAGAGCCATGCGGCCGGCGTGCCGCGTGCGCTGAAGAAGCAGTTCCAGGCCGCTGGCGTGCCGGCCTGGCTGCGTGATGCGCCGCTGCTGTGGCGCGGCGAGCGGCTGGTCTGCGTGCCGGCACTGGGGGTCGATGCCCGCGAGCAGGCGCCGCCGGGCGCGCCCCAGTGGCGTCCGCGCTGGGCCGGATGACGCTTCGATGTCACGCTTTCGGGAAATCCCCGTCGGAAAGTCGTTAAAATCGACGGTTTTCCGCTCCAGGCGGCCTGTCATCAAGTCAGGAAACCCGGAGCGGCTGTCCTGCCACTCCACTGCGACTCGCCGTTTCCGCGCGAGCCACACACTCATGGCTTTGATCGTTCACAAGTACGGCGGCACGTCGATGGGCTCGACCGAGCGCATCCGCAACGTCGCCAAGCGCGTGGCCAAGTGGGCCCGCGCCGGCCACCAGATGGTGGTCGTTCCGTCGGCGATGAGCGGCGAGACCAATCGCCTGCTCGGCCTGGCCAAGGATGTCTCGCCTGCGGTCCAGACGCCGGCCGTCACCCGCGAGCTCGACATGATCGCCTGCACCGGCGAGCAGGTCTCGGTGGGGCTGCTGTCGCTGGCGCTGCAGGCCGAAGGCATGGAGGCCGTCAGCTATTCCGGCTGGCAGGTGCCGATCCGCACCGATTCGTCCTACACCAAGGCCCGCATCCAGAGCATCGACGACGCCCGCGTGCGCGCCGACCTGGCCGCCGGTCGCGTGGTCGTCATCACCGGCTTCCAGGGTGTCGACGAGGACATGAACATCACGACCCTGGGTCGCGGTGGCTCGGACACCTCGGCCGTCGCGGTCGCCGCGGCGATGAAGGCCGACGAGTGCCTGATCTACACCGATGTCGACGGCGTCTACACCACCGACCCGCGCGTCGTGCCGGAGGCCAAGCGCCTGAAGACCGTCTCCTTCGAGGAGATGCTGGAGATGGCGTCGCTGGGCTCCAAGGTGCTGCAGATCCGGTCGGTCGAGTTCGCCGGCAAGTACCGCGTGCCGCTGCGCGTGCTCTCGAGCTTCACTCCGTGGGACATCGCCATCGAGGAAGAAGCCAAGTCGGGCACGCTGATCACTTTCGAGGAAGACGAGAAGATGGAACAAGCCGTTGTGTCGGGCATCGCGTTCAACCGCGACGAAGCCAAGCTGACCGTGATGGGCGTGCCGGACAAGCCGGGCATCGCCTATGGCATCCTGGGCAAGGTCGCCGAGGCCAACATCGATGTGGACGTGATCCTGCAGAACGTCTCGCATGACGGCAAGACCGACTTCTCGTTCACCGTCCACCGCAACGACTACCAGCGCACGCTGGACCTGCTGAAGTCGCAGGTCGTGCCGGCCATGGGCGCCGAGGCGGTCATCGGCGACACCAAGATCTGCAAGGTGTCGATCGTCGGCATCGGCATGCGCTCGCACGCCGGCGTGGCCTCGACGATGTTCCGCGCGCTCAGCGACGAGGGCATCAACATCCAGATGATCACCACCAGCGAGATCAAGACCTCGGTGGTCATCGACGAGAAGTACATGGAGCTGGCGGTGCGCGCGCTGCACAAGGCCTTCGGCCTGGACGCGGCCTGATTCCCCTGCCGGATGGAAATGCGCATTCCGGCCTGAAAGGGGTTTACAGATCAGGCTGGATCGCGCTATAGTCCAATTCTTCGCCGGAAACGTGACCGAGTGGCCGAAGGTGCTCCCCTGCTAAGGGAGTATGCGCCAAAAGCGCATCGAGGGTTCGAATCCCTCCGTTTCCGCCAAGACATGGCCCAAGTGATTGATTCACTTGGGCTTTTTTCTTGGCCTCGTTGGCTTGCACCCATTCAATCCACCATCCCGGACGGTGGTTGCGCGCAACGCGCCAGGGCAACGCCCTTCAGGCCGGCGATCAGGAAGACCATGCGCAGTCTGTGGACATCGGGCGGCCGGGCAGCTCGGCACTAAGGCGGGGGATCACGGCAGCCAATGCAACCCCCGGTTGCAGTCACCCGATCAGATTCCGCAGGATGTCGGCTGCGGCCTTGTCTTGGAGGCGGTCGGCGTCACCGGCCAGGTAGCGCAGCACCTCGGCTGCCTCGTCGCGGCTGCGTGGCCGGATGTGCGCCATCTGGGCGAAGGAGAATCGCTCGCGCCCATAGCACTCGGGCGAGGATTCTGCGGCGTCACGGTCTACCGCGTGGCGCAGGCTGTACAGCCGTTGCCAGTAGTGCAGCTCGTGCAGGCAGTCGGCCAGCGTGTGCGGCAGGTACTCGGGCCGGGCCTTCATCCGCTCCGTCACCGTGACGTCGATCAGGTCGCCATAAGCATCGAAGCCGGTGCCTTCCAGCACCTCGACGCAGAACCGTTCGGCCGGCGTCTCATCGAACAAAGACCGCTCATCGCCGAACCGGGACAGCGCCTCAGCGCGGTTGCGGGCGGCCTTGGTGGCGCGATCTGCCAAGCCCTTCAGGTCGTCAAGCCCGACAGCCGCGAAGGTGGCAAAGGGGTTGTTGGGGTGCTTGTGAGTCAGGAAGACCGTATATGCCTTCTCCAGTGCCTTGAGCGGCGTCTTGATGCGGCCGGCCGCCTCCATCGCCTTGTCGATCAAGGCTGGGTCGCCCGTGCTGATGACTTGGCGCAGCCACAGCAGCGCGTCCAGTTCCTTGTGGCCCGTGACTGGCTCTTGTGGCGGCAGCTCCGGCACTGCCAGCCCGGTGCAGTCGCTCGGGCGCGGCTCCGGCAGGGAGAACAGCGCACGGTGCTTCTGGTTGTCCCGGAAGGCACCAGACCGGGAACAGATCGCCTTGATGGTCCCGAGCGGCAGGCCGGTCAGCTCTGCGACCTTGCGGGCGCTGTGGCTGCGGCGCAGGGATAGAACCTGCTCATGGGTGCAACCCGGGGTTGCAATGCAATCGGTCATCGTCGTTCCTATAGCAGCCGCACCAGCACCGCAGCCAGCGTGATGCCGACAGCAGCAGCGCCGGGATCGGCGAGGAAATCAAAGAGCCGGCGCAGTGGCCGGCGATGCTTGGTGATGCGTGGTGGCATTGGATGTGTGCATCCGCTAACTTGATTGTTGTTTTTAGGCGAAAAAATCCACGCACGAGGGGAGTGCGGTCGTCACTGGCGGAAGGCTGCGGAGATT
>RRZU010619660.1_pt1 | contig 19253 bp, 14 predicted proteins | sample 2165561 | NCBI WGS metagenome assembly RRZU01 (sample SAMN10456909, study PRJNA506462) | wastewater metagenome | isolation source: wastewater sludge | place: USA: Moscow, Idaho | reverse complement strand
TATGCGTACGCCATCCGCCGGTCCATGCCGTACCGCGCCTCGAGCAGCGCGAGCGCCGCGCGCACGCAGTTCGCGACCGCCGTGTCGAGGTCCTCGTCCATGCCCGTCGGCACGAGGTACTCGCTCGTGCGTGCGAGCGGCCCGACGCCGAACTGCGCGACCGCGTCCTCGCGCGCCACGACGTCGAACCGGACGGTCGCGCGCAGCGACGCCTCCATCGCCGTGAGCGCAACCTCGCCGTCCCCCTGCGCGAAGTGCGGGTCGCCGACGTACGCGAGCGCGCCGTCGACCTGGATCGGCAGGTACAGCGTGCTGCCTGCCGTCAGGAGCTTGATGTCGATGTTGCCGCCGTGCGCGCCCGGCGGGACCGAGTGCGGGCGTGCGTCGCCGTCGACCGCGACTCCCATGATCCCGAGGAAAGGCGCGAGCGGGAACCGCACGTGCCGGTCACCGCCCGGGACGAGCGGCAGCAGACCGTGCGTGCCAGCCTCGTCGACCGCGGCGAACGCCGAGAACGTCTCCCCGTCCGCGGGCATCTCCCCGGGCAGCGCACCCTTGCCGTGTCGGTTCGAGATGACGCCGTACGGGACGCGCGGCGTCGCGTCGACGAGCGTCATGGCGAGGAGGTCGCCACGACGCGCGCCGACGACCCGGACGGGTCCCGTCACGACGTGCGGCCCGTCGCCCCCCCACGTGCGCGGATGGTCGGACGCCGCGAGCTCGACCGCGTCGTTGAGCACGTGGTCGCCGTCCACGCCGTGGGCCCCGAAGAAGGCGCGCGGGTCGCGGCCCTGGTCCTCGAGGATCCCCTCGTGGCTGATCGTGTCGAACGTGACCGCGGTGCCCGGGTCGATCGTCAGGACCGGCGCGTCAGCGGCGCACGGGAGGCGCCCCCACAGCACGGTGTCGAGCTCGGCAGGCAGATAGGTGGGCGACGTCGTCGGGCCCGCTCCCCGGTGCAAGATCTCGTGTGACATGCCGCCACGGTAGGAGGACGCTGCGAACAGCAGTTTTCCGCCATGAAACGAACGTGTCACAAGGCTGAGCGGACAGCCCCGCACAATGGTCCACGTGATCGACCGAATTCGCGGCGTCGCGTCCGACCGGATGCACCTGGCGCTCATGCTCATCCTGACCTTCTCGACCGGCATCATCGACGCGGTCGGGTACCTCGGCCTCGACCGCGTGTTCACCGGCAACATGACGGGCAACGTCGTCATCCTCGGCATGGGCCTCATGGGTGCCGACGGGCTGCCCGTCCTCGGCCCGGTCGTCGCCCTCGGCGGGTTCATGGCGGGCGCTGCGGTGGCCGGGCGGGCGCTGCACGGCCGCGCCGGCTGGAGCAGTCGGTCGACGGCGCTGCTCGGCGTGGTCGGTGGTGTCATGGCGGCGCTCGCGCTGACCGTGCTGCTCGTCCCCGAGCTTCCGCACGTGCTCGCGGTGAGCGTGACGTGCGTCCTCGGTGCAGTCATGGGGTTGCAGGCGGCGGTCGCGCGCGTCATCGCGGTCAAGGACGTGACGACGGTCGTCGTGACGTCGACGATCACAGGGCTGGCCGCGGACTCGGTCCTCGGTTCCGGCGCTGCCCGCGCCGCGGGCGGCGGGAGCGGGCGCCGCTTCCTCGCGGTCGTGCTCATCCTCGCCGGGGCTGGTGCGGGCGCGCTGCTGCTGCGGATCGACCTCGCGGCGGGTCTTGCGGCGTCCGCCGTCGTGACGCTGACCGTGGCCGCGGTGGGCGCGGTGCACGAACGCCACCACCGCTGATCCACCGATCGCCCGGACGCACCCGTCATACGTGCATTCGGGCGATCTGCCGGCGGGATCGCACAAGCTGTCTCTCCTCCCACCGACCGATCGCCCGGACGCACGCGTCATGTGTGCATCCGGGCGATCTGCCCGAAGGGTTCGGGCGAGGCAGAGACGCGATCTCGGGCCTAGGACTCCGTGCGGCCCCGGGCCGTGGACTGGCGCAGCAGCAGGCTGACCATGAACACGAGTCCCGTCGTCGCGACGACGGCGAACGCCGTCCCCACGTAGTCGACGACCTCCTGGCCCCGGTCTGCGAAAAGGCTGAGCGCGCCGGTCAGCAGACCGGCCGCGAGCACGCCCGCGACGGCCGTGCCGATCGCGAGGAGGGTCGTCGCGACGGTCGTCCCGACGGACGTGTGCTTCGCCTTCCGGTCGATACCTGTCGCCGGGGTGAGCGCGAGCACGAGCGCCGTCCACACGAGGACGACGAGGAGCGCCGCGACCACGTCGGACGGCCGGTGCCAGCCACCCACGAGCGTCGAGACTCCTGTGAGCGCCGTGTACACGGCGCCGAGCAGCGCGACCACGGGCCGCATCCTGCGCGGCACGACGAGCAGCAGCGCGATCGACACCGACGCCGCGACGGTCGTGTGCCCGGACGGGAGCGAGTTGCCGGGACGCTCGGTCAGCACGCCGAGGTGCGCGCGCTCGAGCACCTGGTGCTTGAGGATCTGCGTCGTGAGGTTTGCGCCCGCGACGAGGACCACGACCTGGGCTGCGAGGCCCCAGCGGCGACGCAGCAGGGAGATGAGGATCGCCCCGCCGAGGGCGAGGACGACGAACGAGTTGGAGACGACGTCGAGCACTGGCTCGCCGACCTTCCACAGCGTGCCCTTGCCGAACGACGTGCCCGCGAGCGCGCTCTCGTCGAGCTCCTGTCCCCACACGGTCCCGAGAGCCAGCCGGGTCACGTACGCGAAGGCGACCGCACCGAGGACGGCGACGAGGAGGCCGACGACGCGCGGGGCGACCCGTGCTTCCGTTGCCTCGACGACGGTGCGGGTCGACGCCGTCGTGTCGCCTGCGGGGCGCGCGTGCGCGGGCGCGTGCGGACTCCATGGGGCCGAGGTTTGCGTCCCGAGCGCGGGGTTGCCGAGGGCTGGCGTCTGCGGCTCGACTCGTGCGGTCGGCACGGTCGGGGCATCGGGGCGCTGCTGCTCGTGCGGGCGGGTCGGCGGGAGACTCACCCGTCCACCGTAGGGCGTCGGTGTGTGGATCTCGCGCAGACCCGGTCGGGGCGTCGCGTCGTTTCGCGTGAAGTGTCCGCTGGGGACAGCAGCCTCACAGGTGACGCACAGGTGGCCCTGACGTTGTTCGCAGGCCGGCGGGGCACTCTTGTCCTATGAGCTCGCCCGCCGCCGACCGTTCATCGTTCACCCGCCCTGATGGGCAGCCGATCCGCGCGCTCGTCGTCGATGACGAGGCCAACCTCGCAGAGCTGGTCGCGACCGCCCTGCGCTATGAGGGCTGGGAGGTGCGCACCGTGCACGACGGCCGGTCCGCGGTCGACCTCGCACGCACCCACGACCCCGACGTCGTCGTGCTCGACATGATGCTTCCCGACCTCGACGGCCTCGCGGTCCTGCGCCGCATCCGGGAGCGTGGCTGCCACGCGCCCGTCCTGTTCCTCACGGCGAAAGACGCAGTCGAGGACCGTGTCGCGGGGCTGACCGCCGGGGGCGACGACTACGTGACGAAGCCGTTCTCCCTCGAGGAGGTCGTCGCGCGGCTTCGCGTCCTGCTGCGCCGCGCGGGCGCGCGGCAGGAGCGAGAGGAGGCGGTTCTCGTCGTCGGTGACCTCGTGCTCGACGAGGACGCCCACGACGTCGTGCGGGCGGGCACGCCGGTGCACCTCACGGCGACCGAGTTCGAGCTGCTGCGTTTCCTCATGCGCAACGCCCGTCGGGTCGTGTCGAAGGCGCAGATCCTCGACCGGGTGTGGAGCTACGACTTCGGCGGGCAGGCGAACATCGTCGAGCTGTACATCTCGTACCTGCGCAAGAAGATCGACGCTGGCCGGGAGCCCATGATCCACACGTTGCGCGGGGTGGGCTACGTGCTCAAGCCTGGCGTGGACGTCGTGTGACGGCCGAACCTGACGCTGGCGCTCCGGTCGCGGCCGTTCCGGGTCGCGCACCGCGTCGTCGAGCCTGGTCGCTGCAGCGCCGCCTCGTCGTCACGGTCGTCGCGCTCCTCGCGGGCGTGTGCCTCGCTCTCGCGACCGTCTCGACGCTCGCACTGCGCGCGAGCCTCGTCGAGCGGATCGACGACTCGCTCGGTGCCGCGTCGATGCGTGCGGGCCGTGCGCCGGACGGCAGCGCTCCCGTCTTCCCGGTCCCTGACGACGTACCGTCGTCGTCGGACGTGACCGATCCGTCGACGACAGCGCCGGGCGCCCCGCACGTCGCCGACGGCCGCCCACCATTCCTCGCGGTACCGGGCCAGTCCACAGGGACCCTGGGGCTGCGCCTCCAGGAGGGCGAGGTGCGCGAGCAGGGGTATCTCGACGACGACGGCACCGTGCAAGACCTCACAGCGGACCAGCTCGCGATCCTCACATCGGTCGAACCTGACGGCACTCCGCGGACGGTCGACCTGCCTGGCCTGGGCTCCTACCGGGTGATCGCGGTCGAGCGTGACGGCACGACCGCGACAGCACCAGCGTCGGTCCAGGTCACGGGCCTGTCGCTCGACGGCACGACGGCGACCCTGACGAGGTACCTCACGGTCGAGATCGGCATCGGCGTCGCAGCGGGCGTGCTCGCGGCGATCGCCGCGAGCGTCCTCGTGCGGCGTGCGCTGCGCCCGCTCGCGCACGTCACGCACACTGCGACGCGCATCGCGCACCTCCCTCTGCACGAGGGTGCGGTCAACCTCCCCGAACGGGTCGACGACGACGACACGCGCACCGAGGTCGGTCGCGTCGGGGCTGCGCTCAACCGGATGATCGACCACGTCGAGAAAGCGCTCTCCGCGCGCTTCGCCTCGGAGACGCAGGTCCGCCAGTTCGTCGCGGACGCCTCCCACGAGCTGCGGACCCCGCTCGCCTCGATCCGCGGGTATGCGGAGCTTGTGCGCCGCTCCGACGACCAGGTGCCTGCGGCCACCTCCCAGGCTCTCGCCCGGATCGAGTCCGAGTCGGTGCGGATGTCCGGGCTCGTCGAGGACCTCCTGTTGCTCGCGCGGCTCGACGCCGGCCGGCCGCTCGCGCGCGAGACGGTCGACCTGCTGCCGCTCACGCTCGAGTGCCTGGCGGACGCGCACGCCGCCGCACCCGACCACGTCTGGCGGCTCGACCTGCCCACCGAGGACGAAGACGCGACAGTCTTCGAGGTGACGGGCGACGACGCGCGCCTGCGCCAGGTGCTCGTCAACCTGCTGTCGAACGCCCGCGTGCACACCCCGCCGGGGACGAGCGTGACCCTCCGGCTGCACGCAGCCGCCGACGGAGGCGTCGACGTCGACGTGTCCGACGACGGGCCCGGCATCGCCCCGGACCTGCTGCCGCTCCTGTTCGACCGCTTCACCCGTGGCGACTCGGCACGTGGTCACGAGGCCGGGTCGACCGGTCTCGGGCTCGCGATCGCGCACGCGATCGTCGCCGCGCACGGCGGCGAGCTCAGCGTCACGACCGCTCCCGGCGCGACGACGTTCCGCGTCCACCTGCCACGCCCGGCCTGACGGGGCCTGGGCTGCGGCCTTACCAGCTCATGTCGAGCACGGCGGGACGGTGGTCGCTGCCGACGAGGACGTCGGGCCCGTCCGGCACGGTGACCCCGTGGACCGTGACGGTGCTGCCGACGAGGAACCCGTCGAGCCTGGTGCGTGGCACGTCCACGGGCTCGGTGTGCGCCTGGTCGGCGTCGGCGTCGCGCAGCGGCGGCTGGAGCGCGAGCACGCTCGGGCCGCGCGGGTTCTCGTTGAGGTCGCCGCCGAGCACCAGGTCCGGCGCCTCGCGAGCCGCCAGCTCCACGTACACGGGGACGTGCCGTGCGCGCTGCGGGCGCTGCGCCGACAGGTGCACCGACACGAACGTGAGCACCCCGCCCTGACCGTCGCTGCGGGCGAGACGGGCGAGCGCGTAGCCGCGCGGCGTCGGGAAGCCCTCACGGAAGCGCACGGTCCGCGGCTCGAACGCCACGCCATGCCCTTCGACCACCTGAGGCACGAGAGGCGGGGCGACGGCGATCGCCGCACCCCGTCCCGCGATGCCACCCGCGACCACGACCATGCCGACGTCCCGAGCAAAGCTGCGTGTGCGGCGCCGACCCCGCACCCACCGGGGCGCCTCCTGCAGCAGCAGGACGTCCGGACGCTGCGCGCGCACGACCCGGCGCGCGGCAGCACCGTCGAGCTCGAGGCTCTTGATGTTGTACGTCATCACGCGCAGGTCCACACCGCGAGGCTAGGTGAGGATCCCAGCACCCGCACAGGCCAGCCAGATCTCGCTCCCAGGTCTCACGAGCAGGATGAAGGTCCACGAGAGAAAGGACGCGGAGATGACCGCCGACGACACCACCCGACCCGACGTAACACCCGCTCCCGAGAGCGACCCCGGCCGCGATGTTCCCCCGATCCCTCCTGCTGCGGCTTCCGCTCAGGACTCCCCAGCCTCCGCCTTCTCGCCCCAGGGCGACGACGTACCTCGCGGAAGCGGCAGGGCCGCGCAGACGATCACCCGGCGCCCGATCGCCTCAGCACTGACCGTCGCGATCACGGCCGGGCTCCTCGGCCTCGGCGGCGGCTACCTCATCGGGGCAGGACTCGACGATCGCGATCCCACCTCTGCCACGTCCGAGCATCGTGACGGCCGACGCGACCAGCCGGGCGACGACTCTCGGCGGGATCACGACGGGGCACCGGGCGAGCGAGGCACCGATGAGCGGGCGTCCGCTGATCGGGGCGCTGACGCCGCACGGCCGTGAGCCCAGTCGTCAGGCCGGGGTGAGGAAGAGGTCGCGGACCAGGCCGCGCACGCCCGGCAGGACGTCGGCCGCGAGCTCGGAGGCGTCGACGTCGAACAGTGAGGCGATCGCGCCGACGATCTGGCCGACGCTCAGCTCGCCGTCGCACACCCCGACGAGCGCGGCGAGCGCCGTCGACGCGTGCACGCCCCGCCCCAGGCCGCCGCCCTGCCGCACGATGACCACGTTCGGGTCGTCCTGCCCCGGGGTCAGGTACCGCTCCTCGGTGACGTCCGGCGCGACGACGAGATGCGCCGCGAGGAGCGCGTCGTCGTCCCGGGCCTCGAGCCAGTCGTGCGCCTCGACCGACGCCGCGAGGTGCTCGCCGAGCGGCTGGTGCACCGTGCCTGTGTGCTCCTCGAGCCGGCGCAACGTCACCCGTCCGTCGGCAGGGCGCCGCAGGTAGACGATGCCGAAGCCGACCGCCTCGACGTCGCGCGACTCGAAGTCCTCGAGCCACGCCGTGTACATCGACGCGAAGCCTTCCGGGTCGCGCTCGGGCGTGGTGCCGCCGTCGCGCAGCCACGTCTCCGCGTACTGCGCCGGGTCGAGAACCTCGCGCTGGATCACCCAGCCGTCGAGACCGGCGGCGTCGAGCCACCCGCCCACCCGGTCCGCCCAGTCCTGTCCGCGACGGTGCTCCCAGTTGCCGAGCATCTGCACCACGCCGCCCGGCGCGAGCACGCTCGCGACGTTGAGGACGAGGTCCCGCACGAGGTCGTCGCCGGCTCGGCCACCGTCGCGGTACTCGAACAACTCGACGCCCGCCGACGCACGCGGTGTGATGACGAACGGCGGGTTCGACACGACAAGGTCGAACGTCTCCCCCATGACAGGCTCGAGCATCGAGCCCTCGCGCAGCTCGAGGTCGACCTCGTTGAGCGCCGCATTGAACCGCGCGAACGCGAGCGCCGAACCAGAGATGTCCGTGCCCACGACCTGCCGGGCGTGCCGGGACGCGTGCAGCGCCTGGATGCCGCAGCCCGTGCCGAGGTCCAGGACCCGGCCGACCGGACGTCGCGCGGTCACCTGCGCGAGCGTGAGGGACGCGCCGCCCGCACCGAGGACGTGGTCCGGCTCGAGGCCGGCACCGGTTGCGAGCTCGCCCAGGTCGGAGGCGAGCCACCAGTCGAGGTGCCCTGCGGCGTCGTCCGCTGCGTAGGGCCGCAGGTCGAACCGGGCGCGCACACGGTCCGGGTCGACGTCACGGGTCAGGCCGAGGGTTCGTGCGCCGTCGAGCCCGAGGGCGGGCAGCGCGAGCGCGAGCGCGTCGCGCGCGACCGAGTCGCCGAGGAGGAACACCGCGGCGAGCGCTGCGCGGCGGCGGTCCGCGTCAGCGGATGCTGCGCCCGCTTCGAGCACGCCGCGCAGGACGCGGCGCGCAGGCAGCGCCTCCTCGCGGTGCAGCGCGTCGAACGCGAGCGGGCCGAGCAGCGCCTGGACCCCGGCGACCGTGTAGTCGGCAGCGGTGAGATCGGCGCGCAGGCGCGCGAGAAGGTCAGGGACAGCGTCGACGTCGAGGATCGGAGGATGGCTCACAGGTCCATCCTGCCCTCGTGCGGTAAAGACACGCCCAGTGAAGCCCCAGCACCTGCGCTGACCTGGGGCGTCGCGGAGGCCACCCAATCTGGAAGGGCTTGAACCATCACGGGTTCGACGTCTCCTCGCACTGTCTGCGACTGCGGGTGGAGGGCATAGCAGAAAGCCCCCGTCCGACCGAGGTCGATTCCGGGGGCGATCCTAAGCTCTAACGGTGGGCCCTTCCGGGGTTCCTCCGCTTTCAGTACCTCCATGGTAGACAGGTCTGCACGTGTCGAGTGCCGCGAAGCGGGCACGTCATCGTCGACGAGCTCGTCGACCGAGCGCTCTGACGCTCGATTCACCACAAGCGCGACTAACCACACGAGACGCACAACTCGCACTCGCCATCGACTGCTCGAAGCACCCGCTCCCGGTTCTGCACCGCTTGCGCGGTTGACCCCATCCGGGCGAAGCGCGCGCAGATGACCCCCGAGTCGCCTTTCCACCGTCTAGTACCTGTCGACGACCCGTTGAGCCCCGGGACGACCAACGTATCCGCATAATGGCTGTTATCGCTGACACACTCGCTGCTAGGGTCGCGTGATGGAGATCGAGCGCTACGAGATGCCCACAGAAGGGGCGAACGCCCCAGAACGGGCGCTCGTGTCTCGTGCGCTCGTCGCAGAGGCTGTTGCCGACGCCGCGTTGGCTAATCCGACGCTCGTGCACCGGACCGTCGCGCGCTCCGTCGCGAGGGGGTCGCACCGCACGAAGCAGCTTCGGCTCGAGCGCCTCGCGCGAGCGGTGATGGCAGCCGACGAGCGGATCACTGATCCGACCCGTGTGTGGGCCACCGACTTCACCGCGCTGCCGATCGAAGCCTTCGAGGCGATCGACGCCGGCATCCGGCGCACCTGGACCTCGGTCGCCACGCGCAACGCGATGCGCGACTCCGTGCGCTCCGTCGTGCGTGAGTCCCTGAAGGCAGGACTGCTCACCCACGACGAAGCGACGCCGCGGCTGGCTGCCGTCACCCCCGAGAAGCAGCCGCGCAACGAGGAGAAGCAGTCCCGCGGACACCTGCCGGCCCGAAGGGTCGAGCAGGTCTTCCACGAGCTCGCGCTCGACCCCTCGCTCACGGCCCGCCGCGATACCGCGCTCATCGCCCTGCTGGTGGGTGCTGGCCTGCGCCGCGGGGAAGCGGTGAAGGTCGACATGGCCGACCTCGACGAGTACCTCGAGTCCGTCGTCGTCACCGGCAAGGGCGGCGTCGTGCGCGACGTGCCGTTGGCCCCCGGCGTGCGCAGAGCGCTGCGGACCTGGATCGATCTGCGCGGCCGCGAGCCTGGGCCACTGCTGGCCCCGATGAGCCGCACCGTCCCGCGCCGGCCGGTGCTCGAGCGGAGGATGTCCACCGACACCGTCGCCCAGGTCGTCGCGCGCCGCGTCGGCGACGACGTCGCACCGCACGACCTGCGACGCACCTTCACCGGCGATCTCCTCGAGTCGGGCGCCGACCTGTCGACCGCGTCGAAGGTGCTCGGCCACGTCAACCCCGCCACCACAGCCGGCTACGACCGCCGCGGACACGCCGCACGCCGCGCCGCCGTCGAGCGGCTCTTCGTCCCCGTCGAGGATCCGGTCGCAACCTGATCAGTCCGTGAAATCTCAGGCAAGAGCATCGCTAATCACGCACCGAAGGAGAGCCGCATGACGAACTTCGTAAGCCTGCTCGAGGAGGCCCAGCCAGGGCATCCGTACGTGGCAACGCTCGAGACCGACAGCGATCCGCATGCACTGCTTGCAGAGGCAGCAGTCGGCTGGCTCGAGCCCAAGGTAGGACCTGTGGCGCTCGACGGCGCGCTCGAGCTGCGGCGGGAGAACGCAACGCTCGTCGTGCGCCGCGACGAGCAACGACTCGAGATCGAGCTCGTTGAGACGAACCCGAGCGGCGTGTGGTGCACGATGCTCCGCGCGGTGCGAGGACATGAGGCTGGCCGCGTGCAGATTCTGGTCGTGGGCAACCATCCCGACGGCGGCCGGTCGAAGTGGACCGCGACTCCGCGCATCGCACGCGACCTACTTGCCTCGGGGCAGCTGCGGCTGGGCTCGATGTACGCCGCCGAGCGCCTGGTAGTGCTTCAGCCGGACGACGTCGATGCCCTCGTGGACTTTCTGGCCGACCCTGATCGCCGCGCACCGCTGCTGGTCGCTCGCGTGGACGAGGCGGAGGGCGAACTCGTCGAGCCGTTCTGGAAGCTGATCGACACCACGACGTCGGGTGTCACCGGGATGGCCGGCGTCTACGGGATGGGCTCTGCCGCTCACGCGCGCTTCGTCGAACTGGCAGGCCATGCGTGGTCGGTACCCGCGTGGACGATGCGCACGTTCCGGCCTCGGATCGACCTGGCGAGCACAAGCGCCGCGGCCACGTGCCGCATCTTGAGCACGGACCGGCTCGCCCGGGACAGCGAGCGATACCTCAAGGGCGTGATCGCCCGCGCCGTGCGAGCCACCGCATGGGACATCGACGACGTCGTTCAGTGGCGACTCGAGGACCAGGTGGCCGACACCCTCGCCCGCCTCGCCGCGTTCCAGGACCGCCCCGAACGATCGGCGTCGGCGACACCGGTCGAACCGGCCCAGGACGAGGCGTCAGACGAGGTGGCCACCCTCCGACTGACCCTCGAGCGGGTTCGTCAGAGCCTGGGTCTGGAGGATCTCTCGTCCGCCTCGCTCGATCAGGTGGCGGAGACCCTCACCGCCCCAAGACTCAGCGCCGAGGAGGCCGAGGCCATGTCCGCGCAGATCAGCGACCTGTCCGAGCGGATGGCCGAGCTCAAGGCCCGTGCGGAACGAGCGGAAGAGTCGCAGGCTCAGGCCGAGGACGAGCAGGCCGAGATGCACCGGCTCGCGGAGACGTACCGCAAGAAGAGCGTGTGGCTCGAGGGCGAGCTGCGCAACGTAGGTAGCCATGCCGTGTTCGTCGACCAGGCCCCGCCGCCACCGTCGTCGTTCGAGGACCTCCTTGCACGCCGCAAGGAACTGGAAGACCCCGGCGCCGTGCTCACGTGCGACGACGAGCCGGCGCTCGAGCTCGACGTGCTCGACGAACGAGGCACGATCTTGACCACGACGTGGCACGCGATCCAGATGTGCGCGGCCTTCCTTGCGGCCCGTCGCGCGGGCGAGTTCGACAAGGGGATGAAGGACTTCATCGCCAATCCGATCGGGGACGTCACCCCGATGCTGACCTCGAAGCACTCACCGACTGAGACGGACATGACGATGTCGATGTTCGGTCGCGAGCGACGCTTCACCGTCCCCAAGTCCGTGGCCAAGGACGGCTGGGTGGAGATGCAGGCACACTTCAAGCTCGGGGTGATCCCAGGCTTCCAGGACGGACGCATGCACTACGAGCACGTTGTCGAGACGCCCGACGGGTCAATCAAGGAGCAGATCTTCATCGGGTACCTCGGCAGCCACCTCAACACGGCTTCGACGGTGCGCCGGAAGCTGCGGCCCGTCCGCCGCGGCTGAACGAACAGAACCCCCGCACCCTGATCAGGGTGCGGGGAATCGAGCCGCTTCCATGCGGCATTTTCAGGGGATTCATGCGTGCTGGTGTAACTTGGGGGGATGCCGGACGCCACCTCCCGAGCCCACGGCAACTCGATGCGCAAGGACCTGCACGAGCTTGTGGGCGAACTTATCGAGGGGCTGGGACCCACATTGGTCCAGGCAATGACGGGCACGAAGGACCGCTCGATGCCAGCTCGCTGGGCCCGCGCCAACGGCCCGGTGCCGCGCCAAACAGCGCAGGACCAGTTGCGCCTCGGCTATCGCGTCTGGTCGATGATGCGCGAGACCGAGGGTCCGCGAGTAGCTGCCGCGTGGCTGTCCGGTGCGAACCCGAACCTTGAAGAGATGACCCCGATCACCGCGATCCGCGAGCTGCGCGCAGCCGACGTTGTGGGCGCGGCAGAAGCATTCATCAACGACTGACCGAGACATCTCGCGTCGCTCAGACCTCGGCGAGCAGGCGGGCGGTCAGGAGCGTACTGAGTCGCGGATCGTGATGGACGAGACGTCGCGGGTCGGCGGCCGCCGCCGACCCGCGACCGTCAAGTCCCTCCCACCGGCCGAGCGTGAATCAGAGTTCTATCGGCAGCAACTGGTCGCTACGATGGCGGCGACCAGAGAACCGAGCCTCCACTAAACCCGGGGCGGTTCACCCCCGCGGGGGACCTGGTCCCGGCGCTGAACTCGTACTGGTTGGTCATCCATGTCGCGGCGGCGATCATCGCCGGTGGTGTCTTCACCGTCGGGGCAGCTGCTACCGGCCTGTACCTACTGCGCCGACGCGCCGACGCGCGCGATGCCGGCGGGCAGGCGACCCGCGGCTACGCCGGCCGGCTGCCGGCTGGCGCCACCCTGGAGCGCGTCGCCCACACCGCCCACCTGTTCGCCTTCCCGGTGTGGACGTTCGCCGTGCTGGCCGGCGCGATCTGGGCCGAGGACTCCTGGGGCCGGTACTGGGGCTGGGACCCCAAGGAGACCTGGGCCTTCATCACCTGGGTGCTGTACGCCGCCTACCTGCACGCACAGTCCACCGCCGGGTGGCGGGGCAGGAAGGCCGGGTGGCTCGCCTTGGCCGGGTACGCCGCGTTCTGGTTCAACTTCGTCGGCGTCAATCTGTTCATCACGGGCCTGCATTCCTATGCCGGCGTCTGAGGACCGGCCGACGCCGATGTGCGCCCGGCAGGTGCGTGACGACCCATCGGGAGGCGCCGGGTGAGCACGGCTCCGGACCGCCCTTCCTTGTCGGCCGCGCGGCCCGGTCCAGCTCGTACGGCCGGCGGGGAGCTTCGTGTCCGCGCCGGGTCGCCCCGGCAGGAGGTCGAGCGCGTGAATGCGCGACGCCGCAACGGTGGCGCCTCATTGCCTGGCCTCATGCCGCCGGGGCTGGTGCTGGTCGGAGCAGGCGTGGGTGGCTGGGCGACGAGTCTCGCGTTTCCTGACCGGGGATGGTGGCCGCTGGCCTACGCTGGCATGGCGTGCCTGCTGCTCGCGATGCGCGGCGCGTCACTGGTCCGCGCCGCAGGCATCGGCCTGGTCTGGGGGCTGGCCTTCTTCTTGCCGCTGGTCCACTGGGCAGTGCAGGCCACCGGATCGGCGCTCCCGTGGGTCGCGCTCAGCGTGTTCCAGGCGCTGTACGTCGCCGGCTTTGGTGCGCTGTGGGCGTACGCGCGCAGGGCCGTCTGGCTCACCGGTCGCCCGCTGGCCCAGGCGGTCACCGCAGCCGTGCTGTGGGTCGCCATCGAGCAGGTCCGCGGCTCCTGGCCTTTCGGGGGCTTCCCGTGGGGCTTCCTGGCGTTCTCCCAGACCGAGGCGCCCCTGCTGCGTCTCGCGCCCTACGGAGGGGAGGTCCTGGTCTCCGCGTTCGTCGCCGTGACGGGGGCGCTGATCGCGCTGGCGCTGCAGTACCTGCGCCGCACCGCGGTTATCCCCGCGGCTCGGGCGCTGCTCGCCGCGGTGCTCCTGGCGGGTGTCCCGGGCCTGCTTCCCCTGACCGCGGGCCCGGAGAACGGCTCACTGCTGGTCGGCGCCGTCCAGGGCAACGTCCCGCAGCAGGGCGCCGACTGGGCCGAGCAGGCCCGCGACGTCACGGCCAACCACGCCCAAGGCACCGAGCGGCTCGCGGCGATCGCCGGAAGGCGCAAGCTGGACCTGGTGGTGTGGCCGGAGAGTGCCGCCGACATCGACCCCCGCACCGACCTGGCGCAGGCTTCGACCGTGGACCGCGCCGCCGCAGCGGTCGGCGCCCCACTGCTGCTGGGAACCCAGCGGTTCCCCGACGGGCAGGACATCCGCTACAACGAGATCATTTCCTGGACCGCCGGTGCGGGGAGTGGCGACGCCTACGCCAAGCAGCACCCGGTCCCCTTCGGGGAGTACGTCCCCTTCCGCGCATTCTTCCGCCAGCTCACTCCGCTCGTCGACCGGGTCACCACGGACATGGCAGCCGGCGGCGACCCCGCCGTCATGGACGTGTGGATCGACGCGCTTGGACGTGACGTGCGCCTGGCCACCGGGATCTGCTTCGAGGTCGCCTACGCAGACCTCATCCGCGAAGGGGTCCTCGACGGGGCAGAGCTGATCGTCATCCCGACCAACAACGCCTCGTTCGGGCGCACCCCGGAGTCGACCCAGCAGCTGGCGATGTCCCGCTTCCGGGCGGTGGAGCACGGCAGGTCGACCGTCCAGGTCTCCACCGTCGGCGTCAGCGCGATGATCATGCCGGACGGGACGGTCGTGGCGCGGACCGGTCTGTTCACCGATGAGGAGCTCATCGCCTCGCTCCCGCTGCGCACCACGCTCACCCCGGCGGCGCGACTGGGCACCACGCCGCAGACGGCCGTCTACGTCCTGGCGGCGGCCGCTGTCGTCAGCGGTGCGCTGGTAGGCAGTCGGCGACCCGGCCGTGACCGCAGCCGCCGCCCCTTCCCGCGGCGGCTCCGCGCGGCGGAGGCCCACGCCCCGAGGCTGGGGGTGCGGGCCCAGCGGGTGCGCGCCTTGCGGGTGCCGGGCCGGGTGTGGGTGACCCGCGTGTGGCCCTCGTGGCTGGAGGGGCGCCTGATCGTCGGGTTCCTCGCGCTGATGGCTGTCGCGGCCTACACCGGGATCCGGCTCGGCCAGGACATCGTCGAGAAGACCACCACCGCGGTGTCGGCAACCTCCGATGCCGAGGTCCTGTGAGGCTCCGACCATCACGGTTGTGCAGGTGGCGCCCCCGAGGGCCGCGAGCCGTTCAAGCGCGCGAGGTAGGCGTTGTAGTCCTCGAGCTCGGCGTCGGCGCCGCCGTCGCGGTCGATCTGCCGGTCTCGGGCTCTGGACCGCTCGGTGTCGTTGCGCTGCCACCTGCTGGCGATCAGCAGGAGCATCAGCAGTCCCGGCGCCTCCCCGTAGGACCAGGCCAGCCCACCGGCCAGCTGCTGGTCGCGCAGGGGATCGATCCCCCAGCCGGCCGGCGGCGCGGCGAACAAGGGGACCATCGGCGCGGTGGCCATCATCACGATCACCCCGAAGAACGCGTGCAGGGGCATCTCCAGCACCAGGTCCAGTGCCCGTCCGTGATGGGTCTGCCGGATCGGCAACGGGTCGGTGGACAGCACCGGCACGGTGAACAGCAGACCGGCCACCAGGAACCCCACCTCCAGGGCGAGGTGCCCGGTCCAGGTGCGCAGCAGCGGGTCGGCGAGCTCGGCCAGGTACAGCCCGTAGAACGCCAGCAGGAACAACGGCACCATCACCGCCGGGTGCAGCACCACCCGACTGACCCGGCTGCGCAGGGCCCGCCGCGCCGTGACCAGCACCACCGTGCCCACCCCCCGGTGCGGGGTCGCGCGCAGCAGCAACGTGCCGGGCCGCCCCAGCACCAGCAGCGGTGGGACGAGCATCATCAACGTCAGCTGCTGGAACATGAACGCCGAGAACAGCCGCAACCCGTACCCCTCGATGCCCGCACCGGTCACCAGCGCCAGCACCACACAGCCCACCGTGAACGAGATGGTCGCACCGATCGACCAGCGCCGCCCTCGCAGCCACAGCCGGCACGCGCCCGCCAGGTACAGCACCAGCAGCACCGCGGCCAGCGCCGGAAGGACCGGCACGGGCTGCAGCGTCGGTGCCAGCATCGTCTCCAGGGACGCCGGTGCGGTCGGCAGCCACACCGGCCCCGTAACGCCCGGGTCGTCCTGCATACGTTCCTCCCGCCTGCGTCCCTGACAGCGACATGGGTCTGAAGACCGATCGACCGGTTGCGACCCCACGGCGATCGCAGCGCTAGGGTGACGTTATCTGAAGATCCGCGTAGATGAGGAGATGCCCATGGGTCGGGTCCTGCCGTTGGACGGCTGCGTCGGTGATGATCCCCTGTCGCAGCGCGTGGCGCTGGTCCGCGCCAGCGTCCCGGACGACGCCGAGGCAGGGACGCTGGCCGAGCTGTTCCGGTTGCTCGGTGACGTACGGCGCACCAAGATCCTCTACGCGCTGCTGGAGGCCGGTGAGCTGTGCGTGTGCGACATCTCCGCAGCGGTGCAGGTCCCAGAGGCGTCGGTGTCCCAGACGATGCGTCTACTGCGGGCCTCGGGGGTGGTGGGCAACCGGCGAGAGGGCCGCCGGGTGTACTACCGGTTGGCCGATACCCACGTGCGGATGCTGCTGGACGTGTGCCGCGAGCACACCGGACACGAAGGGATCCGCTGATGGGCGCCGGGCACGCTCACGCCCCCGTCGCTGAGCACGCCGGCGGGCGCTACCGCCGCCGCCTCGCCGCAGCGTTCTTCCTGACCGCGACGTTCTTCGCCGTCGAGCTGGCAGCGGGGCTGATCTCCGGCTCGCTCGCGCTGATCTCCGACGCCGGGCACATGGCCGCCGACGTCGTGGCCCTGGGGGCGTCCCTGCTCGCCACCCGGATCGCCACCCGCCCCGACCCCACCGGAAGAAGAACCTACGGCTCGTACCGCGCGGAAGTCTTCGCTTCCGGCCTGACCGTGCTGATCATGCTCGGCGTCGGGGTGTACGTGGTGGTCGAGGCGATCAGCCGGATCGGCGAGGACCCGTCCCTACCCTCGGGCGTGATGCTCGCGGTCGGTTTCGTGGGCCTGGTGATCAACCTTGTCTCCATGCTGCTGCTGCGCAGCGGGTCCAAGGACAGCCTCAACGTCCGGGGCGCCTACTTCGAAGTGGTGGCCGACGCTGCCGGCTCCGTCGGTGTCATGGTCGCCGGTGTTCTGATCATCGCCACCGGGCGACCGGTCTGGGACCTCGTCGTCGCCCTGGCGATCGCCATCTTCGTCATCGTGCGTGCCGTCACCCTGGGGCGGCAGGTCGTCGCGGTACTCGGCCAGCACGCACCCGCCGGCATCGACCCGGAGGCCGTCAGCCGAGAGCTGAGCGCCGTGCCCGGCGTGAGCGCCATCCACGACCTGCACCTGTGGGTGCTGACCTCCGGGATGAACGTCGCCACCGCTCACCTCGTCGCGAGCAGCGGATCGGATCACGCCACGGTCCTGGCCGCCGCGCGGGACATCCTGCGGGATCGCTTCGGCATCGCCCACGCCACGCTCCAGGTGGAGACGGCCCAGCAGCAGCACGAGTGCTCAGACCTGACCTGGTAGCCGCTCAGTCCCTCGACACCTCCGCCGAGCGCTTGGGGGGCCCCTGGTTGCTGGGTGCGCCCAGGGGCGGTGGCATCGGCGCGCCGGGCCAGGCGTGCGAGCATCGCGTTGTAGGCGGCCAGGTCGGTGTCGCCCCTTCGTCGGCACGCTCGGGCGACGGCTCAGATGTGCTCGCGCTTTCAGGCGCCGCCTCAACGGTGAAGCGGAAGGTCCCGTCGACAGGGTGGCCGTCACCGGACACGGAGCGCAAGCGACCTGGAAGTCCCCGGCCGGGAGGCCATCGCCAAGGCGCTGGGTAACAGTGGCGCCGGACACCGTCGTGGCTCCGTCGCCCCACTCCTGCCCGTCAGGTCCGTTCACCGCGACGACGGCACCCACGGCCAGCTGGTCAGCGGATCGAACGCCCGGCCAGCCCACCGCCACTTAGTCCCGGCAGGAGCCCGCCAACTTCCGCCGGGAGTCACAGCACACCTGGTCGTCGGTGTCGGCGCGAGTGCCGAAAACGATCGTTTCTGGGGGATGTTCCTCGACGTGACCAAGTCGTCTGTCGCGCCCGGCGCCGCTAGCTGATGGTTTGGCAATGCCGGGATAGACGGGACTGTACGGTTTTCGGTGTAACTCCCGATCAGGGAGGTATGTCCGATGAGTGAAGTGCAGACGCGCGACGTGGAGGTCGAGGAGCCGGTGACGACGACAGCCGAGGACGGTGCGCGCAGCGCGGTGGTGGACCGGGGCCTGGTGGCACAGCTGGTCGGCGACGCGCGGGAGCAGGGCGTCGCGCTGACCGGTGAGGCCGGGCTGCTGGGGCAGCTGACGAAGCTGGTGCTGGAGTCCGCCCTCGAGGGCGAGATCGCCGACCACCTGGGCTACGAGCCGCACGAACGCGGCGGCTCGGTGGACGGCAACGCCCGCAACGGCACCCGCACCAAGACGGTCCTGACCCAGGCCGGTCCTGTCGAGATCGACGTGCCGCGGGACCGGGCGGGCACGTTCGAGCCCGCGATCGTGCGCAAGCGCCAGCGCCGGCTGGGGGACGTGGAGGACATGGTCCTGTCACTGTCCGCGCGCGGGATGACGCACGGGGACATCAGCGCGCACCTGGCCGAGGTGTACGGCGCCGAGGTCTCCAAGACCACGATCTCGGCGATCACCGACAAGGTCCTCGAGGGCATGACCGAGTGGCAGAACCGGCCGCTGGACCCGGTGTATCCGGTGGTGTTCATCGACTGTATTCACGTCAAGGTGCGTGACGGGCAGGTCGCGAACCGGCCGATCTACGTCGCGATGGCCGTCACCACCGAGGGCAACCGGGACATCCTGGGCCTGGGGGCCGGTGACGGCGGCGAGGGCGCGAAGTACTGGCAGCAGGTCCTGACCGAGATCAAGAACCGCGGGGTCGGCGACGTGCTCATGCTCGTGTGCGACGGGCTCAAGGGCCTGCCCGAGTCCGTGAGCAACGTCTGGCCCCGCACCGTCGTGCAGACCTGCGTGGTGCACCTGATCCGCGCCAGCTTCCGGTACGCCGCCCGGCAGGACTGGGACAAGCTCGCCCGCGCCCTGAAGCCGATCTACACCGCCCCGACCGCCGCGGCCGCGGAGGAGCGCTTCCTGGAGTTCCAAGAGCAGTGGGGCACCAAGGGCGGATTCAACCGGTCGTCGCAACACCTTGACCTCGGAGGTGTTCAGGGATGGCGACGGCGGTCTGGAGCAGGAAGACCAGCGAGATGCCCGAGGGGCTTCGCCGACAGTGGCGTGCCGATCGAGCTCTCAGGCCCGC
>RRZU011049239.1_pt1 | contig 19262 bp, 17 predicted proteins | sample 2165561 | NCBI WGS metagenome assembly RRZU01 (sample SAMN10456909, study PRJNA506462) | wastewater metagenome | isolation source: wastewater sludge | place: USA: Moscow, Idaho | reverse complement strand
GGGCCTCGGCCAGTTGCCGGTGGCTGGTTCCCAGGCCCAGCAGGAATCGCCCGGGGAACGCCTCGTGCAGCGTGGCGGCCGCGGCGACCGTGGCCTCGGGGTCCCGCGCGTGGATGGTCGCGACGCCCAGTGCGACAGTCAGTTCCGCGGTGCCCTGCAGGTAGAGGGCGGCGCGGACGAACGGATCGACACCACTGAACTCCTGCAGCCAGATGGTCGAGACACCGCCGGCTTCGATGGTGCGGGCGGCGGCCACTGCGTCGAGCGCCGGCAGCCGGTCCAGGAAGCCCGACCACAGTCCGACACCGCGGGGGAGTGGAACGGTCATCTCCCTACTTTACAAAAGTCCGCCAGAGTGTCACGCTGGGGGTCAGTTCACATTTCGCACCCGACATCGAGAGTGGTGGCATGGCCCTGCCGAATAGCGCGGATCGGTCGTTTGCGGACCGGACCCTGGTGATCTCCGGCGGAAGCCGGGGCATCGGTCTGGCCATCGCGCTCGGCGTGGCCCGGCGCGGCGCCAACGTGGTCCTGCTGGCCAAGACGGCCGAACCGCATCCCAAGCTGCCCGGCACCGTGCACACCGCCGCCGCGGAGATCGAGGCGGCGGGCGGCAAGGCGCTCGCCGTGGTCGGAGATGTTCGGCGTGAGGAGGACGTCCAGCGGGCCGTCGACGCCGCGGTGAACCGGTTCGGTGGGGTGGACATCTGCGTGAACAATGCGAGCGCCATCTCCGTCGAACCGACCGAGGACCTGTCGGCCAAGAAGTTCGACCTGATGCAGCAGATCAACATCCGCGGCACGTTCCTGCTGACCAAGGCGTGCGTGCCGTACCTCAGGAAGTCGCCCAACGCGCACGTGCTGACCATCTCGCCGCCGCTGAACATGAATCCGTACTGGCTGGGCGCGCATCCGTCGTACACGCTGTCGAAGTACGGCATGACACTGCTGGCGCTGGGCTGGGCCGAGGAGTACCGCGAGCAGCAGATCTCGTCCAACTGCCTGTGGCCCGAGACCTACATCGCCACCGCAGCCGTCGCCAACTCCGGGCAGGGCGAACAGATGCTCGCGGCCTCGCGCGGTCCGGAGATCATGGCCGACGCCGCCGTCGAGATCTTCTCGCGGCCCGCCGGGGCCGCCACCGCGCAGTGTTTCATCGACAGTGCGGTGCTGTCCGAGGCCGGGGTGAGTGATCTGTCCCGATACGGCGGCGGGCCGGACCCGATCATGGACATTTTCGTCGACCGGCGCTGACAGCGGCAGAGAGGTGAATCGGCATGGCGGCTAGCGCTTTTGTGTCAACACCACGACCACGACGACGGACGACGCACGCCGAGGCGGAAGCCGGTGCGGCGGCCCGGCACCGGCTGGACGTGATCGCCGGATCGGTGCCCGATGTCATCCGCTCGGCCGGCGGGTGGCTGGCCGATCGTGCCCTGGCGGGCTGGGACGTCAACGTGTTCGTGCCCGATGCCGACGATGCCGCGCCCCTGCGGATCCTGGGTGTCACCCCACACCGGCTGGCCGACGCGCCGGCCTATCGCGCGCAGCGGCACCGCCCCACCGCGGTGGCCGTCAGCGCCGACATGCGTGCGCACCTCGCCGACGAGATCACCCGTGGCGTAACGGAGGTGACGGTCTGGGGCCGCGATGTCCCGCCCGATGTGGCCGAGCGGCTGCAGTCGGTCGAGCACGTCCCCAGCGGTGCGGCGCAGGCGTTCAAGCGGCACGCCATGCACGCGGCCGCGCTCGACGATTCGCCGTCCACCGAGGTGTTCCACTCCGGCTCGAGGGGCCGGCCCCGGCTGGCCACCGTGTCGAGCCGGGTCGCCCTTCCGCCCGCGGCGGTATGGGCGCCGCAACGATGAAGTTCTCGATCACCCATCCGATGCACACCCACCCCTACAACCCGGACCTGGTGACCGGCGCGGGGGTGGCGGCCATGGCATCGGCGGCCGAGGCGGCGGGGTTCAGCGGGTTCGGCTTCACCGACCACCCCGCGCCCACGCAGCGCTGGCTCGACGCCGGCGGCCACGACGCGCTGGATCCCTTCGTGGCGATGGGATTCGCCGCGGCGCACACCACCACGCTGCGGCTGATCCCCAACATCGTCGTGCTGCCGTACCGGAACCCGTTCGTCGTCGCCAAGTCGGGTGCCACCCTGGATCTGCTGTCGGGTGGACGGTTCACCCTCGCGATCGGTGCTGGATACCTGAAGCGGGAATTCACCGCGCTGGGTGTGGATTTCGACGAACGCGGCGTGCTGCTCGAAGAGGCACTCGACGTCATCCGCACCATCTGGACCACCGATGACGTGACCTACGAGGGCCGGCACTTCAACGCCCAGGGCATCACCGCACATCCGCGGCCGCCCAGCCATCCGCATCCGCCCATCTGGATCGGCGGTAACACTGCCGCGGCCCGGCGCCGCGTCGCCGAGTACGGCGACGGCTGGTGCCCGTTCCCCGCGCAGGGCATGCTCGCCAAGACCGCTCGGACCGATGTGCTGGATTCCAATGGGCAACTGGCGCAGGGCATCGACGATCTGCGCCGCCGTCTGGATGCCGCGGGCCGCGACCCGGCGACGGTCGACATCACTTTCTCGAATCTGACCGGTGGCACGCCGGGCGCGGATTCCTTCGACGCCGACGCGTATCTGGACGGCCTGGAGGAACTGGCGAAGCTCGGGGTCACCTGGACCCAAGTGTCCGTGCCCGGCGACAGCGTCGACGGTGCGCTGGCGGCGCTGGACCAGTTCCGGGTCCAGGTGATCGAGCCGTTCAGTCGCTGAGTGCCGGAATCACCTGGCCGGCAAGCAGTTCTAGTGTGGTGTCCGAAGCGCGGTCGTGGGTGAACAACACCACCTGACCGAAGCCGAGGTCGACGAGGGTCCGCAGTCGCTCCGCGATGGTGCCGGGTGTTCCGATCAGGTCGGTGTCGTGCAGACCGAAACCGGGCCCGCCGAACCGCTTTTCGGCCAGTTCGCGGACCCCTGGCAGGGCAGCGTCGTCCGGCGCGAGCGCCAGTATGGCCTCGACGGACATCAGGATGCTGTCGGGATCTCGGCCGATGTCGGCACAGATGCCGCGGAGTACCGAGATCTTGTGCTCGAGCTGGCCGAGGGCATAGGTCGGCACGTTCCAGACGTCGGCGTACCGGGCCACCAGTGGCAGTGTGAACTTCTCGCCCACCCCGCCGACGACGATCGGCGGTCGCGGATCCTGGACGGCGCCCGGGCTGACCGGGAAGTTGCTGACCCGGTAGTGCGCGCCGTCGTGGTCGATCCGGCCGGTGGCGAAGGCCTGGGTGAGGATCTCGAGGGTCTCGCCGAGGCGCGCGGACCGTTCGGCGCAGTTGCCCCAGTCCAGCCCGGCCTGCCGGTGTTCGGCTTCGATCGATCCGCTGCCCAGACCGAGTTCGAGTCGGCCGCCGGAGATGTGGTCCAGGGTGGTGGCCATCTTGGCGAGCAGGACGGGATGGCGAAACTGGTTGCACAGCACCATGTGTCCGACCCGGAGCCGTTCGGTGTCCGCGAGCAGTGCGGTGGCCAGCGTCCAGGCTTCCAGCGACGGCAGGTCCGGCAGACCGGGCCCGTAGAGATGGTCGTAGAGCCACAGGGAGCCGATTCCGAGTTCCTCGCAGCGACGGGCGCGATGCCGAAGGTCCGGATACTCGAAGCCCATTTGCGGGACATACACCCCGATGTCGAGTGGCATGTCTGCACCCTACAACGCGATTTCGGTGCATTTACCGTCGGTGAGCGACGGCTGATGCACCGAAATCACTCCGGGCGGGCGACGTTGCGCCAGACCGCCAGCAGGTCGAACCCGAGTCCCGGTTGGGTGCAGCGGCCGAGAGCACACGCCCGTAATATCAAGGGCTGCAGTCGGTGCCGGCCTGCGGCCGTCTGACTCAGGCGGCCGCGTTGGCGAGCAGTGGCGGGCAGACCCCGTCGTGATCGGCGGCCAGTTCGAAGTGCCACGCCTCGTTGGCGTAGATCTGGCACAGTCCGAACAGCGGTCCGTTGGCGATCAGCCACTGATCGGCGCCGTCCCCGCCGATGTCGACGGCCTGCCCGGTGACGTGTTTGGACGCCGCCGGCGTCTGGACATATTGTCGCGCGGCGGCGAAGCTGCCGTAGGTCTGGATCGCGTTGTCGAGCAGGCGCTGCTGGAAGTCCGGCGAACGCCAACCCGAATTCACCGTCATGGTGATGCCGTCGGCCGCGGCCCCGGTGGCCGCGTTCTGGATGGCGGTCAACAGCGCAGGTTCCAGCCGGCCGACCGCCGGATCGGTGATGTCGAACGGGGTAAGGACCTGGTTGTCGGCACGAGCGCCGTCATTGTCGGCCTGTGCCACCGGCGTGCCGATCACGGCGACGGCACCGAGGCAGACGGCGGCCAGGGCCTGGCGGAACGAAAACATGGGACGCCAGTCTAGCAACGCTGTTCGGTAACGGTAGTACCGCTTTCGGGGTCAGTCGAACAGATCCGCGTCGACGTACACCCATCGCCCGCCGACCCGGCCGAACCGGCTGCGCTCGTGCAGTACGCCGTGCCGGCCGTCGCGGATATAGGTGGCCCGGAACTCGACGACACCCTCGTCGTCGCCGGGTCCGCCGGCCTCGGTGTCGACGATCTGCAGGCGGCGCCACATCGTGTCGTCGCTGACCTCGACCTGGCGAGGGGTTGTTCCCGGATCCCAGCTGTTCAGCAGGTAGTCGGCGTCGCGCAGCGCGTAGGCACTGAATCGGGAGCGCATGAGTGCCTCGGCCGTCGTGGCCGGTGCACCGTGGTGCAGGGGTTCGCAGCAGTGGTCGTAGGCCGCACCGGATCCACACGGGCAGGGTTGTGCCATGTCGTCGATTGTTACCAGATCAGCGCCAGCGTCCGCACAAACACGGCCGCCTGGCAATGGGGTTAGAGCTGTTCCCGCAGTTCGCGTTTGAGCACCTTGCCGTAACTGCTCTTGGGCAACTCGTCGATGAAGATGTATCGCTTGGGCCGCTTGAACCGGGCGATGCGCTCGAGCAGGTGGGTATCGAGGGCGGCCGGTTCGGCCGAGCCGACGATGAACGCGACGACGACCTCGCCCCAGTCGGGGTCGGGCGCCCCGACCACACAGGCCTCCTCGACGCCGGGGTGGGTCAGGAGCACCTCTTCGACCTCCCGCGGGTAGATGTTGCTGCCGCCACTGATGACCACATCCTTCGACCGGTCGCGCAGTGTCAGGTAGCCACGGTGGTCGAACGAACCCAGGTCGCCGGTGTGCAGCCAGCCGTTCACAAGAGCGGACGCGGTTGCGTCCGGGTTGTTCCAGTAGCCCGACATGACAACGTCACCGCGGCAGACGATCTCGCCGATCTCGTCGATGTCGGCACGACCGCCGCTGGTGCGCAGCACCGCGACCTCGACGCCCGAGCGGGGATACCCCACCGAACCCAGGACGGCGTCGTCGGCCCCGATGTGGTCCGCCCGGCGGAGGCCGGTGATGGTCATCGGCGCCTCGCCCTGACCGTAGAGCTGGACGAAGATCGGCCCGAACGCGGCCAGCGCGGCCTCGAGGTTCTCGACGTACATCGGTCCACCGCCGTAGATCACGGTGCGCAGATTGCCCGGACACGGCCGGCCAGTCTGGACCAACCGCTGGACCATGGTGGGCGCCAGGAACGCCGCGGTGCCGGGGTGGTGCCCGCAGAGGTCGAGGAACTCCTGTGCGTCGAACGCGCCCGAGGCCGGGATCACCTGCCGTGCCCCGCGCAGCACATAGGGCAGGACGTACATCCCGGAGCCGTGGGACATCGGCGCACCGTGCACCAGGCTGCAGTCGGCGTCCGGATCGTCGAAGTCGGCGAGGTGTGACACGGTCATCGCCATCAGATTGCGGTGCGAGAGCATCGCTCCCTTGGAGCGGCCGGTGGTGCCGCTGGTATAGAACAGCCAAGCCAGTGCATCCGGATCGACGTCGACGGGTTGCCAGGCGTTCGAATCCAGCAGTGCGGCATAGTGATACGACCCGATCGCGGTGAGGGGGAGGTCGATGACCGGCTCGAGGGCGGCACCGATCTTCGCCGACGCGAACACGATCTCGGCTCCCGAATCGGACAGGATGTCGCCCATCTCACGCGGATGCAGCTTGTAGTTCAGCGGGACGAACACGCACTCCGCCGCCCAGATGCCGAACATCAACTCGACGATCTCAGGGCAGTTCTCGGTGGCCACCGCGACCCGGGTACCGGGCCCGTGGGACGCCCGAATGGCCCCGGCCAGTCCGAGCGCCCGGCCGCGCAATTCGGACCAGGTGGACACCTGCTCGGTGCCCAGGTACACCGCGCCCCGATCCGGAAACCGGGTGGCGGCCTGATCCAGCAGGCTGAAAAGACTCATCGGGCAACCCATTCCGACGACAGCGCGAACTCGGACAGGTACTTGGTCGAGCTCCAGCCGCCGTCCACCACGATCGTCTGACCGTTGATGAAGCTGCCACCTTCCGAGCACAGGAACGCGATGGTGCTGGCGATGTCGTCCACCCGGCCCAGGCGCGTGTGCGGCGTCATCTCGGTCTGCATCTTGCGGAATCCGGGATCCTCGAGCCGATGTTCGACCATCGGGGTGACCGTGACCCCGGGCGCCACGGCGTTGCACCGGATGCCCTGCGGTCCGTACTGGGCGGCGATGTGGGTGGTCAGAGATGTCAGCCCACCCTTGGCCGCCGAGTAGGCCCCGCCACGCAGACCGCCCACGACGGCGAAGGTCGAGGTGACGTTGATGATGGCCGAGCCCGGCTGCATATGGCCGATCACGTCCCGGGCGAGCCGGAACGGTGCGCGCAGCATGATCCCCAGGAACTGGTCCAGGGTCTCGTCGTCGGTCTCGTGCAACGGCTTGGGGCTGCCGACGCCGGCATTGTTGATCAGGTAGTCGATGCGACCCCACCGCGACAGCGCCGCCTCGACCACGGTGGCCGGTCCGTCGTCCGCGGTCAGATCCACGGCGACGGTGGCGATGCGTCCAGAATCCCCGACAGCATCGCCGACGGTGGCCTCGAGTTCGGCGAGCCGGGTGGTATCCCGGCCGGCGCCCAGTACCGCCATGCCCTCACCGGCGAGCTTGACCGCGGTGCCCAGGCCGATGCCACTGCTGGCGCCGGTGACGATCGCGACCTTCTGTGCTACTGGCATGCCCGTTCCTCCATCAGCTGTGCGCGGATCCGATGCTTGAGTACCTTGCCGGCGTCGTTCTTGGGCAACACATCCCAGATCGCCACCTCTTCGGGCGCCTTGAACTTCGCCACCCCGTGCCCGGCCAGCAGCCGGCGCAGATCATCGACATCCGGTGTGGGACCGTCGCCGGGAACGATGACGGCACAGGCACGTTCGCCGGTGCGCGGGTCGGGCAGCCCGACCACGGCGATGTCCGCGATGTTCGGCTCGGTGATCAGTAGATCCTCGATCTCCTTCGGGGAGATGTTCTCGCCGTTGCGGATGATCAGGTCCTTGGCGCGGCCGGTCACCACCAGGTAGTGCTCGTCCACCCACGCACCCAGGTCGCCGGTGCGGAAGTACCCGTCGGCATCAAAGGCGTCGGCGTCGTCCTCCGGGTGCAGATAGCCGGCGAGCATCTGTGGACCCCGGGTCCGGATCTCGCCGTCGACGAGCCGGACGTCGGCGATGCCCGGCTGGCCGTCGGTGTCGGCGGCATGATCGGTGTCGCCCGGTCGGGTGGACCCCACGGTGGTGACCGGCACCTCGGTCGACCCGTACACCCGGGTGACCACCGCCTTGTCGAAATGGTCAGTGGCACTGCGGATCAGCGACGGCGGCACCGACGCACCGCCGCAGATGAACACCTTCAGATCGGGCAGGTGGGTGCCGGCTCGTTCGGCGGCTCCGAGCAGGCCGGTCAGGAACGGGGTGGCGCCGGCCATGTGGGTGCAGCACTGTGTGGCCATCAGCGAAATCGCGTCGTCCGGTTCCCACTGCTCCATGAGTACGGCCGTGGTGCCCAGCAGCAACGGGCACTCGAAGGCATAGAGGGAGCCGCCGATATGCGCGATGGGGGAGGGCACCAGGAACCGGTCGGCCGGCTCGATGTGCCAGTTGTCGCGAAGTTGACCGATCAGCGCGTGCAACGAGTTGTGCGTGTGCAGAACACCTTTGGGCCGCCCCGTGGTGCCCGAGGTGTACATGATCATCCGGACGTCCGCGGGGTCCAACTCCGGCAGTGCCACCGCCGCGGCCGGGGCGAACAACGATGTGTACGGGGTGTGCCCCGGCCCGCGGACGACGACGACCTCGGGTGGATCGGGGAGGTCGGCGACCACTCGGGCCAGCATGCCGGCGTAGTCGTGTCCGCGAAAATCGCTGGGCACGAAGATGATCCGGGAGTCGACGTCGCCGAGGATGAAGCGCAGCTCGTGGTCGCGCAGGGAGGGCAGGATCGGGTTGACGGCCATCCCCGCCAGGGTGGCGCCGAGGTAGACCACCGCGGCCTCGTGCCAGTTCGGCAGCATGAAGGAGACGACGCTGCCGACCGGCATCCGGGTCAGCAGCGTCCGGGCGAGCGCGGCGGCCCGCTCCCGCAGGGTCGCGGCGTCGAGCTGAATGTCGCCGTCGATGATCAATACGCGTTCCGACGCGGCGTCGCGCAGCGCGTCGGCAAGCGTGTCGGGCAGGGGTGCCGTCATCCCTTGATCCGCCGCATCGTCATCGAGTGCCGGTACCGGTTCCCCGGGTGGGTGTTGATGGTGACCTGGGCGATCTCGCCGTCGGAGGTCGTGTAGGTCCGGCGGACCTCGAGTGCGGGCGTACCGGGCGCCACGTTCAGCCGAGCGCCCAGGTCGTCGCGCATGGCCACGGCGGTGATTTCCTGGTGCACCTCGACGACGGTGCGGCCGAACATGTCCTCGATCAACGGAAAGATGGGGCCGTTGTGCCGCTGCAGAATTCGGCCGACGGAGGCAAACGCGCGGTTGATGTAGTACTCGGTGAAGCAGATCGGGTGCGGGGCGCCGTCCACCTGACGGAACCCGCCGACCGCCAGCCACTCCTCGCCGATCGGCAGCCCGGTGCGCTGGTGCAGCGCGGCGTCGATGGTGAGCATCTTGTTGGCGTGGATCACGAACTGGGCGCCGGTGGCGAACGCCATCAGATCGTCGATGGACATCACGTCCTGCGCGTAGGACCCGGGGGTGGTCCGCGGTACCACCAGGGTCCCCGCCCGGGGCCGGGACTCGATCAGATGGTCGTCCCGCAGCCGGCGCAGTGCCTCGCGGACCGTGTACCGGCTGACCGAGAACCGTTCGCACAGTTCGTGTTCGGTAGGCAGCTGCGATCCGACCGGATACACGCCGTCGACGATGTCCTGGCGCAGCTCCCGCGCGACCTGGAGGTAGCGCGGATCGGCACGGTGCTGTTCCTCGGCCGCGGTCATCGGACTACGGCTGGGTGGGGACGAGAGCCAGGATGCTGCCGTCGGCGTCGGCGGACAGGTACAGGGTGCCGTCGGCCGCGGCGGTGATCCCGGCGAACGGCCCCTGCGGGCCGGAGAACGGCGGCATCCCGAGCAGCGGCTTGGGGACGACACCGGGTGGAGCACCCACCGGCAGACTGTCGGCGATGGTCCGGCGGGCACCGGTGGTCAGGTCGACCTCGACGACGGCCTTGAGCCCGGCGTCGACGATGTAGAGCAGCCCGTCGCGGATCAGCAGACCGTGCGGGAGATCCAGATCGCCCACCAGCGTCTCGCGCCGGCCGTTGGTCAGCGTGACGACCCGGCCCCGCTCCGACACCAGCACCGAACCGTCGGGAGCCACCGTCGCGCCGACCGGCACGTCGAGCCCGTCGGCCAGCACCTCGGCGCCACCGGACCGGATGGCCAGCACCCGACCTGTGCCCTGTTCGACGACGATGGGGGTGCGGTCGGCGGCCAGGTCGACGCCGTAGAGCTGATCGAAGCCGTCGGCGAGCACCTCGTGCTCGCTGGTCTGGACCCGGTACCGGGCCACCGCGCCGTTGGCGGTGGTGACCACGAACTCGCCGGGCCCGGCGGCCACCAGGCCACGGGTGAAACCCGGATAGCCGGGGGTGAACAGCGTCCCTACAACCTGTTTGGTGCCGTCGGCCTGCAGGCAATAGAAGAACGTGCCGTCGGCAATGTAGAGCGCACCGTCGGCACCGACCGCGACGTCCAGCGGCCAGTTGAGGCCGCCGGGCAGCGCCGAGCGGGTGCCGCCGGCACGGAGGATCTCGGTGATCGCGCCGGTGAAGCTGGACACGAACAGCCGGCCATCGACGAAAGTACAGTTGTCCAGGCCCGGCTCGAGTTGTGCCAGTGCGGTTTTGGCGCCCGTTCGGGGATCGATGCGCAGAACCTGCCCGCTGAACACCTGGGTGGACACGATCGTGCCGTCGGAGTCGAATTTGACCGAGTCGGGCACCCCGAGTTCGGTCGCGACCACCTCGGGTTGGGCGCCGGCGGCATCCACATCCACGCGCCAGATCTCGTTGGCGTCCATCACCGGGAAGTACAGCAGGCCGTCGGGCCCGAACTCCATGGCGTTGGGCGACGGCACGTTCTCCAGGATCACCCGGGGTGCGGTGCCATCCAGGGTGAGCTCCAACAGCCTGCCGCCGTGGCGGCACTCGCCGATGAACAACCGCCCGTTGTGGACGGTGATCCCGTTGGCGGACGGCACATCGTCGCGCAGCACCCGGGACACACCGTTGTCCAGGGCGCTCACCCGGCCGTTCATCACCTCGGTGGCGATCAGGGTGTCGCCGAGGAAGGCGACGTCATCGGGAGCCACGATGTCGCTGCCCTTGGGGCTGATGGTGTCGACCGATCCGGTGGCGATGTCCAGCGCGCTGATCTGGCTGCCGGTGACCTGCGCGATGTAGACGCGGCCGTCGGGGCCGGTGCGCAGGCCGTTGGCCCCGAACACCCGACTGGGTGGTGTGCAGCGCTTCAGGGTCCAGTCCGCCGCGGTGCGCGGGGCGCCGGCGGCGACGTAGCGGGACGGCAGGACGGCGGCCTGGAGTGCGGTCACAGGTGGTGACCATAGCAGCGGATTGGTCCAGACAATAGGTACTGAGAAACTTTGGTCCTCGGCCTTGACGCCACCTCACAACATGTAGAACGATGTTCTCCATCGTGAATATGGCACTCTATTGTCTGGACAATTAATGGGTGAGGGACTCTTGGACCTCACCGGCCGGATCGTCGTCGTCTCCGGCGCCGGTGGTGGTGGCATCGGCACCACCGTGACCGAGCTGGTGGCCCGGTGCGGTGCGACAGTCCTGGCGGTGAGCCGATCCCGGGACAACCTCGACCAGCACGTCGCACCCCTGGCCGGCCCGGGGATGGCCGTGGTGCCCGTGGTTGCCGACGCGGCCACCGACGACGGCATCGCCACCGTGCTGGAGCGGGCCCGGGACACCGACGGACGCCTCTACGGTCTGGTCAACATCGCCGGCGGCGCGGCGCCCGACACCTGGATGCCGGCCACCCGGGTCACCCGGCAGGCCTGGCGCGACCTGTTCACCCAGAACCTGGAGACCATGTTCTTCATGAGCCAGGCGGTGGCCGCCGAGCTGCGCGCCCAGGGGTTGCCCGGATCGATCGTGTCGCTGTCGTCGATCAGCGGGATGAACACCGCGCCGTATCACGTGGCCTACGGCACCGCCAAGGCTGCCGTCGTCGCCGCCACCCGCACCATGGCCGCCGAGCTGGCCGCCGAGGGCATCCGCGTGAACGCCATTGCGCCCGGCGTCACCGAGACGCCCGCGTCGGGCACCTATGTGGACGACGACCCGCAGCGAGACCTGCGGGCCATTGCGATGGGCCGCCGCGGCCGTCCCGCCGAGCAGGCCGGCGCCATCCTGTTCCTGCTGTCGGATCTGTCGAGCTACATCACCGGGCAGACCCTGTTGGTCGACGGCGGTCTGAACCTGCGCTGGACGCATCTGGGTGCGGACAACACCTCACTGTTCCTCGAGGACGACAACTTCCGCACCGCCATCACGAGTTGGGAGGGCACATGACGGAGATCGAACCCGGCACCGCCGGCGTCGAAGAACTGTCAGAGCCGATGGCCATCGGCGTCGACGCCTACATCTCACCGGAATATGCGCGGGCCGAGCGGGATCGGTTGTGGCGCAAGGTCTGGCAGCAGGTCGGCCGGGTCGAGGAGCTGCCCGAGGTGGGCAGTTACCTGACCTACGGCATCCTGGACGACTCGATCATCATTGTCCGAACGGGCGCGGACTCCTTCGCGGCGCATCACAACGTCTGCATGCACCGCGGCCGGCGGCTGATCGACACCCCCCCGGGCGCCAAGAACGCACTGGGCCGGGCCCGGAAGTCGTTCGTGTGCGGATTCCACGGCTGGACCTACGGTCTGGACGGCACCTGCACCCACATCCGCGAGCAGGACGACTGGAAGGGCACGCTCACACCGCGCAACACGCACCTGGCGCCGGTGCGGGTGGACACCTGGGGCGGCTGGCTCTTCATCAACATGGACCCGGACTGCGAACCGCTGGCGGACTACCTCTTCCCGGCGGCGAAGATCCTCGATCCGTTCGGTCTGGAGGATATGCGCTACAAGTGGCGCAAGTGGCTCTACTTCGACTGCAACTGGAAGGTCGCCCTCGAGGCGTTCAACGAGACCTACCACGTGTTCACCACCCATCCGGAGTTCAACCAGTTCGGCGAATTCAAGGGCTGGGCCAAGGCGCAGGGCAAGCACTCCAACATCGGCTACGACGCACCAAAAGGTATGGAAGAGACCAAGTCCAAGATCCGGCTCGGTTCCGGCGACCCGCGCATCTCGACCGCCGAGATGCAGGTGTACACCATGGAAGAGACCAACGCGACCACCACCGAGACGCTGGTGAACGCGGCCAAGCGGCTGGTCGACGAACTGCCGGAGGGCACGCCGGCCGATCAGGTGCTAGCGCACTGGCTGACGTCGGCGCGCCGGGACGACGAGGCGCGTGGAGTGATCTGGCCGACGATTCCGGCCGACATCCTGGGTCAGAGCGGCACCGCCTGGCAGATTTTCCCGAACTTCCAGATCGGTCAGGGGCTGACCAGTGCGCTGTGCTACAGCGCCCGGCCCGATCCGAGCTACAACCCGGACAAGTGCATCTTCGAGGTGGGGGTGTTCGAGCGGTACCCCAAAGGCGAAGAGCCGCAGACGGAATGGGAGTACACCCCGCCGGACTCGCCCAACTGGCGATCGGTGCTGCCGCAGGACTTCTCGAACATGGCCGCCGTGCAGCAGGGCATGAAGTCGGCCGGCTTCCCCGGCACACTGCCCAACCCGTACCGGGAACGCAGCACCGTGAACCTGCACCACCAGTTGTCCAAGTACATGGGTACCGGCGAACCCCGCGAGATCTGAGCGATTTCGGTGCATTTCCCGTCGCTCAGCGACGGTGAGCGCACCGAAGTCACCGAGAAGGAGAGCACATGGAGTGTGGGCCCACCGACGTCCCGCAGGACGTCGACATCGACGCTATGCGCGCCAAGTACGCGCTGGAGCGCCGAAAGCGACTGCGCACCGACGGTGGGGCGCAATACCTCGAGCTGGACGGCGACCTGGCCGACCTCTACGAGGTGGACCCGTATACGACCGCGGCCGAGCGTGACCCGATCGATGAGGACATCGAGGTCGTGGTGCTCGGGGGTGGCTTTGCCGGGCTGCTGTCCGGGGCGTACCTGAAAAAGGCTGGGGTACAGGATGTCCGGGTGATCGACATGGCCGGCGACTTCGGCGGAGTGTGGTACTGGAACCGCTTCCCGGGCATCCAGTGCGACAACGACGCCTACTGCTACGTCCCGATGCTCGAGGAGCTCGACTTCCTGCCGAGCAAGAAGTTCGCCGACGGCGCCGAGATCTTCGGGCACTGCCAGGCGATGGGCAAGCACTTCGGGCTGTACGACGGCGCCATCTTCTCCACCCAGGTCGAGACGATGCGCTGGGATCAGTCGATCAAACGCTGGCGGCTGAGCACCAACCGTGGCGACGACATTCGTGCCCGGTTCGTGGTGATGGCCCAGGGGTCCTACAACAAGCCGAAGCTGCCCGGCATCCCCGGCATCAAGGAGTACCTGGACGCCGGCGGCCATGCCTTCCACTCGGCGCGCTGGGATTACGACTACACCGGCGGTGATGCCAGCGGCGGTCTGCACAAGCTGGCCGACAAGCGGGTCGCGCTCGTGGGCACCGGCGCCACCGGTGTCCAGTTGGTGCCGCACCTGGGCCGGGATGCCGAGGCGCTCTTCGTGTTCCAGCGCACCCCGTCCTCGGTGGACATGCGCGCCAACACCCCCACCGACGCGACCTGGGCGGCCGCACTGCAGCCCGGCTGGCAGGAGGCGCGCAAGCGCAACTTCCACAACTGGTCGCCGTTCGTCGGCGTGGTCTTCGGTGAGCCCGATCTGGTCTGTGACTTCTGGACCGAACTCGGGCGCAACCTGACCGCGCGGATCGCCGCGAGCGAGGACCCCGCCTCGCTCGGCATCGAGGAGATCATGGCGATCCGCGAGGAAGAGGACTACAAGATCATGGAGCGGCTGCGGCGCCGGGTGGCCGACCTGGTCGACGACCCCGACACCGCGGAGGCGCTCAAGCCGTACTACCGGTTCATGTGCAAGCGGCCGTGTTCGAGCGAGTCGTACCTGCCAGCGTACAACCTGCCCAACGTGACGCTGGTCGACGTTTCGGAGTCCAAGGGTGTGGAGCGCCTCACGGAGAAGGGCATTGTTGCCAACGGCGTTGAATACGAGGTCGACTGCGTCGTATTCGCCAGCGGTTTCGAGATCTCCACGGAGATCAGCCGGCGCTTCGCGGTCGACGTCATCGAGGGCCGCGACGGGTTGTCGCTCTTCGACCATTGGCATGACCGGTACCAGACCCTGCACGGCATGACCACCCGCGGATTTCCCAACCAGTTCTTCACGGGATTCATCCAGGGCGGCGTCTCGGCCAACACCACCGCGATGTTCGAGCAGCAGGCCGAACACATCGCCTACATCATCGCCGAGGCGCAGAACCGCGGCGCGATCACCGTCGAGCCCAGCGAGCAGGGGCAGGACGGCTGGGTGAACACCGTCCGCGGACTCGCGATGGACAACTCGGCGTTCGAGATGGCCTGCACACCTGGCTATTACAACAACGAGGGCCAGGGCGGCGCGAAGGACAACGGCGCGTTCCTGGGCGACTACTACTCGCCGGGCTTCTACGCCTTCGGTGACCTGATCGCCGAATGGCGGGCCAAGGGCGACCTCGACGGGTTGGTGCTCGAAACCGAATGACCGAGTTGAGGTTCGACGGCCGGGTCGCGGTCGTCACCGGCGCCGGGCGAGGCCTGGGGCGGCAGTACGCCCTGCTGCTGGCCTCCCGAGGCGCGTACGTCGTGGTGAACGACGTCGGCGGCTCACTCACCGGCGACGGCGCCGACGAGAGTCCAGCGGCCGAGGTGGTGGCCGAGATCACCGCGGCCGGCGGGAGCGCGGTGGTGTCCGCCGACACGGTCGCCACGGTCACCGGCGGCCGAGCGATCATCGCCGCCGCGCTGGACAACTTCGGCCGGCTGGACATCTTGGTGCACAACGCCGGCAACGTCCGGCGGGCGCCCCTGGCGCTGATGTCCCACACCGACTTCGACGCTGTGCTCGACGTGCACCTGCGTGGCGCGTTCCACGTTGTGCGCGAAGCGTTTCCGCACATGTGCCGAGCCGACTACGGCCGGATCGTGCTGACGTCCTCGATCGGCGGCCTGTACGGCAACCACGACGTGGCCAACTACGGCGTGGCCAAGGCGGGCGTCATCGGACTGTCCAACGTGGCGGCCATCGAGGGTGCGGCACACAACGTCACCAGCAACGTGATTGTCCCCGCCGCCGTCACCCGGATGGCCGAGGGCATCGACACCACGGCCTATCCGCCGATGGGGGCCGACCTCGTCGCCCCCGTCGTCGGCTGGCTGGCGCACGAAAGCTGTTCGATCACCGGCGAAATGCTGGTGGCCATCGCCGGCCGGATCGCCCGCGCCTACATCGCCGAGACGCCCGGCGTGTATCGGCCGTCCTGGTCCATCGAGGAGGTCGCCGCGCAGATCGACGACATCCGCGACAGCACCGAATCCGTGGTGTTCCCGGTCGTCCCCGACGGCCACAACGCGCACATCGCGTACAGCTTCGGCATGGCGGGCCAGGGGGTGGACCGTGGTTGACGGACCGCTGGCGGGCATCCGCGTCATCGATGTCACCTCGGTGGTGATGGGACCGTACTGCACCCAGATCATGGCCGACATGGGCGCGGATGTCGTGAAGATCGAACCGCCCGAAGGCGACATCACCCGAAACGTCGCCGTCGGGCCGACACCGGGGATGAACGGTGTGTTCATGAACGTCAACCGCGGAAAGCGTAGTGTCGTACTGGATCTGCGCTCCGAGTTGGGCAAAGAGGCACTGAGCGCGCTCATCTCCACCGCGGATGTCTTCATCCACTCGATGCGGTCGAAAGCGATCACGAAGCTGGGCTTCGACTACGAGAGCGTCGCCGCGCTGAACCCGAAGATCGTCTACACCAATTGCTACGGCTACAGCAGGCGCGGCCCGGATGCCGACCGGCCCGCCTACGACGACACCATTCAGGCGGAGTGCGGCCTGCCCGCCGTCCAGAAGCAACTCACCGGGGATGCCACCTACGTGGCAACGATCATGGCGGACAAGGTCACTGGGCTCACCGCGCTGTACGCCACCATGATGGCGTTGTTCCATCGGGAGCGCACCGGGGAGGGCCAAGAGGTCGAGGTCAGCATGTTCGAGACGATGGCCTCGTTCATGCTCGTCGAACACGCCAACGGTGCGATGTTCGATCCGCCGCTGGGGCCCGCGGTCTATCCGCGGACGGTGGCGCCGAATCGGCGACCGTACGAGACCAAGGACGGCCACGTCGCCGCGCTGATCTACAACGACAAGCATTGGGCCGCATTCATCGGCGCCGTCCAACCGGCCTGGAACAGCGCCGAATACGCCACGCTAGCGGGGCGGGCCAAGCAGATCGACACGGTCTACGGACTGGTGGCGCAGACCATGCGCGAACGAACCACCAAGGAGTGGCTGGACCTGTTCGGCGAGTTGGAGATTCCCGCCACGCCGATCAATACCCTCGATGCACTGTTCGACTCACCGCAACTGAACGCGGCCGGCATGTTCGAGACGGTCCAGACCGCGACCGGGCCGGTGCGCTTTCCCGGTGTGCCGACCTGGTTCTCACGCACACCGGGCCGGGTGCGCGGGCCCGCACCGGAATTGGGTGCCGATACCGAGGCGGTACTCGGCGAACTCGGCATGACCGGGCTCAGCACGGAGGGAGCGGTATAGCGGTGGAATTCCGAATGGGAGCGCAGGCCGACGCCCTGCGTACCGAGCTGCGGGATCTCGTGAGAGCCGAAGTGCCCGAGCACTATCTGGGTGCCTTCACCGACGACCCGGCCGATCTGGCAGTGGCGCAACGATTCTGCCGCACGCTGGCCGATCGCAATCTGCTGTGCATGGCATGGCCGGAGCAGTTCGGCGGCCGGGATGCCTCGGTGTGGGAGCAGACCGTGGTCCGGGAGGAAATGTGGGCGCATCACGAACCGCGCGGTGCGCAGTACATGGGCGTCAACTGGGTCGGCCCGATCATCATGCGGCACGGAACTCCCGAACAGCAGCGCACACACCTCCCGCCGATCGCCGCGGGCGAGGTGATCTGGTGTCAGGGCTTCTCGGAACCCGAGGCCGGATCGGACCTGGCGTCGTTGCGGACCACCGCCCGTCCCGATGGCGGCGGATGGTTGGTCAGTGGGCAGAAGATCTGGACGTCGTACGCCACCATGGCGCAGTGGTGCTTCCTGCTGGCCCGCACCAGCAAGGTGGAGAAGAAACAGCAGGGCTTGACGATCTTCCTGGTTCCCATGGACGATCCGGCGATCACGGTGCGCCCCATCCGCTGCATGATGGGGCCGCACCATCTCAACGAGGTGTTCTTCGACGACCTGCGGGTTACCCCGGCCCACGTGCTGGGCACCGTCGACCAGGGTTGGTCCATCGTGCAGGACGTGATGTCGTTCGAACGTGTCGGCATCGCGCGGTACGCCCGGTGCGAGCGGCTGTTGGCCGCCGCGCCAACGGTTCTGGGCGACCGGTGGGACGAGCTACCCGCCGAGCTGCGGGCGCGCTGGGTACGCATGCTGACCCATTGCCGTCGCGCTCGATTGATGGCCTACCGAGTGGTGGAGATGCAGAGCACCGGGCAGGTCCGGCCCGGCGATGCCGCGGCGTACCGGATCGCCGTGACCAAACTCGACCAGGATTCCGCCGAGGTGCTCTCCGACATCGCCGCCGAGGTGTCCCACGACGACCCGCGGGCCGCCTGGTTCCTCGGCGAGGTCGAGGACCACTGGAAGTACTCACAGGCATCGACGGTGTCCTCGGGCAGCATCGAGATGCAGCGGATCCTGTTGTCCCGGTCTCTCCTGGGAGGCGCCAAGTGATTCTCGATCTCAGCGATGACGCCAAAGAATATGGCCGCCAATCCCTGCGCGCCTTCGACGCGGCCGGCGGCGATGAACTGGTGCAGCAGGCCGAGGCCAAGCCGGAGGATCGGGCCGCGCTGATCGAGCCGGTGCTGGACGGCCTGGGCGCGTTCGACCTCGACCCGCGCAATGACGCCGACGGGCTCGAGGCGGCCGCCGCGCTGTGCCGCAGTGCCGGCTATTGGGCGCTGCCGTACCCGGTGGCCGAACGGCTGGCGGTACCGGTCGACCTCGATGTTGACGGTGTGGTGATCGTTGCCGACACCCGTCCGTCGGCGGCCCTGGCCGGGCTGGAGAACCGCTGGGCAGCAGTGACTCTCGACGGCAGACGGAGCTCGGTCACCGGGGTGGGCCCGGCCGGACCGGGTTTCGTGACCGAGCTCGAGCTGGCCGCCCTCGATGCCGGCGGCGCCGGTGATGTCCCGCTGGGACTGGTGCTCTCGGCCTGGACACTTCTCGGCATGCTCGACCGGGCCCTCGAGCTGACCGTCGCGCACGTGAGCCTGCGCAAGCAGTTCGGCCAGCCGCTGTCGGCGTTCCAGGGGGTGCAGTTCCAGCTCACCGATGCCGAGGTGGAACGCAGCGGCGTGGACATCCTGGCCAAGTACGCGCTGTGGAGCCTGGCCGCCGGGCAACCCGAATCCCTCGACGACGCACTGGCCCTGCGGCT
>RRZU011785545.1_pt1 | contig 19263 bp, 16 predicted proteins | sample 2165561 | NCBI WGS metagenome assembly RRZU01 (sample SAMN10456909, study PRJNA506462) | wastewater metagenome | isolation source: wastewater sludge | place: USA: Moscow, Idaho | reverse complement strand
GGCCGGTGCCCCCGCCTTTGCCGGGGGCACCGTTCTTGCCCCTGCACACCTGGCAGCGCTCGTAGCGCTCGGACATGCGGATGTTGCGGTGCATGCCCGTCCACGTGTGGGAGTCGTGACCACCGGAGACGAGCTCCGGGCACCCGGTGAGGACCTCGCGCCAGGCCAGATTCCAGACTCGAACTCGGTACTGGTCGCCCAACTCGCTGCCGAGGCGGGAGCTATCCCAGAAACCTTCGCCTGCCACACGGATACCCCAGAAGCATTCCTTGCTGGGTTGCGTGCGCTCGCGGATGGCGTGGATCTCATCGTCACAACAGGTGGCGTGAGCGCCGGCGCTTTTGACGTGGTCAAGGCGGCACTGCTCAGCGAGGGTGTCGTGTTCGACAAGGTCGCCATGCAGCCCGGTAAACCGCAGGGCTTCGGTACCGTTGCCGACTCTACTACCCGCCGCGTCCCGATCATCTGCCTCCCGGGTAACCCGGTCTCGGTGTTCGTCTCATGGCAGCTCTTTGGTCGTCCGCTTCTCGATTCGCTGTTTGGCCGTGCGGCACCGAAGTATGACGACCTCTTCCACCCGGCTGTTGCGGGAGTCTCGTGGTCCCGTAGGGCTGGACGCACCCAGTTCCTGCCGTGCGTGCGCGTCGGCAGTGGCGCGAATGGCACGGCGGGCAACACCTCAGGTGACAAGGCTGGCGGTGTTGGCCCGGCAACCACCGGTGGCTCGAAGTCGCATCTCATTGCAGCGCTCCCGTTGGCCACAGGCTTGGCGCGTGTTCCGGCGGAGGTCGCCAATGTCAATGAGGGCGATCCGGTTGATGTCATGTGGTTTCAGTAATTGCCTAGCCAGGTGAACTTTATGGCGGTGAGAGCGTTCTATCTGGATATATAACCGGATAGAACGCTCTCACCGCCATCCAGGAAAAACGATGGATGAAAATCAACGAAAAGGACTCCACAGTGAGCAAAAAAATGACCTTCACCCACCTCAACGGCTCGGGCGAGGCTTACATGGTGGATGTGACCGCCAAGCAGCCGACAGTACGCGAGGCAACGGCCATTGGCACGGTGCGGTGCTCCACCGTGGTGATGAGTGCACTGCGAGAGGGAGCTGTACCGAAGGGCGACGTCGTAGCAGTAGCGCGTATCGCTGGAATCGCGGCTGCGAAGAAGGTACCTGACCTGCTTCCGCTTGCCCACACTATCGGTGTACATGGTGCGGCAGTGGATATCCAGTTGGAGGAGGACCACGTGGCAATCACCGCCACTGTGCGCACCGCGGATCGCACTGGCGTGGAAATGGAGGCGCTCACGGCTGTGACCGTGGCTGCGCTTGCGGTTGTGGATATGGTCAAAGGAGTCGACCGCTCAGCCGAGATCACCGACTGCAAGATCATCCACAAAGCCGGTGGCCGATCTGGAGACTGGCACCGGCCAGGTTATGGGAGCTGACACGGGGCTGTATCAAAAGTCGGATTCCGTCAGAGAACCGGGTCCTGCCGGATTTCTTACACAACATTTACCAGTAGGGATACAACGTTACGAACGTCCCGAGAGATGAGAAGGGGGCTGCATCAGTCGGTCACAAGACCTTCTGATGCAGCCCCATGTGTAATTGGTTCAGTGAGGTTATCCACCCCCACGAACACACGGTGACCCTGATCGACAGAAATCGAAGCTATTAGGGTCGATTTCTGTCGCTCAGGGTCACGTTGGATGACCGACCGGAGCCCATCACCACTTCTCTCTATCAATCTGTACTAATCTTCGTGCGCCGTGCGCTCCAACAACAGGTGGACACGGAAATCCATTGCCGGGCCAAGGGAGATTCAAGTGCTTGATCGCCCCACGCCTGGAGTATTGAGAATCAGCCCCATGACGCGGTGAAGATCTCGGGTGCCCCGTGCCGTCGTCGTCGAAAATCAGCCGAGCTGAAAATTAGTCAATGATCTCGCCGTCGATGATATCCACGCCGCGGGCATCCATGGCTTTGAGCACATCCTTGCCGAAGGTGAAGGCGCGGGCGAGCGAGGAGATGCCGGTGATCACCAGGGAGATGCCGGTGAACATGATGAGAACTGCGGCGGACCAGGCGGGAACGGCGAGGACGCTGATGCCGGCAAGCACCGAGATGATGCCGAAGAAAATTGCCCAGCCCTGGGAGCGAGCGAAGCCAGATTCGGTGAGGGCGAGGATGCCCTCAATGATCCACGAGATGCCCACGACGAAGACGATCGTCAGAAGCAATGCCTGGCCGGCCACCGTGGAGTTGCGGAACATGAAAATGCCGCCCACGAGGAGCAGGACACCGAAGAGGATGTTGAGGATTCGCCATCCGGTTGAGAGAAGAGGCGTGGTGATGGCCAGATAGAGGCGCGTGAGGGCGTCTACGACAAAGGACAAAGCCAGGAGGGTCGCTGCTACGCGCAACGAAGCGCCCGGCCACACGAGCAGTGCGATGCCGATGGCGAGTGCAAAGAACCCGGTGATGCCGAAGAGCCCGCGAATGCCTTTGATCGTGGAGCGGGTGAGGGCTTCGGCGTCGAGATGTAGGCCGCCGAGTGGGTCTGAATTCGTGTTCACAATGTTCCTTTGTGGGAGTGGATGGTGACTGTCGGTTGGTGAGCGAATAGTGATTATGATGTCTTGCCGTCGATAGCCACACGATGGGTAACCCGTCTGCGGCCAATATGTTTACTCTATTACGAGCAAAGGAACCAGCCTATCCCATGTCCTTTCAGCTCTATGGGAAAGACCAAGGAATAGCGTAATTTTCTGTGGGGTGTGGGGTGTGGGGTGTGGGGTGTGGGGTGTGGGGTGTGGGGTGTGGGGTGTGGGGTGTGGGCCAGCGGGCAAATATTGCTGATCATTCAGTGACCATGTATGACCAGTTGGTGGCATTTTGCCGCTGCTTCCGGCCTAACAGGGCAAAATGGTGTCATGGACAATGTAGAACAGATGTGGTTCCGTCCGGAAGTGTTGGCGCTGCCTTCCTACGTCCCGGGAAAGAACGATCCAGATTCGATCAAACTGGCATCGAACGAGACGCCTTTCCCCACGCTTCCGCAGGTGCAGGCGGTGTTGCAGGCTGTTGCGGGAGGTCTTAACCGATACCCGGATATGTTTGCCACGGATCTCATTGCTGATCTTGCTGCACTGCACGAATGGCCTGATTCGGGCATCGTAGTGGGCAACGGATCGACGTCGCTCATTGAGAAGATTTTGCAGGCCGTGGTCACGCCCGGTGGTGAAGTGGTGCTGCCCTGGCGCTCGTTCGAGGCCTACCCGATTGCGATTCAGGCTGCCGGGGGCGTGGCTGTCAAGGTGCCCCTTACGCGCGATCATGCCCACGACCTGCGGGCAATGCTCAAGGGGATCACGCCGCGCACCCGCGCGATCCTGCTTTGCTCGCCCAACAACCCGACCGGTGTGAGCCTCACGCACTCGGAGGTGGTGGCGTTCCTGAACGAGGTACCGAGCACGATTCCGGTGGTGTTGGATGAGGCCTACATCCACTTCACCGAGATGGAAGACATCGTCGACTCGCGCAAGCTGCTGCTTGAGTACGAGAATCTCATCGTGCTGCGTACTTTTTCCAAGGCGTACGGTATGGCTGGACTGCGCTGCGGGTATGCGTTGGCAGGGCCGTCGATGGCTTCGGGTCTGCGCGCGATTGCTACTCCGTTCGGGGTGAATGGGGTGGCCCAGGCTGCTGCTCGGGCTGCGCTGCGTTCACAGGCTGAGGTTAGCCGGCAAGTTGAGGTACTCAAGGGTGAACGCGCGAACCTGCTTGCAGCGCTCGCCGCGCAGGGGTGGAATGTGCCGACTTCGCAGTCGAACTTCATTTGGCTCGACTTCGGCTCCCAGAGCGCGCGCTTCGAAGAAATCTGTCATGCGAATGGGATTACCGTGCGTCGTTTTGGCGACGAAGGCGTGCGCGTCACGGTTGCCGAACCGGCTGGGTCGCTTCGCCTGCTGCGCTCGTTGGAGCAGTTCCGCGACGAATCCCAGGAGTAGACGGGCTGTATTCTCACTTCGAATAATCGAGGGAAAATGTAATAACCGAGCGTTATACAGCGGTATTTTCCCTCGGTTATTACATTTATGCTCGGTTATTTGGAATTTGGCGGTAGCCGTTCGTGTGAGGAACTCGCTCTGCCGCCGGTATCAATGCTCGCATCTACACCAGCAACATGGCGCGCCTACACCAGCAACATGGCGCGCCTACACCAGCAACGAGGTGGTGACAAGAATCGATGTCACCACCTCGGCCACTCCGATTGCGGTCACGGAGATGCCAACGCCGCGCCGCCTCAGTAGCGGTACAACAACCGCCCGTGCCACGAGCAGTGCCCAGACCGTCGCATGCCACGGATTCGACACCGCTAGCCCCACGACCAGCCACAACGCATGCCACACGATCGAAGCCACGAGATAGCCGTTTGAGCTGCGCTCACGGATGTTGGTCTTGACGTAGAACACTGTTCCGGCGAAGTATCCGAAGAGTAGCGCCGTCTGCGTCCATATTTCCGGTGTGGCCGCGAGCCCCGCTGAGCCTCCGCTAGCCACGTCCCATGAGACTGGGAGTAGCAAGGATGCGGCGACGACGGTATCCAGCCCGGCCCCGAGACTGCGATCTTGCCGTTTCCACGCGGCCCATCCGGCGAGGGCCACCAACGGTAGAAACACCGGTACCCAGCGCCAGAGGTATGGCGCTGCCCACCAGGTTGCAAGTCCAGCAACAACGGTGGCGGTTCCGTAGAAAACAACTGGCGCACGGAAGCGATCCTTTAACTGCGAGCGCAACCACACTGTGGCTGCAAAGAAGAAGAAATACCCTACCCACCACATGACCAGTAGCGGGAGGTGTGCGGGCCGAAAGCCGCCCTCGATGATGCCCACCAGTGGTGGGATGATGATCATCGCCCATGCCCCATGGTAGTTGGGGATCCATCCGCGCTTGATACGCCGCCTCCCGCGGGCGGGGCGTCGCTTACGTGAGGTGGGTACTTCTGGCGGTTCAGTGGGCATAAAGCTACCCTAACCTGAGAACTAAACGATTGATTCCTTGGGGTGTCTCGAGAAGTTGATGCAAAACTTACCCGGTGCCCGCAGAATCAATCATCTAGACAGACATGGGTGTCCCTAAGAGACCACGCTGAACGCCCATTGGTGCGTTCTTTGAGATTCTGAGACGACGGCGACCCCTTCTCACCTACCCCATTCTCCCTACACCAGTCTTCTGTGCCAAGGCCAAGGAACCGTCTGCGGGATCCCTTGGCCGTGCAGGTTCCTCTTAAAAGATTGTGCCCGCAGCTCTCTTGAGCTGGAATCCTGTGCCGGTGACTTCGTTCCAACAGGTCACACCCTCATTTTGATCGAGGGTGCAAGCGTAGCCGTCTTGCGCAACAGAGGTGCCATATTCGAGTACCTGGTCGGTGTCGATTGACTTGCTGCAGCCGGAGGTCACGTTGCCGTATGGGTCAATGCGATAGGTGGCGGTTTTGCCTTCACAACTGGGAGGTGAGGGGTAGTCGTAGGCGTAAATGGAGCAGGCCACGTCGTCGTCGACGAAGCGGCAGCGGATGTTCTCAGCGCCGGTGGTGAATTCGGCTTGTGTGATGGCGCCGTCGGGGGCGGGGCGGGTGAGCGTGACCCAGTCGTTGGAGTCGATGAGTTTTTCGAGTTTGTTGGGGAGATCGGCGGTGGAGAAGGCTTCTCGGAGGTCGCCGGTGAAGGGGCCGCCGCATGCAGCGCTGAGGGTGGTGAGGGCGTCTTTGCTGGTGGCGAGATCGTCGGAGCTGGTGGAGAGGTCGGCGAGGTTAAGGATCGTCTGTGCGGTTTGGGCCGGGAAAGCCGAGTCGGTGCACTGTGGGGCGGCAGCTAACTGCATGACGGCATTGCGGGCGCTTTCTAAGGTGGCCGGATCGACGGGGCCATGATGCTCGCTATTGCCGCCTACGGATGCCGATTGTGAGGAGTTCCCGCCGGGGTGAGTGGAGCCGCCGCCGGGGAGGATTTTGAGGTAGAAGAGGGCCGCGGCGGTTGCTAGGAGAACAACGGCGGCAAAAATCAAGAAGTACAGCGGGGAGCGCGAAGGGCGCTGCGCTGGAGGCGGCGTCTGCTCGGTCCACTGCCCTTGCCACCCGGCGGGACTTTGTCCTTGGGGTATGGTCATCGGCTTGTCTCTCCCATGAGTAGATTTCGTGTGCCACGAGTGGCGATGCGGTCTGCCATGGATGGCAATGCGTCGGTGCACGAGGTGGCGCACAACCGCACCCACGCTAATGCACGCGGGAATATCGCACTGTTGGCTAGGACACATTCGTTGTAACCGCAACCAAAGTGTTATCAATCGTGATGTGGTGTTTGGCTATGTCTCGACGCCATTTGTGGCGACGGTGGCGTGGGAGGAACCGTGTATGGGAATAGCTGAATTGCTGTCAATATTGGTCATGTATTTACTAAGGTGAAACGGTTATGGATGGCGCGTAGTGATTGCGCGCTTTGTGGGGTGGCGAGTTGTCCATCTGATCAAGCAGGAAACTGCCAGGTTGGGGTGAGAACATCGCCTGGGGTGCACCGATCGCATCCAAGTAATTGAGGGAGAATTGCGGACGATGGCAGACGTAACCGGTGCTGGGAATGAGCTGGCCACAGGAAAAATTACCGATGACGAACTGGCCCGCGTCGCCGAATTGTTGCAGCGCATCCGCCAGATTTTCCGTGGCCGAGTGGTGGGCCAAGAGGGTCTCTACACCGCGCTCGTGACGGCACTGATGGCCCAGGGTCATGTCCTGCTTGAGTCAGTTCCCGGGCTTGCTAAGACGACGGCGGCCACCACCCTCGCCGACGCCATCTCCGGTACATTTTCCCGCATTCAGTGCACGCCGGACCTCATGCCGAACGACATTGTGGGTACCCAGATTTACTCGTATGAGTCGGGCCAGTTTTCCACTCAGCTTGGTCCGGTGCACGCGAATGTGGTGCTGTTGGATGAGATCAATAGGTCGTCGGCGAAGACGCAGTCGGCGATGTTGGAGGCGATGCAGGAGCGTCAGACGTCCATCGGTGGAACGATCTATAAACTCCCCACTCCGTTTATGGTGCTGGCCACTCAGAATCCCATCGAGGAAGAGGGGACATATGTGTTGCCAGAGGCGCAGATGGATCGTTTTCTCATCAAAGAGGTGTTGTCTTATCCGCAGCCGTCCGAGGAGGTTGATATTCTCACGCGTACCGCGCAGGGTACCTTTGGGCGCCCCGACGGCGTTGACCCCATCAGCCCCGCAGACATCCTATTCTTGCAGGCCATGAGCCGGAAGGTGTACGTGGACGGGGCCATTAAATCCTACATTGTGGCGTTGATTAATACCACGCGTGGTGGTGGGCCGAGGCCCATTCCAGGGTTTACAACCCAGGTCCGGGTGGGCGCGTCCCCGCGCGGCGGGCTTGCCCTGATGCAGGTGGGGCAGGCTCTCGCGTTACAGGCGGGACGAAATTACGTTGTGCCCGACGACGTCAAGGCGCTGCGTTACGCCGTGCTCCGGCATCGGCTGGTGCGCACCTACGATGCGCTCGCAAATGATATCTCTCCCGAGTCCTTGGTAGATGCCGTGTTTGCGGCCGTTCCTGCGCCGTAAATGCGGTGATTGTCATGGATAAGATGGATGCGACTGACGGCAACAGTGGCGCTTCGCGCATGGCCCTTGTCCGTGCGCGTCTTGCGTTGCCGGTGGTTCGGCAGGCGTCGGGACTCTTTGAGGGCGCCCACACCTCGATTCTGACCGGTAAGGGACATGACTTCGAGGATCTCACGGATTACCTTCCCGGCAACGACGTCCGGGATATCGACTGGAAAGTTTCAGCCCGTGTCGGCTCCCCCGTTATTAAGCGTTTTGAGCGGGAGACGGACGTATTTACCCAGCTCGTCATCGATACTGGGCGTGAAATGTTGGCCGCAACGCCGTCGTCGGAAAAGAAGATGGATGTGGCGCTTGCGGCTGCCGAGACGCTGGCGTTTCTCTCCTCACAGCGTGGTGACCGGCTTGGGCTGACGATGGGTGATTCCAGCGGGATTGAGCACTTTCCTGGGCGTCACGGGCTTGCCCATCTGGAGTATGTGGTGAGGCGTGCCCAGACTAGGCTGAATGAGGGGCGTGGGGCGTCTCAGGCTTCTGACCTGCTGGAATATGTGCTGCGAACGACGCGTGAGAGGTCGCTCGTCATCCTGGTGACGGATCAATTCTGGCCGCAGCCGGAAGGTGAGATCACGCTGCGGCGTGTGCGGACGCGGCATGAATTGCTTGTGGTGCGAGTGGCGGACATGCCACTAACGCAGGAAAACGTAGATGACATGGTGGAGATCGACGGCGACATCCCGCTTCCGGCCTACGTGCGCGATGACGCCACCTTCCGTCAGGAGCTCATGGCTGACCGCCAGATGTGGGAGGAACGCAGTGCTATGGTGCTGCGGGCGCATGGAGTACTGCACGCGCCGGTCAGTTCGAGCGTGGATGTGCTGCCCGCGATCATGGGGTTGTTGAGGAGGCAGCATCGTGGGCGTTGATTTCCTTGTTGAGCCGCTGGGTGGGCGAATGCCCTTTCTCGTTGCTTTCATTGCCTGCTTGGTGTTGTTCGTGGCCTGGCTGGTGTACCTGTTTGTGGCGTATAGGCGCAGGCGAGAAGCGCATCATGAAATGACGTTGGGGGCGTTTTCGGGATCGGATCGGGAGCGTTGGATCGCGGATATTCGGCGTATTGCGGAGACGTATTTGCCAGCGAATGATGAGGAAAGCCTGCGCGCTCTACATCAGGAGCTGGGCAAGCAGATGCGGGCGATTGTTTCGGAGCGGTCGGGGTGGGATATGTCCTCGTGGTCGGTGGGGGATGTGAAGGAACGGCCACCTCTTGCGGAGGTGGCCGAGTTGCTGGCCGCGTGGGAGCGTCCGAGTTTTGCGCCTGATCCGCAGGCTCGGGCGGAGGAGTCTGTGAGCCGGGCGTTGGCGGTGGTGTCGCGATGGTGATGTGGTGGATCGTGCCGTTGGTGCTTGCGGGAGCGTTGGTGCTTGGATGGTATTCCTGGCGGGCTCGGCGTGATTCGCGTCCGATTATTCGTGTGGCTCATACCGCGCGGGTGCGGCAAGCCGCTCGCTTCCGCTCCCGGCTTGCCCGCTACAATGCCGGCGTGGTGGTGCTCGCGGTGGCACTTGGCTCCACCTTGCTTGCGGCCGCGGTTATTTCGGCACGCCCAAGCAATAGTGTTGATGTAAATGATAAGATGGCAACTCGTGACATCGTGCTGTGCCTTGATGTGTCGGGCTCCGTCATTGAGTTTGACTCCCAGGTTCTTGATACTTTTGCGGACCTTGTTCAGGGGTTCCAAGGCGAGCGGGTTGCTCTTCTCATCTTCAACTCGTCTGCGCGCACGGTATTTCCACTCTCGGATGATTACACAATGATCAGTGAACAATTGCGGGCGGCTTCTTTTGCGCTAGAAACCTCGGGATATGGTGTCAACCTCTGGCCGAAGAATACCAACGAGTTCTTCCCATTTATCACGGGAACTGAGACCGACGCGGACTATGGTTCCTCCCTCGTGGGTGATGGCCTTGTCTCGTGCACGCAGGCTTTTGATCTTGCGGACACCGAGCGCTCTCGCACCCTGATTCTCGCCACGGATAATGAGGTGCTTGGCAACGAACTCTTCACCCTCCCCGAAGCGGGTGACGTAGTGAAAACCCGTGGCATCAAGCTTTATGGCTTGTTCATTGACTCGCTCCTCGCGGTGGCACCGGATGAGGCCGGTATGCGCCAGGTTGTAGAAGGAGCGGATGGAACCTTCTTCTACGCCAGTGATGCCGACGCCGCCGCCACCATCATTGGGGATGTCCAACAACAAGAGGCCATCGAGCTTGGCGCCACCCCACGGCTGGTCATTTTTGACCGCCCGGGTTCTTGGCCTGCGGTGGCACTGTGTGGAGTGGGTGTCATGATCGTTGTTGGGTGGAGGTTCAAGCTATGAAACTCCTGTGGATCTGGCCGTGGTGGCTGGTCATGATTGTGCTGGTTGTGGGGCTGATGCTGTGTTGGGCGGGGTGGCGTGATTCCCGGCACCGGCCTTGGTCCCAGCGCCGAGGTTCGGGAGAACAGGAGCACATGAGTGTGGGTGGGCGTGGGAGCCTGAATAGGCATGGGGGCCTGAATGGGTGTGACTGGAGGTGGGTGCGGCGCGGGCTGATGGTCGCTGTCGTCGCCCTGATGGGTGCTGCTCCCGGAATCCGCACCGATGTTGCTGAGATTGGGACAAATGCGGAGGTGTACTTCGTCGTCGATGCAACCGGATCAATGGGGGCCGAGGACTACGCACCCGGTGGTTCCGCTGGATCTGGTACGGCTGGCGGTGGCGGAGAGGGTAGTGATGGAGAAGGTGCTGGTGGGAGCGGTGGTGCTGGTGAGGATCAGGTAGCCGGGCGCCAGAGGGTCGACGGTGTCCGTGCGGACCTGACCGCGCTTGCCCGCGAGTACCCGGGAGCGCGCTTCTCGATCATTCGTTTCGACTCGCGTGCTACGACGCAGCTGCCACTCACCTCAGATCTGCGTGCGGTAGAGTCGTGGGCTGAGACGTTCAAGCTGGAGAGTTCGTATACTTCCGGGGGTTCGACGATAAATCGTCCGGTCGAGGAATTGACGACGACGTTGCGGCGCTCGGCCGAGGAAAAGCCCGGTAACGTGAGGATTCTGTACGTCTTGTCCGACGGCGAGTCTACTGACCCATACGCAGAGTCGGGGCCACGGTTTGCGGAGGCTGGCGCCTATGTTTCAGGAGGTGCAGTGCTTGGTTACGGGAGCGAAATGGGTGGAAAGATGCCTGTCCAGGGTGGTTATAGTGGAGACGGCTACATTATCGATCCCCTGACGGGCCAGCCTGCGATTTCACGGATCAACGAGGCGGTATTGAAGGAGGTTGCCGAGCAGCTTGGAGTTCCGTACGCACACCGTGTTGGAGCTGGTGGTTCCGGGAGTCCTGGCAATGGCGGAAGTAGCAGCGATGAGGGTTCCGGGGCGGTGAATCCCAAGATTGGTGAGGGCTTGCTGGTTGGCGGGATTGAGGAACTTCTGGAACAGGGATCGAATACTCGTAGTGTCTACAATGTGCAAATTTGGCCACTTGGGATGGCTCTTGTAGGGCTCATGATGTGGGAAATCTATGCGACCACGCCGCGCTTGCGCGGGGCTCTTGAGCTGCGAAGAGCAACAAGGGATTCAGCTTCGGGAAGGCTGGCGGGTACACGTGGAGGCTTCTGATGGGAGGTGATCGGAACTCGAAAAAGCCTTCACCTACATGGAGTAGTGGGCACATGTTCACAATGGGATGGAACATGAAAGTACTGCTCTCAGTACTGCTGACCGTTGCGATTGTCGGTCTATCCGTGTGGAGTGGGCTGATGGTCACTAGTGCTCATTTAGGTGAGAAAGCTTATCTCGATAGGCGTTTTGAGATTGCGGAGAGGCACTATCAGACGAATATGAAAGTTACTCCCGACGCTTGGGAGGGCTGGGAGCCACCCTTCAATCGGGGAACAGTGAGGCTGCGGTTGGGTGTTGATGCTGATGCCGTGGGTGTCGGACCAGGAGGTTTTGGTTCTCATGATTCCCAGGGCTCAGACGGCGAGGCAACCTATCATGCGATTTCTAATGCGGCGATGGTGGACGCGGGAGTTGTTGATGTGGAGCTGGCGCTAGTGCGGGTACCCGAGGCCAAGCGCGAAAATGGCCAGGTCATCGACCCGGACAATCAGCCGGAATGCAAAGTTCGGCGCAACTTGTCGATTGGGCAGGAATTGCAGGGGGATTGGTTGGTGACCGGTGGTGATTTGGCTGGGGCCGCCAAGAAGTATGCGCTGGCGCAGGAAACCTTGGCGCCGTGCCAGGAGTCTGATGAGAATCGGGAGCAGTCCGAGCGTCAAGAGCAAAAAGAGCAGGAGAACGAAAAAGAGCAGGAGAACAAACAGGGCGGTGAGGATTCTGAGGATTCTGGCGATGGCGCGTCGGAAGGTCAGGGTTCCAATGGCTCTGGCGGATCTGATGGTGGTGGCGGTAGTGCTGGCGGATCTGATAGCTCGGGTGGTGGCAATAGTGGAGACCTTGATCCCAACATGCGGGGTAAAGAAGAACAGCTGCGTGAGCGTAATCGCCGTGGACAAGGTGACTACGACGATCAACAAAACCAGAACTATGGCGGTGGCATGAACTGGTGAACTCATGCGACAAGGGCCCTAGAATGAATGTGGCGGTGCCGCACATGATAAATGTGGCATCGTGGCAATTTTGGTGGGCTGATCAATATTTGTCGCCTGATTCGAGGTCAAGCACAGCGGTCGGCCATTGAACTTGTTCAGTTGTTCAACTCGTTCACATAAGGATGCTCTCATGTCTCAGCAGTACCCTCAACAGCCTCATCCGGCCCCGCAGGCCCCTCCTGCCGGGCACTCCCAGGACTTCGGGCGTAAGAAGGGCTTCTTCGCCTCCCTCTACGACTTCGGTTTCACAAGCTTCGTCACCGCTCGTGTTGCCACGGCTCTCTATGCCGTCCTCGTTATTCTCTCGACGATCGGCGCCCTCATTTTCATTCTCCTCACTCTTGCCGAAAGCAGCTATTTCCTGGGAGGCTTGGAGAAGTTCTTCATCACGATCTTCATCCTCATTGGCCTGCCGCTATGGCACCTGCTCATGAGAATCACGTTGGAGTTCTATGTGGCGGGTATCCGTACCGCCGAGAACACGTCGATCCTGGTACAGGTGGCTGCGCAAAACGGCGGGGGATACCAAGGCTACGTGGGTGGATACCCGCAGCAGCCTGAGTACTTTGGGCAGCAGCCGTATTCGGCCCCGCAGCAGGAACCGCAGGATTTTGCCGCGCAGGGATATCAGAGTGCCGGTCAACCGCAGCCGTATCCGGCTCCCGGAGCCGGATACGGCTCGGGAGCCGATGCCGGCGTCACTCCCGGGGCAGAGGGTACCTCCTCTCAGAGCTATGCCCCGAACGGTGGTTATTCTCCGGCACCCGGATTTGATCCGGGGCGGGGCTCCGATGCGGGATATGGTCAGGGGCAAGGTTTTGGTGAGAGCAACTCATCGTCCCCCGACTCCACCGACCCCAATACTCCCCGGAAACCGCTGTCCTAAAAGAGAGTGCGCCAATAGGTTTGACCGTGACATCCTAGACCATGGCCTATCGGTGCGATCTCTAACTGCGGGAGTGCATGCAAAATGGGATGCAAAACCTCCGCAAAGTGGGGTACTCATTTATGAGCGTACCCAACGTTCTTATTCGTCAAGCCACATTTACTAAGGAGGATGGTTCCCCGGTCACCTCTCGAAGCGCTCAAGCAGCGAGGGCAGGATTTGGAGGTCACCAGGGAGCCAGGGAAGTTGTGGGATCTCTGCGGCGCGCACCCAGCGTAGCTCCCGATGGCTCATGCCTAGTTGAGGGCCGGACGCACCGTCCGCCACCGCCGCCAACCAGAGCCGCATGTTGCTGCCGTTCGGGAGTGGCCAGTCGCCGTTATCGCTCGAAGAAATGCGAGCGCCCAGAACTAGTGACGTCGAAAGTTCCTCGGAAATCTCGCGCTGAAGCCCCTCCTCGGGGCTCTCCCCAACTTCAACTTTCCCGCCTGGGAACTCCCAGAAGCCCGCGAGGCTCTCCGGGTATGAGCGTTGGGCGGCGAGGAGCCGGGTGGGGCAGGCGAGTGAGTCGACGATTGCGGCGCCAACCACGAGCTTAGGCATGGGTTCTCCGATTGTTGCGAGTGGCGGGATGTGTTGTTGCGGGTAGCGGGAAATGGGCGTTCTGGCTGAGATGAAGTAGGCGTTCTGGCTCAAACGAAGCAAGTCTACGGCGGAGTGTATTCCGAGGGGAGTTCTTGAGAGCAGTGCTGACTACTGTCCGCAAGTCTACGGTGGGTTGCGGTCATGGATGGCGGCGACAGCGTTCTATCTGGATATATAGGCGTTTAGATCGCTCTCACCGCCACAAAATTTCTGGCCTACTGTCCACGCCCCGGATCCCACACCTATAAACCAGCAGCCGGCATCTACAAACCGGATCCCACACCCACGAAACGCCGCCAGCCACAACCAACGCCCCTGAACAATACGGCACCGCCCTCACCGCTGAAGAAGGACTCTGGGCCCGCAAAGGATGGGCAGGCCAATCAAAATAACCCACAACACACCGCCATAAACACCACGTTCAGGCCTATAACCCACCCCACTGCCCTCCCCCTACTGCCCGCAAAAACAGCAGTCGGGTCGAAATCTCGACCCGGCTGCTGTTAACAGAGCGGGCGACGGGAATCGAACCCGCCTCTGAAGCTTGGGAAGCTTCCATTCTACCGATGAACTACGCCCGCATGGCGCCCCATTAGCTTACAACCCTGACGCCCGAACGGCAAAAGCATACCGTGATTGTGAGAACGGCCCGTACCCGGCCCGCACCCGGCCCGTACCCGGCCCGCACTCGGCCCGTACCCGGCCCGTACCCGGCCCGTACCCGGCCCGTACCCGGCCCGCACTCCGCCCGGAACTCGGTTCAACGTCGCGCCCGATCAACTTTCGTGGAAAGATCAGAACGTGCTTCTTTCTGATGGTGATATTCGCAAGTGTGTAGAGTCCGGCCGCATTCGCGTGGAGCCGTGGGACCCGCAGATGATTCAGCCGTCGTCGGTGGATATTCACCTTGACCGCTTCTTCCGGCTCTTCGACAACCACAAGTACCCCGTCATTGACCCTGCCGCCGAGCAGCCCGATCTCACGCGTCTCGTGGATGTGAGCGCCGACGGCGAGTTCGTCCTTCATCCTGGCGAGTTCGTTCTTGGATCCACCTACGAGGTGGTTTCCCTGGGAGATGACGTCGCCGCTCGCCTCGAGGGCAAGTCCAGTCTTGGCCGCCTCGGCTTGCTCACCCATTCCACCGCGGGTTTCATCGACCCCGGCTTCTCAGGGCACGTCACCCTGGAGCTCTCGAATACGGCAACCATGCCGATCAAGCTCTACCCGGGCATGAAGATCGGCCAGCTGTGCTTCTTCCAGCTTTCATCGCCCGCCGAAGCGCCCTACGGCAGCGGTGCGGACGGCTCGCGTTACCAGGGTCAGCGTGGGCCCACGGCCTCGCGTTCGTTCCGGAGTTTCCATCGGGTCGACGTCGGCGATACCCCGCTCGAGGGCTGACATCCAGTTCTGCCTATCTGCCTATCCACAGATCCGCCTATCAGAGCAATTCTCGTCCCCCATTCTTCAAGATTTATCACCTTGTATATGGGAATATGATGTGGCCCTGTGTTTACGCGAGAGGGTTTCCCGCGTAATCTCGCGGATTTATCGCCTTGGTGAACGAAACAGTAATGTTGTGAATCGGTAGGAAAACTGGAGTTATTCAAGAATTTACCGAACTACACCTTCGGTTGAAATAGCTGAATATGATACGATGTGAAGGCAAAATTGCGCGAGTTTTCCAACCACCACTGCTTTCTTGCTGACCATCATCGCTTTGATTGACACTGCTATGTGGATGCTCGTGCGCGAATGACCACCCTCCATCCCACCATTGAGGAGTGATTGATGCCGGCGCTACTGCTCCTGTTCTTTCTCGGAGCCCTTGGCGCGCCAGTACTCATGAGACGGGGACGCCTCGGGTTCATTTTCCTTGCTGGAATTCCAGGAATAGCTCTGCTGTGGTTCCTTATGGAACTGCCGGGCGCGTTCCGCGGCGAGGTCTACGCTGCCAAAGTGGCGTGGTTGCCCCAGCTCGGTTTTACGTTTGACGTACGAATCGACGCACTGTCCTTGATCATGGCGTTACTGGTGACCGGTGTGGGAACCCTGGTTCTGCTGTACTCGGCCAGATACTTCAGCTCGTCCGCAGCCCATCTCGGGCGTTTCGCAGGGGTGTTCCTCGCGTTTGCGGGGGCGATGCTCGGCCTTGTCACCACGGATTCTACGCCTGCGCTTTATTTGTTCTGGGAACTCACCACCGTCTTTTCTTTCTTGCTGATTGGCCATTATTCCGATCGCACCAGTTCACGGCGTGCCGCGCAACAGGCCATCATTGTCACCACCGTGGGTGGTCTGGCGATGCTGGTAGGCATTGTGATACTTGGCGAAATGCCAGGTGGATCCTACTTGTTCTCTGAACTTTTGGCTTCCGCAAGCGCTGGGACTCTTGGCCAAGGAGTGCCTGAACTACTCTCGGCCGCTGTGGTCCTTATGCTCATTGGCGCGTTCTCAAAGTCTGCGCTCATCCCCTTCCATTTCTGGCTTCCTGCCGCAATGGCTGCCCCCACCCCGGTCTCGGCGTATCTGCACGCCGCTGCGATGGTGAAGGCGGGCGTCTACCTGGTGGCGCGCCTTGCCCCCGGCCTCGCGGACGTAGCGCCGTGGCGTCCCATGGTGCTTATCGCGGGCATCGGCACGCTTCTCATCGGGGGCTATCGTGCCCTCAAACAGCACGACATCAAGCTCGTCCTAGCCTTCGGTACCGTCTCTCAGCTTGGCCTCATCACGTTGATGGTGGGTTACGGCGAAGCCGAGATGGCTCTCGCTGGCCTCATGATGTTGTGCGCGCATGCGCTGTTCAAGTCCGCTCTCTTCCTCTCGGTGGGTATCGTCGACGTCGCCATGGGAACGCGTGACCTACGCGAACTTAGTGGCGTGGGCCGCGCGATGCCCGTCACCGCCACATTCGCGGGATTAGCCACCGCCTCGATGATCGGCCTTCCACCTTTCGCCGGATTCGTGGCTAAGGAAACGGCTCTCGAAGCTCTCGTTGGTGGCGACCTCATCGCAACAATTACCTGGATATCCATTGCCCTCGGCTCGGTTCTCACAGTGGGTTATGGTTTGCGCTTCTGGTGGGGGTCGTTCGCGAACAAGCCCGGTATCAAGCCGATTCCGGTAGGCCGTAACTCCCGCGTTATGGTGGCTCCGGTGGTTATCCTGTCCACCTTAGGTCTTGCTCTCGGCATTGGCTCCTCTCGGTGGAGCCACATCTTGGAGCTGCACGCGCAAACCTACCCCGGCACACCTGGGCACCTGGCCCTGTGGCACGGTTTTGGGGCACCGATCCTTATTACCACGGTGGTCTTGATCCTCGGTGTCCTTCTCTTCCGTGCCCGTGTCCCCTTCGAGCGCTTCACCACAGTGCACGAGTTCCCTAAGGGTGCTGATCAGGTATACCGCACCATCATCAAGGATTTGGAGCGCCTCTCCGGTTTCGTCACGGGTGCGACGCAGCGTGGTTCGTTGCCCGCCTACCTTTCCACCATCTTTGTCTTCACTCTTATTGCGGCTACCACGGCGGCCATCCTTGGAGGAGCTAACCTCCCCGAAGGCTTCCGGCTGTGGGATTCGCCCGCGCAGGGGGCAACAGCCCTCATCACAGTGGTTGCGGCCATCATGGCAGCGCGCGCCCGCCATCGCATGAAGGCCGTGTTCCTCATGGGCGTGACCGGCTACGGCGTCGCCCTCACCTATGAACTCTATGGTGCGCCGGATGATCTCGCCTTGACGCAGGTGCTGTCCGAAACCATCACCCTGGTGCTCTTCGTATTGGTGTTGCGCCGCCTTCCTCCGTATTTCTCGAACCGGCCACTACGGCGTTCGCGCTCGTGGCGTCTCTTGCTGGCGGTTCTTTCGGGAGTTTCTGTGGCCGTCGTCGCTGCTATGGCTGCCGCGAGCCGTGTACATGAGCCGATCTCCTTGCTATTTGCCGAGGAAGGTTTTGTGTTCGGCTACGGACGCAACATTGTCAACGTGACCCTCGTGGACATCCGTGCCTGGGATACCTTCGGCGAGACGTCGGTGCTCATCGTGTGTGCCATGGGAATCGCCTCGCTCTTGTTTGTACGCGACCGCGCTGGCCGCACCGACCGCCTCCGCAACGTACTGGGGCCGGTTGATTCGAGTACGCGCGCGAAGTTCGCCAAGGCACTCGACGAGGGCCCATACATTGCGCGCAAGCTTCCTTCCAGCGACGACCCGGAGCAGCAGCAGGGCCGCAACCGCATATGGCTTGCATCGATTCTGCGCCATGGCGTGGAGTCTCGCCCAATCATTCTCATGGTGGGTACGCGGCTGGTCTTCTACTCAATCATTACCGTTTCGCTGTTCCTGCTCTTCTCCGGCCACAACCAGCCGGGTGGAGGATTCGCGGGCGGCCTGCTCACAGGTATCGCGCTCGCGTTGCGTTACCTCGCGGGTGGCAGGTTCGAGCTGGGGGCCGCGCTACCGGTGCTGCCCTCCCACCTCATGGGTGGCGGCTTGCTCATTGTCACCGGTTCGGCACTCATCCCGGTGCTGCTCGGCGGCAATCCGCTACAGACGGCGATGTTCGATTTCACCCTGCCCGGTTTCGGCGCGGTGCATTTCGCGACGGCGCTCATCTTCGACATCGGCGTCTACCTCGCGGTGGTGGGCCTCTCCCTGGAGATCTTGCGCTCGCTCGGCGGCGAGATCGACCGCCACGGCGAGCTGGAAGGCTTGCAAGGTCCAGACGATCTTGTTATCCGTCCCCACGACGACGAGCGTGTTGCCGTCAAGAACGAGATGGACGCGGAGGCGCAATTGGAGGACGACGGCGGCACCTGGCCAGTTTACGATGCCTATCGAGGCCGCGGCGGCAAGGCAGGCCAGGGCGGCAAGGCAGGCCGCGGGCGAGGAGTTCGATCGAAGAAGGAGGCGAGGCACTGATGAGTTCGCTGGCATTAATTGTGTTATGCGGGGCCCTGGTGGCTGTAGGGGTATATCTCATTCTTGAGCGTTCACTTTCCCGCATCATTTTAGGCCTGGCTGCCCTCGGCAACGGCATCAACATTCTCTTCCTCATTGCGGGTGGTCGCTCCGGCGAACCGCCGATCGTGGGGAGCGCGGAGCCTGCTGACATGGCAGATCCGTTGGCCCAGGCCATGGTCCTCACCGCCATTGTTATTACCCTCGCCATGACTGGATTTCTGCTGGCGATGGCATACCGCACTTGGCAGCTGCGTGACAACGACGAGGTCCGCGACGACCGCGAGGATCGCGCCGTGGCTAAGCGCAAGGCTGCCGCCGCTATCGCGGCGCTGGAAGACGACGCCAACCTGTCCGATACCGCGAAAGAATTCCACGACGACGTCGACACCGCTCCCGCCCGCGCCGGAATTCCCCGTGCCGACATCACCGAAGTTATGGGGACCATCGTCAGGAAGGGAGGCAAGGGGTGAACCT
>RRZU010138971.1_pt1 | contig 19270 bp, 20 predicted proteins | sample 2165561 | NCBI WGS metagenome assembly RRZU01 (sample SAMN10456909, study PRJNA506462) | wastewater metagenome | isolation source: wastewater sludge | place: USA: Moscow, Idaho | reverse complement strand
TATGTCCAAGCCAGTTTCCCCGCATGTCTCCATCACTGCCGCTGCCCTGCACGTCTGGGTCGATGCCGGATCATTGCAGATTGCCGCCTGTCATGGCGACTGCTCCGGAGTCCTGCCGCTACCACCTGGCGACAGCATGCCGCTGGCACAGTGCTGGCCTGAATTGCTTGCCCTGGTCAATGGCATGCAACCGGGAGACGTACGGGAATGCATGGTCGAATGCCAGCAAAGGCTGCCGTTGCCGCACACTCTCGCTGTCAGGGCATTCAGATGCAGCGGAGCAGGACAACAGATCGCGATCGAGTGCCGGATTGCAGCCGACGAACAGGTCAGTTGCCGGCAGTTGTCGGCATTTCACGCCATTTTTGACCAGATGCGTGACGGAGCCATGCTCACTGACGCCAGAGGGCGGATTCTGGATGTCAATCCGGCATTTTGCCGGGTTACCGGCTATTCCCGAGGAGAGGCCATCGGACACACTCCCAGGCTGTTGCAGTCCGGCCGGCAGTCTCCGGCCTTTTACGACACGCTGTGGCAACAGCTGGCGGATGAAGGCGTCTGGCAGGGCGAGCTCTGGAACCGGCGCAAATCAGGCGAAGCGTATCTCGAACGACTGACCATCCGGGCCGTGAAGGATGCCGGAGGACGGATCAGCCACTACATTGCCGTGTTCTACGATCTGGAAGAACTGCGCAACATGGAGGCACGGTTTGTCCGCATGACGCGCTATGACAACCTGACCGGCCTGTCCAGCCGCCAGCAGTTCATCGACAGCCTGCCGCAAGTGCTGTTGCAGGCCGGCCAACAACAACAACCCTTGCTGCTGGCCCATCTGGACCTCGACCGGTTTTCCGACATCAACCAGGAACACGGTGCCCTGGCCGGCGACCAGGTGCTGGTTGAACTCTCGGCCCGCCTGAAATCCGGATTGACCGAAAACGACCGTCTGGCCCGCCTGTCTGGCGATGATTTTGTCATGATGCTGTCCGGCGGCACGCCGGAAGGGCTGACCGCCCGGCTGGAAACCCTGCATGCCAGCATTGAAGGCCACTACTGGTCGATCGGCCACGGACGCGAATTGCGTGCCAGTGTCGGCGGCGTGATCTGGCTGCCGCAATCCGACGCCAATCCGGACGGCATGATGCGCCAGGCATTTTCCGCCATGCTGGTTGCCAAGCAGGAAGGCGGCGCCTGCGTACGGATCTTCGATCACACTGAAGACAGTGAAACCCGCGCCCGCCATGCCCTGCTGGAAGACCTGCGGCGCGGGCTGTTCGCTGGTGAGCTGGTGCTCTATTACCAGCCCAAGGTGGACCTGCGCCATGCCACGGTGATCGGCGCCGAGGCGCTGATCCGCTGGCAACATCCTGAACGCGGCCTGCTGTCACCCATGGTTTTCATGCCGCTGGCAGAAAACTCGGACCTCATCATCAAGATCGGCCGCTGGGTGCTGGAGCGTGCCCTGATGCAGCTGTCGCTCTGGAACGCCGAAGGCCTGGACCTCGTGGTCAGCGTCAACCTGTCTGCACGCGAACTGCACGATCCGCAGCTGGTCAATGACCTGAAAAATGCTCTTGAGCGCTATCCCCTGGTGCGGCCGGGGCAGCTTGAATTCGAGATTCTCGAATCAGCCGCCATTGCCAACATGGAACGCACGATGGCGCTGATCAACGATTGCCGCGAGCTGGGCGTACGGTTTGCCCTGGACGATTTCGGTACGGGCTATTCCTCGCTGGCCTACCTCAAGAGCCTGAATGTCGACACGGTGAAAATCGACCAGCTGTTCGTGCGCGACTTGCCGCTCAATATGCTTGACCAGACCATCGTGCGCGGCATCGTCACCATGGTGGACGGGTTTGGCCGCAGCCTGATTGCCGAAGGTGCCGAAAGTGCCGAACACATGACGTTGCTGCAATCCCTCGGCTGCCATCTGGTACAGGGATACGGCATTGCCCGTCCGATGCCGGCAGACGACATCGTGGCCTGGGTCAACTCGGCATCGCAGTGCGTGGCCGAATCGTCCGGAGCTACCTGAAGCCGGAACCGGTGGCCCCCGGGATTCCCGGCAGGGACATCCTTTTCCGGGGGAGGCAGGCATGGTCAGCGGTGCGGACTGCTGCCTGTCGTCATGCCGGGCATGAAGCGGCCAAAGACAAACCGCGACATCTGCCGGTGCCCGGCCAGTGCAGCCTGAAGGCGCAGCACTTCGGAATCCAGCCGCTGGAGCCAGTCGAGATAATGGCGGGTAGTGTCGTCACTGACCTGTGGCAGCAGGGTGGCAAACCGGTCATCCAGCACTTCAACCGGTTCGTCACCGGCCTCGCCGGCCACACAGCGCTCCAGCCGTTCCAGATGGGCTTTGACCCCGGCCGCCAGCGTGACCAGTTCCGGGTGATCCGTCAGCGCTGTGGCCGGCAGGTGCGGCAACAGGCTGATTTCCACCGCATAGTGCTTGATCAGCACCAGGGAGGCGTACTGGCGGCTCAGGGCACTGGCGCCTCCTGAGGGAAACAGCAGCGCCTCGTGCCGCAGGGCACCGATATGATCAGCCAGCGCACGGTACAGCTTTTCCAGCTCCATGACCTCCGGGTGGCCGGGCAGGCAGTTGGGGTCAGGGCAGGCCGTTCTGTCACTCGCTTCGCCCGCTGCGGGAGACAAACGGCTCATGAGGATGCCGGCAACCCGGTCGAAAAACTGCCGGCTCAACCGCACAAACTCGGGTTTGACCCGCGGCAGGATGATAATGGCCATGCATACTGCTGCCAGCGCACCGATGGCGGTATCGGCGATTTTTTCGACATAAGTGTCGACCGTATTGCCAAACACCAGTGCGTACATCTGCGCCACGCTCAGGTTGACCCAGAACAGCCGCACCCGCGTATTGCGTTGCACGATGAAGAGCGATACCCACAGGAATACGTACAGGGCGATCAGTTCGTCGGCGATATTGCCATGCAGCATGTGCGACAGCGTCATCCCGGCCAGAATGCCGGCAAGGGTGGCAAAAATCCGGTCGACAGCCGTTTTCATGGTGTCACCCAGTCCGCCGTTGCAGACCAGGAAAGCTGCCAGCATGGCCCAGCGCGGGCGCTGCTCATGCAGGGCGAAAGTAATGCCATAAGCGAGGGCGCTGGCAGCCATGCCCATCAAGGCCATGCGGATTGCCGGTACCCAGCTGCTGGCCGGTGCCGGTGCGTCGCTGTTCTGTGGTGCGGCTGGCGCCGCAGACGGTGTGGATTCGTAGCAGGACAGGTTGTCCAGCGCATCCAGTGCCACCAGCAGCGCCCGGCGTGCATGCCAGAGTGCAGGGGGTTCGCCGTCCAGCTGTTGCGGCCTGAGGTCCGGATTGCCGGCCTGGGCCTCCAGTACGCGCAGGCTGCGCAAGGCTTCGCCGTTGTCACCGGCTTCGCTGAAAATGGCCGTCAGCAGGCTTTCCGCTGCCCGTTGCAGGTCCGACAGGTGCAGGCGCAGGTTGTTGCGTGCCTCCGGATCGGCAAACAGCAGGTCGTTGGCCGGGCTGACGATCAGCCCGTCAGTCAGCTCCAGCACATTGTTGAGCGGGTCCAGCGCATGAAAGCGCCGGTTGTGCACACGGGTATGGTTCATCTGGATGATGAGGTCGTGGCAGATGCCGGCAACCACCGGCCGCAGCATGTGGATCGCCTGTCGCAGTTTCTGGGCCGGTGACTGTTGCAGCACGGTGAGCTGGATGGCGGCCGTGATCAGCAATGACAGCCCTACCGAGCCCAGCAGCCAGTACAGCGTGTGCTGTCCGGGATCGACGGCCACCAGCACGATCGACAGATACGCCAGGGCAAAGCCCAGCGCACTGGCACGTACGCCCCAGTGGCTGGCCAGAAATGCCATCCCGATGATCGGGAGCAGTTGCAGGTGCTGGCGCAGCGGCATGTCGTGCGCCGTGACGGTGATCAGGATGCCGGCCCAGCAGGCAGGAATCATCAGCAGGTAAGTGACCAGCCGCGCCTTCCGTGACGGATCCTGCACGCGCAGGCTGGCACTGTAGGATGCCAGACCGCCGGCCAGTGTCATGAAAATGGCCAGATGCGGAGCAAACAGCCTGGCCGTCAGCCAGGTGGCAAAGCAGGCCGACATGATGGCGATCAGGCCGCGCAATGCCGTGCGGCTGCGGATGAAGCCGGGGTCGTAAACGCCGATGCTCAGGCGCAGTTGCGCCAGCAGGTCGATGGCAAGCGGAGGCAAGGACCACATGGACATTACCCCTCCAGCCGGTGGGCGGCCGCCACGTCGACAAACCAGTCAGCGTCGGCCAGCAGGGCCGCAGGATGCTGCTCATCGCACCAGACGGCCTTCAGGGCGGCAGCCTTGGACGGACCAAGTACCAGAAACATGCGGGCATGGGCAGCGGCCAGCACGGGGATGCTGAAGCTCAGGCGGATTTCGCCGTCCGGGGCACGGGTGACTGCCGTCAGGCCGGATTTGCCGTCCCCGGGGCTGAACAGCGAGGCTGTGTGGCCATCGTCACCCAGTCCCAGGAGGGCGACATCGAGGCGGGGCAGGGCGTCGTGCGGCAGGCGCCAGTGTTCCAGCCAGCTGGCCATGTCAGTGGCCGCGGCCAGGGGCGACGATGCCGTGACTGGCCAGGCGTGCAGTGCCGGTGGAGCGTGACTGGCCAGCGGAGTGACCAGATGCCGGTACAACAGGTCTGCGTTGCTGCGCGGATGAGCAGCTGGCACCCAGCGCTCGTCTGTCGGGCAGACGATGACCTCCGGACGGCCCAGCACGGCCCGGCCTTCCGGGGCGTGGGCCAGCCAGTCATACAGGGGAACGGGGGTCTGTCCGCCCGCCAGTGCCAGCCGGGCAGTCTGCCGGGCACGCAAGGCGTATTCGGTCAGGTGCAGCAGGTGCCGGGCGGCAGCCAGGACTGCATCGGTGGCTGTATCGAAAACATGAAAGCGTCTCATCGCGCAACCGCACTCCAAACGACAAAAAGGGTCTGCGCGAAGCAGACCCTTTCTGGTTTAGCGGTCGTTGGGCGATCAGGCCAGTGCCTTTTCAATGCGGTCGAGCGCTTTTTCGAGATTCTGCATGCTGGTGGCGAAGGAAATGCGGAAGTAGCCTTCAGCACCGAAAGCCGAACCCGGCACCACGGCCACGTCCTGGGCTTCGAGCAGATAGGTGCCCAGTGCCATGTCGGTGGCACCGGCGATCTTGCCTTCGGCAGCCAGCAGCTTGATGGCTTCGCGGGCATCGACAAAGGCGTAGAACGCGCCGCCGGCACGCAGGCACTTCAGGCCGCGCATCTTGTTGAAGCGGTCTACCACGTAGACGTGACGCTCGTTGAAGGCCTTGAGCATCGGGGTGATGCAGCCCTGGTCGCCTTCCAGTGCGGCCTGGGCGGCCACCTGCGAAATCGAGGTCGGGTTGGAAGTGCTCTGCGACTGGATGTTTTCCATCGCCTTGATCAGCTTTTGCGGGCCGGCTGCATAGCCGATGCGCCAGCCGGTCATCGAATAGGCCTTGGAGACACCGTTCAGGACGATGACCTGTTCCTTCAGTTCCGGGCAGGCGTTCAGGATGTTGTAGAACTTCGTGTCGCCGAGCATGACGTGCTCATACATGTCGTCCGAGGCCACCAGAATGTTCGGGTGCTTTTTCAGCACGTCGCCCAGCGCCTTGAGTTCTTCAAGGGTGTAGACCGCGCCGGTCGGGTTGGACGGGCTGTTGATGACCAGCATCCTGGTCTTGGGGGTGATGGCGGCTTCCAGCTGGGCCGGGCTCAGCTTGTAACCCTGTTCGATACCGCATTCGACCACTACCGGCACGCCGCCGGCGAGGATGGTCATGTCCGGGTAGCTGACCCAGTACGGTGCCGGGATGATGACTTCGTCACCATCGTTGATGTAAGCCTGGCAGAGGTTGTAGAAGCTCTGCTTGCCGCCGACCGAAACCAGGACCTGGTTGGCAGCGTATTCAAGGCCGTTGTCGCGCTTGAATTTTTCGACGATGGCTTTCTTGAGGGCCGGGGTGCCGGACACCGGGGTGTACTTGGTGAAGCCCTTGTTGATCGCTTCGATTGCGGCAGCCTTGATGTGGTCCGGAGTATCGAAATCCGGCTCACCGGCAGCCAGTGCCACCACGTCACGGCCTTCGGCCTTCAGTTTTTGTGCCTTGGCAGTAATGGCCAGCGTCGGAGATTCCTTGATGGCATTTACGCGATGCGAGAGTTCCACGATTTTTCCCTTTGGCAACGGTCGGGTTAGCAAAAGTGGCAAGTTTACTCCCGAAAGTCATAGCGCCCAAGTGCTGGAGAGCCTTGCAGCCAAAGGGCCGGGCAGGTAGCCTGCAAACCGGTTTATGACACTTGGAGTGGTCTTGGATGCGCTGCTTTTCCTGTCCGCAGTCCTCGCCGGGGCGCTGAACGCCCTGGCCGGAGGAGGCACGCTGATCACTTTTCCCGTGCTGATCTGGGCCGGATTTCCGTCCATCATGGCCAATGCCACCAGCGCCGTGGCGCAGTGGCCGGGCTACGTGGCAGGGTGCTGGGCGTTCCGGCGCGAGCTGGTGATACTGCGGGGAGAATTGCCGGGATTTACCCTTAGCGCGATTCTGGGCGGGCTTCTGGGGGCCGGATTGCTGCTGTGGGTGCCGGTAGCCCTGTTTGACGAACTGGTGCCGTGGCTGATCCTGGTGGCTACGCTGCTGTTTGCCGGTGGCGGACGGCTGGCGCGACTGGGTGGAGAGATCCGCTCGGGACGCATGCGGCTGGGCATGCATGTACTGGTGTCAGGCTATGGCGGGTTTTTCGGTGGCGGACTGGGAATTCTGCTGCTGGCCTATTACCGGCTGCTGGCATTGAGCGATTTCAAGCGCATGACTGCACTCAAGCTCTGGGTGTCCACCCTGATCGCCAGTGCTTCGGTGATGTCGTTTGCCTGGGGCGGGCTGGTGGACTGGCGGGCGGGTGGCGTGATGATCGGCGGGACGGTGGTCGGCGGGTTGCTGGGAGCAAAACTGGCCCGTTTCATGCCGCCTGAATGGCTGCGGCGGGGCGTGATCCTGACCGGACTGGTGCTGACCGCCACGTTTTTCCACCGTACCTATGCATGAAAAAACAGCCGGCATGCCGGCTGTTGGTCTGCTGTAACCCCCGGAGTGGTTCAGCTCTTCTTGAAGCCGTCGTGGCAGGACTTGCACGACTGGCCAGCGGCACCAAAGGCCGGCTTGACGTCGGCAACGGTCTTGGCAGCAGCAGCAGCCTTGGCCAGCTCGGCAGCACGGCCTTCAAACGTGTCGATCTCTTTCTTGAATTCTGCCGGCTTGGTCCAGACGGCCGGCTGGGCTTCGCTCTTGCCCTTGTCGCTGCCGGCCGGGAAATGCTGCCACGGCTGCTTCGACAGCTGTTCCATCTTCACGGCCAGCTTGGCAAAGGCAGCCTGGTCATAGGCGGTCTTGCCCTTGACCATATCACCCATGGCGCCGAAGGTTTTCTTGTATTCCTTGAAAATGGCTTGGCGTTCCTGCACCGGGTCTGCCGCAGCGAATGCCTGGGCCGAGAAAGCACAGCTGGCGGCCAGGGCGGCTGCAACCATAAGGCGATGTTTCATCGTGAATACTCCATGTGGGTGGAAAAACCAGCAAACGAAAAGGGTAATTCTATTAACCCAGAATTAAAAATGACTTATCCATAACCCTCCGGTCTGTGCGGGTCAGAAGGGCATGCTTTTGCCATCGTTGAGGTTGAGGAAACCCCGGACGACCCGGTAGATGAACCAGACAAATGCCACGCCGCCGATCAGGAAGCCCAGACCGAAAATCCACCACGTCAGCGCCGACAGCAGCCCCCAGACACAAGACCACCAGAAGGTGCGGATCTGCCAGCGGAAATGGCTTTCGTACAGCGTGCCCCTGACGTCATCAAGTTTGACGTAGTTAACAATCACGCCAACCAGCAGCGTGATCACGGTCAGCAGGGAAAGCGCCTGCAGGCCATAGACCACCAGCGTCAGGGTTTTGAGTTGCGGACCAGCGGGCCGGACAACGGGTTCGTACATGATGGGAAGACCGTCAACATGAAATGTAATGAGGACTTACTCTAACCGGGCGATGGCGACGCGTGCAAACCGGCTTGGCGATTTGGGTGTTACAGCATAACATAACGAAATTCCGACCCGTACGCTGGACACTTCATGAATCACGCTGCCGACTTTCTCGAGGCTGCCGACCGGCATTGCCAGGCCCGGGGAGTGCGCCTGACCGATACCCGGCGCCGGGTGCTGGAGCTGGCACTGGCGCAGAGCGGTGTCGTCAAGGCCTATGACGTACTGGCGGCCCTGCAAAAAGAACGCGGCCAGGTCGCCCCGCCGACGGTCTACCGGGCGCTGGATTTCCTGCTGGCCCAGGGCCTGCTGCACCGGGTGGACGCCCTGAACGGGTTTATCGTCTGCCAGCATCTTGATTGTCCGCACGAAAGCCTGACCCTGGTCTGCGAAATCTGCGGCCGGGTGACCGAATTCGACGGCAGCGATACGCTGGCCGCCTTGCGGGCGGCCGCCGCCTCCTCCGGCTTCCAGGCCCGGCGCGCCGACGTGGTGCTGTCCGGCACATGCCGGGAGTGCCAGGCATGACGACCCGTACGCCCGTCAATCTGGTGACCGGCTTTCTGGGGGCCGGCAAGACCAGCACCATCCTCTCTTTGCTGGCCGGCAAGCCCGCTGGCGAAACCTGGGCCGTCATCGTCAACGAATTCGGCGAGATCGGCATTGACGGCGCCGTACTGGGCGACCGCGACGGACTCGTCATGCGCGAAATCGCCGGAGGTTGTCTGTGCTGCGTCACCGGCCCTCAGCTCACCGTTACCGTGGCGCGCCTGATCCGCGAAGTGCGGCCGGCCCGCCTGCTGATCGAAGCCAGCGGACTGGCGCATGCCTCCAACCTGGTCGACGACCTGCGCCGCGATCCCCTGGGGCAGGCGCTGGACGTGCAGGCCGTGCTGGCCGTGGTCGATCCACGCCAGTTTGTCGACCTCCAGTACCGCCAGCAGCCGGTCTACCACGACCAGATCGCCATTGCCGACGTGCTGGTAGTGACTAGGTGCAGCCTTGCCGGCCCGGCCGGCATGGCAGAATTCCACCGCCAGGCTGCTGCCCTGTTTCCACCCAAGACCGCCATTGTCGAAGCCGGCAGCGCCGGGCTGACGCCGGCCTTGCTGGACCTGCCGGCCCGGCCCGCCAGCCGTTTCCGCCTGCCCCGGCAGACGCCGCAGACCGGACTGGTCACCAGCGGCTTTGTCTGGCCGCCCGAAGCCGTATTCGACCCGGACCGGGTCACAGCCCTGTTTGACCGGCTCAAGGAGCAGGTGCCGGGGCTGGTGCGGGCCAAGGCGGTATTCAACCTCGGACAGCAATACGTCTGGCTGAACTGGACCGATGGCTACTGGGGTGCCCAGCCGGTCAGCTGGCGGCGAGACAGCCGTTTTGAACTGATTGCGCCGGCCGAGGCGCCGGAATCGCTGGCAGCCGGACTGGATGCCTGTCTGGTTTCTCCTTCTTCCTGAATCGTGTGTGGCATGAACTTCAAATCCCTTCTGCCGGTCAGCCTGCTGGCTGCTTCGGCGTGGCAGCGGCTGTTGCTGGCCCTGGTGGCCGCAGTCTTCTTGTGGGCCGGCGTGGCGTGGGCCCTGACCGGAGCCGGCGCATGACGTCCGTCAGCCTGCATAACGTCACGGTGTCCTACCGCCGTCGTCCGGCCATCCACCATGTATCGGCCGAATTTCCGGCGGGTCAGGCATCGGCCATCTTCGGTCCCAACGGCGCCGGCAAATCCACCATCCTGAAAACCCTGATGGGATTCCTGCAACCGGAAACCGGCGAAGTGGAGCTGGCCGGCTGCCGGCTGACCGACATTGCCTACATGCCGCAGGCTGCCCAGATCGACCGCAGCCTGCCGGTAACAGTGCTGGATACGGTCCTGACCGGCTGCTGGCGTGAAACCGGCGTGCTGGGCGGAGTCACCCGCGCCGGGCTGGCGCGCGCCCGGCAGGCACTGGCCGACGTCGGCCTGTTCGGCTTCGAGGCCCGCGCCATCAGCGAGCTGTCGGGCGGGCAGTTCCAGCGGGTGCTGTTTGCCCGCATCCTGATGCAGGATGCCCGGCTGATCCTGCTCGACGAGCCGTTTGCCTCGGTCGATGCCAAAACCACTTTTGACCTGCTGGCGTTTGTCCGGCGCTGGGAACAGGAAGGCCGTACGGTGATCGCGGTGCTGCACGATTACGAGCAGGTGCGCGCCTGGTTTGGCCGTACCCTGCTGCTGGCGCGCGAAGTGATTGCCTGCGGTGCGACCGAGGACGTGCTGACCGAAAGCAACCTTGCCCGCGCCAACCGGATTGCCACGCACTGGCAGGCGCATCCGCCGGTGTGCGATGTACCGGCAGGGGAGGCACAGGCATGAGCTTTCACGAACTGGTGTTGTCGCCGTTTGCCGAATTCGCCTTCATGCGCCGGGCGCTGGTGGCGTGTCTGGCGCTGGCGCTGGGCTGCGGGCCGATCGGCCTGTTTCTGGTGATGCGCCGCATGAGCCTGATGGGCGATGCCATGAGCCATGCGGTGCTGCCGGGTGCGGCGGTGGGATTCATCCTGGCCGGACTGAGCCTGCCGGCGATGTCGGTGGGCGGCTTTGCTGCCGGCGTGCTGGTGGTGCTGGCTGCCGGCCTGGTGTCGCGCTACACCGCCATCCGCGAGGATGCCAGCCTGGCGGCGTTTTACCTGATGTCGCTGGCGCTGGGCGTGCTGCTGGTTTCACACTTTGGCAGTAACGTTGACCTGATCCACATCCTGTTCGGCAGCGTGCTGGCGATCGACGATGCAGCGCTGCTGCTGGTGGCAGGCATTTCCACCCTGTCGATGGTGGTGCTGGCGCTGATCTACCGGCCCTTGCTGCTCGACAGTTTCGACCCGGTGTTCCTGCAATCGGTCGGTGTGCGCAGCAACGGTTATTACCTGGTGTTCATGGTGCTGGTGGTGCTCAATCTGGTGGCCGGTTTTCAGGCCATGGGCACGCTGATGGCGGTGGGGCTGATGATGATTCCGGCCATTACCGCCCGGCTGTGGGCCAATTCGATCGGCCGCATGATGGGCGTGTCGGTGCTGGTGGCGATGCTGTCGGGCGGGGTGGGGCTCTTGCTGTCGTACCACCTTGACCTGCCCAGCGGGCCGGCCATTGTCCTGGCTGCCGGCGGGCTGTATCTGCTGTCGCTGTTGCTGGCGCCGTTTGGCGGCTGGCTGCCGCGGGTGTTCCGCAGCCGTCATCTGGCTGGTTGAAAAAGGGGGTGTTGCATGAAGTCGAAAATCATCTGGAGCGCATTGCTGGCATGGCCGGTACTGGCCTGGGCGGCGCCGGTGCCCGTGGTGGCCAGCTTCAGCATTCTGGGCGACGTGGTGAAAGAAGTGGGCGGCGACCGGGTCGCGGTCACCACGCTGGTCGGCCCGGACCAGGATGCGCATGTGTTCCAGCCGCGCCCGCAGGACGTGAAGGCACTGGCCGGCGCCCGGCTGTTCGTGGTGAACGGTCTGGGGTTTGAAGGCTGGATGCCGCGCATGAGCAAGGCGGCCGGCTACAAGGGCGCCACGCTGGTGGCCAGTAACGGCATCAGGCCGCTGGAGCAGGACGACGACGGACACGGCCACGACGACCACGCGCATGGCAAGGCCGATCCGCATGTGTGGCACAACCCGCAGAACGTCAAGGTCTGGGTTGACAACATCGCCGCCGAACTGGGCCGGCTGGACCCGGCCGGGCAGACTGCCTACCGGCAGCGGGCTGCCACTTACCGGCAGAAGCTGGACGAGCTGGACCGGCAGGCCGGCGCACGCTTTGCCGCCATGACACCGGAGCAGCGCAAGGTGGTCACCGGCCACGATGCCTTTGCCTATCTGGGACAGCGTTACCGCATCCGCTTCCTGGCGCCGCAGGGGGTCAGTACCGAGGCCCAGGCCTCGGCAAGGCAGGTGGCCATGCTGATCCGGCAGATTCGCCAGGAAAAGGTGCAGGCCGTGTTTGTCGAAAACATTGCCGACCGCCGGATGATCGACCAGATTGCCCGCGAGAGCGGTGCCCGGGTCGGGGGCAAACTCTATTCCGATGCGCTGACCCGCAGCGGTCCGGCCAGCAGTTATCTGGGTATGATGCGTTACAACCTGGGCGAGCTGGCCAACGTCATGGCGCCGGTGGCGGCCCGCCCGTAAAGTACCTGGCAAAGCCCGCGGGATGATCCGGTCCGGTGCACAGTTCGCCGGGTGCCCGGCCGGCAGCGGTAATCTATTGGCCGCGTGCTCCGGATGCAGGGCTGCCGGAGGCGCTGTGCGGCGGCTTTCCGGCAGGACTGATGCGGCCGGTTGCTCATCCTGTCGTCGATGGCGGGCCCCGGTGGAGGCTGGCAGGTTCTGGTTCCCGGATCAGGCAACTTCGGTGAGGTCCGGCGCTCGTTCATCCCGCATGGGTGCTGTGTTGTCACTGGAATCATCCGGTGGTGCGGACAGGCTGCCGGTGCAGCCAGCTACCCTGGCCGAGGTACTGCGTGATCAGGGCGCCCAATGTCATCGATCATCAGGACCGGTCAGACCGGTGCGGTGTGAAAACTCCGTCGTGGGCAGACCATGGCGATACGTTAGAATCGGACGCTTCGTCGCTGGTTTGCCTGTCGTCATGGCCACATCCGATTCGTCGTCGTCCCGTTCCGGCATTGCTGCCGCATTTGGCTGCTATCTGTGCTGGGGACTTTTCCCGCTGTACTGGATTCCCCTGCAACAGGTGCCGGCCATGCAGATCCTCGGGCACCGCATGGTCTGGTCGGCCCTGCTGATCGTGGGCATCCTCGCCTGGCGGCGCCACTGGCAGTGGCTGCTGCCGGTGTGGCGCCAGCCGCGCCAGCTGGGCGTGTTTGCCCTGTCGGCCAGTCTGCTCGCCTGCAACTGGCTGACCTTCATCTGGGCAGTGAACAACGGGCATGTCATCGAAGCCAGCCTTGGTTACTTCGTCAATCCCCTGGTCAACATCCTGCTGGGCAGGATGGTGCTGGGCGAGCGGCTCAACCGCATCCAGCTGGCGGCAATCTCCGTGTCGGTTGCCGGGGTGGCGTGGCTGACCTGGCAGGTCGGATCGCTGCCGTGGATTGCGCTGGTGCTGGCCGGCACCTTCGGGGTATACGGCCTGATGCGCAAGATGGCCCCGATGGCCTCGCTCGAAGGGCTGGCGCTGGAAACCTTCCTGCTGTTCCCGGTGGCGCTGGGTGGTCTGCTGTGGGTGGAGTGGCAAGGGCAGGGCGTATTCGGCCATGCGCCGTTGGCCATCGACTGGCTGCTGGTCGGCACCGGTGCAGTGACGACGATTCCGCTGCTGCTGTTTGCGGCTGCCGCCCGCCGGCTGACCCTGACCACGCTGGGGTTTTTCCAGTATCTCGCGCCCAGCATCCAGTTTTTCATCGGGCTGACCGTGTTCCGGGAACCGTTTGACGCCCAGCGTCTGGTCGGGTTCGGACTGATCTGGTGCGCCTTGCTGATCTATTCGATGCCGGCACTGGCACGCCTGGTGCGCCGGTCGGGACGGGCCCTGGCCTGAAAAAACACCGCCCGGCGACCTGTACGGAGCCGGGCGGTGTCCTGGATGCAGAGGGATCAGGCGGGCGTAGCGTCTGCCTGACGGACACGCACCAGATAGTTGTAGAGATAGTGCAGGCTGACGTAGGCAATGACCAGTGCCGCAACGATCAGTTCGAAGGTTGCCAGCGCATGCACCTGCTCTGCATAGCGGGCGGCGAATCCCCAGTTGCCGATCAGGACCGACAGTTTGTAGAGCGCTGTGGCGCCGATCACCATCGGGAAAGTGAAGGCCGAATAACCGGGCGAAAACGGCAGGCGCAGCAGGCGCAGGAAAAAGAGGTAAATGATGGCCGTCATCAGGACGGCAATGCCGGCCAGCAACCCCACCATCAACGGCGAAGGCGTGGCAAACACTGTCAGGTAACCGGCCAGCGACAGGCTGGCAGGTGCAGCCAGAATGGCAATGGTCGGCTTGGCTGCATCCGGTACTTCAGCCGAAAACACCAGGCGGTACAGCATGACCGGCAGCATGACGAGATAGCAGATGATGCCGAACCAGCAGATCAGCTGTGCCAGCCACAGCCACGGTCCGCCAGGAAAGGTGACGGCAGCCACGATGATCCCGACCGGCGGCACGAACCAGCTGGGCACCATGTGGTGCAGCCGGAAAGCCCGGAAGCGGTGGTAGGAAAAAATGGCTAGAAACACAAGGTGCAGGGCAATGGCAAAAAGCCAGACCGCTTCGGCAACCGGCAGGCTGAACAGTGACACGGCCTTGGCAATCACCATCAGGGCCATGGCCATGGTCGGCATGACGCTGCCGGCAACCGGATTCTGCAAGTCCACCCATAATAGCCGGGGGTGATGCATGAACTTGGCCAGCAGCAGCAACAGCAGGATGGCTGCCACTCCGGCTCCGGCAAGCTGGAACAGCCCGTGGGCCGGCATCAGGTTTTCCCATGCCCATCCCAGACTGGCAATGCCGAGCGCCAGACCTCCCATCGGGGTCGGCACCTTGGCCAGCCGCTCGCGCAGGGTAGGTTGTGCAGTCATGTTGTTTCTCCTGTCAGTGAGGCCGGTGCGGAAGACTGGACCGCAAGCCATCAATGACATGACTGTACCCCTGGACGGACATCAAAAATATCTGAATATTGTTTAAACAACATAAAGAAAAACCATATGAACCGGCTGACCCTGCGGCAACTGAATGTCTTCATGGCCGTAGCCCGGCACTGCAACCTCGGACAGGCGGCCGAAGAGCTGGCGCTGACACGGGCAGCAGTCAGCCAGTCGCTGCAAGAGCTGGAAAAACAGCTGGGTGTCCAGTTGTTTGACCGTCAGCATCCGCATCTGCGGCTGAATGCCAATGGGGCCTCCCTGCTGCCGATGGCAGACGAACTGCTGTTGCGGGCACGGGAAGTCGAGGCCCTGTTCCGTGCGCCCGAAAAATTGCCGGCCACTTTGCGGCTGGGTGCCAGCAGCACCATCGGTAGTTATCTGCTGCCCAAAGTGGTGGCAAGACTGCGCGAGACGTATCCGGACCTGCGGCTGGCCGCCAGCGTGCTCAACAGCGCACAACTGGTGGCCGGCCTTCAGCAGCTGACGCTTGATGTGGTACTGATGGAAGGCGAATGCCTGGACCCGGCGCTGACCGTGCGGCCGTGGCGGCGTGACGAACTGTGGCTGATTGCACCGGCCGGGCACCCGCTGGCGCAGTACGAAGCATTGCCGGTGACGGCGCTGGAACGGCAGACCTGGGTGATACGCGAACCCGGTTCCAGCAGCCGGGCGCAGTTCGAGCAGCTGATTGCATCACGCCTGACGCAGTGGCAGGTCGGCTTTGAGCTCAACGCCAGTGCCGGCGTGATCCAGGCCGTGGCGGCGGGGCTGGGGCTGGCACTGGTGTCGGCTGATGCAGCTGCCGCGTTGCTGGCTTCGGGACAGATATGCCGTTTGCAGCTGGCGCAGCCCCTGTCGCGCATGCTCAATCTGGTGACTCTGCGCAGCCGCTACCTGCCGCCGCAACTGGCCAGGATGCTGGACGATCTGGTACGGCTGGGCGACCCGCCGGATGACGGCCTTACGGTGCCGGATCAGCCGCTTCGAACACCAGGGCAGCCGAGTTGATGCAGAAACGCTCGCCGGTCGGTGGCGGACCGTCTTCGAAGACATGCCCGAGGTGGGCATCGCAGCGTACGCAGCGGACTTCGGTGCGGATCATGCCGTGGCTGGTGTCGCGCAGGCGCCTGATGGCACCGGGTTCGGCCTCTTCCCAAAAGCTCGGCCAGCCGCAGCCGGCGTCAAACTTGCTGGACGAGGCAAACAGCAGGGCACCGCAGCAGACGCAGCGGTAGCGTCCGCGTTCGGTGTGCCGGTAAAAGGGACCACTGAACGGCCGCTCGGTGCCTGCCTGGCGGGTGACGTAATACTGTTCGGGTGTCAGCTGCGCCTGCCACTCGGCGTCGGTCTTGCGGACGGTATCCATGTCGCGTGCTTTCCGGTTGCCGGCGTGCAGGCGCCGGGATCAGATGTGGTAGCTGGTTTTTTTCATCAGCTGTGAAGTCAGGTGCATCAGGCCCTTGACCGGAGCCGGCATGGCCGCTGCGCCCAGTGCATGGGCGGTTTCGGCATGCCGGCGCTCGTCGTCGCGCATCTGGGTGACGATGGCGCGGCTTTTGGCATCCTGTTCCGGCAGCGTAGCCAGATGTTCGTTCAGGTGGGCTTCGACCTGATACTCGGTTTCTTCCAGAAAGGCGAGGTTCCAGCGGTCGCCCAGCAGACCGGCAGTGATGCCCATGGCGAGCGAACCGCCATACCACAGCGGATTGAGCAGGCTCTTGCGGCCGCCCAGCTCGGCAATGCGCTTTTCGGTCCAGGCCAGGTGTTCGGTTTCTTCCCAGGCCGCTTCCTTGAGGGCCTCGCGGGTAGCGGGGTCACGGGCGGTCAGTGCCTGTCCCTGGTAGAGCGCCTGCGCGCAGACTTCGCCGCAGTGGTTGACGCGCATCAGGCCGAGGGCGTGGCGTTTTTCCAGGTCACTCAGTCCGGCTTCTTCCAGTCCGGTGTCCGGATGCGGGCGCAGGGTCTGGGCCGGAGCAAACACGGTACGCAGCCCTTTGTCGAATTCGATGATCAGCTTGTCGAGCATGATGTGGCTTCTGTGCAGTCAACGTAGCCGGCAATTATAGTGCCAGCGCTGCCTGACCGTTATAATTGCCGCGCTTTTGATAACGGGGCATATGCCCCCATTCCAACGAAACGATATTCCCGCAAGGAGCCCCCGATGAATCTGGACCGTATCCCGGCCGGCAAGGATCTGCCGAACGATTTCAACGTCGTGATCGAAATCTCGGCCAACGCCGCACCGATCAAGTTCGAGTTTGACAAGGACTCGGGCGCGATCTTCGTTGACCGCTTCATGGGCACCTCGATGATGTACCCGGCCAACTACGGTTTCGTGCCGCAGACCCTGTCGGACGATGGTGATCCGGTCGACGTGCTGGTCGTGACCCCGTTCGTGCTCCAGCCGGGCGTGGTGGTGCGCTGCCGTGCCCTCGGCATGATCAAGATGGAAGACGAAGCCGGCATCGACGCCAAGCTCGTGGCCGTGCCGGTCGAAAAGATCTGCCCGATGTACAAGGACATCCAGAAGCTGGAAGACCTGCCGCAGCTCCTGCGTGACCAGATGGTGCACTTCTTCGAGCACTACAAGGATCTGGAAAAGGGCAAGTGGGTCAAGATCACCGGCTGGGGTGACATGGAAGACGCCCGGAAAGAACTGCTGGACGGCGCTGCCCGCGTGACCAGCAAGGGCTGATCCGCCTCTTTGCGTCCGGTCTCTGGCCGGCCACCGGCTGGAAAGCCATGCAAAACGCTCCGCCGGGATGACCGGCGGAGCGTTTTTGTCTGTGGCCGCAACCGGCGTCAGATCCGGAAGCGGTCCGTCACCGACTTCATGGTTTCGGCCAGTCTGGCCGTGTCGTTGAGTGCCGCCAGGCTGCTGTCGAGTTCAGTCCGGTATTTTTCCGACAGCTGGGCCACAGCCTCGATGCTGGCCGACACCTCTTCGCTGGCCGCTCCCTGCTCGTTGATGGCCTGCACGATCAGCGTCACTTCTTCGCGTACCTGGCTGTTGGAGGCATCCAGCGCCCGGATGACCGTGCCGGCTTCAACGATCAGTTGCCGTTCCTGCTGCACGGCCGCCGTGCCCTCGCTCATCAGCCGGTCGGCGTCATCAATGCCGGACTGGATGCGCGTCATCAGCGACTCGATTTCTACGGTCGACTGTGCCGTGCGCTCGGCCAGCTTGCGTACCTCGTCGGCCACCACGGCAAAGCCGCGGCCGCTTTCTCCGGCGCGGGCCGCTTCGATGGCCGCATTGAGCGCCAGCAGGTTGGTCTGTTCGGCCACTTCCTGGATCACGTTCACGATGCTGCGGATTTTTTCCGACTCGGCGTGCAGCTCACCCAGGGCCGAAGCGATGCCGCGAGTGCGCTGCTCGACCAGATTCATGCCCTCGATGGCCTGATCGACCACCACGATGCCCTCGGCCGAACGCTGGCTGCCCTCGCTGACCCGCTGCATGATGCTCTGGCCGGAGTCGGCAATGTGGTTGACCGACACCGACATTTCCTCCACCGAGCCGGCCATGCTGGCCATGACTTCGCCCTGCTGCGAGATGCGGCCGAACAGGTCTTCGCTGCGGTTGCGCAGATCGGAAACATAGCTCGACAGGCTGGATGAATTCGTGCGGATGTCCTGCGCCATTCCGGCCAGCCCTTGCTGCATCAGCTTCATGGCGGCCATGGCACTGCTGGATTCGGCGGCCGGAATGGCAATGTCAAGCCGGCCGGCGGCAACATGGTGGGCAATGTCGGCCACCTGCTGCGGGTCGGCCCCGAGGCTGCGGCGCAGGCAGCGCAGCATCCACCACACTGATCCGATGGCCGTCAGTACGGCCAGCAAGGCCAGCGCCGAGGCAATCTGCTGCGACCGGGTAATGATGAGGGCGACCTCGTTTTCCTTGGCCTGGGCGATTTCCTGGGTCTTGGCACGCTGTTCCAGCAGGACGTCTTTCATCTCGCGCCAGATCGGTGTTTCCTGCTGGTTCTGGATCGCCTTGGCCTGTTCGATGTCGGTGTTGACCTGCGTGAGGATGCTGGCGATGACTTCATTGCGCCGGGCATTGCTGGTCTTGAGGCCGGCAATCACCGGCTGCATGGCGGGGTCGGCCAGTTGCTCGGCTCCGTCCAGCAGGGTCGCCAGGTCCTGCTGGGCCTTTTTCAGGTTGTCATGCCCGCGCTGGTTGGCCGGATCAAGCAGGATGTTGCGCAAGGCCTGCCCGGCTTGCAGGCCCTGTGCGTAGGCAGAAGACAGATGCTCGAACAGGACCTGTTCGCGGTGGGTCAGCTGGTAAAACTGCTGGTTCACTTGCGCCAGCGACAACAAGGCAAAAACCACGGCACCCAGCAGCAAGGAAATGCTTGCCGTAAATGCCATCAAAAGCTGCTTCCTGAGGGTCATCAACATATACCATTCGTGTAAATATCTATGAATGGTACCACTGCTGTCCGGTTAAATGAAGGGGCGAATCGCTGAAAGCCATGACTGACGGGGGTTTCCAAGGAATAAATGGTGGTGTCGATTTGAACGGCGATTGCCAGTTCGGGCAGTCTTCCGGGTATTTGCCTGGAGGCCGC
>RRZU012942264.1_pt1 | contig 19274 bp, 21 predicted proteins | sample 2165561 | NCBI WGS metagenome assembly RRZU01 (sample SAMN10456909, study PRJNA506462) | wastewater metagenome | isolation source: wastewater sludge | place: USA: Moscow, Idaho | reverse complement strand
GTAGTAGACGATAATCTGCTAAATTTATTAGACAATATAAATCCCAACCAGTTAAAAGGCATTGTCGAGAAACCATTTCATAAGTTAATTGTCCTAATAGAATTCGATAATCAGAGTGACCGCGTACAAAAGCGAATGAGTAAACGTACGACCAAGATTTTGCAAAAACACGGTGTGACATTCCAGTTAGAAACTAATAGTGCTGCAAAAGAAAAACTGTGGAAGATTCGGCACAGTGCCGCTTCTGTTATTACTCATACGGAGGGTAAATCAAAAGCATTGCCGATAATCGAAGACGGAATTGTTCCTTCTGAAAGACTGGCAGAATATATGGACGGTATTTATAATATATTTGATAAATATCACCTAAAAGTTGCTATTTGGGGTCATGCCGGTAATGCCAACTTGCACATGCAGCCGTTTTTAGATTTGTCGGCTGTGGGCGACCGTCAAAAAGTGTTTAATATCATCGATGATTATTACAATTTGGTTATCAGTCTAGGTGGCAGTACCAGTGGCGAGCACAGCGACGGGCGTTTGCGTGCTCCATACCTAAAACAACTATATGGCGAGGAAGTTTATGGTTTGTTCGAAAAAATTAAAACCATATTTGATCCGCACAATATTCTAAATCCTGGTGTTAAAATTGGTGTAACTATCGAGGATATAAAGCCGCTACTTCGGGAAGAATACTCTATGGATCATCTTTATGACCATCTCCCCAGGAGCTAAAAAGTAGCATTATGATATCAACCGTGGAGGCCATTGGTATCGTCGGGGGAATATTCTATCTGATAGCTTTTGTCGAAGTGTCAACTGGCCAGTGGAACGGTCGCTCGTATAGATACGAGATATTCAACCTTATAGGCGGAATATTGTTACTGTACTATTCCATGGCGAAACACGCCTACACTAATATAGTTCTGAACATTATCTGGATAGTGGTCGCATTATATGTGATTAGAACAATCGTAAGACGCCATAAAAAGCGCAGAGTTGTGAAGAAAGCCAAAAGAAAAAATAAAAAGTAACTGGTGCGCGAGAGAGGATTCCTTCATCTTCCGCTAGCGACAAAATTACTTTTAGTAATTGCGCATGCGGGCAAGTAAGTAAAACGGAAACAGCCATTGGGCTGTTTCCGACCCGAGGGTTCGAACCTATTCGATCAAAATTCTTCATGGTCCTGCCAGAAAACAGAACAACGAAGAATGGTGCGCGAGAGAGGATTCGAACCTCCACACCTTGCGGCACCAGTCCCTCAGACTGGCGTGTCTACCGTTCCACCACTCGCGCTTAGGATATAAGCATACCGGGGAACAGGGGCTTTTTCAAGAAGCGAGCTTGAATTTATCTCTGTTATAGGCTATTATTCTGCGGTACCATTAATATTAATGGGTCGTTAGCTCAGTTGGCTAGAGCACCTCGTTTACACCGAGGGGGTCGGGGGTTCGAGTCCCTCACGACCCACCAATGAAAAAAGATTGTCATTTGACAGTCTTTTTTCATTGGTGGTTAGGTGAAGAAAGCCAACTGCTTGGCTTTCGTGGGACGAGAACGGTCGGAGGCCTGTCTGAGTTTTCGCTCATAGCGAAAGGCGAAGACGCCGAGACGGGCCCGCGAGAATTTTCAGTCAAGAAAATTACTTGTGGGTCGGGTCAAATACATAATCTCTCTACTAAATCCGACAACTGGTTGCCAATAGTGAAGTTTCGGGTGAGGTGAGCCAGTGGCTCACCGCAAGAACACTCAACAGATTTGAAACTTGTTTCAAGCTTGTTGATGTTGGGCCCGCAGGATGTGGGTGCTGAAAGCAGGTCGAGTCCCTCACGACCCACCAAATCAAATCTCACATCCGTGAGATTTTTGTTTGCTATAATGCTTGTACTAGAAACTAAGGAGGCAATTTTGGCAGCAGGCGATCCACTACGACAAGCAGCAATTAGCGCCAAACAGGCGGCCTTGGCTAAAAGGCAGCAGGTTCAGAAAATGCGCGACACAGTTAATCAAATGAAAAAAGATATGGAAGACCTTCATAGAACAGCTGATGACTGGGAGAGAGAAGTCAAGGATCTAGAGGGCCAAGTAAGAGTGCTTGAAGACCAGGCCAAAGCCGCCGATACTGCAGAGCGAAAAGTTGATGACCAAAGCAACAGGTACGACATAAAATGAGTTTAAAAGATTATCAAAAGCGAATAGACGTTTCGGTACAAAAGTTTGAAAAACCGTACTGGCACTCATTGAGCCAGTTTGCACGACTAGCAGAAGAGGTTGGTGAAGTATCTCGTATCCTAAATCACGAATATGGCGACAAGCCGAAGAAGCCATCTGATGAACACTCAAAATTAGAGGATGAACTGGCAGATGTCATGTATACAATACTGTGTCTCGCCAATAGCGAAGGAATAGATCTAGACCCAGCTTTGGAACGCTCGATTGCAAAGCTAGAAACGCGAGACAAAGATAGATTCAAGAAAAAGTCAGCTTGAGTTTATCCCTGTTTTTCCGTAAAATACCCTTGTTAAGTATTCGCATTTTCACAAAACTTTAAACCAAGCTTCAGCTGTTTAAAGTTTTGAGAGGAGACGGCTTTGTTGGATGATCAATTTGCCGAGCAAACTTGTTTTGTCGGCAAATTGATCATCCAACAATTACACGTCGACGACGCGGCTCTTTAGCTCAGTTGGTTTAGGCTTGAAGAGCATGTAAAATCTAGTTGGTCCCTCGGGGCACAAGGTGGCTGCACATTTTAACAATTTATTTCGTAAAATATTACGGCTCTTTAGCTCAGTTGGTAGAGCAGAGGCTTGAAGAGCCTTGTGTCCCCGGTTCGAGTCCGGGAGGAGCCACCAATAGAAATATAGTGAGTCAGCATTTCCCGCTGACTCTTTTTTTTGTCAGGGCACAGGAGCCTTGTGGTCACGTCCCGCGACCCCGTAGCAACATCTTTGCAAACCAGTTTGCAAGTGTTGACTACCTTGCGAACTGCCACAGGCAATTCTCACCCGGTTCGAGTCCGGGAGGAGCCACCACAGTGAATACATTACAAAACTCTCACAATTTTTGTGGGAGTTTTTTAATATACGTAAAAAGCGGTTATGTTATACAATAAAATAAATCATGAATAAAAATAATACCGAGGAACATCTAGAAACCTTTCTTTCTTATTATAGCGGGGATGTGTCTGCTGCAACGGCCGCTCTGCGTTCCTTCGCTATTAAAAAACAAAAACCCAAACACAATGCAACTGGCCCTGTGGTTGTTTCGCTAGAAAACGTATCAAAAAAATATAAATTAGGCCGAGAAAACGTAAATGCTCTGAGTAATGTGTCCTTAGAAATCAAACAAGGCGAGTTTGTTGCCCTAACGGGGTCTAGCGGTAGCGGTAAGAGCACACTGTTGCAGTTAATCGGCGCGCTAGATAAACCGAGTGAAGGACGTATAGTTGTCGACGGACAAGATATAAGCACACTAAGCGATGGAAAATTATCCGTTTTCCGCAATAAAACGGTTGGGTTTGTGTTTCAGTTTTTCTACCTGCAACCATTTCTAGACATACAGACCAATATAGAGGTCCCAGCAATGTTTGCGCGTACAAAAAAATCAGAACGGATTGAAAGGTCCACAGAACTAGCAACGGCAGTAGGTTTAGTAGATAGGGTTGGCCATAGGCCGAAAGAACTCTCTGGTGGGCAGATGCAACGAGCAGCAATCGCCAGAGCGCTTCTTAATAAGCCAAAAATTTTACTAGCGGATGAGCCTACGGGTAACCTTGACAGCAAGAATGGCCTGGCTATTATTGATTTGTTTGAAACCGCAAGGCAGAAATTTGGCACAACGGTCATAATGGTTACTCATGATCCAAAGATTGCTTACCATGCGGATAGGGAAATAGTGCTTCATGATGGAGAGATAGTATGATTACACTGAAAGACGCCAGTGTTTTAGCTGTAACAAAATTACGCACGCGTAAGGTCAGATTATCCGTGACGGTCATAATTTCTGGCCTATTATTTTGTGTCCTATCTACAACTTCATTTGTTGCGCGAGGAGCCTTCAAGAGTTTGAATAGTTTTTCTCAAGAAGGTCTTGGTGATAGATTCCTGACTTCGGCCACCACAATGACAAATTTCGATGCCCCTACAAATAAAGAGGTTGTGCGACGGGCCGAAGATTTGCAGAAAAAGGTAATCGCTAAAAAGAAAACAGAAGCAAAACGTCTTGGGATCGAATATGATGACAAGGCCGAACCCAAAGTCATAGATGAATTTGACGGTCAAAACGGTAAAGAAAAAGTCGTTAATTCGCAGACCGTTATCGGTCAACAAGTAATTAACGATTATTTAGCCAAGAATCCTTTGCCCGGGAAAATAGATTTAGACAAACTGTCACGTTCGTATAACCCTAGCAACTTTTTTGAAATTACGCCTATCAATATGCCTATATCTGCATCAAACGGGGTGTCATCCTCGCTCCAAGTTCTGAAAGAGGGCGAAGAGCGCTTCGAACAATCACAGCAACCTCAGGACCCATACACAGCGACTGGGCTGAGTTCATTTACTTCTTCATGGAATCTGGCAGACCCCAGTCTACTTAACCCGTTTCTTCTACAGGGAAGTAGTCTGGCTATTGGCAAAGATGGAAGATTGCCGGTTTTGGCACCCTACACTGCGGCCGAAGAACTATTAGGTCTCCGGCCTCTGCCGAGCACAGCTGAATCATCAGAAAAGATTGAACGAATTCGGTATGTCCGCGAAAAGATAAAAGACAATGCGTTTAGCGTGTGTTATCGCAACGGCGAATCAGTATCTATTATCCAAGACGTCGTTGCTATAAACTCTGAAATTGAAAAAAACAAGAACGATACAACATATCAAAAGCCAGCTTTTATTAGATCATTGCCATCAAAGCCATGCGGAAATGTTGGCGTCAAGCAAGACACTAGGACATTCAGTGAAAAAACTCTAGCATCTAAACAAGCACAGTTCGATAAAATTTTCGGCAAGGAAGACCCTAAAAGCCAAGTATTTAACTTCAAAGTGGTTGGAATCGTACCTGACCCACCAAGCAATGCCACGTCAGGTATACAGCAGCTACTGGGCGGGATATTAGGATCGACAATCGGCAGCGGCTGGTACTCGCCAACAGAAGTCGGTAAAAGTAACAAAACCATAGGTTCGATTTTCAAGCCCACTGCCCAGCCAAACGGGATGCCTCATCAATATATCGTGGAATTTAATACGGCAGACGATGCAAGAGGATTTATCGAGAATGGAAACTGCAAATTAGATTTTGGCACTGGCCTCAATGGGGAAGACCCTATGAAGCAGTGCGTAAAAGATGGTAAATATTTTTCTATCACACCATTTGGCAGTAGTAGCTTGGCCTTGAACGATATTAAAAAGGGATTTAGCAAGTACTTTAAAGACGCTGCAATAGGTTTTGCAGTTATTGCATCGATAATAATGATGGGGACAGTGGGTCGAATTATCGCAGATAGCCGCCGCGAGACTGCAGTTTTCCGGGCAATTGGCGCCAAACGCAAAGACATAGCACAAATTTACATTGGGTATGTGATGTTGCTATCGGGATTGATTGGGCTTTTTTCATTAGTGATCGGGTCAGTAATAGCATTCACAGCTAATTCTAGATGGACAGAAAACCTGACAGTTTCTGCGCTGATTAATTTCAATTCACAAGACCTTACAAGAAAGTTTACGATTTTTGCACTTGACCCTAGGGATATATTCATTATATTGGGCGTTATTCTGTTGGCAGGACTCGTTAGCGCGGTGCTACCATTGCTTAGCAACCTTCGACGCAACCCGATAAAAGATATGCGAGACGAAAACTAAAGATCACCGGTTGTGATAACAGTGTTGAGTTTGATCACAAAACTCTCTATAATACTCCTCTGTTAAGTGTAGTCCGCGTTGACCAACTCTGAGATAAGACCCTCGGTTTTGAAGGCGTGGTGGCTCTGTATTAACCGGCAGACCAAACCAAGCTTGCTGTTTGGGCTGACGAAGAGGAGGGACATAGCATTTAGTCGAAGCTTTTGGTAAAAGCCAAAACGAGACATATGTGTTAGTTCCGACGAGCGGGTGTAGCTCAGTTGTTTAGAGTGAGATATGCCAGGGGAGCATATCGCAAGGAAACCTTCTGATGACAACTGGTTGTCAATCAAGAAGTTTCGGGGTTGCGCTTAGCGTGACCGAACTTGCCAGGCCAAGGACAAACAGCTACAAGAACTTTAATAATCAAATAAAACTACACATGCGGGTGTAGCTCAGTTGTTTAGAGCGCGTCCTTGCCAAGGACGAGGCCAGGGGTTAGAGTCCCCTCACCCGCACCAATCAAAGAACGTCCGATGGGGCGTTTTTTGATTGGTATGATGGGGTTCAAACTCCTGCCTAAAGGCCAGGGTGAGAATAGCCTGTGGCTGTTCGCAAGGCAGCCATCCGGTGCGGCTGTGCTGCTAGCCGCGATGCTGCGGGGTCGCGGAACGTGACTAGAGTCCCCTCACCCGCACAATAACGTATATGCTTATTGCTGTATTCTGCGCGCTAATATAAGATTAATCCATGAATAATAATCAGCTTGGATTTTCTCATATAATTTTGCTAATTGCAGTTGTAATTATTAGCGCTGTCGGACTTGTCGGTTGGCGAGTAATGCAAGCAGATAATCAAAAAGATACAACAGAGACCTCGACACAGAATGTTTCGAAAAAGTCACAGTCGTCTAATAAATGCGCTAAAAGCGGTCCTGGCCTATTTACTAAAGATATTACTGAGCTATCAGCTATCTCACTGATCCAGAATCCAATACGGGTGATCGGCGGCAACAACATCAAAACACACTCTTTTATTGAGGTTAGAAAAAAATCCCCAGTCTACGTACCTATGGATTCTACTTTAACGGGCGGTGCAAATTATTACGAAACAATGGGCGCCAATCCAGTCACAAAAGTTCAGTACTTACTTTCATTTAGCAATGGATGCAATATTAATTACTGGATTGATCACCTTGTTGATGTTCCCGAAAATATTAAACAGGCATTTCCGGCCAAAGCAAGAAATGACACACAATCTGTAAATGTGAAACAGTTAAAACTAAAAGCCGGCGATCTAATTGGTTACTCTAACCAAGTTGGTCCTGCCCGATTTGACTTTGGCGTAATGGATCTAGAGGGTCCAGAGACTATCCTAACGACTGATCCTCGATTCAAAGATAACGAAATTGTAAAAACGTCAGACAAATACCGTCATGCGGTGTGTCCGTACCAATACTTTGATGCAGCAAAGACTAAACAGTATGTGGGCCTTTTTGACGCAAGATCAGACGCTGATCAAGAGATCATTGTCAATCTTTGTAAGGCGTTGGAATGATAAATAGAGAGTAGTGGAATAAATTTTTAGGTTTATACGAGATAGGCGTTATAATGAAACAAGCTAATAATAAATAAGGAGATAGACATGGTTACAGGATATTGCGTTAAGTGTAAAGAAAAAGGCGTTGAATTGTCAGCACCAGAAGTTGTTCAAACTGCAAAAGGTGGTTACATGGCCAAAGGCAAGCACGAGAAATGTGGAACAACTGTTTGCGCAATGATGTCTAAAGACAATGCTGAAAAAGCAGTAGAAGACGGCGCAAAAAAAGCCTACTAGATCTCTATATTCAGAAATCTAAGCAATAATTAGATCGTATGGTAGGAGCAAAGTATTATCTTTACATCTTACGTCGACCAATTGACATAAATCGGACACTTCGGTGTCCTTTTTTTGTCACCAATTTGTAAAGCCGGGTTATTTTTGCAGGCAAACCTTTTCTAGTTTCTAGTTTGGCGATTTAGATATACAATTAAATCATTAACAGTAGTAAGCCAAAGGAGTTTATACTATGGCAAAAAATAACATTTCTTACCCCGCAAAACTAAATATTGACTATCCAAAAAAACTTGATCGTGTTAGTTCGTTCTTTCGCCTTATATGGAGCATACCAATAATGGTTATTGCGGGGCTATTAACTTCTTCTGGGGCCACTACATATACCAATGAAGCCGGGAAGGTAATGGTACAAAACAGTAGTGGTATTGCGGGAGCTCTTTTTACAGCCACAGCGCTAATGATTTTGTTTAGGCAACGCTACCCAAAGTGGTGGTTTAACTTTAATCTAGAGCTTAACCGTTTCACGACCAGAGTTGGAGCCTATCTATTTTTGTTGACTGACAAGTATCCATCGACAGAGGATGAGCAAACGGTGCATTTAGACATTGCGTATCCAAACGTCAAGAAAGAATTAAATAGATGGGCGCCGCTCTATAAATGGTTTCTTGCAATTCCTCATTACATAGTTTTGAGCTTCCTAGTATTGGGTGCGATGTTTGTAACGATTATTGCTTGGTTCTCGATATTGTTCACTGGGTCGTATCCAAAAAGCTTATTTGAGTACGTGGTTGGTGTTGGCAGGTGGGGACTACGTGTCACGGCCTACGCATTCCTACTAACGACAGATGAATACCCTCCATTCAGCCTAAAATAGTTATAAAACAGTTATTTAGATGGTTCGTTGCAATTGTTTTGGAATCAGCTTATGCTTAAAATAAGTAATTAAAACTAAGGATTTATCTAAATGAAAAAACTCAACCAAAAAGGCTTCGGAGTTGTCGAAGGTATATTAATCTTCGTAGCTGTAGCACTTATTGCTGGTACTGGGTACTACGTATACAAACAAAGCCAAAACAGTGACAGTTCAAAAAGTGATCAATCTATAGCTGAAAAGTCAGAACCAAAAAAACCCAAATTTAGTGAATATAAAAACGCAGCATTAGGAGTTAGTCTAAGCTACCCAGTTGAATGGGGTGTTGCAACTCTTGAAAACGGAAGTCTACTTAAGTTTCAACACGGTGAATACAAGCACCTTACTTTCTCGAAGGCTGATAGTGCAAGCATTAACTTCGTTACTGGGGCGTATTCAAGCCCTCTTGATGCCTGCGGGTATGATGATGCAGTCCAAAATGCTCAACATTTCTTTAACTCAAAACAAGCATCAGTCATTGGCTGGAGCGGCACAAACATTAAACAATATGTTGCAGGGCAAGGGTCTAGCGGACCGAAAGTACACCTACAAAGCAGTAAAGCCGGAACTACGGGTCCTGGTTGGACGAAAATAAGTAGCAAAGACAAAGTTTTAGTTTATAAAGATATCGATAGTGCCGATACCAGATTCAAGGCAAGTAGCGGCGAAGTTTGCAAGCCAGTAACGCAGGCTCAAGCAGATGAAGCAAATGCTTTCCTGAGCTTTTTCCACTTTGCGGTCAACTACTCAAATAGTAAAGTTTACGGCGTTAATGCCCAGTTCGATGCACGAAAGACTGACGATCCAAAAATTCGGGATCAACTAGTAGATGCCTTGAATAGTTTAGAGCAGTAGTTAAAAATTAATCCAGGTATTTTGAATAGACCTGCGACTTTCAGTAAGTGCTATGCTAATAGTTAGTGAAGATAAAACATAAGCGTGGGAAGAAGTGGATTAAAGTGATTTTAGCTATCATTGGAATTTTGGTTTTAACAGAAATTTTTGCATTAATTTGGCTAGCAAACAGTGTAGGGCAGTATAAAAAATTCTGGGAGAATAAGGCACAGGAATCGGGGGAAATAACATACCTAGCACTCGGTGACTCAGCTGCACAAGGAATCGGTGCTAGTAGCCCAACGCGTGGGTATGTTGGTTTGATCGCAGACAAACTCGCAGAACGAACAAACAAATCTGTGAAGATTGTAAATATCAGCAAGACAGGCGCCAAGATGGGTGATTATTTGACCGAACAAGCACCAATGATAGAAGGGCAGAAAGCCGATATTGTAACTATTGAGATAGGCGCCAACGATATTGCAGTTTTTAATGCTGATGATTTTAGGTCTAAATTTAAAAAAGTTTTAGCAACGCTACCCGACCGCGCATATGTATCCAACATGCCATTGTTCAACAGTCGTCCTGGGAGTACCAACAATGCCAAAATTGCCAGCAAAATAATAGAGGAAGAGCTGGTAAACTATCCAAAACTAGTGTTTGTAGACCTGCAGAAACAAACATCTGATCACCAGAGTATTTTTGGATTTGCGCCTGACTTGTTCCATCCGAATAACCTTAGCTACAAAAACTGGGCAGACGCTTTTTGGCAAAAAATTGTAAAAAATTATGAAGAAACGCAAACGCAAAACTAAACTGCCAAGATGGTTTTTGGCAAAAGAGATAGTTTTTTCTTTCTTGGCAATAGCCAGTATTGTTCTGGTTATTTTAGAATTCACTAGTAGTCTGAGCGAATTTCAACATAAAAGAATGGTGCAGGTAGACTTTGTGATTGCTTGCGTGTTTTTGCTAGATTTTTTACTAGAACTAATAACAACAAAAAACAGAAAAAAATATCTGCGGCACAACTGGTTTTTGCTGCCAGCCTCAATCCCATTAACATATAGCATGACTGAAGCTTTGCGGGGACTAAGGGCACTGCGTCTGATAAGAATACTTCGCGCGGGTGAGCATCTGGATTACGGACTCGCAAGCCAAAAAAAATCGAGCAAATAGGTTATTACAGTACAATTCCGGTATAATAGACTGTTATGCTCGTATCTGTAGAAGTATCTGAAAAATCATTTGGCAATAAGGTCCTTTATCATGACCTCAATTTCGAGATTCAAGAAGGCGAAAAAGTTGGACTTATCGGGCGTAACGGTACGGGTAAATCAACACTACTACATCTGATAACCGGGGAAGATACTGATTTTGAGGGCGAGATAACTATCAAGCGTGGGACAGTAGTTATTAATAGCCGGCAGGAACACTACGAACACGATAAAAAAACAGTACTAGAATATATACAAGGTGATTTGCCAGAATATGCTCAACTTACTCATATCATTGATACCTATCCCGAAACAATGGGTAGTGATCCTAAAAAACTCCAAGAGTTCTCAGATGCGTTAGAGCGTTTCGGCCAGCTAGAGTATTACCAAATTGAGGATGAAATAGCTCAAGCCTTTGACAGCTATCAGATTGACAAAAGCAAAATGCACCAGACGGTTGGTTCGCTGAGTGGTGGCCAAAAACGAATGATAGAACTTATCAAGGTCCAGCGCAGTCGTGGCCATATCGCACTGATCGACGAGCCTACAAACCACATGGATTTCGTGGCGAAGGCATCATTCGTGAAGTGGCTACGAGCCGCTCAGGAGGCGGTGTTGGTAGTCACACACGATCGAGATGTTCTGAGTATTGTCGACCGGATTTTGGAAATTAGAGACGGTCATTGCTATAGTTTTCGCGGTAATTACGACGCGTATCTGAGAACAAACACTAGCCAAGTAACTAACCAAGTCAACGAGTTCGAGCTGTCTCAACGACGTATCAAAAACTTAGAAGAGGATGTGATAAGGTTTCGTCGCTTGAAAGAAAAGGCGCGCAATCCCGGTACGATCAGGCGTTTCAAATCACAAGAGCAGCGAGCACAAGACCAGATTAAGGAGCTACGTGCTACGGCGAAACCTTCGTTTTGGATTGATCAAGAATCAGCCCAGGGCATGAACGATAAACTATCTGCGAGCTACGATAAGCACAAAGCAAAAAATATAAAATTGTCGACTCGCAAAAAAGTCGATGATGCACATGGACGCACTTTAATCCAGGCCAGCAAAGTTAGCCTCGGCTACGACGACAAGCCATTGTTTGATAATCTCAGTTTTATTATCCGAGAGGGCGAGCGGCTACGGCTCCATGGTCGCAACGGGGCCGGAAAGTCGACGTTAGTACAAGCGATAATGTCAGAAGCAGCATCTAAACCTTTGTCATCACAGTGTTTCGCGGGTACAATTACCGTGGAAAAAGAAATAAAAATAGGCATATACGAACAAGAAATCAGCCCCAGTTATCTGAAGCTGACGCTGGAACAAGCCCTAGAGCAAATATTAGAAGACAAAAAACAACCCGTGAGTGAACAAAAGGTAAAACGACTACTTAGCGATTATCTATTCAACCCAATGACTGACGGAAAGATGCTTGTAGAGAACCTAAGTGGCGGGCAAAAGGCTCGGATACAGCTGATTTCTATGCTGGTTAACGACCCGCACATATTAATCCTAGACGAGCCAACTAACCACCTGGATCTGCCTAGTATTGAAGAGCTGGAAAACGCCATGAAAGCCTATCACGGCGCCATAATCTATATTTCTCATGATAGTTTCTTTGCCAAAAAAATGGGTGGCGAAACACTAATGATAGATAAATAAAAAAGATGCTTATTTTCGGCCTTTGATGTGGTCGGACTCATCCTCTATTTCGTGGTCTAGGATTTCTTCGACCAGATCCTCGATTGTGACTACGCCAACTACACGATCATCACGCTCAATAGGTATTAGGTGGGTTCTAGCGGAAATAAACTTGTGAAACATTGTGTCTAGCATAGTCATGCTGCCGACCAGTTTTGTTGGATGTAGTTTAAGGTCCGTAACTTTCTGAGGGTGGTTGTCAAAATCAACATCAACCAGGTCTTTCATTAGTAATATTCCTCGGCAAGAGGTGAGTTTTTTATCAAATATCGGAATTCTGCTATAACTCTTGGCCTTAATTTCATCTAGACGACCAGCGTCTATAACCGTATCTTCACCTAGCCAATAAACATACTTTATGGGTGTCATTATTTCTTTTACCCTTTTTTCGCTGAGGGCCAGAGCAGCTTTCATGATTTTTATCTCGCCGTTGTCCAATTCGCTGGATTTGTTGCTATCGTGATCGCTAATAATCAGTCCCAGTTCTCGGCGGTTGTGCAGCTTGGCATTTTCATGCCCAAAAAGCCTATCTAACAATACTTGCAAAGGTTTTGATACTGGGTAAGTCAAGATAATCATGATACGGAGTAACCACGCAAAACGGGCTGTTACTCGCAGTGCATAGCGTGCGAAGTATGCCTGGGGCACGACTTCGCCAAAAATCACAATTAATAAGGTGCTAGAAACACCTGCTATTAAACCGCCCAATCTCTCATCTATTACCAATGAAGTTGTTGATATGACTGCCACGTTTGTGAGCAGTATACTCGCAAGAGTTAGGTGGCTATTTTTACGCAGCGGTAGTACTTTCACGGCGTTTTTACTGCCAAGTTTTACCTTTCGTTCTAGGTCAGCTAGGCTCAGCGACATCAACGAAATATTAAGACCCGAACAAATAGCCGACATACCCACCAAAGCTGCTACTTCAAACACGAAAATTATTGAGTCCATCTACCAAAAATATTATATAGCATTTTGGAGTTATAACTTATGGTTAAATTCAAAGTATCGTTATTAATATAAGTGAAATAGTTGCAATATTGAGCTGTTATATCTATTATTGTTTTAAATTAATGTGATAGGAGTGGATATGCCTAGATTTGATGGAATAGGTAGCTTTTCTGGAAGAGGAGGAGAGTCAGTTAACCCGTTGAGCGATGTGATAGGACGTGGCGCGCAGAGTCTGCGCCGGGAGTATGGAAGAGTGGCGGATGGGTTCGATAATGACCCGTATTTCAACCCTAGGGATCCCGACCAAGTTGATGCCGTAAGGGGTATGCTCAGTGAGGCAACCCTAAAAAGACTTCAAAGAAGACCGGATTCTGTTAGGTTGCCCAGGGGTGTTGTTTTGCCCGAAGATGGCGTTGCATTTGCTAGCGACGCTGTTGAGCGTTGGGGCGCCAAAGGGCCAATTAAAAAACCTGAAAGCAAGTCGGGTTTAACCGACCGGCAAGATCGAAGGATTGACTGGTCTCTAGAGTTGACACTTCAACGAGACCGAATGAGACTTAGGGGTGGTGATCATAAAGTCGTGGCAGATTATGGACACGCGGCTTTGGGTGATGTGCTGCGCGATTCCACAAGGATACAACAAAACTTTGGCGATAGAGTAAGACTAAGCGATCTTGACTCGACCACAGATTTATGGGTTCCAATTCAAGCCGAACCAGAAATACGAAAGGGCCCAGGGTTGGTCACAATCGATACTTTTATGACTGGCGTTATGGGTGCATTAGGCGAGATTGCTCCTCGCAGGCTAACTTTTCCCGAAAGAAAGCGTTTAGACCAGGTCGGTAATAGAACCGCACAACTATGGACTTCACCAGACGCTGGCAGGCGCGCTGAAGAATTCAGATTAGAAGCACCAAAGGCAGATCCAGCGCGCGGTATTATGCAAGTTGATGCATTAAGTGTTCTGCATCAAACCAGGAAAACTGGCCCAGTTCCAGACGGGACTATGGATTATGTCCAGGAAGCGGTTGCCGCTGCCTGCGATGTCAGTGGTATAGATTATGCACACCATAATTCACTTCTGGTTAGACAGCAGAGAGGCTATGCCCCCCCAGTTCGGTAGCAGTTGCACGCTGGTGAATATTGACTATTTATTCAATACATAGTAATATATATTTCATGTTTAATAAATTTGTTTCGTTATTTTTTGTATCTGTTGCTTGCGCTTTTATGGCATTTAGCACCGGTGTTGTGAACGCTGCTAGCAGTAAGGCTATTTCGGCTGAGTCAACTAGTTGTAGAATCACTGCTGCGGGCGCCACAGTCAGAAAAGTCCAGGCTAAAGTTGGTGTTGCCCAAGACGGTGTTCTGGGGCCAATAACCTGTAACGCTATTAAGTCCTATCAATGTACAAAAAACCTGTCTGTTGACGGAATCGTAGGACCAAATACGTGGGGAATAATGCAGGGCAATACACCGCCTCGTGGTGTGCGGATTTGTGCTGATCTGAACAACCAAAAACTATGGTTATCAAAAAACGGTGTTAGGACCTACAACGCCGAACGTATGCGATCTGGCGACCCAAGGCTTAGCCAATCGGAAGCAACAAGAACTGGGAATCACAGCGTATATTACAAAGATATTGATCACATATCATCGATATTCGGCTCTCCAATGCCGTATTCTATGTTCTTTTACGGCGGTCAAGCTATACACGAGTCGACTTTTAGTACGCCTGGTAGTCACGGATGCATCAACGTTACGCATAACGACGCAAAGAAATTATGGAACAACTCTCCAGTCGGCACTCCTGTTAGTGTTTGGGGTGTTCGGCCCGTTTAGACCTGTCCTGCTTATTTTTGTTACTATAAGTAGGTGAAAATATACTTAGTCAGGCATGGCTTGACCAATTATAACGAGCTAGGTCTGAGCAATTCTGACCCGTCGAAAGACGTTCATCTGACTAAAAAAGGCATCGAGCAAGCGAAAAGACTATCAAAAAAACTAGAAAAGATAGATTTTGACGTTATCTTTATCTCAGAGCTAAAACGCACAAAGCAAACAGCAGAAATCATAAACCTACATCATAAAATACCGTTAAAAGTCGATGCTCGACTGAACGATGTCAAAACTGGTTTCGAAGATGTTCATTATTTGGTTTATCACGAGGCTCTGGATAGCGTAGATAACAGATGGACTGTCAGATTTAACGATGGTGAATCTCAAGAAGATCTGAAAAAACGTGTCGAAAGTTTTATTCAAGAATTAACGCAGAAGAAATACAAAACGGTTTTAATAGTCACATCTATGGTCATAATCCAAGAATTTTATGGAATAGTTAACAAACTGACATACGAGCAGGCATGGGATATGCCTGTTCCTCAAGGTAGCTGTATTGAGGTGGATTTATGAGCGTAAACGATGCCGGGCATGACGGTGGAATATGGCGATTAGTCCCGTTGGCACTGACTTTTATCGTTTGTGGATTTTTGGTAACTTTGCTTTGGCTGGAAGTGCTGGCATTAAATCATTTTATAGAGGAGCCAATGCTAACGACGGTTAGGGTTCCGGATGTTTTGGTTGGGCTAACTGTGTATCTAAAAACATCGATTGATTTTGCCATATACATAGGCCGGTTAATGGATAAAAACCCAGGGATAAAAGGCAGAATCGGAATAGAAATAGGAACGGCATTGGGTAATGCACTGGGCACGATGTTGGTTTTACTAATCTGGGCATTTTTTAAAGAAGTAAACTGGCTACTAGGAATTATGGTTTTATTGGCGGGCTTGGTTTTAATGCGTTTAGCCCAAGACGGTGTTAGTTTTATTGATACAGAGAATAAGTCATATCCAAAATGGTTTAGAATCATGGTAAAGGTCTTGGACAAGGCATTGGCCAAGTGGAATAAAGTCGTCGACCCGTTCTTGTCAAAGATAGTGCCATCGCACACCCTGAAAGCTGTGACCAAGAACACACTGCTAGGGTTATTAGCTATTTCGTTTACCGTGCCATTTTTGTTGGGCCTGGACGACTTTGCCGGTTATGTGCCATTATTCAATATCGTCAATGTTTTTGGGTTTGGAATAGGTGTAATAGTAGGACATATGCTGTTAAATATTTTCCTGTTCATCTCGCCGAAAAAAACTATTGCCGCAGTCAAGAACCCGGTTATATCTTTCTTAGGCTCGATAGCCTTCATCGGCCTAGCAGTATGGGGCTTTATCGAAGCCTACAAATTATTCTTTTTGCATCACTAGAGAAAAACATGTCTCTTTTTGAGGTGTTTTTTGGTAGAATGTCTAGGTATTGCGGTGCGTTGGCCGAGAAGTTAGGCACAGGTCTGCAAAACCTGGTAGGCGGGAGCGTTACCCGCACGCACCTCCATTAACAATTAAAAGGGCGAGTGGCGGAATTGGTATACGCGGTGGACTTAAAATCCGCTGGTTGAATAAACCTTGAGGGTTCGAGTCCCTCCTCGCCCACCAATGAAATTAGATCATCTTTTGATGGTCTTTTTTCATTTTTTTACGAAAACAGTGGGCAGAAGTGGTATAATGTAAATACACTAATAACAGGGGAAATAAGCTATGTGGATTGTAATTGGAATCATCGCAGTCATCGTTGTTCTAGCGATTATTGGAATATATAACGGACTCGTTAAAGCAAAAATTCGGGTTGATGAAGCCTGGAGCGACATTACAGTGCAACTAAAACGCCGTGGTGATTTGATCCCTAATCTGGTTAATGCAGTAAAAGGCTACGCCAAGCACGAAAAGGGCGTTTTTGAAAAGGTTACAGAAGCACGCTCAGCAATTATGGGCGCCAATGGTCCTGCAGAAACTGCCAAAGCCGAGGGTGGTTTTCAGGCTGCACTAAAGAGCCTATTCGCTGTAGCTGAAGCTTACCCAGACCTAAAGGCAAACGAAAACTTCAAGCACTTGCAAGAAGAGCTAGTCGATACAGAGGATAAAATCCAAGCATCTCGAAGGTTCTACAACGGGTCAGTCCGCGACCTAAATACAAAGATTCAGGTTTTCCCAACGAACATTTTTGCCGGTATGCTAGGTTTTACAAAACGCGAATTCTACGAAGTTGACGGTGCTGAGAAGGCAAAAATCGAAAAACCAACCGAAGTTTCTTTTTAAGCAGTAACAAAGACGGAGCAATCAGCCAGTGTATAAACAGATCGCCGCTAACAAGCGAAAAACTGTGTTAATGATGATTTTGTTTGTGTTTATCGTCTCCGGTCTTGGCTGGGTTTTTAGCCAGATGTTTGCCGACGGTAATCAGTACATAACCGTGTACGTAATAATCGGCGCGCTCTTTTATACGTTATTCTCTTATTTCAATAGTTCAAAGATGGCACTAGGACTTAACGGTGCCAAAGAGATAGAGAAAAAAGACAACCCGAGATTATACAGAATAGTAGAAAATCTGAGCATAACCGAAGGCTTGCCAATGCCTAAAGTATATATAATTGCTGACCCAGCATTGAACGCTTTTGCCACGGGACGTGACCCTGCGCACTCTATGGTTGCTGTAACTTCTGGCCTGTTAGAGGTCCTAAATGATAGCGAGTTAGAGGGTGTATTAGCGCACGAGTTTGGGCATGTCAAGAATTACGACATTCGCGTCTCTATGATTGTTTTTGCTCTGGTTGCGGTTATTGCGTTGCTGTCTGACATTATGATCCGGGCGACGTGGTTTAGGAATCGGGATAGCAACGAAGGACAAATATTCTTTATCATCGGTATTATTGCCGCTATTTTGGCGCCGATTGCAGCACTGTTGATTCAAATGGCCATATCGAGAAAGCGAGAGTATTTGGCCGATGCGACGGGGGCTCTTACGACCCGTTATCCAGAAGGATTAATTAGTGCTCTTCAGAAAATACAAAAAAGTGGCAGTGTACTAAAAAAACAAAATAGCTCTACTGCACATTTGTTTTTTGCTAACCCCTTAAAAAAAGGCAGTATTTCCGGATTATTTAGTACACACCCACCAACGGCAGATAGAATTGCTAAATTACAAGAGATAGGTGGGCAAGCATGAAAGGCGCAAAAAAGACTATTTCTACTGCAAATACCAATTCCATAGCAAAAAAACGCAAACTAAAACTAGCCAAGTACCGCACCTTCAGACTCAGCAAGCCAATAAAGAGTGCAAAACCACCACTACCCTCCAGCTGGCAGATATTAAAAACAAGTCTCAATATAATAAAATCTAATAAACGATTTTTCGGCGTGATCAGCCTAATTTACGCTGTTTTGAGCTATTTCTTTATAAAGGCTGCGAATAGTGGCCAGAGCATTTCACAGATGCAAAGTGCACTAACCGGTAGCATCGACAGTACTTTCGCTCGTAGCGTAACTGTTTACGGCGTTCTACTAGGTAGCAGTACCCAAGTAAAGAACCAGATTTCTGGCATATATCAAGCCATTATTCTAATAACAATTAGTCTAGCAATCATCTACGGGTTGCGTCATATTGCCATGGCAAAAAAACGTGTTACAGCGAAAGAATCACTATATAAAGGCATGACGGCAGTCATTCCTTTTATTCTAGTACTTATCGTCATAGGCTTGGAATTGTTGCCATTCGGCCTGGGTAGTGGGATATACGTCAGTGTTGTTAGTGCAGGAATCGCAGTAACGGCAGTCGAAAAGGTGCTATGGCAACTATTCGTCATATCTCTTGGTCTTTTGACGTTCTATATGATTAGTTCTTCAATTTTTGCCTTGTACATAGTTACTCTCCCCGACATGAAGCCCATGAAAGCGTTGAAAGCTGCCCGGGAACTAGTGCGATATCGACGCATGGCTGTCGTGCGCAAATTGTTGTTCTTGGTCCTATCCATCTTGTCTGTCATGGCAATAGTGATAGTCCCTCTGATAGCATACCTCCCAGCTGTCGCCGATGTTATATTCTTCTTAGCCAGCATTGCGGCTTTGCCACTCGTTCACGCATACGTCTACACTCTATACAGAAAAATGTTAT
>RRZU010212167.1_pt1 | contig 19285 bp, 17 predicted proteins | sample 2165561 | NCBI WGS metagenome assembly RRZU01 (sample SAMN10456909, study PRJNA506462) | wastewater metagenome | isolation source: wastewater sludge | place: USA: Moscow, Idaho | reverse complement strand
GGTGGCGACGGATTGCCCGCGATAGGCAGCAAGGAACTCGCCGAGATCACTGTTTTCATGAAGGTCGAGCTGAAAATGTGCACCCATCGCGGCACGCAGCGTCTTCGGCGACCAGGCCTGCGCGCAGTCGATCGACAACAGGATCTGGCGAAAACCCGCGGCGGCTGCGCTGCGCAGGATCGAACCGACATTGCCGGGATCCTGAACGCCATCGAGCAGCACCGTATCGGCGTCGTAGTCGAGCTTGCGCATCGCCGCCGGCAGCGGCACGACAGCCATGATGCCGCTCGGTGTGTCGACCGTCGCGAGTTCGCCGAACAGCGCATCGGAAAGCAGTGTCCTGGTCTTCGCGGCCCCACGGCATTCCAGGTATCTGGCGATCTCCGGCCGACCGGCGCCGCTGTCGCTGACCAGGATTTCTTCCGGAATGCCGCAGTGGCGGCCGTAGGCTTCGATCAAATGCATGCCGTCGAGCAGCACGCGCCCGCTCTTGCGCCGCTCGCGGCCGCTCTCGCCGAGTTTTTTGAGCGCCTTGTAATGCGGATTGTCGCGCGCGGCGATGCGTCTCACGGTGGCCCGAGGCGCGCCACCGGCCCAAAGCTGCGACGATGTTCGGGGCTCGCGCCGTGTTCGCGCAGCGCCGCCAGATGCTGGGCGGTGGGATAACCCATGTGCCGATCAAAACCGTACTGCGGATATGCAACATGCAGTTCGCGCATGTCGGCATCGCGTACGGTCTTGGCCAGAATCGACGCCGCGGCAATGGCGGCGATCTTGCCGTCGCCGCCGACGACGGCTTCTACGGGGTACGGCAACTGCGGGCAACGATTGCCATCGACCATCACCCGTACCGGCACCAGCTGGTGCTTTGCGGTGAGTGCGCTGACGGCGCGCTGCATGGCCAGCAGACTGGCCTGCAGGATGTTGATGCGGTCGATTTCCTCGACGCTCGCGGCAGCAACCGCCCAGGCCAGCGCCCTGGCGCGGATCTCTGCGGCGAGCGTTTCGCGCTGCCGGGCGGAAAGCTTTTTCGAGTCCTTGAGGCCGGCGATCGGCCGCGCCGGGTCGAGGATCACTGCGGCGGCCAGCACCGGCCCGGCGAGCGGACCCCGGCCGGCCTCGTCCAGCCCACAAAGCAGGCCCTCAGCTTGCAGCAGCATGTTTGCTCGCTGCCGGCGGCAGGCAGCCGATCACTGCCCGCGCGGCCTTGTCGGCAGCATTCTGGCGCAATTGCAGATGCAGTTCTCGAAAGTGTGCCTTGAGCCCGTCGCACACGGCCTTGTCGGCGTAGAGGTTGAGCAGCGCCTGCGCGAGGTTCTCGGGAGTCGCATCGTTCTGGATGAACTCGGGAACGATGAAGCGACCAGCCAGCACATTCGGCAAGCCACAATAGGGCAGATAACCGCCAATGCGCTGCATCAGCCACCAGGACAGCGGTGCCATCTTGTAGGCGATGACCATCGGTCGCTTGAGCAGTGCGGCCTCGAGGGTGGCGGTGCCGCTGGCCACCAGGACAACGTCGGCGGCCATCATCGCCTGATGCGCATGCCCGAACAGCAGGCGAATCGGTAGATCCTGTGCCTGGCAGCGATGCAGCGCGGCTTCGAAGAGCAGGCGCGTCTCGCGAGTCGCCAGCGGCACGAGAAAAATCGCATCCGGGATCTCGGCGTGGATCCGCAGTGCGGTTTCGATGAAGGTATCGGCCATGTATTGCAGCTCGGACTGCCGGCTGCCCGGCAAGAGCGCAAAAACGGCAGCCAATGAAGGAAGTCCAAGCAGCGTGCGCACGCTTTCGCGGGCATCTTCGAGCGGCAGCATGTCGGCCAGTGGATGGCCGACATAACTCACCGGAATTCCCTGCTTCTGGTAGATCTCCGGCTCGAAGGGAAACAGCGCCAAGACCCGTGCCACCGCCGCGCCAATCTTGTGGATGCGTCCGCCGCGCCACGCCCAGATCGACGGACTGACGTAGTGAATGGTCGCAATACCGCGCTGCTTGAGTGCTTTTTCGAGCCCGAGATTGAAATCCGGCGCGTCAACACCGATGAACACATCGGGTGGATCAGCCAGCAGGCGGCGTTTGAGGTCCGCGCGAATACCGGCAATTTCACGATAGTGCCTGAGCACCTCGACGTAGCCGCGCACCGCCAGCTTCTCTAGCGGATGCCAGGCGTCGAAGCCCAGTCCGAGCATTTTTGGACCCCCGACGCCATAGAACACGGCATTCGGCAGCCTGACCTGCAGTGCCTGGATGAGCTGGCTGGCGAGCAGATCGCCCGAGGCTTCACCAGCCACCATGGCAATCCGCAGCACGCCTGCGGTCATCTGATGATGCCGCGCTTCGATACCGCGAGGAAGTCGATCAGCGGCTGGATTTCGGGATGTGCGACGGCATCTTCGACGAGCTTGGCGCGCGCTTCTTCGAGCATCAGTCCGGATTTGTAGAGCGTGCGGTAGGCACGTTTCAGGGCCAGCATTGCCTCTGGCGAAAAACCCCGGCGCTTCAAGCCCTCGGCGTTGATGCCGAAAGGACTGGCGGTATTGCCGGCGGCCATCACGAAAGGCGGAACGTCCTGCACCGCCACCGTCCCGGCAGCGGTCATGGCATGCGCGCCGATGCGGCAGAACTGGTGGACGCCGGAAAAACCGCCGAGAATCACCCAGTCACCAATGTGCACATGGCCGGCCAGCTGCGCATTGTTGGCAAACACGGTACGGTTGCCGACCTGGCAATCATGCGCGATGTGCACATAGGCCATGATCCAGTTGTCGTCACCCATGCGGGTGACGCCGGCATCGAGGGCAGTGCCCAGGTTGAAGGTGCAGAATTCACGAATCGTGTTGCGGTCTCCGATCTCCAGGCGCGTCGGCTCACCGGCGTGCTTCTTGTCCTGCGGTGGTCCGCCGAGCGAGGAAAACTGGTAGATGTGGTTGTCGCAGCCGATGCGCGTTCGCCCGGAAATCACCACATGCGGGCCAACCACGGTATTGTCGCCGATCTCGACATGCTCGCCGATGATCGAAAAGGCACCGATGGAAACGTTGGCTCCGAGTTGCGCACCAGCCTCGATGATGGCGCTGGGATGGATCACGGGCGTGCTCATCCCGTGCTCTTGACCAGGTTGCTTTTGGCGCACATCAGCTCGGCGTCTGCCACGACCTCGCCGTCCACACGCGCCTCCGCCCTGAACTTCCAGATGTTGCGAAACTGACGCTGGATATCCACATGCAGATGCAACTGGTCGCCGGCTGCCACGGTCTTCTTGAAGCGCGCCTTGTCGATGCCGACGAAGTAGAACAGCGAAGTCATGTCGGGCTTTTCGCCGAGCGTCTTGAATGACAGAATGCCGGCCGCCTGCGCCAGAGCTTCCATGATCAGAACGCCGGGCATCACTGGATAATGCGGGAAGTGGCCCGCAAAAAACGGTTCGTTGATGCTCACGTTCTTGTAGGCGTGGATGGATTTTCCGGGCTCGCACTCGAGCACCCGGTCGACCAGCAGAAAGGGGTAGCGGTGCGGCAGTTGCTCGATGATCTCGTATATGTCCATTGCGTTCAAGACGTTTTCCCCATCAGTTCGAGTTTCTTCTCGAGTTCGGCAACGCGCTCGGCGAGCTTTGCCAGGCGCTTGATCTGTGCCGCATTGTGTAACCACTCTTGGTGTGGTGCGAGTGGAAAGATGCCGGTATAGGCGCCGGGCCGGCTGAGGCTCTTGGCAACCAGGGTACCGGCCGAAACATGGACATCGTCGGCAATTTCGAGGTGGCCGCTGATCATTCCCGCCCCCCCGACGGTGCAGCGACGGCCGATCCTGGCACTGCCGGCTATACCGACACAGCCGGCCATCGCAGTATGGTCGCCAATGCTGACGTTGTGCGCAACCTGAATCTGGTTGTCGAGTTTGACGCCGTCGCCAATCACGGTATCGTCGAGAGCCGCGCGATCAATCGAAGTATTGGCGCCGATCTCGACGTCGTCACCGATCACCACACGACCGATTTGCGGGATTTTGATCCAGCGCTCGCCTTCCCTGGCAAAACCAAAGCCGTCAGCGCCGATGACCGCGCCGGCGTGGATGATGGCGCGTCTGCCGATCACGCAGTGGTCGTACACGACCACATTCGCGTAGAGCACGGAATCGTCGCCAACGCACACACCGTCACCAAGCACACAGCCGGGATACAGCGTGACATTCTCGCCGATGCGCACGTCTTCGCCGACCACGGCATTTTCGCCGACACTGACCGATGCCGGCAGTGGCGAATGGACCACCGCGCCGGGATGCACACCGGGCCGGCCTCGCGCAGCCGGATTGAGCAGCGCCACGACACGCGCGTAGTAGGCGTAGGGGTTCGGGTGAACAATGCGCGGCAGCACCGTGTCGTCGGCAAACTGCGGCGGGACGATCACTGCCGCCGCCCGCGTCCTTTGCAGTTGCTCGCGGTATTTCGCGCTGGCGATGAACGCGATCTGGCCCACTCCTGCAGAGAGCAGCGAACCAACTTGCGAAACGAGCAGCGATCCGTCACCTTGCAACACCCCGCCCAGACGGGCGACGATCTCGTCTAGTTGCAGACCTCCGGACACAGGCACTCCATTGAATTGGGCAATTGGCGCCGCTTATTACTTCGCCGCCTGGGGATCGGACAAGGCCTTGATGACCTTGTCGGTGATGTCGAGTTTCGGACTCACCCAGACCACATCCTGTACGATCAGGTCGTACTTCTCGTTATCGGCAAGCTGCTTGATCGCCTTGTTGGCCTTTTCAATGATCGCTGCATTTTCTTCATTCTGGCGCAGGTTCAGATCCTCGCGAAACTCGCGCTGCTTGCGCTGAAACTCTCTCGACAATTCACCGAGATCCTTCTCCTTGCTGCGGCGCTCGGATTCCGCCATCGTCAAGCCGCCTTTTTCGAGCGACTCCTGCAGGCCCTGGACTTGCTTGGCCAGACGCTGCAAATCCTGGTCACGCTTGGAGAATTCCTGCTCGATCTTCTTGGCCGCTTTTACGGCTGCGGGTGCGTCACGAAAAAGACGCTGGGTATTGACGTAACCGATCTTCAACTGGTCTACCGCCGACGCGTAAGTCACCGGCAGCGAGGCCATCAACGCAACCAGCAGCCTGGCAATCGTCTTCTTCAAACTCATTCTCCTAGATTAAAAGGTCGTCCCCATCTGGAACTGGAACTTCTGTAGTTTAGCAGTACTTACCTCGTTGATCGGTTGCCCATAGCTGAATTTCAACGGTCCCAGCGGCGAAATCCAGGCCGCAGTCAGGCCGGCCGACATCGCAAGTTTTTCCTTCCCGACGGTGTAATTGCTGGTGAACACATTACCGGCGTCAAAGAATGGACCGAAGCGGACCGACTTGTCGAATCCCGGCAGCGGCATCAGCAACTCGGCATTGAACACCGCCTTGCTGGTACCGCCGAGATAGGTATCGGGATAGAGCGGATCCACCGGACCGAGGCTGGCGGTCTGATAGCCGCGCACCGACCCGATACCGCCGGCGTAGAAGTTCTTGTAGAACGGCAAGGTCTGGCCGCCCAAACCGTTCGCGTACCCAAGCTCACCCATCAGCATCAGAACCAGGTCCTTGCTCAGCGAAAAGTAGCGCTCGTTCTTGTAGGTCAGTCGATAGAACGACAGGTCCACACCGGGGACGGCCACTTCGACGGCAGCACGCTGGATGCCACCAGTGGTCGGATAAATCGAGCTGTTTCGGGTATCGCTGGTCCACGAGACGGTCGCCGGCAGCGTGACATTCGAGTCGCCATGTTCGGCCCGGAACTTGATGTACTGGGGTGGCGTGGCTGCCGTGACGGGAGTGATGTCGATCGTCGTCTGATCGATCGCCAGTCCGAAGCTGAGCGTTTCCTTTTCGCCGATCGGGTAGCCGAAGCGGATACCGCCGCCAATGGACTCGGACTGGAAGGCATAGCCCAGCGAGGTCGGGTTGACTCGCCGGTCGTAGAGGTCGAAGCCCTGACTGATGCCATCAACCGTGAAATAGGGATTGGTATAGTTGATCGCGAGCGTGCGGTTCAGTTTGCCAGTGTTCAGCTGCAAGGACAGGAACTTGCCACTGCCGAAGATGTTGGACTGCGAGATCGAGCCGGATAGGATGACCTTTTCCGCACTCGAATAGCCAGCGCCGATCGAGATGTTGCCGGTCGATTTTTCGGTCACATTGACGTTCACATCCACCAGATCAATGGTTCCCGGAACCGGCGGAGTTTCCACGTTGACCTCGCCAAAATAACCGGTCTTGTCGATCCGCTCACGTGACGCGGTCACCCGATCAGCGTCGTACCAGGCCCCTTCCATCTGACGCATTTCCTGGCGAATCACCTCGTCACGCGTTTTGCTGTTGCCGGTAATGTTGATCCTGCGCACGTAGGTTCGCTTTCCCGGATCGACGAAAATCGTAAACGCCACCTGGCGCTTCTCCTTGTCGAGTTCCGGCGCGGCATTGACATTGGCAAATGCGTAACCTTGTGCGCCCAGTTTGTCGGCAATGGCTTTGGTGCTCTCGTTCACTTTCTCTCGGGAAAAAATATCCCCCGGCTTGATCTTGACCACATTCCTGAACTCTTCGTCGGAGAGCGTCAGATCGCCCGCCAGTTTCACCGATGAGACGAGGTAGCGGTCGCCCTCGTTGATACTGAGCGTGATGTAGATTTCCTTCTTGTCGGGGGTGATCGAGACCTGTGTCGACTCGATACTGAACTCCAGATAGCCACGATCAAGGTAATACGAACGCAAGCTCTCGAGGTCGGCAGACAGTTTCTGCTTGGAATACTGGTCACTCTTGGTGTACCAGCTGATCCAGGTGGGCGTCTTCTGCTGCAATACCGAAAGCAGATCCTTTTCCCGGAAAGCCTGCGCGCCGACGATGTTGATCTGCTTGATTTTGGCGGTTTCGCCTTCATCGATATTGAAATTGATCGCCACACGGTTGCGATCCAGCGGCGTGATCGTGGTGGTGATCGTCGCCGCATAGCGGCCACGCGACAGATACTGGCGTTTCAATTCCTGTTCGGCCTTTTCGAGGGTGGCGCGGTCGAAGGTACGCGATACCGCGACACCCACTTCTTTGAGGCCCTTGATCAGCTGGTCCTTCTCGAACTCCTTCAGGCCGACAAAATCGATCTGCGCGATGGCCGGGCGCTCCTCGAGCACGACGATCAGCACCTGGCCATCGATTTCAATCCGGACATCCTTGAAGAAGCCGGTGGCAAACAAGGTCTTGATGGCTTGTGCCGCCTTTTCGTCCGTCATCGTGTCGCCGACCTTGACCGGCAGGTAGCTGAAAACGGTACCGGCCTCAACCCTTTGAATGCCTTCGAGACGGATGTCCCTGACCGTGAACGGTTCCACCGCCGCTGCGCCAGAGACAACAAGGGTAGCCAACAGAGCTGCCAGCAGGTTTTTCTTCATGAGCTCAGCCGGAGAACAGTAATCGATTGATGTCGTTGTAGAAGGCGAACGCCATAAGCATGAGCAGGAAGGTCAGCCCGATTTGCTGACCAATTTCCATGGTGCGCTCGGAGACTGGCCCACGCTTGATGATTTCGACGAGATAATACAGCAAATGCCCGCCATCCAGAATCGGGATCGGCAGCAGATTGAGGACGCCAAGGCTGATGCTGACCAGGGCGAGAAATTTGAGATAGTAGTCGATTCCCAGTCTCGCCGACTGGCCGGCGTAATCGGCAATGGTCACCGGCCCGCTGATATTTCGCCACGACACCTCGCCGGTAATCATCCTGCCGATCATCAGCAGGGTGAACGCCGATTTGTCCCAGGTCTCGACGACGGCCTTGTGAAACGCCGACCAGGGCCCGTAACTGACGGTGATCATCAAGGCCGCGCGTGCCTGGCCATGGTCACTGACCGCCGCACCAATCCGGCCGATTTCGCTTCCTCCCTCGTTTATCGCCGCCGGCGTCACCGTCTTTTCGATGCGCGCACCCTCTCTCAGCACCTCGACCCGCAACGCTTTTGCCGGGGACTGGCGAACCACGCGCACGACGTCCGCCCAACTATCGACGAGTTGCTCGTCAATGCTCAGGATTTCGTCTCCCGGACGTAGTCCGGCAGCGTCGGCAGCACTGTTCGCGTTGATCTTGCCGAGCACCGGCGGCAAGCGCGGGCGGTAAAGACCGAAGCCCAGCCTGTCGAGCGCGTCTCCCTCCCAGCCCGAGCGCCGCACGGACGAGACATCCAGGCGGCGGATGGTGATCTCGTTGGCCGCATTGATTACCTCGAGCTCGACCTGATCCTGCTCGGCGGCCCGCTGCAGCAGGACCCACCGCATCTCCTGCCAGGTCTGCACCCTTTCGCCACCGACCTGAAGGACCCTTTCGCCGTTTTCCAGCCCGGCCGCAGCGGCAGGACTCGCACTCACCGGGGTGCCGAGAATCGGCTTGAACTCTTCCGTTCCGTGCCAGAAAAGCCCCCAGTAGATGAGAACTGCCAGCACGAAGTTGGCCGCGGGTCCTGCGGCGACGATCAGCATCCGCCGCTGCACCGGCTGCCGGTTGAAGCTCCGGTGCAATTCCTCGGCAGCCACCTCACCTTCGCGCTCGTCAAGCATTTTGACATAGCCGCCGAGCGGGAAGGCAGCAATCGCCCACTCGGTTGCATCCGGACCCCAGCGCCGCGACCAGAGCGGCCGGCCAAAACCGACCGAGAAGCGCAGAACCTTGACCCCGGCCCAGCGCGCGGCGAGATAGTGTCCAAACTCGTGAAAGATGACCAGAATTCCCAGCACCAGGGCAAAAGCGGCCAGATAGTAGAAAAATCCGCTCATCCGCAGATCCTCGCCACGATCCAATGCTCAGCGGCAGCGCGCGCTACCCGGTCGGCAGTCAACACCTCCGCCAGCGAGCCAGGCGCCGCGCCTGCCGGCAACTGATCCATGACTGCTGCAATCACGCGGGGAATGGCCGTAAAGGGTATCCGCCGTTCAAGAAAGGCCTGTACTGCCACTTCGTTGGCAGCATTCAGCGTCGTCGACGCGCTGCCGCCCTGGCTGAGCGCACGATAAGCCAGGGCCAGACACGGAAAGCGCTCCAGATCGGGCCTCTCGAAGTGCAGCGAGGTGACCTGGAAGAGATCAAGTGGCTCGACGCCGGCCGCGATACGCCGCGGATAGGCCAGAGCATGCGCGATCGGGGTACGCATGTCGGGATTGCCCAGTTCGGCAATCACCGAGCCATCGGCGTATTGAACCAGGGAATGAATCACGCTCTGCGGATGAATGACCACCTGAATCCGCTCGGCGGGGACGTTGAACAACCAGTGGGCTTCGATGACCTCCAGGCCCTTGTTCATCATTGTCGCGCAATCGACCGAGATCTTTCGTCCCATGACCCAGTTCGGATGCGCGCAGGCTTGGTCAGGGCTGACGGCATCGAGGTCGGCAGCCGCCATTCCGAGAAACGGCCCCCCCGATGCGGTGAGAAACAGCCCAAGCACGCCACTGGCATCGAGATCACCGGCATAGTTGGCCGGCAGAGACTGGAAGATGGCGTTGTGTTCGCTGTCGATCGGCAACAGGGTCGCACCGTTTTCTCGTACGGCCCGCATGAATACCGAGCCGGCCATGACCAGGGCTTCCTTGTTGGCCAAAAGAATTCTCTTGCCGGCGACGGCTGCGGCCAGAGTGGGCGGCAGACCTGCTGCACCAACGATGGCGGCCATCACCGTATCGACTTCGGGAAGCTGTGCCATCCGGATCAGCGCTTCGGGCCCATGCGCAACTTCGGTTGGGCAGCCTGCGGCAGCCAGCCGCGCACCAAGGTCGGCAGCCAGAGAAGCATCGCCAAGAACGGCATGGCGGGGCTGAAACTCGATGCACTGTTCGAACAGGCGGTCCGCCTGGCGGTGCGCACAAAGCGCGACGACACGATAGTGTGCGCGGTGGCGGCGCAGCACATCGAGTGTGCTGAGCCCGATGGAACCTGTCGATCCAAGGATCGTAAGCTGCTGCGCAGCCGTCCCGGAAGCCATCAAAGCCGCGTCGCCAGCCAGACCAGTGCGACCAGCGGCAGAGTCGAGGTGAGACTGTCGATCCGGTCAAGCACCCCCCCGTGGCCGGGCAGGATCCTGCTGCTATCCTTGAGCCCTGCCTGGCGCTTGAGTAGCGACTCGAACAGGTCACCGAGAATGCTGATCGCCGTCAACAACACCAGAAGCACCAACAACAGCGGCAGGTTTCCGGCCAGGGTGGCTGGCAGCCTCGATGACAACAGCAATCCATAGACGAGCACCGTGACGCCACCGCCAATCGCACCTTCCCAGGTCTTGCCAGGGCTGATGCTGGGTGCCAGCTTGTGTTTGCCCAGGCTTCGGCCGGCAAAATAGGCGCCAATGTCGGCCAGCCAGACAACGGCCATGATCGCCAACAGGGCCTGCGGACCCGCTTGCCGCAATTGTATCAGCGCCAGCCATACCGGCAGGAGCAGCACGATGCCGGTCGCCAGAGCGAGGACCGGGTTGGCGAGAGGCCAGCGCCGTTGCAGCCAGATCGGTACCAGCAATAGCCAGAAAACCGCAGCCGGCAAGTAGAAACAGGCCCCCAGACGCCAGGCAGTCGCGTCGAAGCCGGCACCCAGGCCGACTGCCGCTGGTTCGAGAACCGCCACGATTGCACACAGGAAGGCCAACAGGACTCCCAGCGAAATCTGCCCCGCTGCACCGAGGCGCATCAGTGCCCCCCACTCCCAGGCTGCGACGCCGGCTACTGCGGTGACGAACAATAGCCACCCCAGCGGCGACAGGTAGAATAGCGCGCCCAGGAAAGCGGCAAACAGAACAAGCGCGGTGATCACCCGCGTCCTAAGCATCGATACGCGAGCCGGTCGGTGATGCAGCAGAAACGCCGGTCAACTGTTCGCTGGTACGCCCGAAACGACGTTCGCGCTGCTGATACGAGACCAGGGCCGCGTCAAAGGCAATCGAGTCGAACTCGGGCCAGAGCACCTCGGTGAAGTACAACTCGGAATACGCGAGCTGCCAGAGCAGGAAGTTGCTGATCCGCTGCTCTCCACCGGTACGGATGAACAGATCCGGTTCCGGCGCGTAGCTCATCGCCAGATGCGGCGCCAGGTCGGCTTCCTGCCATTCAGTGGATTTCCCCGGGTCGCTGCTCAACATGCGGTTGATCGCCTGCAGGATGTCCCAGCGCCCACCATAATTTGCGGCAATCGTCAGGTTCAGGCGGCTGTTGCCCGCCGTGCGTTGCTCCGAGGCCCTGATCAGCGCCTGCAGGTCCGGATCAAAACGCGCGAGGTCGCCGATCACCCGCAGACGTACGCCGTTGCGATCGAGCTTTTTGACCTCCTCCTTCAGAACGCGTACAAAGAGTTGCATCAGCAGCGAAACTTCCTCTGGCGGGCGGCGCCAGTTCTCAGAACTGAACGCAAACAGCGTCAGATACTCGATGCCACGTTCAAGACAGGTTCTGACCGTGACACGCACCGTTTCAACACCGCGATGATGGCCGGCGAAGCGCGGTAACAGACGCTTTTTGGCCCAACGTCCATTGCCGTCCATGATGATCGCGACATGGCGAGGCACCGCCGATGTGCTCGGAACGTCATGGGTTGAACTGGCAAAGCGGGCCATGTATTTCACTCGTCGGCAATTGCTAGATGGCCATCAACTCGGTTTCCTTGTGGCTGAGTTGCTTGTCGATTTCCGCCACATAGCGATCCGTGAGCTTCTGGATTTCATCCTGGGCACGATGCTCCTCATCCTCCGAGCATTCCTTGTTCTTGAGCATTTCCTTCAGCGTCGCGATGGCGTCGCGCCGCAAATTACGCACCGCAACCTTGGCGCCTTCCCCCTCACCCTTCACCACCTTGATCAGATCACGGCGCCTCTCCTCGGTCAATGCCGGCATCGGCACGCGGATCAGATCCCCCTGGGCGGCTGGATTCAGGCCCAGGTCACTGTCACGAATGGCTTTCTCGACTTTTGCCGCCATGCCCTTTTCCCAGGCCTGGACACCGAGCGTACGGGCGTCGAGCAAGGTCACATTGGCAACCGTGTTGATTGGCACCAGCGACCCGTAGTACTCGACCTGCACATGGTCGAGCAGGCCGGTGTGGGCCCGCCCCGTCCGTACTTTCGCCAGATCGGTCTTGAGTGTCTCAAGTGACCTCTGCATCTTGTGTTCAGCGGTTTTTTTTACTTCTGCTATGGACATCTCAATCTCCCTCAGCAATAGACCAGGGTACCCTCTTTCTCGCCCATCGTAACCCGCTTCAGCGCACCCTGCTTGAATATCGAGAAGACGTTGATCGGCAGCTTCTGGTCGCGGCACAGCGCAAAAGCAGTGGCATCCATGACCGCGAGATTTTGTGCGATCGCGTCGTCGAAGCTGATCCGATCATAACGGGTCGCCTGTGGATCCTTGTTGGGGTCGGCGGAGTAGATGCCGTCGACCTTGGTCGCCTTGAGCACGATTTCGGCGCCGATCTCTGCCCCGCGCAAGGCCGCGGCCGTGTCGGTAGTAAAGAACGGATTGCCGGTACCCCCGGAAAAGATCACCGTCCGCCCCTGCTCCAGATAACGAATCGCCTTGGCACGAATGTACGGCTCCACCACCTGCTCGATGTTCAGCGCCGACTGCACCCGCGAAACCATGCCGGCAGCCCGCATGGCATCGTGCAGCGCGAGGCCGTTCATCACCGTCGCCAGCATGCCCATGTAGTCTGCCTGAGCGCGGTCCATTCCCCTGGCAGCAGGCGCCACCCCACGAAAGATATTGCCACCGCCGATCACCACGCCGACCTGCACACCCAGATCGACAACTCCCTTGATTTCCGCAACGATTGCCGAGATCGTCTGCCGGTTGATGCCGTAAGCATCACCACCCATCAATGCCTCGCCCGAGAGCTTGAGCAGGATACGTTTGTAGCATGGCGAGGTTGCGGACATCGGCGTCTGACTCCTGCAGGTCTGGTCGATTGACGGGCTATGCTTACTTCTGCGCGGCCGCGGCAGCCTGTGCGGCCACCTCGGCAGCGAAGTCGTTGGTTCGCTTGGCAATGCCCTCACCCACCACGAACAGCGTGAATCCGGCAACCGAAGCGCCCTTGGCCTGGAGCAACTGAGCGATGGTTTGCTTGCCATCTTCGGCCTTGACAAACACCTGACCGAGCAGCGTCACTTCACTCAGGAACTTCTGAATCGAGCCTTCGGCGATCTTTTCGATCAAGGCTTCCGGCTTGCCGGCTTCGCGGGCTTTCTCGATGGCAATCCGGCGTTCGCTCTCGATCAGATCCACGGCAACACCTGATGAATCCAGCGCTTTCGGTTTGGCAGCGGCAATATGCATGGCCAGATCCTTGCCCAGTTGATCGTCACCCCCCTGGTAATCGACGAGGACGCCGATCTTGGCGCCGCCATGGACATAGGAAGCGAGCTTGCCCCTGGCTTCAATGCGCACGAAGCGGCGGATCGACATGTTCTCGCCGATCTTGCCCACCAGCGCAGTACGCGTCGATTCGACACTGCCCTCGCCCATCGGCAGCGTCGACAAGGCAGCCACATCCGCCGGGTCATGTTCGGCAACCAGCGCCGCGCAATCTCTGGCCAATTTCAGAAAGTCGTCGTTCTTGCCGACGAAGTCGGTTTCGCAGTTGATCTCGATCATCGCGCCAAGCTTGTCGTCGCTCGATCTGTGGATTGCCACGACCCCCTCGGCGGTAATCCGGCTGGCCGCCTTGCTGGCCTTGGAACCAAGTTTCACGCGCAGGATCTCTTCGGCCTTGCCGAGGTCGCCGGCGGCCTCCGTCAGCGCCCGCTTGCACTCCATCATCGGCGCGTCCGTTCTTTCGCGCAGCTCTTTCACCATACTTGCGGTAATTTCCGCCATTTCAGTCTCCACTTGCTGACACGGCCAGAATTGCCGGCCGTGGCTCAATCGATACGTTCAGGAAAAACAAACCGGCCGCGGGCAGGTCCAGCCGCGCGGCCAGCGCGGTACAACCGACGATCAGTCGTCTTCTTCGATAAACTCGTCGCCCGATACAGCATCGAGGATTTCCTCGACGAACTGGCTGCGTCCCTCGAGAACCGCATCAGCAACGCCGCGAGCATAGAGACGGATGGCGCGCGAAGAATCGTCGTTACCCGGAATGACATAATCGATGCCCTCCGGAGAATGGTTGGTATCCACCACGGCAACGATCGGAATCCCCAGCTTGTTCGCTTCGGTGATGGCAATCTTGTGGTAACCGACGTCAATCACAAAGAGGGCATCAGGCAGCGAACCCATGTCCTTGATGCCACCGATCGACTTGTGCATCTTGTCGAGTTCGCGCGTGAGCATCAGCGCCTCTTTCTTGCCGAGGCGGTCGAGGGAGCCATCTTCACACATGGCTTCCATCTCCTTGAGGCGCTTGAGCGACTGCTTGATGGTCTTGAAGTTGGTCAGCATGCCACCCAGCCAACGCTGATCGACAAACGGAGAGGCGCAGCGCGACGCTTCCTCGGCCATGATTTCGCGCGCCTGCCGCTTGGTTCCGACAAACAGGATGGTACCCTTGTTGGCAGACAGCCGGCGAACGAAGGTCATCGCTTCATTATACTTGGCCAGCGTCTTTTCCAGGTTGACGATGTGAATCTTGCTGCGGGCGCCAAAGATATAGGGCGCCATCTTGGGATTCCAGAACCGCGTCTGATGGCCGAAATGAACACCGGCCTCAAGCATCTGTCGCATTGTTGTAGACATACGTTCCTCAATATCAGGGTTAGACCACCATCCGCCCACCTACAGCCCGCCATTTCGGCAGGCACCCTTGAACAGGCGAATGTGCGTAGTTGGACGGACCTCCTCGGTACGCCCGACGCACCACGAAGGCGCGTTCTGCTGTTTCGCTGACACGGGTCAGCAAAAGTCGGCGATAGTATCATCAAGAGCCATCGAATTTCAATTCGGGGAACAGGATTCAGGAACCATCGTGCAAGCGCAATCCTCCTTCCCGGGCGATAACCGATTGAGCACTCGTCAAATTGCCTAAGCTCCCTGCTTCCTTTATCCTTCGTTCCTCCTCAACTGGCACTGGCCTCCACGCATGAGCATTACTCAGAAGACCTCTCAAGAAATCGAAAAGATGCGCGTCGCTGGTCGCCTGACAGCAGAGGTGCTCGACTACATCACTCCGCATGTGAAATCGGGAGTCAGCACGGGCGAACTGGATCGACTCTGCCATGATTACATCGTGAATGTTCAAGGCTGCATTCCAGCGCCGCTCAACTATGCTCCACCCGGCTACAAGCCTTATCCGAAGTCGATTTGCACCTCGATCAATCACCAGGTCTGCCATGGTGTCCCCGGTGATCGGCAGTTGAAGAATGGCGACATCGTCAACATCGATGTGACCGTGATCAGCGACGGCTACCATGGCGACAGCAGCCGCATGTTTCAGGTCGGTGAGACCTCCGTGCAGGCACGACGGCTGTGCGAGGTCACCTTCGAGTGCCTCTGGCTGGGCATTGTGCAGGTCCGGGCCGGCGCGCACCTCGGTGACATCGGTCACGCGATTCAGCAATATGCCGAGAAATCCGGCTATTCAGTGGTCCGCGAGTTCTGCGGCCATGGTATCGGTGCCAGGTTTCACGAAGAACCCCAGGTGCTTCACTATGGACGGCCGCACACTGGCATCCGGCTCGAAGCCGGCATGGTGTTCACCATTGAACCAATGATCAACGCCGGCAAGGCGGCGATTCGAAGCATGGCCGACGGCTGGACGATCGTCACCAAGGATCACAGCTTGTCCGCGCAATGGGAGCACACCATTCTGGTTACCGACACCGGCTACGAAGTCCTCACCGTGTCGGAGGCTACTCCTTCGCAGCCAGACTGGATCAGGTAGTTGCCATGAACACCGACACCTTCGATCGTTCGGCGCTCGTCGCTGGCTGCAGGTCGCGTTTGCAGGCTGGCCAGTCGATGCTCCGCGAGCGCCATCCCGGCGAAGGTGACGCGGCACGCCTGTTGCGCGAGCGTTGCCAGTTGGTCGACGAGGTCCTCTGCGACCTGTGGCAAGCACTGGCGTTGCCGGTTTCCCTGGCTTTGGTCGCGGTCGGTGGTTACGGGCGCGGCGAACTCTATCCGGCCTCCGACGTGGACATCCTGCTCCTTCTGCCACAAACGCCCGACCAGGTATTGACCGCTCGACTCGAGCGCGCGGTCGCGCTGTTTTACGACATCGGTCTGGATATCGCCCCCAGTGTGCGTACCGTCGAAGAGTGTACGCACACTGCCGCCGCCGACCTGACGATTCAGACCGCATTGCTCGAAGCACGCCTGCTGGCCGGGAATAGCGAACTGTTCCAGGAAGCCTGTATCGAACTCAAGGGAAACCTGGATCCGCGAGCCTTCTTCGAAGCCAAACGGATGGAACAGGAAGAGCGTCACCGCCGCTTCCAGGATTCACCCTACAGCCTGGAACCCAACTGCAAGGAAGCTCCCGGTGGGCTGCGCGACCTGCAGACGATCCTGTGGATTGCCCGCGCGGCCGGCTACGGTGACTCCTGGGAAGATCTCGCGCAGCACGGCTTCATCACCCCGGAAGAACAACTCCAGCTGCAGCGCTGTGTTGCTTTTCTGCAGCGCCTGCGTACGCGCCTGCACCTGCATGTCGGCCGGCGCGAAGATCGCCTGCTGTTCGACTACCAGACGGCGCTCGCCGAACAGATGGGATTCGCGCCCACCAGCACCCGCCGGGCCAGTGAACGGCTGATGCAGGGCTACTACCGGACGGCAAAGGAAGTCACACAGATCAACACGATCCTGCTGCTGAACATCGGTGCTGCGATATCGCCGCCGCCTGAGCAGTTGCCACTGCCGATCAATGAACGCTTCCAGAACCGGCACGATCTGCTGGATGTGGTCGGAGAAGAAGTCTTCAACGAGTGTCCCGGGGCCATGCTCGAAGCTTTCCTGTTGATGCAGAAGCACTCCGATCTGCAGGGAATGACGGCGCGCACCTTGCGCGCCTTGTGGCATGCCCGGACCCGGATCGACGTGGATTTTCGCCGTGACCCCGGCAATCGCGCCGCTTTCCTGGAAATCCTCAAACAGCCGCGCGGCGTGCTGCATGAACTGCGACGGATGAACCAGTTCGGAATTCTCGGGCGCTATCTACCCAACTTCGGCAAGATCGTCGGCCAGATGCAGCACGACCTGTTCCATGTCTATACCGTCGATCAGCACACCCTGCAGGTCCTGCGCAACCTGCGCCGCTTTCTCGCCGACGAATTCGCGCATGAATATCCACTGTGCAGCGAGTTGATCAGCGATTTTCCCCGTTGCTGGGTGCTCTACGTGGCGGCGCTGTTCCACGACATCGGCAAGGGACGCGGCGGCGATCACTCGGAACTCGGTGCCGTGGATGCCGCCGAGTTCTGCGCCGAGCACGGCATCGCTGCCGAGGACAGTCAATTGATCGTCTGGCTGGTTCGACAGCATCTGCTGATGTCCATGGTCGCGCAGAAGCAGGACTTCACCGACCCGGACGTCCTCGGCTCCTTTGCCAGGATGGTCAAGGACGAGCGCCACCTGATCGCACTCTACCTGTTCACCGTCGCCGACATTCGCGGCACCAGTCCGAAGGTCTGGAATACCTGGAAAGGACAGCTACTCGAACAGCTTTTCCGAAGCACCTGTCGCACCCTGCTGGCCGGCGGCCAGGTACCGGTCCGGCAGGGCCTGATCGAGGAACGCCAGCAGGAGGCCCTGCGCCTGCTGCGCTACTTCGCGCTTCCCGACGCGGTGCACCAACGCCTGTGGAAGCAACTCGACACGGTGTATTTCCTGCGCCATTCCGCGGAAGAAATCGCCTGGCACACGCGCGCCCTGCACTATCGGACCCGCGTCGAGCAGCCGGTGGTCAAAGCACGGGTGAACCCGCAGGGCGAAGGGCTCGAGGTGTTGATCTATACGATGGATCAGCGCGATCTGTTCGCGCGCCTCGTCGGTTTTTTCAGTCGTGCCGGCTACACCATCGTCGACGCCAAGATCCACACCACCCGTCACGGCTACGCGCTGGACAGCTTCATGCTGCTCGACCTCAGTGATCGCGGCAGTGAGCGCGCGATGATCAGCTACATCGAACACGAGTTGACGGCGCGTCTCAACCGCCAGAGTCCGCCCGAGGCACCCGGCAGCGGGCGCCTCTCACGACAGGTCAGACACTTCCCTATTCAGCCGCTGGTCACCATCGAGCCGGACGAAAAAGGCTCGCACTATGTGCTTTCAGTGAGCGCGGCTGATCGCCCGGGCCTCCTGTACACCATCGCCATGACTTTGGCCGCGCATTGTGCTAATCTGCATACGGCAAAGATCTCGACGCTCGGCGAACGTGTCGAAGACACTTTCCTGATCAGCGGCGGAGACCTCCGCGACACGGCCAGCCGCATCAGGCTGGAAACCGAGTTGCTGGAGCGCCTGAAACTCTGACGGATCAACAGGAGGGGATGAGCAAGGCGAAAGACTCGGTAGTGCCAGCGAAACGGCAACCATCGGGAAGCACGGCAGAGCGGGAACTGTCGGTTTTTTTTACACCCAAACCTTGACGACGCCTCCGGGATCTCGGAGAAAAACTGCAATTCAATGATTTAAACCCCGTTTTTCTTATCATCTGAATCCTGGTACATAATTTGCTAATACATTAGCTAGGCGTGATTCGGCGACGAACGTTCAGTGGCGCGACGGCAGTTGTTCTGCTTCTGTGATACGTAACGTGATGCAGTCCGCAAACGTTCCGCGCAACGAAAGCTAGAATATGTTGCTCAGGCAGAAATCGATCTCAAGGAAAACACATGTCAACGACTCCATCAGAACGAACCCAGCAGCGCCGACGCCTGCTGAAAGCTGCCGCAGCAGCACCGGCCATCTTTACGCTGAATGTTGGCACCGCTCATGCTTTCAGCAGTACCCAGTGCATTGATCGTGGGCAGGCTCTACACCCTGCCCCGCCCGACCCAACCCCCGCTCCGGATTCCTGGGTACGCAAAAGGGTAACGACTGTAGATCCAGGTACTGGCGCGACGGTGGTCACGTATCAGATCGCTGATGGGGGGGGTCAGGGGCCTGTTTATGGGGGGACGTGCTGGAATTCGTTCTATCAGGTTACGCCGGGTGCGTCGGGGTCGGCGGATGGCAACAATGTTCTGATTCCCTGATCCATGACCTGTCCTGACCAGGCTGGAGCAGCCTGATTGGCTGAGATTTCGTACCGCAGACTGGGCGACGGCGGTGCCG
>RRZU012526511.1_pt1 | contig 19302 bp, 18 predicted proteins | sample 2165561 | NCBI WGS metagenome assembly RRZU01 (sample SAMN10456909, study PRJNA506462) | wastewater metagenome | isolation source: wastewater sludge | place: USA: Moscow, Idaho | reverse complement strand
CACCCGAGTAGATGCACTCCAGGTCCATGTGGTACACCGCCGAGGACGCTGGCTCGTCGTGAACACCGTCCGTACCCATGCTGGCCAGCAACAAGCCAAACGAATCGCGATCCCAGCGGCGTCCCGTGAAATCCTCCACCAGTGCGGGCAGGCTCCTTGGGTCCCGCAGGCGAATCCCGATGCTGGCCAACTCCTCATAGCGACGCGAGACGTCGGCCTCAGCACCGCCGGAACGTCCGCGTCGCCAGCGAAGGCCAGCCATGCCCCTCCTCGCTCGTCACGGCCCCAAGCTTCAGATGTACGCCACGACCTTTTCGGCCACGAGTACGACGCCGAGGACGACCATGACGATGCCAGAGATCATCCCAACAAGTCTCGCCGCATTGGGGCGCTTGGCCAAGACGGTGGCGGCACCGAGACCGACGGCGAAATACACCACCGCGCAGTTGGCCACATGCACGGCCCCGAGAGCGATCATTTGCGGCCCGACGGGCCAGGGCGCAACCGGACTGACGAACTGCGGTAGCAGCGCAAGGAACAGGAGGAAGACTTTGGGATTCAGCAGGCTGATGCCGATGCCCTTCGCGAACAGCAGCCGCGCACGCACGGGGACAACCTCACCTTCTGCGACAGCTGTTGCCGGGTGGCGCAAAGCGGAGACCCCAAGCCATACCAGGTACGCCGCGCCCACAACGGTGAGCACAAGCATGGGCACCTCCCCACTGAACAGGGCCGCGACTCCGGCAGCGACGATGACGGTGGCCGTCATGTGTCCCGCCACCATGCCCGACACTGCTGGCACGACACCACGTCGCTTCAGCCCGGACGCAATCGCGTAGGCCCAGTCCACGCCGGGCGTCAGAACGAACAGCAAGGACCCCCCCAGAACGCCGCCGCCAACCCGCCGTCCATCGCTGCCTCCCCTCCGAGCCGATCGCCCGAGCGAGAGAAGATTATTCCGATCATCACGCAATGTGCTTCGCAAATGGTTACGTCGAAACCCTCCCCTAGTGAAGAATATTGCTCATGGACGGAATTGATCTGGAGATTCTCGCTTTGCTACAGGCTGACGGCAGGGCGACGATGACCGAAATCGCATCCAAGGTCGGGTTGAGCCTGTCCGCATGCCACCGCCGATTTCGCGACCTGGAGGCCTCAGGCGTCATTCGGGGGTTCAGCATCGAACTCGATCTGGATCAGCTGGGCCTGCCGTTCGAGGCGCTGGTCTTCGTGACGATGAAGACAGGAGACGCGCAGACGGTCAAGGCCTTCGAGCAGGGGGTCGCCCAGATCTCGAGCGTCGTACAAGCGCATCGTCTGTTCGGGGAGCCTGACTATCAGCTCTATGTCGCGGCCAGGTCCAAGCAGGACTATCAGGCGATCTACGACAGCGAGTTGAGCCGGTTGCCGGGCGTCCAACGGCTGACCTCGACGCTGATCATGAAGACCGTCGTCGCCCACCACGCGCCGATTTGATCCCCCGCTTGTCGGCGTCCCGCAGCATGGTGATCTCGGAGGCCGAGGTCGCGCGCACGGCAAGCACGGGTGCCGCGTCGTCACGAAGCGGTGCTCGACCAGGATGAGCGCACCAGTCAGCAAAGCGCTTGGAACTCGGCCTTCTTGGCAACACGAGCAGAGACATCGACGGAGCGTCGGCCACCGACCGCGCCGAGAGCTCAACGACGTGACTCAGATCCCGGGAGCCACCCATTCCCACACTCGGGCCGCCCGACACGAACTCGCCCAGTGGGGAAGCCAGTCCGGTGAGAATCGGTCCTTCGCCATGCCGCCAAGGTCGCTTTTGGGTGTTGATCGCCCAAGAGTCACCACCGTATAGGCGCTAACTTGGACCATGCCCCGCAAACCGCCGCATCGAGCACGCACGATAAAGGAACTCGACGCCGCATACCCAGCCACTCTGGACTCCCTCGAGGTCCTGAGCGAGGCGAAGACCCGCCTGGACGCTGAGATCCTTGCGCGAGAATGGCGTATGACCACGGTGACTGCGCCGCTTGGGGTCGCCGTAATAGCGTCGCTCGTCGCAGCGGTCATCACCACACTTCCAACCCTTGTTACGGCCCCGGAGACAGTGCGCGGTGCGCACGGTTTCATCTGGGTCCTGTTCGCATTGCTCGCCACGGCGTACTCCTGCGACCTGTGGATCGAGCAGAAGCACGCCATCTGGTGCCTCGATCGCCGACGTCGGCACCGCGGCGAACTCGGCGGGGTTGGGCTACGTGGCTGAGCCGGTGGGGGTTGTCGAGTTGACAGGTGCGAGTCCGACGCCCGCAACCGCGTCACAGGCACACAGCGACGCGGACGGGACTCATCGAGGGGCGTCACCCTGGACGGTGCAGAACTGACTAATCGCGGGGTCTGACGCGGTCACCTCAGGGGGCGGAAGAACGCCCGTAGCTCCTCGACGTACAGATCTGGTTGCTCGAACGCCGCGAAGTGGCCCCCACGGTCGGGGCGCCCAATGTAGATGGTATTGGCGACGCGCTTGAGCCACTCGTCCGGGGGTGGCAGGACGTCTGCGGGAAAAATCGAGAAACCCGACGGAACCTCGACGCGGCGTGTGAACTGGTCGGGCGTCACCGCGAAGTTTGCTCGATACATGCGCATCGAGGAACCGATGGTCCCTGTCAGCCAGTAGATGGTGAGCAGGTCGAGCACCTCTTCTACGCTGTAGACGCTCTCGATGTCGCCCCCACAGTCGGACCACGAACGCAGCTTCTCGACGATCCATGCTGCCAGACCCGCTGGAGAGTCGGTGAGCCCCACAGCGGCAGTCTGCGGCTTGGTGCCGTGGATCGCCGCGTACGCTCCTTCACTGGCCGACCACCGAGCGGCGTCTTTGATCCACTCCCGCTCGGACTCGGACAGTACCGTCGTGTCGGCGACACGGGGCAGGCCCGCATCGGTTCGGTGGACGCCGATGAGCCGGTCGGCGTGATTCAGGGCTAACGCCCGGGTCACGTGGCTACCGATGTCACCACCGGCTGCCCCGTACCGCGAGTACCCGAGCGTCTCCATGACTTCGGCCCACACGTCGGCCACATCGACGAAGTCGAGAACACGATCAGAGGGAGTTTCGGAAAAGCCGAAACCGGGGATGTCGGGGACGACGACATGGAAAGCGTCCCGAGCATCCCCACCGTGGGAGACGGGATCTGTCAGAGGCTCGATGACCTTCGTGTATCGCCAGAACGCGTCTGGCCATCCGTGAGTCAGCACGATCGGGATCGCGCTGGCCACGTCCGAACGCACGTGCATCGCGTGAATGCGGAGATCGGCGACAGCGACGCGCACATGGGGTACTCGCCACAGCGCAGCCTGCCGGCCGGGCCAGTCGTAGCGCTCGGCCCAGTGGTCGAGAAGCCCGCTGAGATAGTTCACATCGACGCCCATGCCCCAGCCAGCACCCATGATCGAGTCGGGCAAGCAGGCGCCGCGGAGTCGCCCCCGCAGGTCGCGCAACGCCGCTGTCGGATCCGGGGGAACAAGCGGCTCGACGGTGGCCACGATCGGACTCTAACACGCCTCGCCGATGGGTCAGGAGAACAAGGCGACGGCGCTCACAATGAGATTCGCACTCGAGTGCAGAGCCCAGCTGGGGACGATCGAACCACCAGCCATCTTCTCGTTGAGCCAACCCATCGAGAGGCCAATTGCTGCGGTGAAGACGCCCACGATCACACCGCCGACAGGCCCAACGGCCACTGCGAGTGGCACCGCATGCAACCCGCCGAACACGACGGCCTGAATCCCGTTGCCCCACCAGAAGCCGGCACGAGCCGCGATCCGCTTCAGCAAGAACCCGCGAAACAGCGTTTCCTCGGCGAATCCGGTCTGGAGCAGTGCGTAGAACAGAACCGCAGGAATGCCTGCCACCCCGGCGCCCGCAAATTGTGAAGCCGCACCTGCCCCTGCCACCAGCGGGACGAGGAAGAGACCGGCCACAGTGAACACGGCAAAGATTCCGGCCGCCGCCCCCCACAGCTTGGCCGGGTGGTCGGACTTAGGCGAACGCCAACCCAACCAGGCGAAAAACGGTTCCTTGCGTCGAGTGACTGCGAGCCACCACACGCACGGAATCAGCAGCGCTACGCCTGCCTGGAGCACCGCCGAGAGGGCCACACTGACGGTGTTAACGAGAGGAATCACAGCACCTCAACATAGTCTTCGCGGCCGCTGACCGAACTCAAACCTGCGTAGCTTCCGACCATCACTGACCCTAGCCACAGCACTGCATGACCTCGGTCATAGGGAAGCTCTGGAAGCCGTGCCGATGTGGAGCCGATCCACCGCGACGAAGCCCACGCCAATAGTCCAGAGCACTTCAAACCCCACCGTTTTCGTCGTAGGTTGGGTACAACTAGTTGACTCTGAGCCAACTAACAGTTGTGGTGGTTGAGCATGACCATTCGACTCGCGATTATTCCGCCGAAGTTGCGCTGCTAGCGCCCAAGGGGGGCACATGACCACATCAGTACGTGAAAAGACCGGGTGGGTGGGCTGGATCTATTTTGCTGGGATCATGATGATCCTGTCCGGCTGCCTCAACATCATTTATGGCATCGCCGCGATTGCCAACAACGAATGGGAGATATTCGACGCCGAGGGCGTGCTCCTGTTGGACATCAGCGGCTGGGGATGGCTGCATCTCGCCATCGGCATCTTTGTGCTCATTGCGGGGATCGTCGTGTTCCGCGGGAGCATGTTCGGACGCAGCGTCGGCGTGATTCTGGCCTGTGTCAGCCTGATCGCCAACTTCATCTGGCTGCCTGCGTACCCCATCTGGTCCATCATCATCATCGTCCTCGACGTGCTGGTGATCTGGGCACTCACCGCTCACGGCGACGAACTGAAGCCGTCGTAACCCTTCCATGCCCGCACCTGCGTTGTGCGGCGTGCTGACCCGCCTGTGATGTGGTGTGACGATCGAGTCACGCCACATCACAGCAGCTGCGAGAGCCGCTTCTTGCGCAGGTTTTGGTTCACGATCCAGGCGACATCGGTGTCGCTCGTATCCAGTTGACGAAATGCCGCCAGTCCCGGTTCGGGGTCCGCGGCTACCGCAACGCTCCACCCGTAACCGAGCCCCTGCCGCAGGGTGCGAACGGAGGGTTCCCGGCGACTCTCCGCGGGCCTGGCGACCAGACGGTCGGTGGCCTTCTGACAGACCTGGATGGCGATCGCAGCCATATCGGGGGTCTTCAGAAGCCGTGGTTCGCAGATGGCCGCCACTGCCGCACGCTGCACGAGCGGGTTCAGGTCGTCCGCCCACTCCAGCGCCACCGACACGACGACGCCTGGGGCCACGTCCCCGGCGAGCTGTAATCCGATGGCCACGCCCTCGCGCACTCGCCATCGATCCTCACCGGCGAGGCCCCGAGCCCGCGACGCACACGCCGAGTCGGCGGCCCGTCGCCCGAGCGCTGCGGCGGCGCAGAGAACCTGATACTCGCCCCCGTCGGCGATCAGGGCGTCGATTGTCGCCATGGTCGCGGACCCTGCGACCGCGTCGACGAGCGCCAGGTTGGCTCGGGGACCGGGCAGCCCGGAGTGTTCATCCAAGAAGGCGGGCCACTGCGACGGCTCGATTGACTCCAGTTGCTCAGCCCACTGGGCGACGCTTGCCACGAGTCCGACACTAGGCCCATCGCACGATTCCCACGAGGAAGACTGAGCTACGCAGCGCGAGAGCGCCCTCAGCTCAGTCCGTGAGTGGGGCCGGTGCGCGCCAGCGCGCGAAGCCTCCTTCGCTGTTCAGAACCTGTCCGGTCATCCACGCACCGTCGTCGCTGACCAACCACGCGATCAGCCGAGCCGGGTCATCGGGCTCCCCGAACCGGCCGAACGGAGCCATCGGCGCAAGGTACCGCAGCAACTCTGGCGTCATGTACCCGGTGTCGACCGGACCGGGATTGACCGTGTTCACCGTGATCCCGGCGTCGGCCAGTTGATCGGCGAGTGTGAGCGTCACACCAGCCAGCGCGGCTTTCGAGGCGGCGTAGGCGACCTCACCCGGAAGCGGACCGAGGCCCTGTCCTGACGTCATGAAGATGACCCGCCCACCAGGCCGTCCATCGTGCTGGGCAGCGAAGGCCTGAGCCAACAACAAGCTGGAGCGGGTGTTCACCGCCCAGTGCTCGTCGAGCATGGCGGCGGTCAATTGCCCCAAGGGACCATCGCTGCCTGACAACGCATGATTGCAAACGAGAACGTCGACGTGTCCGTATTCGTCAATCGCGCGACCCATGAGTTCGTCGGGGCCCGTCGCTGACTGCAGGTCCACCGCCACATCGGTCAACCGTTGACGCGGGCTTCGTTGGTGGCCTCGAACCTCGTCGAGCACGAGGGCGATGTCGTCCGGACCCCACGGCTGCCGCTCGTCGTGCGCGCGGTGATGCGCCACGAAGAGATCTGCACCCATGGCAGCCAAGCGCGAGGCAATCGCACACCCGATGCCCTGTCGCCTGCTAACTCCTGTAATCACCGCGACACGACCGTGCATACGGCACCCCTTATAAGTTTGCGACGGATCTCTCGATGCTTCGTCCACCCTTCCATTCCGACCCAGATGCCTCAATCGGATTAATGGCTGCCTCAAAATGGTTCAGGTGCGCGCAGTTGCTGCACTTCTCGGTCTTCGGTGAGACTCCGTGCGGGGACTAGGGGTGATGACATGATGAATCATGCCGAAATCTGAAGCGAAACTCACCTTGTGGGGCTCTGTGTCGTTGGGCACCGGCGTCATGATCGGGGCAGGGATTTTCGCGCTCGTGGGCCAAGTCGCCGGCTTGGCGGGCGGGTGGTTTCCGCTCGCGTTCATCGGAGGCGCGGTCGTGGCCTGGCTCAGTTCCTATTCCTACGCTCGGTATTCCAGCGTCAATCCGTCCGCGGGCGGGGTCGCGATGCTCCTCAAGGACGCCTACGGTCCTGGGGTCGTTGCGGGATCATTCTCGCTGTTCATGTACGTGTCCATGGTCGTGGCCGAAAGCCTGCTGGCACGCACATTCGGCACGTACCTCCTTCGACCCTTCAACCTGCAAGGCCAAGGCTGGCTGGTAGCGATCCTCGGCGTCGTCGCCGTCGGGACGGCCGCTGCTGCCAATCTCGTCGGCAACCGCCTCGTCGAGGAGTCCGCACAAATCACCGCAGCCATCAAGATCGGCGGCATCGCACTTCTGGCGATAGCGGGGCTCGTTGGTGCGGCGGTCAGTGGCTCATCGTTCCTCTCGTCGGCGGCGAGCGACCCCGTCGACCCACTGAGCGCCGTGGCCGGTGTGGCCTTGTGCGTGCTTGCCTACAAGGGGTTCACGACGATCACGAATCAGGGCGGAGACCTGCGTGATCCCAAGCGAAACATCGCGCGTTCCATTGCGATCTCCATCTCCATTTGCGCGGCCTTGTATCTGCTGATCACCTTGTCAGTGGACGCCAGCATCGGTCCCGTGGGAGCCGTCAAGGCCCGCGACTACGCGCTGGCGCAGGCAGCAGAGCCGTTGTTCGGGAATGCCGGTGTGTGGCTCACCGTCGCCATCGCCGTGGTTGCGACGCTTTCGGGGTTGCTGGCCAGCCTGTATTCGGTGTCACGCCTGTACGCCATGCTGCAGTCCATGCGCCTGGCGCCCTCGCTGCCCGCCAGAATCCATCATCAGCCGCTGCTGATCACCGCGAGCGCGGCCATCATCCTCACCGCGCTGTTCGACCTGAGCAGGATCGCCGCCATCGGCGTCTTCTTGTACTTGTGCATGGACCTCGCCATTCAGTGGGGGGTACTCCGCCGTCTGCGCACGTCCATTCAGGCAAACATGTGGAGGCCAGCGCTCACCATCGCCATCGACGTGACGATCTTGACGGCATTCCTCATCATGAAGGTTCGCACCGACCTGCTCACTGTCGGCGCCGCCGCCACGATCGCGATCGCCATCTTCGTCTCACAGGCGTGGGCCGCACGCCACAAGAATCAAGCCTGACGACGCCATTCGAAGGCCCACACCAACCCAGAGTTCACCCACGCGACCAGGCCGTTCGTGACGGCGTCAGCTGTCTGCGTCCGACTTCTTGTCGGGTTGGCTACCGGCGTCCTTGGGCAGCCGGAGCGTCGCCAGGAGACCGACGACCAGCGCGAGCGCAGCCGCACCCGTCGTCACCTGTGCAGAATCGACGAGCGCCGAACTCGCGGCGTGCACGATCTGCTGCACCTGATCGGCAGTCGCGCCCATGATGCCTCGCTGGGCGATCTCGGGGATCACGGCCCCGGCAGAGTCGCTCACGACCGAGGCGATCTTGTCGGCCTGAGCCGAGGGCACCCCCAAGGCGGTCACGTTCGACGCGGTCACCGTGTCGAGTCGGCTGATCATGACGCCACCGAGGATTGCCACACCCAAGGATGAGCCCAACTGACGGATCGTCGACTGCAGCCCTGAGGCCTGACCCGACTCGCTCGTGGGTACATCCGACATCAACAGGGACGTCAGTTGGGACGTGGCGAAACCCACGCCGAAACCGTAGACGAACAAGATGGTCGCCACGGTCCCACCGGATACGGTCAAAGACATCGTCAGGGACAGCGCCCCGACGGACAGCGCTTCGAGCGCCAGACCGATCTGGACGACGGTTCGCTGCCGGATCCGTCGGCTCACCATGGGCAGCAGGCCCGATGACAGGAATGTGCCACCCGCCAAAGCCACGATGATCCAGCCCGTCCCCAACGCGGTGTAGCCCAAGGCGCCTTGCAAGACCAAGGGCAGGGCGAACAGCAGACCGAACTCGCCCAAAGCGACGATCATGATCGCGAGCACGCCCGCGCTGAAGGTGGGGATCTTGAACAGACTCAGGTCCACCAGCACGGGTTTGCCGTGGCTGCGGCGGGAGTTTTCCAGCAACACGAAGATCACGATCGTGACGACGCCGCCGCCCAGGACGAACGGAATGGGCGACAGCGAACCGTCCGACTGATGAAGCCATCCGTAGCTACGCGCCTCAATGAGACCGAACACGATCGCGGCCATTCCCAGCGACGAAAGTACGATGCCGAGAAAGTCGCGGCTGCGGCTGACGTTCGGATCCTTCGTTTCGGGCAGCACCGTCAAGATTCCGATCACGACCAGAATCCCCACAGGGATGTTCAGCCAAAAGGCCCAGCGCCACGACACGTCGGTGGCCAACCAACCACCAACGAGCGGACCGACGGCAGCCATGCCACCGATCGCCGAGCCGTACACGGCGAACGCGATCGTCCGAGCTCGTCCATGGAACAGCGTGTTGAGGCTGGACAGCGTGGACGGCGAGACCATGGCGGCACCAGCGCCCTGCACGAGGCGGGCACCAATCAGCATCGTTCCGTCTTGGGCCAGGCCCGCGAAGACGGACGCTCCCATGAAGATCACCATGCCGATGAGGAAGAGTCGTCGCCTTCCGAAAACATCTCCCAAACGACCAACCGTGATGAGCAACGCAGCAAACACCAGGCTGTACACCGCGTTCATCCATTGGGCTTCGGTGGCCGTCAGTTTCAAATCGTCAATGACGACGGGAAGTGCAACATTGACGATCGTCGCGTCCATGATGATGAGGCTGGTGCCGAACCCGATAGTCAGCAGCGCCCCCCAAAGTTTCGGAGTCATCAGCGCAGTTTTCTCAGCCATGCGTTGATCGTAGACCCACCCCTCTCCGCGTGTCCCAGATGTAACCGCTGGTCGAAACGAGTTTCGTTCAGGGGTAGACCATGATCAGCGCCCGGCACAATCGCCGGGGCGACTCGCTGCCGAGGCTGCACCTTCTACCAACTCACCGGACGAGCGTCGGGTGAGAAAGCCAAGACGCGCGAGAGACATCATTGCGATGCCTCAGGACGTTTGATCACCATTGAGCTAGCGACCCATGCGGTGGTCGCACATGGTCGCGAGCGACGGACATGGCGAGCCAAATCATCCGGCCTTCGACGACCTTGGGCCGAACCTCAACTCAGTCCAAGGCTGACAGCCCTGAAGGCAGGGCGCGATCAGGATGCGTGTTGGATCGGCTGGATCGCGTCGATCTGCTCAAACACACGGTCCTCGGCGCGGTCCAGGTCGTAGTGGCTTTGAAGGTTCAGCCAGAACTCCGCCGATGTCCTGAAGTACTTGGCGAGACGCAGCGCCGTATCTGCAGTGATGCCCCGCTTACCGTGGACGATCTCGTTGATCCTGCGTGGCGGGACCCCGACCGCCACGGCGAGCTTGTTCTGAGTGATCCCGAAGCCTTTGATGAAGTCCTCCATCAGCACCTCACCCGGGTGAATCGGCTCCATCTTTTCAGTGGTAGTCAACGACCTCCACCTCCTCTGGTCCCGCGTCCGTCCAAACGAAACAGATGCGCCACTGGTCATTAATCCTGATGCTGTGTTGTCCCGCCCGGTAGCCCTTCAGTAGCTCGAGACGGTTCCCGGGCGGCGAGCGAAGGTCATCGAGCGACACGGCTGAGCCAACTTGGCGAAGTTTGCGCAGCGCAACACGCTGGACTCGAGGATCGATCCAGCGCACCCGATCACGCTTCCAGAGCCGTTCGGTGTCCTTGTCCCCGAACGACCTGATCACACCAACAGCAGGCCGGGCTTAACGCATCGCGTCAATAACGCTACACGTTAAACCTGAACTCCACGACGTCGCCATCGGCCATGACGTAGTCCTTGCCCTCCATGCGGACACGGCCAGCGGCTTTCGCGGCCGCCATGGATCCGGCGGCGACAAGGTCGTCGTAGGACACGATCTCGGCCTTGATGAAGCCCTTTTGGAAATCGGTGTGAATAACGCCAGCGGCCTGGGGGGCGGTCCAGCCCTTCTTGATGGTCCAACCACGGGCCTCCTTCGGCCCGGCCGTCAGGAAGCTCTGGAGACCGAGAGTGTCGTAGCCGACGCGGGCGAGGGTGTCGAGGCCGGGTTCGGCGATATCCATCTCGGCGAGGAACTCGCGCGCCTCGTCGGGTTCGAGATCGACGAGTTCGGACTCGACCTTGGCGTCGAGAAACACCGCCTCGGCGGGGGCCACCAAGGCGCGCAGTTCGGCGAGCTTCTCGTCATCGGTGAGCACGTCGGCGTCGACGTTGAACACGTACAAGAACGGCTTGGCCGTCAGCAGGAACAGATCCCGCAACGGCTCCAGATCCAGCCCGGCAGCGAAGATGGTCCGGCCCTCGCTGAGAACCGCCTCGGCCTGCTGAACGGCAGCCAGCTGAGGCTGCTTGTCCTTGCGGATCCGCGCCTCTTTTTCGATGCGCGGCAAGGCCTTTTCGACCGTTTGCAGGTCAGCGAGAATCAACTCGGTGGTGATGATCTCCAGATCGTCGGCGGGCACGATGGACCCGTTGACGTGGGTGACATCTTCATCGCGGAAAACGCGGGTGACTTGGCAGATGGCGTCGGCCTCGCGAATGTTGGCCAGGAACGCGTTACCCATCCCCTCGCCCTGGCTGGCACCTTTCACGATTCCGGCGATGTCCACAAAGCTGACGGTGGCGGGGATGATCTGTGCTGAGTCGAACATCTCCGCCAGCACAGGAAGCCGCTCGTCGGGGACGCCGACCACGCCGACATTCGGCTCGATGGTCGCGAACGGGTAGTTCGCCGCGAGCACGTTGTTGCGGGTGAGCGCGTTGAACAAGGTGGACTTGCCCGCGTTGGGCAGCCCCACGATTCCGATAGTCAAAGCCACGTCGCCCAAGCCTACCGGTGCGACGCCTCGGGTCCCTCACGCGAACGGTGTCCACGCATTGGCGCCGCACCGGTGGGGCAACACAAAACTGTCGGACCACGTGTGCAGACTTTCGGGTATGGACTCCACCGCAGTTCTCACCCTCATTGTTGGGCTCATTGTCGGCGCCCTGGCTGCCGCCGTCGCAGCTTGGCTGATCTTGAACTCGCGCATGGACGCGCTGAAGGCAACCCATGCCGCCGATCAGGATCGCCTCCGCGCAGAGCACGCCCAGGTGCGCGTCGAAGGCGCGGACGCACGCGCCGCCATCGAGCGGGCGAACGCCGAGGCGGAGCGCGCTCGCACCGACATCGCCAAGGCGCAGGCGGAGACCAGTCACGCCAAGGCCGCGCTGGCCGAGGCCAGCAGCGAGACGGCCCGGGCGCAGGCCGAGCGCGATGCCGCCCTGGCACGGGCCGAGGAGCTCGCGGCGGACCGCGACGCTATGACGGCCCAGTTCAAGGCCTTGTCGGCCGAGGCCTTGGAGCGACAGGGCAAGTCCGCCGACGCGAGCGCCGAGCAGCGCCTGAAGCAGACAGAGGCCCTGCTGACCCCCGTGCGCCAGTCGCTGGAGTCGTTCAACAACCGCCTGGCCGAGGTCGAGAAGGAACGCGTTCGCATGGCCACCGACCTCAAGGGGCAGGTGGCGGCCGTCCAGCTGACGGGTCAAGAACTGCGGCAGGAGACGCGCGCGCTGGTGACGGCACTGCGCAAGCCGCAGGTGCGCGGCGCCTGGGGAGAGATGCAGCTCAAGCGCGTGGTGGAGGTCTCCGGCATGCTGGAGCACTGCGATTTCGAGCAGCAGCACACCACCGAGGGTGTCGACGGGCGCATCCGACCCGACATGCTGGTCCACCTGTCCGAAGACAAGTTCGTCTTCGTTGACGCCAAGATGCCGCTGACCTCGTTCCTCGATGCGCAAGAGACCGACAACGACTCCGAACGCGCGCGCTACCTGGATCAGTTCGCCCGCAACGTCCGCAGCCACGTCGACGCGTTGAGCGGCAAGCAGTACTGGCGGTCCAGCGACGCCACACCCGAGTTCGTTGTGCTGTTCATGCCCAGCGAGGCACTGGCCGCCGAGGCGCTGCAGATCATGCCCGAACTACACGAGTACGCAGCGTCGAAGAACGTGGTGATTGCGACCCCGACGACACTCATCGCGATGCTGAGGTCCGTGGCGTACGGGTGGAAGCAGGCGCTGCTGGCAGGCAACGCCGCCGAGGTGTCGCAGCTCGGGCAAGAGGTGTACGAGCGCCTCGCCACGATGGGCGCGCACTTCGACAAGCTGGGCAAGGCCCTGGCGTCGTCGGTCAAGGCGTACAACCAGACCGTCGGGTCATTGGAGAGCCGGGTCTTCGTCTCCGCGCGCAAGTTCGCCGACCTGCAGGTGTCGGCCAAGCCCCTCGGCCGCTTGGACGGTGTCAGCGAGGCTGTTCGACCCCTGGCGGCCGTCGAACTCGTGGCTGCCGAAGCCGATGCGTTGCCGATCGAGACGAGGAGTCCAGTTCGGCGCGAAGTCACCACCCCGCGTGGTGCCAGCTATTCCGCCTTGGAACTGGCCGACGGTGCCGAACCAGCCGCACAGCCCGCGGCCCTGCCTGAGGCGGCGCACCTCGTGCGGTCCGCGCCCGACGACGCCGACCTCGTGACGGAGGCACCGTCGGTGGCTGCGCTCCGCGAGATCGGCTGAGGCGCCAATCGATCGGTGCCCCTCACCGACGCTCAGGCGAGGCACGCGCCGGCTTGGACGAGGCGGGTACCTAGACCAAGAACCTGTACATCGCGCTGTTCGGATCGATCAGTTCGGCGGTGATCGGGCTGCCCTCGAGTCGCTGCAATAGGCGGACGAGGTCATCGGGGCCGTGCACCTCGATGCCGACCAAGGCGGGTCCGACCTCCCGGTTGTTCCGCTTGACGTACTCGAAATGGGTGATGTCGTCGTCGGGTCCGAGCACCTCATCGAGGAAGCGGCGCAGCGCCCCGGGCTCCTGGGGGAAGTTCACCAGGAAGTAGTGCTTGCGGCCTTCGTAGATGAGGGAACGTTCGACGATCTCGGCGTACCGGGACACGTCGTTGTTGCCGCCCGACAAGATGACCACAACGTCGGTGTCCGGCACGGGGTTGAACAACCCCAGGGCAGCCGCCGCCAACGCCCCGGCGGGCTCGGCGATGATGCCGTCGATCTGGTACATCGCCAGCATCTCCGAGCAGATCCGCCCTTCGGGAACGGACACCATGGTCGGACGATGTCGGGCGCACACCGAGAACGTCAGGTTGCCGACCTTCCGCACGGCGGCGCCGTCCACGAAGGTGTTGAGCTTGGTGAGGGACACCGGTCGACCGGCCTCCAAGGCCGCCGCCAGCGAGGCGCCACCGGACGGTTCGGCCGCCACGATCTTGGTTTGCGGCGCGTGCTCGGCCATCCACACGAGCGAGCCGCTGATCATCCCCGCACCCCCGACCGGCACGATCAGGGCGTCGGGTACCTTGCCGAGTTGTTCCACGATCTCCTTGGCGCACGTGCCACCACCGGCGATGGTGCGGGCATCGTCGAACGCGGGGACCATCGTCGCACCCGATTCCTCGACGGCTCGTCGCGCAGCCTCGGCCGCGTCGTCGTAGGTGTCCCCCGTGACCACGAGTTCGATCCACTCGCCACCCAGATCCAGCATCCGCCGCCGCTTTTGGCGAGGAGTCGTGGCGGGGACGAAGATCCGACCCTTGATCCCCAGGAGGCGACACGACATCGCCACGCCTTGACCATGGTTCCCCGCCGACGCGCACACGACACCCGCCGCACCCTCCTCGGGCGTCAGCTGGGACATCAGGTTGTAGGCCCCGCGGATCTTGTAGGACCGCACTGGTTGAAGGTCCTCGCGCTTCACCCACACGCGCGCACCGGTCGCTTCGGACAGCCGTTCATTGAGCTGGAGGGGTGTCACAACCGACACGCCTCGCAGCCTTATGGCCGCCTCGTCGACGGCATTCGCGTCAAGCATCACCGGTTCATTGTGCCCGGCGCACCCTACTGGCGGCGGCAAACCCCGAGCGGAGCTTGCCGGAACCGGTGATTTTCAGTGCTTCTTGCGCAGCTCTGGCGGCAAGGCGAACACCATGTTCTCCTCGGTGAGCCGTTCCTCGACGGCGGCCGGGAAGCCATGGTCGGTGAAGAAGTCCAACACTCCCTGCACGAGGGCGTCGGGCACCGACGCCCCACTGGTCACCCCCACCGAATCGACACCGACAAGCCATTCCGGGGAGATTTCGCCCGCGTTGTCGACCCGATACGCGGCTTTAGCTCCCGCCTCCAAGGCGACCTCCACCAGCCGGACGGAGTTGGAGGAATTGCGCGATCCCACAACGATGAACAGGTCGGCGTCTGGGGCAATCTGCTTCACCGCCCACTGACGGTTCTGCGTCGCGTAGCAGATGTCGTCGCTGGGAGGATCGAACAGCAACGGCAACCGCTCACGCAAGGCGCGCACGGTGTCTTGCGTCTCGTCCACGCTCAGCGTGGTCTGGCTCAACCAGGCAACTCGTTCGGGATCGGCGATCTGCACGTTGCGGGCGTCCTCGGGCGACTCCACCAAGGTGATGCTGTCGGGCGCCTCTCCGGTCGTACCTTCAACCTCCTCGTGCCCCGCATGGCCGATGAGCAAGATCTGCATCCCGTCGGCGGCGAACCGTTTGGCCTCCTTGTGGACCTTGGTCACCAGCGGACAGGTCGCGTCAATCGTCTTCAGGTTGCGCTGTGCGGCTTGCTCATGGACGGCCGGGGACACCCCGTGGGCGGAGAACACCACCGTCTCCCCCACCGGAACTTCGTCCAGATCCTCGACGAACACTGCACCGCGCGCCTCAAGGTCCTCGACCACATGCTTGTTGTGCACGATCTGCTTGCGGACGTAGACCGGCGCGCCATACAGATCGAGGGCGCGTTCGACCGTCACGACCGCCCTGTCGACGCCCGCGCAGTAACCGCGGGGTGCGGCGACCACGACCCTCTTTCCCGTTGTCATGGCTACCAGTCTAGTAAGCGGACGAATGGCCCTTACAGTGGTGCCGTGAGGCTGGAACCAGACCCCCACGACGCCGACACGACCGTGCTGGTTGACGAGGCGGCCTCCACGCGTGCCAGCAGGCTGCTGACAGCCGATGTGGCCGCGGTCGCCGCCATGGCTGCACTAGCGGCCATCACGACACGCTTCGGGGCGGCAGGACTGTTCGTCACGGTCTTCGGATTCCTGCTCTTGGGCTTCCTGGTCGCCCGTCAGCAACTCCCGTCGACACGCCCGTTGGCGATGGATGACGAGGGGCTCACAATTCGCATCGTCGGGGCCGGTCTGCGTGTGCACTGGGACGCGGTGGAAGGCATGGACGCGCGCCCTGAACACCCGTTGCGGCTTTGGCGGACAGGCGCCAGCACGCCCACGGTGGCTCTCACGTTCCGGCTGCGTCCGGGGGCCAGCGCGCAGGGACTCGTCAAACCCCGTGGCTGGCGTAGCGGCTGGATGACCTGGCAGGACTCGGCTGCCGTCCGCCGCGTCCCTGCCTACATGACCAACGAGGTCCTCGGCACTGCCGCAGCGCTACACCGCAAGCGGTTGTCGGAAACGTCGCGGCTGGGTCCGGCACTCCCGAACGTCCCTCGCTACCCCGGGTAACCAGGTCGGCGATCGCGAGCCCTACAGTGGGCTCATGGCGATGACCAGTTCCCCCGAGGCCCCCGTCCCCTTGCGGGTCGTCGTGCAGGAGGTGAAGAAGTGGGTCGAACGCCTGGGAGCGATCTGGGTCGAAGGGCAGGTCGTTCAACTCACCCGTCGCTCCGGTTCCCTGCACTTCCTCACCCTGCGCGACAAGCTCGCCGAGACGTCCGTCTCGGTGACCGTGTCCACGCGCACCCTGGACGCAGCCTCACCGCTGCCGGACGGCGCAACCGTCGCCGCCTTAATCAAGCCGGGCGTGTACGCATCGAGCGGGCGGCTCGTCTTCGACTGTCTCGACCTGCGTCCCGTCGGGGTCGGACGACTGCTGGCCCAGCTCGAACAAACCCGAAAGATGCTGCATGCCGAGGGCCTGTTCAACCCGGCGCTGAAGAAGCGTCTGCCCTTCTTGCCGCGCTGCATCGGCCTCATCACCGGAGCGGGCAGCGCCGCCGAACGTGACGTCTTGACCAATGTCCACGACCGGTGGCCTGCGGCGAGCTTCGACGTTCGACACACCCAGGTGCAAGGCCCGACGTCCGCCGCGCAGGTCATGGAGGCGGTGGCGGCCCTCGACGCCAACCCCACGGTGGACGTCATCGTCATCGCCCGCGGCGGGGGGTCCTTCGAGGACCTGCTTCCCTTCTCTGACGAGGGGCTGATTCGTGCGGTTTTCGCCTGTCGGACCCCGGTGGTCAGCGCGATCGGTCATGAGGTCGACACCCCGCTGCTCGACCATGTCGCGGACCTGCGGGCGTCCACACCCACCGACGCCGCCAAGCGGATCGTGCCGGACCTCGGCGAACAGACCGCCGCCCTGCGACAGGCTCGGACGCGGCTGCGGCAGGCGGTGACCACGCAGGTTGCGTCTTTGCAGACGTGGCTGGATTCGATGAAGGCGCGCCCGGTCATGCGGGACCCGTCCGGCGTGCTCGACGTACACGCCGAGCGGCTGGCGTGGACCCGGGAGCGACTCCGACGCGCCGCAGCCAACGACGTCGAAAGCAGGCTTCGCGACGTCGGTCACATCACAGACCGTCTCCGCACCCTGTCTCCCCGCAACACACTGGCGCGCGGCTACGCGATCCTCGTCGACAACTCCGAGGAGACCGTGACGTCGATCGATCAGGTCACCAAGGGTGACACCGTGACGGCGCTGCTGACGGACGGACAGTTGGCCGCCAAGGTGACGACCACCACCCCCACCAGGAGGAACCATGGCTGAAACAGTCGACGACACGACAGACCTGAGCTTCGAGGAAGCACGCGACGAACTCGTTGCCATCGTGGGGCAACTCGAGGCCGGCAATGTGCCCCTCGCGCAGTCGATGGCCCTGTGGGAACGCGGTGAAAAGCTCGCCGCCACCTGCCAACGCTGGTTGGACGGCGCGAAGACACGCATTGACGCCGCTCGCGCGGAGGCCGCGGACACACCCTGAACGCCGGTGGGAGGCTCCCCTTCGCCGGGGGCAGCCGATCAGGTCGGCTGATCGGTCAGGTACGCGTGCACCAGCGACACCACCGAGGCCCCTTCGCCGGTTGCCGACGCGACTCTCTTCATCGAACCAGCGCGAATGTCCCCGGCCGCGAAGATCCCCGGTACCGACGTGGCGAGGGCTGCCACCGGCTCGCCGTCGGGCCACAGTTCTCGGGGAATCGACCGCCCGGTCAGCACGAAGCCGCGGCTGTCCCGAGCCACCTCCTGAGGCAACCAGTCGCACTCGGGGGCGGCCCCGAGCAGGAGCAGCAGTCCGCGGGCCTCGACGTCCTCCTGCGCCCCGGTGTTGACGTCCTCAAGGCGCAGCCACGCCAACTCGCCGGTGTCATCGGCGCCTCCGTCCACCACTCGCGTGGATGGGCGCACGGTGATTCGTGGGTTCCACGTCAGTTCGTTGATGAGGTAGGCCGACATGGTCTCACTGAGGCCGGGCCGTCGGACGACGACGGTCACGGACCGCGCGAATCGCGCCGCATGCACGGCGGCCTGACCGGCCGAGTTCCCGCCGCCGACCACGACGACATCGGTCCCGGCTAGGGAGTGCGCGGCCGCCATCGCGGCCCCGTAGTTCACTCCGTGCCCGACGAGTTCCTCGATGGCCGGTACACCCAGTCGCCGGTAGGTGACTCCCGTGGCGATCACGACGGCCTGCGCCCGCAAGTCTCCGCCCTCAGTGTGGACCAGGTGGCCGTTTTCGCGGTCGCCGAGGGTGATCGCCGTCGCCGGCCAGCCCGTGTAGAACTGGGTACCGAAACGCATCGCCTGGCTGCGTGCACGCTGGGACAGCCGCATGCCCGAAATCCCTCGCGGGAAGCCCAGGTAGTTGCGAATCATCGAGCTCGTACCCGCCTGACCGCCGATGGCCTCGGCCTCCAAACAGACGGTGTTGAGGCCCTCGCTGGATGCGTAGACCGACGCCGCGAGCCCAGCAGGGCCCGCTCCCACGATGACCAGGTCGACGGCGCCGTCCACGTCGATCTCACTGGGGCGGCCGTACAGCTCAACGGCGAGTTCACGGACGGACCGGCAATGACGCACATCGCCGTCTCGGTACACGACGAGCGGCCAGTGCTCGGGCGGTCCGTCGTAGGCCGCCGCGATCTCCCGCCCCCGTGGCGAGTCCGGTAGTCGGTGAGCGGCGGGCATGCCGACTCGACCGAGGTAGTCCATGATCGCTCGCGCCCTCGGGTCTGCCTCAGGGGCCACCACCTCCAGCACGACGACGACCGGCGCGCCGACGGTGGCGTTCCAGTCATTCAGCAGCTCGCTGATGGCGATCTGAAACTCCTCGTCGCGGGGACCCTGTGGCATCAGCAGCAGACCATCGACCGCGGCCTGCGAGATCAACCCACGGGT
>RRZU010552452.1_pt1 | contig 19303 bp, 12 predicted proteins | sample 2165561 | NCBI WGS metagenome assembly RRZU01 (sample SAMN10456909, study PRJNA506462) | wastewater metagenome | isolation source: wastewater sludge | place: USA: Moscow, Idaho | reverse complement strand
GTATGGATTGGGATATTCGTTGTTTTCCTTTGGTAAACCTAAATATGATAAAAGTAAATTATATGTAGATGTGGCTAATAATGGTAAATATGACGGAGATGAAATAGTTCAGATCTATATACGTCGTATAGCAGATATTGATGGACCTTTGAAAACCCTTAAGGCCTTCAAACGTGTGAATATTAAGCCTGGAAAGCATACCTTGGTAGTAATTGATATGCCTCGTGAAAGATTTGAAGTATGGGATTCTTCAACGAATACTATGCGTGTACTTCCAGGTAAGTATGAAGTTATGGTAGGTAAGTCGAGCGCCGATAATGATTTAAGAAAGATAATTGTTGATATAAGATAGGTATGTAGCTATTTCATAAGGATAAGTTTTAAGGCTCTATACTCAAATGAATTTACTTATAGTTGAATTCATTGAGGATTGAGCCTTTCTTTATTTGTGAATTAAATTAATTCAATTGTCTGTTGTTAATGTCACATTGTTAAGTCCACTGTCTATAGGCTTCCAATTGGCATAGGTCGTCTTTTGGTAGTTTAAATCTACAATATTTATTTCTTTCATCTTGCGCCATTTCACTCCTTTTTTATCAAGGTCTGAAATGCGGTTTGCTGGTAGATTTGTTACTTCTATGCGTATTATGTTATCACCTTTATGCAAAAGATTCTTGCAATCTAATATATATGGTACAGCCCATGCACAACCAATAAATTCCCCATTGATATAAACTCTTGCACTTTCACGCACATCGCCTAGGTTTATGCTCCAATGTATCTTTGACTGTGTGCTGTTCAATTTTACGGTAGTAGTGTATACACCTGTTCCCATTGTTACAGATGTTTCGCTATCAAGATTCTGCCAGTATTGCAATGAGTCAAGATTATATGTTTTTGAAACCTTTGGTGCCTCTTCAACGAAACTTAATTGCCATTTATGCTTGGTGAGTTTTATCTCAGTCTTGCTTGGATTGATGACATCATTGTGTGTTGGTTCATTTTGATTTCCATTTCTGTATGTTTGCAGAATTGCAGATTCTCCACTTCTCAATCTGATTCTGACCTTGCCATTATTAATGGTAGCCTTATTAATGTTTCCATTCATTGGGTTGAACCATGCAGCATCCTTGAATTCTGTAGCTAATGGCATATAGCAGTCAACATCATTTGGCGTTAAGTTTGACATAAAATAATGATAACCTGTTGGGTTACTTCGGCGTATCATTTTCATGCCAGTTTGAAGTTTAATCTGTTCTGGAACGGCACAAATTGACATTTCTGTTGGATTTACTCCTATTATAATATGTGCGCCTTGTTTTTCAAGTTCAGCGAGATGCGCTTTGACTTCAGATGTCATTATATTGTTATCTGGTATAATCAGAGCTTTGTATTTTGTCCCGCCTATTGTCTTCAAAGTTCCGTTTTCGTAAGTTGTTGAAAGCAGATAGCGGTCACTTATATAGTCACAGTCGTAGCCCAAAGAGTCAATCTTCATTATAGCACTAATGAATTCTGGAGCTTTCTTTGCCATACTGTGTATGTCAAATTGCATAAGTCTTTGTCCTTTTTCTTTTGTCCACATATCTCTTACTGGGAGATATACTAGAAAGTCGTTGTCAGGCTGTCCCCATTGCAGAAAACTTTGGCATCTAGTGATATAACTCATAAGGTAAGGAGCATCACGCCATATAGAATTAGTAGGACTCATGTCGACTGATGCATAGAATTTCCAACCAGGCCATTCTGCATCCTTAGGACTATAGGGCGTTCCATGAAAGAACATGTGGTTTACACCTGCACAAAACATTAGGTCCATATCTGGTTTCATTTGACTTAATGATGTGCGGAAGTGTTCCGTAAGCCATGTGAATGTTTCGCTCGACGTGAACAGCTTTCCTGTGATATGCGCTGCCGAAGGAGCATATTTCAGCATGCTTAAGTCACTGAAATTAGTTTTTGTCATTCCTGGATCTTTGCGAAGTCCTTTTATTTTGAAGTCTGACAGCCCGAATCCTTCTATCTCAGGAATATCAACAGCGGCGTAACAATCAATGAGGTTTGCCGGACTTCCATGAGCCTGATTCCTCGTTATAGCTCCGTGACTGTGCGCCCATGCAGTCCATTGATTCGTGAAATTCTCCAATAGCATATCACTTAAGGTTTCACGATAATCAGATAAAGTTTTACTGTCTCCGTCAAGTAGTTTGTCGAAGCAAGTCTCTAGTTGGTATCCTCTGAGCTTAGAAAATTCATCAAGTAGTGTAGGTGTCCAGTCGGCACCATATACCTCATAGCTGTCATTGAAGAAAGTATGTGGAAATGGAGTCTTGGTGGCATTGAAAGTACTATCAATATGTGCTAGATAGTGCATCACCGCATTTTTATCAAAATGGTCTATCACATATCCTTCTCCACCAGGAGCAGCACGTTTTACCATCTGTCGTGTCCTGCTTATATATAATGCGATAACTCTTTTCTTACCCTTAATATCTGATTTGAATTCTATTGCTTTTTGAAGTGTTGCAATAGACTTTTCCTTACTAGGTAACGCAAAGGCTATCTCTTTTATTTTTGTGTTGAGGCTTACAAGAGTGTCAACAAATACAGCTTTGCATGCAGCTTCGTTTATTGGTACCCATGGACCACCGAAAGGCCATCCCGTACCAGTAGCCATATCAACCTCGATATTATTGTCTTTTGCTTGATATTCTGTATATCTTATGGCCTTCATCCATTCAGGAGAGAGATAACTTAATTCGTTTTTCTCATTTCCCTGCACACCGTATATTGGAGTTATTTCTACTGCTCCAATACCATGTGATGCATATTGTAAGAGATTCCATTTCAGATTTGTTGAGTCTACAGCAGAACCAAACCACCACCAGCGTGTGCCGGGGCGTGCTTCTGGCAGCTGTTTAGGCCATGATTGTGAATATATGCTCAGTGTTGCGATAGCGCATATAACACATAAAAATATTCTTTTCATTTATTGTTAACTTTATAATATTCAGAAGCTCCAAGCAGGAAACAACCAGTACCGTAGTCTTCAAAATCAGGAATGCTTGTAAATGTTACAGGCTGACCGGCAGAAGGATCTTTTCCTGTACCTTGATTCCAACCTATGAAACCATTCTCGTGAGCGCTTTCCTCAAGTGCTTTCCATGCTTTTTTGCAAGCAGGAAAATAAACCTTCTTATTAAGATATCCTTTATTTATACCCCAACTCATTCCATAAAGGAATAATGCTGTTCCTGTCATCTCTTTTCCTGCATAGTTTTTAGATACAAGACTTGGATACCAGAAACCATCTTCGTGTTGGCAACTAAGTATACCTACACTCATCTTCATGAAATCGTTTTTAAGTTGTTTGTAATATTTGTCTTTAGGTGAAAGTTCGTTCATTACCCTCACAAGTGCTGCATATACCCAACCGTTGCCACGGCTCCAATAGCAGTCTTTTCCGTCTGATTCTTTGTATGGTGGTACAAAATCCTTGTCTCTCCACCATAATCCGTTTTTGGTGTTGAAGAGTCCGCCACCGCATGTGTTGCGACTCCAGTTGTATGCTTTCATTGCATAGTCGATGTATTTCCTGTCTTTTGTGATGTTATACATTCTAGCATAAACAGGCATAGACATCTGTATGGCATCAATCCAAGTCCAGTAGTCTGCTTTGCCAGTAATCATCTGCTTGTCAAGGTTTTCCTTTACCTTGTCAATCATTTCGTTACTGCCTGTCATTTTGTATCTGTCAAGATATGTCTGGGCACAGCATTGGTCGTCGGCATCAGTTGTTTTAGTACCGTTGCGTGGAGTCCACTTATGAAAGTTTCCCCATGTATCTGTATAGTCAAGATATTTTTGTTGTCTGTCAATGGCATATAAAGACATAAGGCCTTCATAGTATACGGCACGTGTCCATAAACTACTGGCTCTTTCTTTTTTCACGAATGTAGGCACTGTAGGATCGGCATACTTCTTCATGAAATAATTATTTACCTTTTGCGCTGTCTCCAATACGTTTTGTTGTGCACAAGCTGTGCCAAGAGACATAAGCATGATTAATGCTGTCGCTGTAATTTTTTTCATGTTATCTTGTTTTTGATTTTATATATGCAAAATTAGGACATTTACAGTCCTTACTACATAAAAATAGTTCAAAAAGTAGTATTATTGTTCAAATAGAGACTCTGGTGTTTAAAATTCAGCTTTATGGACGAAGGTAACTTCTTTTTTTGTAGTAGGATGTATAAAAGTCAATTCTTCTGCATGTAGATATAGTCGCTCGTCTTTTTTGCCGTATAGTTCGTCTCCTTTTATAGGATTTGCTAAACCTTCATTGTGGGCGCAATGCATGCGCAATTGGTGTGTTCTGCCTGTCTGCGGATATAGTTCAACGCGATCGGTAGTGGTGAAGTGGTATTTTGTTATTGCCTCTTTTCCGTTGATATGGTCAACGAGTTGCCTTGGACGGTCATTTATATCAGGTCGCAAGGGAAGTGATATTGATCCGTCTTTTTCATTTGTGTGTGGCTTACTTAGGCGTGCCACGTATTTCTTGTGAACTTGATGCTGCTTAAACTGTCTTTGAATATCAATATATGCGTCCATCGTGCGCGCAATGATTAGCAGACCGCTTGTCGCCATGTCTAGTCGATGTACGATAAGTGGACTTTCTGTATTGCCTTTGTATCTGTTTCTCATGATACTATAAACGCTTTGTCGGTTACTTTTGCCTGGAACACTTAGCATTCCAGCCGGTTTGTTTACTATTGCAATATCTTCGTCCTCGTATATGATTTCCAATGTACGGTTGTCGTCGCTGTCTAGAGGATTTGGTTCAACATCTATGCCTTGAAGCATCCACTTTAATATAGGCTTGCACTTATTGTTGCATGCAGGATAAAAATGTAGATGATGGCGTATCTCCTCTTTTGGACTCTTTCCCCACCAAAACATGGCCATACTTATAGGGCGCATGTTTTGCGAAAAAGCATATTGTAGCATTTTCGGCTCACAGCATTCTCCGCTTCCCGCAGGTGGAATTGTATGTCGGTCGTTATAATTGTAGAATATGTCAATGAGGTCTTTTTGTTCGCCTTTGCCATTTAGCATAATGAATTGCTTGAAAAGCCAACGTTGCAGTTTGTCACTTTTTTGGCGACGCTGCTGTTTTAATATATTTATCTCGTTGTTTAAGTTGTCTATAATAGTTTGTTTATCGGCTATCAGTGATGAATATCTTTTCTTAATCCTATGAAGTTCTGCCTTCATGAATTGTGATTGGTGAATCATTTCCTGTGTCAAGGGTTGGTTTTCAGGGCGTTCAGCCTTCACCTTTTTTATATAGTCTTTGTATTTTTCGGTTTCAAGTTCAGCTTCATGACATGCTGATTGTAAATCCGCGACAGCTTTTATTTTGTCATCACTGTATTCCAACAATGTTATTTCATTGTTTATAGATGATATTTCAGCTTCATGTTGCTTGAAATATCCGTCAGGTTGCAAATAGTCAAATACAGCAGGAACATAATATTGCCAGTCGCTGCGTCCACATATTTGACCACTGTAACCAGCAATGAATCCTAACTCTTTATTATTTTCCACAATAAGAACGCCAAACATCTTTCCTTGTTCTATTTCCAATCTGAAGTTTGCGTCAGCATTCTCTATCCAAGTCTTGACCTCGTCAACGGCTTTTAGGCATAGTTGGTTTGGTTCGTAATAAAATGGATTATTAAATCCAATATTTTGTTTATTGGAACAATTTGCTAATTTGTGGAACATTTGATGCTATCTTAGATTTTCCCTATTTAGTATTTCTATAGTCTTGCCGTCGATTCTTATGGTTCCCTCTTTTTCGAATGCACTTAATACTCGTAGTAGTGAAAACTTCTGAATGCCAAAAGAGGTTGCGATTTCCTGACGACTGCGATAAAGATGAATGATGTTAGAATTTTGTTCTCCTGCACGTTCCAAAAGAAGGTATGCCACCTTTTCACGGATAGTGAACAGACTTAATACTTTCATCTTGTGAGTAAGAAAAACGTCGATATCAGAAAGTGAACGAATAAAATTCATACGTATTGTCTCGTCTGTTTCAATAAGTCTTTTCAATGTTTCAGGAGTCATTCGTAATATCGTAACCTCCGTATTTGTCTCAACGCTCACCGGCATGTCCCTTTTATGTGAGAAGATAAATGCAGGGGCGATAATGTCACCTTCGCTAAGCTGACTCACCTCAACTTGTTTTCCACTCAATGAAACTAAGCGGCATAAAAGTCTTCCGCTTATTACGATGTCGGCATATTTATATGGCATTCCTGCGAGTGTATATACATCGCGCTTGGCATATTTTACTAATCTGTAGTTTGAACTGCCGATTGTCAGTTCGATACTTATGTCGTTCATACCTTCAAATAAAGGGCATTTGTGCAATGCATGCAATACTTTGTCGTCAATCATCCTAATAAGTTTTTATATATATCTGCAAATATAATAAAGAAAAATGAAATTTGCAAGAAAGTTTTTATTTCCCGAGTAGATGTTTTATTGCTGCTATAGGATTATATAAGAGCATTCTTGGACCTGCCCATATCATAACCTTTCTTATCTTTTCGCGCATTTCTGGTTTATAGCAATGTACGGGACAATTCTTACAAGCCATTTTCTTCTCACCCCATTTGCATTTGTCAAGACGTTGACAGCAATAGTCTATCAATATTTGATATTGCTCGTCTGGTTTTGACATTTTTAGTTTGTGATGACAATACAATGCTACCATCTGCTTGATTGTATTCTTATCTTTTTCAATTTTTATTCCCATGGTGCAAAGGTAATATAATAAGGTGGAAATACAAAAACGTATTTTTGGTAAATTAATCAGTAATTTGTTTATAGTGAATTTGAATTATTTGAAATACCTTTGCACCCATAAAAATATGATTATAAATATAGATATTTATGTATATAGAAAAAATTAATAGTCCAAAGGATCTTAAGAGTCTTAGCATAAAACAATTGAATGTTGTTGCTGATGAAGTGCGTTCAGGAGTTCTTAATCGTGTAAGTAATCATGGTGGGCATGTTGGACCTAATTTGGGCTTCACTGAGGCAACTGTGGCTTTGCATTATGTTTTTAATGCTCCCGAAGATAAAATCGTTTTTGATGTCAGTCACCAAAGTTATCCTCACAAGATGCTTACTGGTCGTGCAAAAGGATTTCTTGATGTTCATGATATGGATGCCATTTCAGGGTATTCTTCTCCACTTGAAAATCCAGAATATGATAATTTCGAAATAGGCCATACATCAACATCGGTAGCTCTTGCTTCGGGGTTGCAAAAAGCTCGTGATATAATGGGTGGAACAGAAAACGTTATTGCTGTAATCGGTGACGGATCTCTCTCTGGTGGTGAGGCTTTTGAAGGATTGGATACAGCAAGTGAAATTGGAACAAACATTATCGTCGTGGTTAATGATAATGAAATGAGCATTGCCGAAAACCATGGCGGTCTTTATAAGAACTTGAAACTGTTGCGTGAGTCCAATGGTCAGGCTGAGTTGAATTTCTTTAAGGCAATGGGGTATGATTATATGTATGTCGAAGATGGTAATGATATATCTAAACTTGTTGAGGCTTTCAAAAAGGTGAAGGATATTGATCATCCAATAGTAGTACATATACATACAGAAAAAGGTCATGGGTATAAACCTGCTGTTGAAAATAAGGAAAATTGGCATTGGAGTATGCCTTTCAATATAGAAGATGGTAGTTTAAAGAATCTTAGTGGTGGCGAAAATATTTCTTCAATGCTGGGTGATTGGTTGCTTGATGAAATGAAGCGTGATGAAAAACTTGTTGTCATAGCAGCAGGTGTACCGAGATGTTACGGATATGATAAGGAGAAAAGAGAACAAGCAGGTAAACAGTTTATTGACGTAGGTATTGCAGAAGAGGAGGCTGTTGCTTTGGCTTCGGGTATGGCAAAGCGTGGTGCACATCCTGTATTTAGTGATTTTGCTACTTTCTTTCAGCGTACTTATGATCAACTGTGCCAGGATTTAGCAGTGAATGGTAATCCTGCAGTATTTAATGTTCTTGGTGCTACAATATATGGAATGAATGACTTCACTCATATTTGTTTCTTTGATATTCCAATGATAAGTCATATTCCTAATCTGCATTATCTTGCACCAACAAGTTATGAGGAACTTATCGCGATGGAAAAATGGGCTATTAATCAGGATAAATTCAGCATTGCTATTCGTGTACCAGAAGGACCTGTTGTTCACAGTTGTGAGGAATATGATACAGACTATAGTGATCTGAATAAATTTAAGATGGCACATCGTGGTGAGAAAATAGCTATTATAGCTGTTGGTAACTTCTTTAAAAAAGGAGAAACAATAAGACAGTCTCTTGCTAATGACGGAATAGATGCCACTCTTATTAATCCTCGTTATCTCTCAGGAGTGGATGAGAATATGCTTGACGGACTGGAAAAAGACCATCAGATTGTGGTTACTATTGAGGATGGTAGTCTTGATGGTGGATTTGGAGAACGTATTTCACGTTTCTATGGTCCTACAACAATGAAAGTCCTTAACTTCGGAATTAAAAAAGCACTTTATGATCGTTATGATGTAAATAAGCTGTTGCATGATAACAATCTTACAGATGAGCAAATTTTAGCTAGTGTTAAATCAGTATTGAATAATTATTAATAAAAAATGAGGATTTAGCATCTAAATGCTTGCTATAAGTCATCTTAAGCCACAAACCGAAAGGCTTGTGGCTTTTTATTCCCTTTTATATAAATAATTATTCGCATAAAGTTTGGAGCTTTAAATATATTTTTATACCTTTGCGATGCATAAAAGAAGGAAGAAGCTTTGATGAAAATGGAATTATTTGGCTTATAAATGTTTAGCAATGTTTTTTATTGCCAGAGATATAAATGAAACATTATTTTTTGTTTTAAAAACGACTCATAAACTTGATATTAAAAATATACATGGTGGAATAATCGTGTGAACGTGCATTCTATGCTGTAAAGATGAAATGTTTAAATGTCTATTGCAGACTTTAATAATTTACATGCATATCGAATGATGAAAGAATTTTATTTACTTGAGTCAATTTAAGTATGGGGCGTATTGCAGCTGTGAAGCTGGTACGCCTTTTCTATTTCTACAATAATATCCATTAGCAATCGTTATATACTTGTATTTTATAATAATTTAGTATGAAAAAACAAATAATATTGACTTTAATCTTTTGTGCGGCATTTTGTGCTACACATGCCGCACGTATTATTTACAACAGACTTTTTACTAGTTGTATTTCGTATACTGGTAGAACTCTTTGCGATGCAAAGGGTAACGTGAGCTATGATTGGATAGGAACTTATTTACAAACAGATTTTACAGGTGGTTCGATAGCTGTTGATATATCAGAGGTGGATACAAGTTATCACAATGTATTTATTGACGGACAGTTTGTGGAAAAAATCAAAGTATATGGTCGGCAGCCTCATACTGTGGTCCTTGCTGAAAATCTTTCAAAAGGGAAACATCGTCTCATATTGCAGAAATGCACTGAGGGGCAATATGGAATGACTACTGTGTGTGGATTTTACCTTGCCAATGGTGGCGTAACAAATAGTGTTCCTGCTAAGAAAAGATTTATAGAGGTCTATGGTGATTCTTATACATGTGGATATGGTACAGAAGGATTGAAGTATAATGAACCTTTTAAGTTGTCAACAGAAAATTGCAATAAGGCTTATGGATGTATAATAGCACGATATTTTGATGCTGATTATGCACTTGTCGCTCATAGCGGCCAAGGGATAATACGTGATTGGGCTGATAAGAATCAAAAGTCGGATATTAATATGTATATTCGTCATGACAGAGTTTTGGATAACCATGATAGCATTAAGTATTCTTTTGATGCTTACAAGCCAAATCTTGTTATGATAAATCTTGGTACTAATGATTTTTCACCTACTGCAATTCCTACAGACGAACAATATGTTGGACAATACTTGAAGTTGATATCAAGTTTGCGCAAGCATTATGGAAATGTTCCAATATTATGTATCACTCCACATTCTGCAACTCGATATCTTGGTGCAGCTTTGCAATTATTGAAAGAGCGTGTTGCTAACGATAAGAATATTTACATGGCGAATTCTTTAGCTAACATAATAGTTGATGATACCGACTTAGGTTCAGATTGGCATCCAAATTATATAGGGCAGCGTAAGATTGCCATGAGCCTTATTCCGCAAATATCCGCAATAATGGGATGGCAGTTGAATGAAAATATTGTGAAATAGCAATATATATATATATTGATTGTAAAGGAGCACACTTGTGCTCCTTTTTTTATTTAATGCAGTTATCAAAAATCATAGCTTAAAAATCAAAAAACGACGTAAATGGAAAAATGTTAAGCTTATCTTTGTGATACAATAGTCTATTATAACATTTTTTAATTAAAACCTAAACAAATAAACATGAAAAAAAACGTAAGAGTCTTTCTGGAAAAACATTTGGATAATTTCCAAAGATTATCGTTTTTTATTTTGTTCATAGGCTTCGCAATAGGAGCATTTGCACAAAATAAAATTACGGGAATAGTGACCGATACTTCAGGAGAGCCAGTCATTGGTGCTAGTGTAGTAGTAAAGGGAACGACTAATGGTTCTATTACTGATCTAAATGGTAATTTCTCTATTTTAAATGTACCACAGAATACTACTTTGGTGGTGTCATATATAGGATATGTGTCACAAACTATCGCTACGAATGGTCGCCATGAATTGAAGGTTTCCTTGGTCGAAGATAAAAAAACTTTGGAAGAAGTTGTCGTGGTGGGTTATGGTGTGCAGAAAAAAAGTGATGTTACCGGTGCTTTGACTCGTATCGGACAGACTGAATTGAATGCTATGCCAGTGAAAGATGCTTTACAAGCTATGCAAGGTAAGACTGCTGGTGTGGATATTACTACAAATCAACGTCCTGGTGAAACTGGTGGTATTAGTATACGCGGTGTACGTTCATTAAATGCTGATCAAGGACCATTGTATGTTGTTGATGGAATGATTATTCAGAATGGAGGTATTGAAAACTTAAATCCACAGGATATTGAGTCTATAGATGTATTGAAAGATGCTTCTGCTACTGCTATTTATGGTTCACGTGGTGCTAACGGTGTTATTTTGGTGACAACAAAGCATGGGCGCAATGGTAAAGCTGTTATTAGTTATTCTGGATCTGTTACTGTTGAGAACATGTATGATGTGACTCACATGATGAACACTGGAGAATGGATCGCTTATGCACGTCAGGCTAAAATGAATCAGATAAGTAAAACTGGAAAGAATTTGTATGGTTCAGACACTCCGTCTTATGATGCAGATAAGGCTCTTTGGGGATCTATTGGTGCTTCTTGGGCAAACATAGATCCTGGATGGTCCGCAGATCATAGTACTTGGAATGGTGATGATGCCATTACTTATGATTGGGCAAAATATGGTAAGCAGACAGGTGTATCAACAGAACATACGCTTAGCGTAGCTGGTGGTACGGATAAGATACAAGCTTATGGTTCATTCGGCTTCTTGCGTCAGGAAAGTACCCAGCCAGGACAACTGTATAAACGTTATACAGCTAAGGTTAGTGTAGATGCAACTCCGAAGACTTGGTTTAAAATGGGAACTAATATTAATGTTGCTTTTGGAGATCAGCAGTATGGATATAACTTTACTAAATCTGTTACGGGTTCTGGAGATTATTATTCAGCTTTAAAATCAATGTTACCTTGGACTGTTCCTTATGATAAGAATGGAGCATATATTCGAAATCCGGCATCTGGTGATGTCAATATTATTAATCCTATTAATGAGTTGCAATATACTGAGAATAATCGTCAGCAACTTACTTTGAATGGTAGCTTCTATGCAGAGCTTAATATAGGAGAAATGTGGAAGCCACTTAATGGACTTCGGTTCCGTACACAGTTTGGACCTGAATTTAGATATTATCGTGATGGTATTGCTTATGCAGCTGATGGTATAAACGGTGATGGTAATAATACGGCGAATTATAATACTAATCAAACTCGTAGTTGGACTTGGGATAATCTGGTTTACTATGATCGTATAATTGCGCAAAATCACAAAATAAATTTAACGTTGTTGCAATCATCCTCTGATTATCATTATGAGTTGGGGAATATGAAAGCCATTGGTACAGCTACAACAGCCGAAAAATGGTATCATCTATTTTCGGCAGGTAAATTGAATTCCTTCGACACAGGACTTACTGAGAAACAGTTGGAATCTTATATGGCACGTCTTAACTATAGTTATAAAGATAAATACTTGCTTACTGCTTCTGTTCGTCGTGATGGTGCTTCTCAATTAGCAGAAGGTCATAAATGGGCTAGTTTTCCTTCTTTAGCGTTAGGATGGCGTATTGATCAGGAAGATTTTATGAAAGGCATAACTTGGATTGATGGCTTGAAACTACGTCTTGGATATGGTGTTACTGGTAATGCTGCAATTTCTCCTTATGGGACAAAGGGAGCTATTACAACTCTTTATTATAATTATGGTAATACTGATTCTACTATCGGCTATGTTGCATCTGATCCGTCACAATCAAGTCCTGCAAAAATGGCTAATCCTAACTTAGGCTGGGAACGTACTTCACAATATAATCTTGGTTTGGATTATAGCTTCCTTAAAAATAGAATAACAGGTAGTTTTGATATCTATCAAACTAAAACCAGTAATCTGCTCATGGATATGTCTATACCTTCTCTCACGGGTTATACTTCGACTTATGCAAATGTTGGCAAGACTAAAGGATGGGGTGTTGATTTTCAGGTGAACACTGTTAATATTATGACAAAGGATTTTCAGTGGACTACTAATATCACATATTCTATGGATAGAAGTGAAATCAGTGAACTTGCTAATGGGGTAAAAGAGGATCTGAACAATGGGTGGTTTGTTGGAAAGCAAATCGGAATTGCAGGTTATGATTATGTCTATGATGGTATATGGAAAACTTCAGAAGCAGAAGAAGCTGCTAAGTATAATCGTAAACCTGGACAAATCAAGGTAAAAGATTTGGATGGTGATGGTAAAATTGATGCTACACACGATCGTTGCATACGTGGTTATCTACGTCCGAAATGGAGTGGAGGTATGACAAACACATTTACCTACAAGGATTTTGAACTATCTTTCTTCATGTATGCACGTTGGGGATTCATGGTGCGTACTGGTGGACTGACTTTGGACGGTCGCTATGCACAGCGAAAAATAGATTATTGGGTTGCTAATACTAATGAAAATGCAGAGTATTATGCTCCAGGCTCTAATGGCGAGGCTGCCGATACTTATAGTTCTTCGATGAATTACCATGATGGTTCGTTTATTAAGATGCGTAATATTAGTTTTGGTTACAATGTTCCAAAAAGATATCTTGATAAATTGGGCATCGGTGCGCTAAAGTTATACGTGCAGGCGCTAAATCCTTTTATGATTTATCACCGCATTAAATATCTGGACACAGATTTGTCTAGTTATGACAATAATACTGTCACTTCTGGATCAGGTGTATCTACACGGTCTTGGGTATTTGGTTTGAACTTAAGTTTCTAATTCTAAATAAAAGCATATAATGAAAAATAGTATATATTTAATTGTATTGTTTGCGGCTTCAACAGTAGGACTTGCTACATCTTGCAGTAGTGATTTTTTGGATGAAACCCTCACGACTCAATATAGTACAGATCATTTTAAGACACAGTCTGGATTAGACGAGTTGTCTATAGGAACGTATCAGAAATTGAAGTTCCAGTTTAACTACACTTGGGGAATAAAGGCTTTCAATTGGGGCGTCGATGAATTTACAGATGCCAATAATTCGGGTCCGGAGTATAATAACTATGGCGAGACTTTAAATTCTACAAATACAGAAGTGAATTCTCCTATATGGGATAACTATTTTAGTGGTATTGAATCTGCTAATACTATGATAGCTAACATTCCTCAATATTATGGCAAGTCTGATTCTAAATACAATACACGTCTTGGAGAAGGATATTTCTTCCGTGGATTTTATTATTATCGATTAGTACAGCAATATGGTGGAGTTCCTTTAAAATTACAGCCATCCACAGGGGTAGAGACTTCTTTTACAAGAGCTTCCGAAGAAGCTTGCTTTGCACAAATAATATCGGATTTAGAGCAAGCTTATAATTTATTGCCTACAAAAGTTGAGTCTACAGGAAAATTAACAAAATGGGCTGCAGCGCATTTTCTTGCCGCTGTACATCTTGCACGTGCTAGTGAATTGTATTCTTCATGGAATAAAAACTACCTGTCTTCTGATTTAGACGCTGTTATAAAATATGGCAAAGAAGTTGTTGCAGCATGTCCGCTTTGTCCAAATTATGTGGATTTGTGGAATTACAGTAAAGCTAATGATGTAAACGAAAAAGTGAGTGAAGTTGTTCTTGCAGCACAGTTCTCTGATGATCAGAATACATGGGGACGTTATGGAAATCAGATGCATCTTTATTATCCGTCTGTTTATCAAGATATGTCAGGTACAAAACGTGATATTTCAGGAGATAGAGAATTCTGTTATGCACGTTCTACTAACTACACCATGGATGTATTTGATCGTGTGAATGATTCTCGTTTTTGGAAATCATTTATCACATGTTATGGTTGTAATGATAGTCCTGGTGCTCCTGTATGGGGGGCTACCGCTATTACAGCAGGAGTTTGTCCTTCTGGCGTTGTTGCTAATACAAAAAGATTCAAAGGAGGACAAGTCGCTACAAAGTATATTGTCAATAATGCGGGTGATAGCAGATATGTAAAATATGGAACGGCCGAAGCTGATGTGCTAAAAAATGGAGTATTGGATGCAACACATACTTTTGTACGCTATTTCAAAGATGAAAAGAATTCTTGGCTTGATGCTCATGGAAATGAAGGATATTATGGCGCACAGAAACGTTTTGTTGCTTTGAGTAAGTATCGTGATGGATATCGTATAGCTATAGCTTCTCAGTTTGGCACTCGTGATGCTATCATTGCTCGTAGTGCCGAAGATGCTCTTATGATTGCTGAGGCTTACGTTAGACAGGGTGAAAGTCATTATGATGATGCCCTTACATATATAAATATGTTGCGTGACCGTGCTGGATACTCTTCAGGCGAAGATCGTGAAGTTAATGTTGATGGAGGTCAGGCTTATATGAACAATCCTTATTCTAAGGATAAAGGTGGTGGATATTCTGCTGATGGTGCAATTTTCTCTAGTGAGAATACTTATTACGAATCTAATAATATTAGTGCAACAACAGAATCTACAAAAAGTTCAATGCATCTAAATAGCGTAAATGATGTATATAGCTCTATTGTTGATAGTCCAATATACCAAACTCTAGGCTGTACAACAAACGCTCAGAAGATGTTATGCTTCTTGCTAGATGAGCGTACTCGTGAATTGTGTGGAGAAAGTTTGCGCTGGTATGATTTGGTACGTACGAAAACTCTTGAGGCACGTTGGAATGCTTTTAACGATGGAAGTGTTCGTGGAGTCGGTAAATTTGATGCAGCAAAGCATTATTATCGTCCTATTCCACAATCATTCTTAAACTCAATTACAAATGCCAATGGTGCTTCTCTTTCTGATGATGAAAAACAAGCTATACAAAACTCCGGATATTAATTGTTATGATATATAATTAAAGAAACACTGCATCTCAGCAATGAGATGCAGTGTTTTGTTGTTTATCAGGCTTGAAACTCTTCACATAATAGTTTCTTCTTCTTCTTTGTTTAGTATTATATGCCTTTATTTCATAAGCCAGTTATTTTTTAGCCACTTGCGTATTGGTATATCATATAGTTTAAGACATGCATATGATGTGGCGATAGCTAATGCAAATACGGATATGCCTACAAAAATATTTGTTCCCAACGTGGCTTCAGGATGACGGCGCATCCATCCCACTTGCATGTAGACTAATGGATAGTGGATGATATATAACGGATAAGATATTTCTCCGAAAAATTTGCATACAGTAACTGAGCGTCCTGATACATTGCTACCTGCTCCCATTAATACAATTAACGGGAAAAGAACTATAATTGTTATTGACTCATATATTCCATTCATCCACATGTTGTCTGTGCCTCCTATTCTCGGCATTACGAGTAAAGTCGCAATAAGTAATGAACACCACCAAAATCCGGCTTTTACCTTTATCAGTTTGTTAATGCGAGACATTAGCAGACCGGCAAAGAAGGGATATAATAGTCGAGACATTCCTACACATATTTGGTCTGGTGTTAAGCTCCAACCTCCGATTACTGTGTAAGCTGCATAACTGCGAGCTTGAAGTATGTGTAACACGTCCCAGTTCATCGTTAAATTTAATGTGAGAAATGCTGCGAAAACCAAGAATATGAAGAGCAGTTTCTTTGAGAAATGGCGTATGATGGTTGCATATAGTATATTGGCTATATACTCAAATTGCAGAGACCAAGCAGGGCCGTTTAAAGGATTAGTTTCTCCCCATCCGCGTATATCCATTTTTGTTGTCGCAGGGAGCATGGTAAAAGCAAACAACATTATCATTATCAACTTCTGCTATGATGTGTTACTGATAAGTGGGTAGTTTGGACAGTCGCTAAAATAGAATAATAATGCGCCTAGAACAGTTCCCATGATAACCATAGGGTGTAGACGTACAAGGCGTCGCTTGAAAAATCCCCATGTTGTCCCAACGGTCGTCATAGGCATAGCCTATAACGAATCCTGAGAGAACGAAAAAGAAATCTACAGCTAGATAACCATGATTCAATATTTGAGAAAGAGGTCCTTTTGAATAAGTTTCAAACAAATGGAAAGCAACTACGATCATTGCAGCAACACCGCGCAGTCCGTCTAAAATCTCATATCGTGGCTTTGATGCCAAATAAGTTGATGCCATAATTAATAGTTTTATTTGTGATGGCAAAATTATAAGAAATATAAATAATACAATTGTATTATTGTTTATTATAATTGTCGTATATTTGCACTTAGTATATTAAACCTACTATATATGAGAAACAACATAGCGCATTCTTTTTCTTATGACGATGTTCATATTGCTCCAAAGAGTCAAATAGATTTGCACCAGCAAGCTACATGGGAATTGTCTTATGTTTCATTGGGTTCTGGGATAAGAACGATAGGTGACAAAACAGAGAGGTTCGATTCTAGAGAGGTTGTCATGATATCTCCGGATATACCTCATTGTTGGTCATTTAATGATTCTAAAACTGATATAAACGGGCATATAGCAAATATAACTGTAACTTTTGATGATGTGTTTTTGAATAAATGCGCTTCGGCATTTCCTGAAATGTCAACTGTGATAAAGAAGATACGTGATAATTTTGATGCTGTTAAATTTGGAAAGAGAAAAGCTGACGTAATCATATCTATATTAAATGGCATGAAGGAAGAGAATGATGCAGAGAAATTAGCTTCGTTTATAAAACTTCTTGTTGTGTTGTCCGATGACAAGGATTTACGTGTCGTAGGACGTAATCATAAAATTGAGGCTAAAGAATATCAACTTAATATGATAAAAACTTATGTGATATGTAATTTCTATAGGTCAATAACGATTGATGATGTAGCTCGTAATGTGAACATGAACCGTACTTCGTTTTGCCGTTTCTTTAAGCATAATATGGGAATGTCGTTTGTGAATTACCTCAATGATTATCGAATTGCAAAGGCATGTGAATTGCTTAAGAAGTCTGATCTTAACATTTCACAGGTCTGCTACAAGTCGGGTTTCAATGATATTCCATATTTCTGTCGTGTGTTTCGTCGCTTTAAAGGTATGCCTCCAGGTAAATATCGAATAACTAATAAAGTATCTACATGAAAGTGATATTAGCAAATGATTGCCAGAAGAGCAATAGGTTTATTTATATGGGTTTGCAAGTCATGTTTTAACTAATCTGAATTCAGTTTTGTTGTACTAGAAGTCTATATATAATATGTTCGTGCACGTGCGCGCACTTGTAATTTTTGCAAAATCCAAGCGTCTAAGTGTCTAGTCCTTGACCTTCAGATATTTGGAATACCTTTTCTCAATATCCAGGTGTCGTTCAAACTGCGGTGAATTATTGAACAACAAAAAACCGCTTTTTTTCATGAACACCGAATTTTTATATGAAAAAGCTGCTTTTTTGCAGAATAGAATCAGCTCCGAATTCGTGCGATTTTGCGTTTCTATATAGAAACGCATGAATTTACGTCATTTCCCTGACATTTACTGTTGCATAAAAAACGGCCTAACAGTCTGATATACAGTGGTCAGACACTTCGACGCTTTTTATTTTTAAAACTCTATGTAGGGGATTACCTTAATAAACAGCACTTCCTTTCTTAAAATAACATCATGTTTGCAGTCGAAAAACGGGATATCCCGACATACTATTTGCGTTTCTACGATGTAACCTTTCCAATCCTACGATCAAACGTCTGCGTTATATCGATCTAAAGTTTGCGTTGTATCGATATAAAGTTTCCACTTCTACATAGAAACGTACCTTCTTCCATGGAAAAATGCTTATTTGTGTCATGATAAAGTCAGCTGAATTGTTTCCTTCTTCTGCGTTTCATCGTTAAAACAGAATCTCCTTACGTAGCCTTCCGTAGCTGGATTTCATCAGATAAATGCGTAAGTTGCTTAATCACAGTTGTTTAAGGTGTAGCCGTAGCTGCGTAGCTGAAATAAATGAATTTGCAGAGGGGGAGCCCCCTGTATTTTACATGGTCAACAGCCTGGAATATCTTCCCCGAAGAATTCCTTTATATATAATAATGTGTATATATATTGAAACATGCATTTCTGTCAACAAAACGGAAAAGATGAAATATAAATGAAACTTTTTCATAAAAAGATTTGGAGGTTCCAATAAAAACCTATACTTTTGCATTCGCTTTTGAGAACAACGGTTCTCTTAAAGCACAAGAAAGAGTTCTTTGAAAAGATTTACATAGACAGAAAAGTAGTACAAGAAGCGAGTGCTGAGATTTATTTCGGTACTCGGGTAAAAAGAAACAAACCGTCATCGGACGCAAGTCCGATTTCGAAAAACTAGGTTTTAGACTACAATAATTTAGGAGATTCGTTCTGAACAGATTACAGACATTCTAGAAATAGAATATATAATATTTTACAATGGAG
>RRZU013426782.1_pt1 | contig 19317 bp, 23 predicted proteins | sample 2165561 | NCBI WGS metagenome assembly RRZU01 (sample SAMN10456909, study PRJNA506462) | wastewater metagenome | isolation source: wastewater sludge | place: USA: Moscow, Idaho | reverse complement strand
TTGGTTTGCAGCCGCTACCAAATCGCTCTCCAATGCCGTAAATGAACGCATTACTATTTTTTCACTATGCCTTTCCATGAATATTCTGGCCGATATCGCCAAAATCAACCTGGCCGGGAAATTGAGAAAAAAACTGACCTACCGCAATATCAGGATCATCAACAAAGTATCCGGGCTGCTTTTCCTGGCTTTTGGCGTTGCCTTATTGATCGGTGTGATGGTGACGATGGTAAAAAAACAATAGTCAGACAATGAAATACATCATCCCCATCATATTAATTGGCCTTTTACCGTTTTATGTGAAAGCACAGACACCAGACTTCCTGGTGTTGAAAAAGAAAAACAAAACAATTCAGTCCTTTTACAGCGGCACGCCGATCGAATTCACCACGGTACACGGCGTGTATAAAAACGGGTGGATAACAAAAATTCAGAACGACAGCATTTTTATCAAAGAATATATTATCCGGAACGTGATGACACAAATGGGATTTTATGTGATAGATACGGCCGGCAGTCTCTCTTTTGCTTATCCATACAAAGACATTGCCCAAATTGGAAAAAAATCATCGGGATTCAATTGGTCCGGCAGTGGTGCGGCATTGTTGGGAGGGGGGATCCTGCTGACCCTCGCCAGCGGTGTGGTATACCTGGCCGATCACGATAAATTCAGTCCGGAATTGATGGGCGCCGGCGCAGGCCTTGGGCTGGTCGGGTATTTCATCAGCCGGTCTGCCGGCCGCGGGATCATAATAGGAAAAAGAAAATACAGACTTGAATACGTCCGGATGACCGGCAACTAACCTTTACCGTTATCACCGTATGTCCGCAACACTTTCTTCCGCGTGGAATTGGCTCAAAAGGATCATCCTGTGGATGCTGGTCCTGCAATTGGTCTATATCATTGTGTGCAAATGGTTTGACCCACCGATCACACTGACCCAGCTTGGCAGCGTGGTCACCGGAGACGGCCTTCACCGTGACTATATTACTTACGATGAGATGGGGCCCAATATCAAACTCGCGGTAATGGCCGGAGAAGACCAGTTATTTCCCGATCATAACGGATTTGATATAAAGAGTATCAAGAAGGCCATGAAGTTTAATGAAAAACACCCGAACAGGGTCAGGGGTGCAAGCACCATCAGTCAGCAAACGGCCAAAAACGTTTTTCTCTGGCAAAAGGGCGGTTATTTCCGTAAAGGTCTTGAAGTGTATTTCACCTTCATGATCGAAAAAATCTGGGGTAAAGAAAGGATACTTGAAACATACCTCAATGTTGCTGAAATGGGCAAAGGTATCTATGGTGTGCAGTCTGCCGCACGACATTATTTTAATAAAGATGCCAAAAACCTAAGTCGCCAGGAAGCCGCCATGATCGCAGCCTGCCTACCTAACCCGGTAAAATATACGGTCAAACCACTGAGCCGTTATGTGGCCAACCGTTCCGCCATATTGTTACGTCAAATGAATAACCTGGAAGGCGACACGGATATACAGGAATTATTGCGTTGAGCTGCTGTCTGATCGTAAGCGTGGTTGTACCAACATATCCTGGTCGCAGCTGAAACCCCCATTTTTTTTCCTGATATTGATCTTGACCCTATCTCCCGCTACGAAACCCCACTCATCCAGAAAATCGGAATTGATGTTGATATGCGTAAACCTGAAACGCTGATGCCTGGCAATCTGCCGGTCCGTCCAGTCTGAGCCTGTCTTATACCCCAGCTTCCTGCCTCTGAACTTCTGCCAGTATTCCACGATAAAAAAATCCGTTCCCTTAAAATCCTCCAGGGTCACTTTTTTCCCTGTCTGAAGCACATTCAATGAGTTCAGCAAGACATCCAGGTCCGGCTCATCCTTGCACAGGCTGAAAGAATCCAGTTTGCCTTCGAAAAGTTGGCCAAGGATCACCCCGTCGCAATGCGATTCTCCCTGGTAACATAAAGGCTTGCCATCTTTGTCAAATATAAGCGAGCCATTGCTCGACATGGCATCAAACAAGGTCCAATTTTTCTTTGTGCTGTCCGCATCCATCACAAACTGGTTACTTGTATTGAACGAATGTCTCGAAAGAAAGTCCTGCAATGTCTGCCTCGTTTCCACCTGTGGATCTATCATGTTCCTTTTGAACAGGTAAGCTTTACAGGAAACCAGTATGATTAACAGGCCGGCAAAAATTGCCATACGCAGGATGCGAAGATGCATGGATATTTATTTTGGAATGATGAAAATAAAGCATTTCAGCAGGCTAACATGTCACATCAGTTACAACACTTCCTTTGCCTGAAAAATTGAGGCCCGGTTCTAACCGACACGGGCCTCAATGGTTGATCACAGTTTGATGTCGGCTTCAAAGGTCACCTCTCCGTATTTGCTGTTCTCATAGGAGATTTTGTATTCCCCTTTTTTGATGACAAGGCCCTGCAGCAATTGCTTTTCCAGGTAAACGGGAGTGGGTATTTCCATCACCACATCCTCATCAACAGTAAAAACAAACGAGTCATCCTCCTTCTCATTGGGCAGTGGTTTCAACATGGTAAATGTTACGGTATTTTCCTTCAGGTCAAATGCAAGTGATGCATTCCCTACCCTGTTTGGATCAAAGTCGCCCAGCTTCCCATCCTTTTTAAAGGAATAAAGCGTTTGATCCGCGCACAATATCCATCCATGCCAGCCACAACGGAAGCCAATACCCCGCGTACAACCACTGCGCTTTGTGGCAATCAACCAATACACTTCCGCGGCTACCGGACCACCATGGTTTTCACAGCTTGGCCTTGTTTTTTCTGTTTGTTGTGCAAAACCTGTTTCCACTGCCATCGATCCGATCAAAACCAATAAAAGGATCCTGTAAATCATTTTCATAAGTACGTTATTAAATTTGATTGAATAATTTCCCATTGGCCAATGGTTAGGTCAAAACTACATGGCACTCAAAGCCCCTCCATGTGAATAACACGGATTTTTTTATGTATTAACACCCATCGTTTGTAAGCGGAAAGAGAAAATATTATAACGGCCTGTTTTGAAGCATAAATTGATCCACTGCCAGGATCGCAGACCGTAAGCGATCTTCTTCCCGGCCACTGATCATTGCCCAGGGCGTCGGCTGATTGCTGAGATAGTCTAGATAGTAACAGAAAATCCGCCTCCGCTCTTCCAGATCGGGATATTCCCTTAACGGATCCGGATTCCAGGGCAGGTCGGTATCGCAAAGCAGGTAAAGATCATAGTGCCGCACCGCGATCTCTTTCAGAATAGCCGTATCACAATCGCCAAAAACATATTCACTCCATATACGGATAACATGCAGGTCGGTATCAATAAATAGCGGAAGATGGGAAGCCGTTGCCTTTACCCGGCTGGCGATTTCATCTTCGGTGGCCAATTGCCCCCGGGCGATCTTCAACAGATCCGCCTGCTCATAGGTTGACCCCTTCGCTTCCAGGTAAGTTCGGGCAAATTCGGGCACCCATGAGGTACCATAATGTTCCGCCAGTTGCCGGCACAGGGTACTCTTACCGGTAGATTCGGGGCCGGTAATAACAATCTTTCTGATCAGGATTTCACCTTCCATGCCGGTTTTGATTTGAGTACTTTACGATAAACGGGACAGCTCTCAGCATGCGCGCCCGGCAAATAACCGGTGCTCATCAAAAACTCATTGACGATCTCACCACCGGTAAACCGGAAATGCTTTTTAAATAGTTTTACCCATCCCGCCTTATCCAATGGGTGATGATGGTCTAACCAGGCTTTGAACGAACCGAATTCTTTCCGGAGCTCCAGTATCTTTTTTGCGTTCGCAATGGCCGCATGTACCTTCAAACGGTTGCGGATGATCCCCGCATCCTGCAGGAGGCGCTCAATATCTTTTTCCTTATAAGCAGCAACCTTCCTGATATCAAATCCGTGGTACGCCTTGAAGAAATTGTCTTTTTTCTTCAGGATGGTCGTCCAGCTCAGTCCGGCCTGGTTGATCTCCAGGATGAGCCTGCCGAATAATGCATCGTCATTATCTAACGGAAAGCCATACTCGTTATCATGGTATTGCGCATGCAGGACGCGATCGGGCTCTTTCATGCCGGGAATCACGGAGCAATAGGAACCGGGGTTTGCCATCAGTGGTTATTTTGTTTTAATGAGTCTGCCGCCCGCTTCCAGGCTACCAGCCCCCAGCAAGCCATCAGCAGCAGTATCACATAATATACGCTGGTGAACACATACATTTTCACGAAGTATAAAGGGATCGATGCCAGGTTGGTGGCGATCCACCAGTACCAGCTTTCAACTTTCTTGCGGGCCATGAGCCACATACCGGTGAATGCCGTGGCACTGGCAAATGCATCCGCCCAGGGAATGGCTCCCGGCGCAAAATCCTTTTTTAACCAGGATAGGGCCAGGAATATCAGCACATAAAAAGACCCGAAAAAAGCCAGTTCCTGCATCCATTCTTTTGCCGAAGAATATGTGACGTGCAGTACCACATGGTCTTCCCTGTCTTTTCTGCTCCAGAGGTACCAGCCATACACACTCATGATGGTATAGTACAGGTTGACCGTAGCTTCACCCAGTAAGCCGCCGCGGTAACTCAGGTAAATGTAGATGATGGTATTGAGCAGCCCCGTTGGGTAAACCAGGATATTTTCCTTCCGGCTGTACCAGACACTGACGATCCCGGAAAAAACCGCGATATATTCCAGCCAGCCGGTTTGTTTCATCCCTTCTGCAAATGATTGTATGATCTCGCTCAGGCTCATGCTGTATGCCGAAAATAGCATAAATAAAAACGCCCCCGTATGGAGGCGTCGGTAAATTTCTGTTGGTTCTTATTCCGCTTCCGCAACCACTTCTTTCACTTCCGGGATCATGCGCTTCATCATTCCTTCAATACCCGCTTTCAGCGTGATCATCGATGAAGGGCATCCGCTGCAGCTTCCCTGTAACATCAGGCTTACGCGGCCCTCTTCATAACTCTTGAACTGGATGGCGCCGCCGTCCATTTCAACAGCGGGTTTCACATAGTTTTCAAGCAGTTCCTTGATACGTTTGACCACATCATCGTCATCCGCACTAACCTGGTTGCTGCTTTCCTGCTTCATATTGGCCACTTCCTCTTCGATCACCACCGGCTTGGATTCTTCCAGGTATTCTTTCAGGAATTGTTTGATGGTAGGGATGACGTCGAGCCATTCCTCCGTATCGCTGGTTTTGGTCAGTGTAACAAAATTACTGGCGATGAAAACCGATTTTATGAAGGGGAAGGTGAACAGTTCCTGGGCCAACGGAGATGGTTTGGCGCTGGCCTCATCAGGAAAGTCGATGCTTTTTCCCGGATATAACAACTTGTTGGCCACGAACTTCATGGTTTCTGGGTTCGGGGTCATTTCCGTATAAATACTGATTACCGGGTTGCCTGTTTTGATCATACTGCTAAGATTATTCGGTACAAAATTAACCAATCAGTCTTAAAATGGTTGATAAAACAGGTCGTTTCAAAGGCGGGGCTGATCTTTTTTCTGATTTCGAAAACACAGGGAAAGGGGTATTTTGAGCTATTTTTAACGGCATATTTAGTACCTTGACGATAAACGTTGAATTATATGAGATACTTGGTTCTGGCAATCTTGGGCCCCTTCACTTTTCATGCTGCTGAAGCCCAAAAGGTTAAGAGAAAAGGGGTGGAGCCCGTCCAGGTTTCAAAACAGAAAGGCCCGGGCAAATACACCCTGGATCAATTACAGGGACGGTGGCAGGAAGTACGCAGAACGACCACCGGAACAAAGCCATTGATTGATTTTACCGATACCCTGCTGCTGCGCATTGAAGGAAAAAAAGCTGAAGTGAAAGATGCCACCAGCATGCAGATCGGTCTGAAGGGCGAAGCCCAGCTTGAAGACCCCAACACTTTAACCGTGGCCGCCGATGTTTTTTCGATCATCTCCCTCGATACTTCGAAACTCGTACTGGATGACGGCGAGTTCACGAGGGAATTGCGTAAGAAATCGCAATACTATTACGAAACGCTGGGCAGGGCCGTGGTTGAACCGGAAAAGTTTGAAGAACCCGTTATGGTGGACATCCGTAAAAATTTCGGCCGCTGGACCATTTACCGTCGACAGGCCGAAGCGGGTATGCGCAATGACGAACAGGCTTTACTGAAATCATTTGACATCAAAGAAGTCATTTCAGATATCAAAGGGATAGGTGAAGTGACCTTTTATACTTCGGATATTACGGAAACGATACCCTGCACATTCCTGTTCAGCCAGGGCAGCATGACGATTGAGACCGAAAAACATGTTTGGGTATTTACCACCTACAAGGGCGATGGCTCGGAGATCGTCTTCGGTGAAAAAGGCCGTTTTTTGTATTACGCGAAACATTGATTCAGGTGAACGGGCTTGCCATGATGGAAGAAAGCCCTTTCCTTACCAGCCAGTGTTCATCCTGTCAGGCCTCAACTATCCTGAGTTTCGCATAATTCAGCATGATCTTTTTTTCGCCGTTCAATTCAAATAATATCGTTGCGATAGGATTATGCGATGCCCCTTCCAGTTTCTTGATCTCGCCAAAACCAAATTTCTGGTGCTCCACTTTCTGACCTGCCTGTAAATCACGCGTATCACTGGCTACAAAGTTCTCCGAAGGCACATGTTCCTTCAGTTGCGGCCTGGCGGGCGCTGTTGCATAGGTGGCCTTTTTAGCCGGCTCCCTTTTTTCGGCAGCCGGGAATCCGCGGTGCATCCTGTCGAATGCCGAACCCATTCCCCAACCCGACGAGGCGTTATTCCTTGAAGAATTGCCCGCGTAACTCTTGTCGAGATAATCATCCGGGATCTCTTCAATGAAACGGCTCGGATCGTTTTGTTGTAATTGTCCGAAACGATAACGTGCATTGGCGTAACTTAGGTAAAGTTTGCTTTTAGCCCTGGTTATGGCAACATAAAAAAGCCTACGTTCTTCTTCGAGCTCTTCCCTGGTGTTAATGCTCATGGCATTGGGGAAAAGCGTTTCTTCCAGCCCCCCCACAAACACGACGGGGAATTCAAGGCCTTTGGCGGCATGTATGGTCATTAATTTAACGGCGTCGGAATCCTCCTTGTCGTCATCCGCATCGGTTAACAGGGTGATCTGCTGCAGATAAGTGCCCAGGTCTTTTTCTCCCACCTCACCATCTTCTTCATTCATCGGTGTTTCCGTAAATTCTTTGATGGAGTTGAGTAATTCCTGCACGTTCTCATAACGGGCCAACCCTTCGGTGGTTTTGTCGTTGAAAAGCTCTTTCACAAGGCCCGTGCTTTTTCCAACAATAACGGCCAGGTCGTACGCATTTTTCTTTGGCAGTTCGCTGCGAAACATATTGACCATTGTTACAAAAGCGTCTATGCTTTCGAGTGTGCCGCTACGGAATCCATACATCCCGGCATTGCAGAGAATGTCCCAGGCACTGACCCCATGCTGGTTGGCAAGCAGTACCAGCTTATCCAATGTGGTTTTTCCAATGCCCCGCACCGGGTAATTGATGATCCGTTTGAGCGATTCCTCTTCTTTTGGATTGACCACCAGGCGCAGGTAAGCCAGGAAATCCTTCACTTCCTTGCGCTGGTAGAAACTGATGCCGCCGTAAATGCGGTAAACGATGCCCATTCTCCGTAAAGCTTCCTCGAAACTGCGGCTCTGGGCGTTGGTACGGTATAAAATCGCACAATCGCGGTTATGAAAATGATCGCGGAGTTTTAGTTCCTGGATGGCATCGGCCACCATTTTACCTTCATCATTGTCGGTCATGGTGCGCACCAACTTGATCTTCTCTCCTTCTGCATTGTCGGTGAACAGCTTTTTCTCGATCTGGCCTTTGTTATTGCCGATCACTTCATTGGCCACATGCAGGATATTTTTGGTACTCCGGTAGTTCTGTTCGAGCTTGACCACTTCCACATCATCATAGTCTTTTTGGAACTGCAGGATATTTTCGATCGTGGCGCCCCGGAAACTGTATATGCTTTGCGCATCATCGCCCACCACGCATACATTCTCATGCATGGCGCCCAGTAATTTAATGATCTCGTACTGGGCCGGGTTGGTATCCTGGTACTCATCGATGAGGATGTATTTGAACTTGCGCTGGTATTTACTGAGAGAATCAGGGAAATTCTTCAGGAGCTTATACATGTTGAAGAGCAGGTCATCGAAATCCATGGCGCCATTCTTAAAACAACGTTTTACATACGCATCATAAATGGCGGCGATCTGCGGGCGGTTCGAGCGGCTGTCTTCCTGTTGCAGCAGCCAGTCGTTGGCATAATCTTCCGGGCCTACCAGGCTGTTTTTGGCCGACGAAATCCTGTTATAAACAACGTTCGGTTTATACTGTTTGTCATCCAGGTTCATTTCATTGATGACCGTCTTGACCACACTTTTGGCATCATCGGTATCATAAATGGTAAAATGCGGGGGATATCCGAGGCGGGATGCTTCGGAACGTAAGATCCTGGCAAATACACTATGAAAAGTGCCTATGTACAGGTTTCGCGCTTCCGAATTGCCCAACACTTTCTCGATCCTTTCCTTCATTTCGGCCGCCGCCTTATTGGTAAAGGTCAGGGCCAGAATATTGAAAGGGTCTACCTGGTGGGCAGCCATGAGGTGTGCAATACGGGTGGTCAGCACTTTGGTTTTTCCGCTGCCGGCTCCGGCAATGATCATAATGGGACCGTTATGGTGCAGTACGGCCTTCCTTTGGGGTTCATTCAATCCATCCAGGTACTTATACATTGGGCAAATTTACGAAGCGGCACCCAGTGCCCGGGTTTGGTTTAGAGAAATTTATTCAGTGTTCATAAATTCCTGTTATGGAAAAGCATCCATCAGATAACAGGCATTCATTATCTGTTAATTTGGATATGGTCTTGAAATCCTGTCGGATTTTTTTACTACTTTACAGCCCCAATGAAAGACGGATTCAAGATTCAGCGCGCCCTGTTGGCTTCCGCACTGTTGATGGCGGTGTTTTTTTCATCCTGTAACAAAAGCAATGAAGGCTTTATACCGCAGGGAGGGAATTTGCCCACACGGTATGTGACCATCAGAGATACGGCCATCACTCCTTTTATACTGACCATCGCCACCGGCAATTCCATCACTTTTCTCAACCAGTCAAACTCCGTGAAAAGCGTTGTTTCGCAGGATAGTGCAACGATCTTATCCGGACCAATCGCGCCAGGCAGTTCTTATTTTTGGAAAAAAGACACCTCGGGCACATTCGACATACATTGTACCGAAAACCAGGCCCTCAGGTCCACCATCGTCATTGTTCCCTGAGCCTGGATCTGCTGCAGAACTTAGCCTGGCAAAGCACCCTTCCCCACTGACAAAATATGGCCTGTACCGCCATTAACCCGGTTCTGCCAGAAAAACTCCACCGCCACACAATAAAAAAAACGGTCAATTTTCCGGCATAATACAATAAAATCCACCTATTTACGCTTAATATGTAACCAGCATCCAACTGGCATCCTATTTGACCTATGAAAAACACAGTTTTAAACACCACGCTATTGATCTTCCACGATTTTTCTCTTCAGGAAGAGTAATCCATATGATATATTGATAGAACGGTCGGTGGGCAAATATTGTCCATTCACTATACCTTTTTTTGTTAGGCACTACAGGACAACGAGGAGCCCCGGTATTGGACGGGGCTTCTTCATTTATTGCAGGAAGCGGGCTGCGATGAACTGGGCCAGGATCGCAATCAATATCCCGGCATACATATCCCGGGGTCGGTGGGCACCCAGGATCAGGCGGGAAGTGCAGACGATACCCGTCAGCAGGATAACCAGGGCCAGCGGCCAGGTCATCATCATCGTATTCGACCAGGCCACGAGAAGAAATACACCCAGCCATCCGCCCATTCCCAGGGCATGCATACTTACTTTGAAATAGATATTGAGGATGAGTGCCGCGGAAGCGGATAAAAACGCGCCCAAAATAAAACCGGTAAGCACAACCGGGTAATGAGACTGTTGCCTGAAAACCGTATATGCCCAGAAATAAAATATACCCGATGCGATATAGGGAATGATCCTGTCTTTCTGGCTTCGCAGGTAGAGAGATTCGATAAAACCAAGCGCCTTGAGCAGGAAAACGGTCATTAGGGGAAAAAAGACCAGGTTGAGCCCAATGATCAGCATGACCTGCCTGCGGTCGGCTGCCGAAAATCCGGCAAAAGCCGTTGGATGAATAAACAACAGAAAGGCGGCTACGTACAATGGGATGAATACCGGGTGCAGGATGTACGAAAATGCGTGTGCCGTAAGCTTTAACCAGGAGGATGCCTGGTATCCTGGTTCAACAGGAATGGGTTCATTTGCTGTAAAAGCTGTGTCGTTGGATAGCATTTTGCGTTTATAAGATTTTCCGTAAGCGGGCTACGGGTATGTTGAGCTGTTCCCGGTACTTGGCAACTGTCCGGCGGGCAATATTATATCCTTTTTCCTGCAACATGTCCGTCAGTTTTTCATCACTGTAGGGCTGGCGTTTGGATTCTTCCGAGATCAGGTCGGTCAGTATCTTCTTCACTTCCCTTGTACTTACCTCCTCGCCGCTTTCCGTTTGCAAACTTTCGCTAAAGAAGAATTTTAACCGGTAGGTGCCAAATTCCGTCTGCACGAATTTACTGTTGGCCACGCGGCTGACCGTGGATATGTCGAGGCCTGTCATTTCCGCAATATCCTTCAGGATCATCGGCTTCAGTTCTGTTTCATCGCCTGTCAGAAAAAACTCCTGTTGATATTCCATGATCGATTCCATGGTGTTCATCAATGTCTGCTGGCGTTGTCGTATGGCGTCTATGAACCAGCGGGCGGAATCAATTTTTTGTTTGATGAACAATACGGCCTCTTTCTGGCGTTTGTCTTTTTTGGATCCCTTTTCGTAATCCTTCAGCATATCCCGGTATCCTTCGCTGATCCGGAGGTCGGGGGCGTTCTTGCTGTTGAGCGATAGTTCCAGCAACCCGTTATTATTGACAATAAAAAAGTCTGGTATAATGTAATTCTCCCCCTGGTGGTTCCCTTCCACATATCCCCCGGGTTTGGGGTTCAGGCGAATGATCTGGCTGATCACTTCCCGGAGCTGATCATCTTTCAGATCGAGACCCTTCTGAATTTTTTCGTAGTGCTTTTTGGTAAACTCATCAAAATACTTGTACAGCACGCGAATGGCCAGTTCCACATGCTTGCCTTCATGGATCTTACGGCGCAACTGGAGGAGCAGGCATTCCTGCAGGTTTCTTGCGGCAACCCCTGCCGGATCGAATTCCTGGATCAGGTTCACCAGCATTTGCACTTCCTTTTCATCCGTCATGATGTTCTGACGAAAAGCCAGATCATCCACGATGGCGGTATTATCCCGGCGCAGATAGCCGTCATCATCCAGGCTGCCCACAATTTGTTCGGCCACTTTCTGCTGATGCTCACTTAACTTGAGCATACCCAACTGCTGCAGCATGAATTCATTGAAACTGGTTTCCACCTTATGAGGAATGACCCTGTTGTCATCCATTTCAGGATAATGATCATCCCGGAGTTTATAATCTCCCACTTCATCATCGCCATCCTGCACATATTCGCTGATGTCTATGCTGTCGTACTCTTCTTCACTTCCGTCAGGCTCGGTATCCTCGTTCTCCGTATCCGCAAATTCATCCTGTGCCTCAAATTCATCGGTATGCCCATCATCGCTTTGTTCCAATGCCGGATTCTCCTCCATCTCTTCTTTGATACGCTCTTCCAGCTGGGCAGTAGGCACCTGCAGCAGTTTCATGAGCTGAATCTGCTGAGGCGAAAGTTTCTGCAACAATTTCTGGTGTAGTCCCTGTTGGAGCGCCATACGATCAATCCTTTAAAAAATCCTCTCCGATCATCGATTCCGGTGTAAATTTACAATAATGACTATCTTATTTTGAAAATAAATGTGAAAAAACTCCTGTTTTGCATGATTTTTGTGGCAAATGGCGCTTTTGCCCAAAAAGGGCTGGCGCCAGGCGCAACGATCAGCCCTGCGGGACTGTGGCAACCCCTTGTTTTAAAGGCTGAAAAAAGATCGGTCAACCAGGTTCCCGCCAACTGGTCGGCCCGGAATATGGGTGTTGTTTGCCGGTACGAATGGAAACAGGAATCCGGCTGGCGTTTACCCCTGAGGGTTAGATTAGGCAGCCTTTCCTATTGCAACTGGCTTGAACAAAAACCCAATGCGGGAAAAGCGGTTCCCCTGCCCTGATCTGTCTGCTTGATCAATATCATAACATGGAAAGAAAACGTTTCAGTTCCGGTTCTCCGTTTGAAGATCATATCCGCTATTCCCGTGCAGTGGTTGCCGGAGATATGGTATTTGTTTCTGGAACCACGGGATTTGATTACCGGACCATGGAGATCGCTGATGACGTTGCCCTGCAGGCCGAACAGGCCATCAGGAATATCGAAGAGGCTTTAAAGGCCTGCGATTCTTCGTTGGAAGATGTTGTCCGGGTGACTTATATCCTGCCTGATGCGCGTTCGTTTGAACAATGCTGGCCAGTATTCAAGCGATATTTTGATGGCATCCGCCCGGCCGCAACCATGATCGAGGCTGGCCTGGCCGATACGCGTATGAAGATCGAGATCGAAGTCACCGCCGTGAAGAAGAATATAAAGTAACCATGAATGCCTGCCCTATTTGATCTTGGGCGTGGGCGCCGGAATGCGGAAATAATTCAGCCTCAGGCTGTCTCCCCACCCATTCAGGTTTTTTTCGAATGACTTGCTGCTGAAGAATGCCATACCGTGCAGGGCCGGGTTATTCCTGATCATATCAATTTGCCGGGGCAGCTGCGTCTTATCGCGCCAGGCCGAATTGCTTCCTGCCCGGTACATGGCAAGTCCGATATAACATTTACGGCCGCATGTATGCCTGCCCCACCATTCCACCAGGGTCTGGTAATCGGCGAGCGGGTGTCCTATCTCCCAATATAATTGCGGCGTAACATAATCGATCCATCCATTGCGAAGCCACAGGAGGATGTCTGCATACAGTACATCATAATTGGTAGGTCCGGCCTTGGTATTGCTTCCGTTGGGATCTTTATCTGCATTACGCCACACGCCAAACGGACTCACCCCAAACTGGCAATCCTGCCTGGTGCTTTTGATGGTGCGGTAAAGCTTGAATATGATGGAATCCACATTACTCCTTCGCCAGTCGTCCCGGCTCATCCCCTCCCCGTATTTTTTAAATGACACAAAATCGGGGAATTCCCTGCCTGGAATGGGATAGGGATAAAAGTAGTCATCAAAGTGAATGGCGTCCACCCGGTATCGGCTGACCACATCCTGCACTACCCTTGTCACATAATCCTGTGCGTCTTTGTTTCCCGGGTCGAAGTACTTTTTATCTCCGTATGTCAGGAACCAGTTGGGGTGCTGGCGGGTGATATGGTCCGGGGCGATGGAAGAACGGTGTATATTGAATACGGCCCGGTAAGGATTCATCCATGCATGGAATTCCATTCCGCGCTTATGCGTTTCCGTTATCATGAATTCGAGCGGGTCGTAAAATGGCACCGGCGGCTGGCCCTGGCGTCCTGTAAGCCATTGGCTCCAGGGCTCCAGCGCGGAGGGATATATGGCATCGGTTGCCGGCCTTATCTGCACGATCACGGTGTTCATGCCGTTTCTTTTGTGCATGTCGAGCAGCCGTATGAAGGATGCTTTCTGTTCGTCGCTGTTGATGGTGGGTTTTTCCGGCCAGTCGATATTATCAACCGTTGCGATCCACACAGCCCGCATTTCCGGGATCGTATCCTTGGGCTGTGCGGCCAGGTGCAGAAATAGGGTCGATATGGTGATGGTGAGGCAGAGGCGTATAAATAAATTAGTCATTGACAGAGCGGATTTTATCTAAGAGTTCATTCAGGGTACGTACTTCGGTTTCAGTCAGCCGACCGAAAATGGCATCCATTTCCGTGTCGTACTTCTCCATTATCTCAAGCAATTTCCGGCCTTTTTCGGTGATGAAGACATCTACCAGTCTTTTATCTGTCGGGCAAACCGATTTTTTAACAAGTCCTTTGATCACCAGGCGGTCAACTATGCGGCTGGTATCGCTCATCTTATCGAGCATTCGCTGGCGTATCTGGAGTGTAGACAAAGGTTTGCCGGCCCCGCGAAGGATGCGAAGGATATTGAATTGCTGGCTCGTAATATCTTCACGGTCAAAGATCGCTTTCATGCGTTCGTTCATCCAGTTAAAGGTATAGATGAAGTTTACCGTCCCTTTCTGATACTCGTTTCGGAACCTTGACTGGTTGATATCTTTTTCGATGCTCATGATGGGTAATTAAGCCGGCCGGTTATTGGAACAAAGGTACAGCAGGAAAAACTAAGGCGGCATTATTTAGCAGAATCCTCTCCGGCCGGGGTTGAAAATTCATTGGCATATATTTTTACGAGGATCAGGAAGTAGCTGACCAGTAACGGACCGAAAATAAGTCCCATAAAGCCAAACAATCCCAACCCCACGATCACCCCAATGACGGTCACCACCGGGTGTACGTCGCCCATCTTTTTCATCAGGGTTATCCTGGCCAGGTAATCTACGTTGCCTGTCACCAGCAGGCTGTAGAGCGTGAGCGCCAGCGAAGGCCAGATGTGGCCCGCAGCATACACAGAAATGCAAAGCGGAACCCAAATGATCATGGTTCCCACTACCGGAAAGAAAGCAAAGATACCGGTGATCATTCCCCACAAAGCCCAGTCTTTCACCCCAAAAATCCAATAACCCAGCGCCGCGAATAAACCCTGTATGACGCTGATCAGGGGAATACCCAGGGCATTGGCGCGGATCATCAGCTTGGTTTCCCTGGCCAGCTTTTGAATATTTCCGGGTTTTAGGGGAATCACTCTCGATAAGTATGATTCCATATCCCTTCCGCTATACAACAGGAAGTAAAGCAGGAAGAACATCATGGCCATGTTCGTAAGCATGGAAGCCGTGCTGTTGAGTAACCTTGGCAGGAATTCACTGACCCTTTTAGTGAAAGTCTGTATGTTTTCGGGAGTGGCGAAACTGGCGCCGGTGGCGGCTTCCATCCGGTGCGACAAATCCTTTAACACCGCCACGATCGGCTCGGGGTTATGTATGATGGCATTGATCCTGGGCGATATCATCATCCACACAAAACCGATCGGGATGGCGATCAGCGCGAGGGCGACCACAATAAACAGGATCGCTGTAGGTCCTTTTTTCCAGTTATGCTTTAACGTTAGTCTAAAGTATATCCCCCTGGTAAGTATGTAGGTAGTCACGGCACCCAGCACGCCCGGCAGGAATATATAGAGCTCTTTCATCAGCAGGAAGCCGATGAGTATGATGAGGGCCAGCAAAATGATCTGGCGCAACCGGTCGTTGAATGTTGGCATACGGGACCTTTGTTTATGCAGGAATGCCTATCTCCAGACCGACAGGCCCTCGCTGCAATTTGAACAAATATCGATATTCTGGCGGCTCTTCATCAAATCAGCCCTGAATTGACGGTAAGCGGGGCTCTTCCATGTTTCCCGGAAAGACTCCCTGCGCAGGTTACCCAACTGGTGGGTGGCATCCTTATCAAAACAACAGGGAACAACCAACCCGTCCCAGGTGATCACGTTGGCATGCCATAGTTTCCAGCAATGGTTGGCGAGTTTATTCTTAGGACGGAAAGTACCATCGGCATTGCGGCGGTATCGGCTGTATCGGTCTGTTTGCGGGATCAGTTGATTGGGGTCCTGCTCAAAATCATACACCTGGGCCGATTTCAGCCTGACGTCATCCACACCAAGTTCCCTGGCCAATTTCTTTACGTCTTGGATCTGGTGTTCATTGGGTTTCACTACCAGGAACTGGAAAATGACAAAGGGCTTTTTACTGCCGAGTTCTTTCTTCCATTTTATGATATTCCTTGTGCCTTCGATGACCTTGTCCAGCTTTCCGCCCACCCTGTATTGCTGATACACCTCCTGGGTGGTCCCGTCGATCGAAATGATCAGCCTGTCAAGCCCGCTTTCCACCGTCCGTCGAGCCGCCTCATCGGTCAGATAATGTGCGTTGGTTGAGGTGGCCGTATAGATCTTCTTGTCCGAGGCGTACCTGACCATGTCGAGGAAATCGGGATTGAGGTAAGGTTCGCCCTGGAAATAAAATATGAGGTATAAGAGGTGACTATGGATATCGTCGATCGTTTCGCGGAAAAAATCTTTCTGCAGCATTCCGGTGGGCCTACTGAACGAACGAAGTCCGCTCGGACATTCCGGGCAACGGAGGTTACAGGATGTCGTGGGCTCAAATGATATGGATACGGGAAGGCCCCATTGAACTGGCTTCCTGACAAGTCGGCTGATATAAAAACTGGAGAGAACCTGTACGCCGTTCCAAAACCTGGTTAGGCTGAGTTTACTGAGCAGGTTTAGGGTATCATGTAAGTTGAACCTCGGCATCCCTGCAAAAATACTGGTAAAATCAATCGATGGCGCTGATGCCCAGGTCGGCCGGCATCTCTTCGGCACAATCCCCGGCTGAGTCATCCAGGCAGATCACATCACGGAAGCAAAGCTGATTTTTTGCAAAAGCCTCGAAATTATGGAAGATCACATTCAGGGTGATGAAATTCATGACATAGGCACGGGTTTCCGCAGGAAGCATATCGCGTATATCCCAGAAGGTTGGATTAGGTTTACCGCTTCTTTCCATAGCATTCCACACATTCCCTACGCCGCAGTTGTAACTGGCGGCAATGAGAAGCCAGTCGTTATTCAGGTTCCTGCAACGGTCCTTCAGGTAACGTGCAGCAACCAGGGTTGATTTCATGAAATTGGTGCGGTCATCCGATTGTTTGCCCTTATGCAGGATCCTGGCCATGACAGGCTGTTTCTTGCCGCGCCCCTTTTTAGATCTCACGTTTGCTTTAGCAGCTTTATCGCGGACGGCAATAGACATGCCGTACTCCCTGGCAACCACATCCATGATCTGCCAGTACCCAACGGCGCCTGCCGGAGAAACGGCCTGTGCATTGAATCCGCTTTCCAGGGCAAGCAACACACGGAACTCATCCGGCACTTCATATTTTTTAAAAATCTTTTGAACCTTGGGAAAGAATTTTTTCCCCTGGTTATACATGCGCAGGAGATAATCGCGACGCCTTTCAGAGAATTTTTCGATATAGTCTAACGACGCTTCTTCATGCCCGGCCAGGTTGCTGGGAAACACCACATTGGCCTGTTGTAGTACCACAACCGGCATGGAATGCTGAAGCACATACAATGGCTTTTCTTTACGGGTCGTATCGCCCGGAAAGCCTACAGGATGCGCATACGAACAGGCAGCGCATCCTGTAAACAAGAGTCCGGTTAATAATGCTTTCATAGGTTTCAGTCAAATGAGTGTATCACTTGCGCTACTTGAGGTATGCAACGGCGTACGGTTAAAACTTTTGTTAAAACGACCAAAAGCCAGCCTTATTGCCCCATTTTACTGCCGGTGGCCAGTATTTTTAGGGCCGGACCAACCAATAGAAATTATCCTTCATGTATTTTCGCCTTACAACCACGGTAATGAAAACAGGGAGGCCAACAGTGGCCGGCATGGGATTTCCCCGTTGATACGCATTATTTTCAGCTTCAAACAGTATGGCAAAAAGAAAAAAGAGCCTTTTATATCGCATAGCCCTCATCGTGATACCCCTGGCTCTTATGGCGGGTGTCTCCTATTTCGTCAGCCGGCTGTATCATAAAACTACGTTTGTCCATTACCGTGAGTTTGGAATCGACCTGCCGAACCAATATCCCATGCATGGAATAGACATCAGCAAACACCAGCAAACGGTTTCCTGGGAAGACATCCGGGATATGCGTTCCGGGCATGTGCGGATCGGTTTTGCATTTATGAAGGCAACGGAAGGCCTGGGCAGGATCGACGAACAGTTCCGGCGAAACTGGCTGCAGTCTAAACGTGCCGGCATTCCCCGGGGCGCCTATCATTTTTTTATTGCCAGTAAGAGTGGAAAAGCACAAGCGGAAAATTTCATGGAAACCGTTCAATTACTTCCGGGTGATCTGCCCCCTGTGCTGGATGTGGAACAGGCTTTTGGAACCGATCAGGTAACATTACAACAAAGGGTGGCCGACTGGCTGTTGATGGTTGAAAAGAAATACGGGACCAGGCCGATGATATACACCAATGCCGACTTTTATGAGAATTATCTCGCCGGACGTTTTGATGATTATCCGCTGTGGGTTGCCCATTACTACGCCCGCGATAAACCCCGGGTTAGCAGGGACTGGACATTTTGGCAACACAGTGAAAGCGGCCATGTGAATGGTATTAAACCTTTGGTAGACTTTAATGTTTTTAATGGCGATAGCGCTGCTTTCCGGAAATTACTGGTTCGATAACCCGGTCAAGATCAAACAACGTACATTCACAGCATGGGGATGGAAAATGAAACAAGGGACTTCCTGGTACTGATCGCCAACAGTATCGCATTGGTATTGATATGGATGATCCTCAACGTACTTTTTGGCATTTACCTGGAATGGGGGTTCTTTACCGGAACACCCGGCTGGAGGAACATTCTGTATTATATTTTTTCTATAGCAAGCCTGATTTTTCTTGTCAGGAGGCTCATCAAAAAATGGAGTTGACCGGGCTAACTGCTATGATCGGAAACGATGACCCACCTGCCTGCGATCTTCCTGAAGAGTAATGTGAAATGGCCACTGAGATCTCCCTTCGTCCGCGCCAGGTGCCATTTGCCTGTTACAGAAAAATATAATGGCGACAATCTTTGTATTTGAATGATTTGGAAATCAAGTTTCCCCATGGAAGCAGTATCGGGATATCCTCTTTTGTAATTCCGAAGGGTGTTCTGCCAGCCGTATGTCACCCCGCTTTTACCGACAAACATCAGCGAATCGCTTTTCCAATACGTTTCCATGTAACGCTCAATATCGCCACTGTTCCAGGCGGCAAGCTGTTCCTGCATCGCCGAACGTATCAGCAAGTCATCCTTCGATTGGGCCGAAGACTGATGAGAAAGGAATAAAAGTATCAGTCCGATAACGAGTGTACTGGTCTTGCTTTTCATGAAGAAGCCTAAGGTAGTAAATCTGTCTTGTAATCAGTGACTGTGGTGCGGCGACTTGCATTTACTGCGGTGACAGAGTCGGTAGTTCATGTAATGCGCTGAAATGATCAGGATGACCGCCAGGAGTAAAAAAACATATTGCCAGCTCTCCG
>RRZU011053349.1_pt1 | contig 19326 bp, 20 predicted proteins | sample 2165561 | NCBI WGS metagenome assembly RRZU01 (sample SAMN10456909, study PRJNA506462) | wastewater metagenome | isolation source: wastewater sludge | place: USA: Moscow, Idaho | reverse complement strand
TACTTTTTAATATAATCCCTCTTATTGGATTTATCTTTGTATTAGATATTCTTGTTAAACCTTCCATAAAACATCATCTCCTCTTTTTTTATTTTGTACTTCTTAATATAAAGATTTTGAAAACTTTGTCAAGAAAAAAATCTTACATTCTAGTTCAAAGTGCAAAATAATTTGAAAAATAAAAAAGACATAACTATAATAGGAGTGCTTAACCTCTAACTATTATACTTATGTCTTACATACATCTTACAGATTATGAAAAAAATGCAATAGAAATATATCAAAAAGAATGATATAATGCAAATCAAATATCAAAGAAATTAAAAAGAGTTTCATCAACAATAACAAGAGAAATTAATAAATATACAGATATAAAAACATGAAAATATAATGCAAAATTATCAATAAAAACAAGTAAAGAAATAAGAGTCAGAGCAAATAAACAAAATAAACAAAGAATTAAAAATGATGAATTTTTAATAAAATATATTATTTATAAAATAAAAAAATATTGGTCACCAGAACAAATATCCTGAAGATTAAAAGAAAAACATAAAATAATAATATCAAAAGATACCATTTATAAATATATTTATGAAAATAATCCTGAATTAATAAAAAGATATTTCAGAAGAAAATGAAAAAAATATCAAACAGATAGAAAATTAAAATATCAACTTATGGACAGAAATATGATAGAAAATAGACCTGAAATAGTAGAAACAAGAGAAAGAATTTGAGATTGGGAGTGAGATACAATTATTTGAGTAAGATGATGAAATAAAGAAGTTATACTAACTAATGTAGATAGAAAATCAGGATTTTTATTGTCTACAAAGATTACTGATAAATCTTGAGAGTCTGTTTTAAATTGAACTATTAAAATCTTTTCTAAAATACCTAAATATAAAAGAAAAACTATTACCTACGATAATTGAAGAGAATTTTCACAGCATTCTTTGATTAAATATACTCTTTGATTAGATGTATATTTTGCTCATCCTTATAGTTCTTGGGAAAGATGAACTAATGAAAACACTAATTGATTATTAAGACAATTTTTACCAAAAAAGACCGATTTTTCATCAGTCTCAAACAAAAAGTTGCAATATTATGTTTCTTTAATAAACTCTAGACCTAGAAAAAGATTAAATTTTCTCACTCCTAGTGAAGTTTTTTTTCTTAAATAATTTTTGCACTTCCTTTTAGAATCTAACATGAAATTTTTGACAAACAATAAAATGTATGGTGTAATATATTTGTTAAAGTAATTTAACGATATTTATTATTTAACTATGAAACTATGAAATTTTGAATGTAAAAATAAAAATAGGTGTTTATTATTTCACTAAAAAATAAATATTTTTTTTGTTTATATATTAATTTTTTATTTATGAAATTTTGAATGTAAAATAAAAAATTGTACAAAAAGTACAAAAAATTTTTTTATTAGTTTTTGTGTAGACTTACTAAGTATAACATAACAACTTATTTGTTTATAAAAAAGCTCAATTAATTGAGCTTTTTTATTTGTATTTAATATCTAAATTTTTGATATTAATTCAAATATTTAATAGGGAAGTACTTATATTTTGAATTAATGTTTCATTAATTGTGAGAAGTTCAGTGTTAATTATTGGTTTAGAAGTTTTAACTATAAAAGTATTTCAAATAAGTTTTACAGAAATAATATAGTTTTTTATATCAATATTTTTTAAATTTTTAAAAGTAGTAATTATTTGACTCGTTGCAATTGATATTTTTACTTGGTCTTGTTTTCAAGTTTTATTTAAAGCTTGAATTAAAAGTGTGTTTAATTTTTGCATATTTAAAACATTATTACAAATTCTCATTTAACTTTGTCAGGATTATTTTTGTAGTATTCAATAATATCACAAATATTTCATCTTTTAAATTCTTCAAATTTTTTAGTTAATTCTCTTCAAACAACTATGTGAGTGTCTTCTCATAGGTAAGATTTTATATCTTCTAAAGTTCTTACAAATCTATGAACTGATTCATAAATTACAACAGTATTTTCTCTTTCTTGAAGCTTTTTAAACATTGTTTGTCTTCATTTTTTTACTGGTAAAAATCATAAATATGTGAAATGATTCATTTGTAACCCTGAAGCAGAAATTGCTGTAATACAAGCTGACACTCAAGGAATAGGACAGACTTCAATATTATTTTCTAGTGCTTCTTTAATTAAAACAAAACCTGGATCAGAAATTCAAGGAGTTCAAGCATCACTAATTAATGCTACATTTTTTCAAGATTTTAATTCTTCAATAATTCTGTCAACTTTTGTCACTCAAGAATAACTATGAAAACTGATAAGTGATTTTTTAATATCGTAATGATTTAATAAAACTTGTGAAGTTCTAGTGTCCTCACAAGCTATTAAATCAACATTTTTTAGAGTTTCTACAGCTCTAAATGTAATATCTCAAAGATTTCAAATCGGTGTTGCTACAATATATAACATACTAAGAATTTGTTAAATTAACATAAATAGTTTCATCCATAATATCAGATTTATATTTATAAATGGATACTTCTTCAAGATGTTGACCTACGGTATTTAAGAAAATATCTTTAGTCTCTCCAAAAGGAATAACTACTCTAGCTTCAATATTTTCAGTCATTTTTACTGAATCTTTTGTTCATTTTATAAGTAAAACATCTACATCACCAAAGAAAGATAAAATTTCTTCTTTAATTTCAAAAGTTTCTTCAAAAATTACTAAAAGTGATTTAGAATCAATCTTTAAGTTATAAAATAATTGATTATTATATTCTTTTACTTCAATTAATATTCAAGATTTTTCATATTCTCCTGGAAAATCAATTTGATAATCATCAATTTTTATATTTTTCTTTTCAGTATCTACTTCAATAATTGCTCAAGCTTTAACTTCGATAATATTATTTTTTAATTTGAAATCCATAAAATGTAATTAATTAAATAAAATAAGTTTTATTTTTGCTTATAATTGATGAAAGATTAAATTTTATTTCATAATTTTTAACTTTATCAAATGGTACCCATTCATATCAAACAAATCTTTCTTCTTTTTGTACTTGTGGTTCTAAATCTCAATTATATTTTATTAAAAAAAGATAAACATCTTTATCAATAACAGGATTGTTTTCTAGATATCAAGCAGTAAAAGTATAATTTAATTTTGTAATAAATTTTATTACTTCAAGTTTTTTGATTTCAAGTCAGGTTTCTTCAGATGTTTCTCTTAAAGCTGTTTGACTAGCTGTTTCTTCTCATTCCATATGTCATTTTGGAATAACATATTCGGCTGTTCATCTAGAATTTAGCCATTTTAACAATAATATATCGATATTATTTCACTTTTTTCTGTAAATAATACCTCAAGAACTTTTTTCGTATTTTTTTGCCATAATTTTTTCTAACAGAGTAATTTTTATTATAATATACAAAAATCAAAAAACTGCAAACTATTATTTCTTTTTTTGTTGAAAAAAAATATAAAATTACTAAAATATAAAAGCTATTTTAAAATTAAAATTACGACTTGTGAAACTAAAAATTAGCTTTTTTATTGCATTGTATTTTGCTTTAATAAATAATACTTTTGCTTGATTTGTTTATCCAATACAAACAATGAGTAAAGTAGAATGTAGATTTCAAAATTATTCTACACTTTGAAGTGATTGTAAAATGCAATTACCTATACTAAAAACATCTGATTATTCTAAATATAAAAATGATTATTCTCTTTATAGAAGAGTTTATACTGTTTTATGGTGATCAAGTTATACTTATGGTTGGGATGTGTGAAATGGATGACATTCTTGAGTTGATATTGCAACTGCAAAATGAACTCCAGTTTATGCTATGAATGACTGAAAAGTTCTTGTGGCTTGAGTATTATCTTGACGGTGAAATTCAATAAAAATTGAACATACAGTTAATTGAAAAAAAATTTATTCTACTTATAACCATTTATCAGCTATAAATGTGTCAGTTTGACAATCTGTAAAAGCTAGTGATGTAATTTGAGAAGTTTGATCTACTTGAAATTCTACTTGAAATCACTTGCATTTTCAAATTGATGTAACAAATTGATTTTCTTGACCACGGTATCGGACAAAATGTAGTGAAAAAAATTATAATACTATAATTAATTCAAATGTTTGTTTTTCTGAATTAAACACAAATACTGTTGATCCACTTTTATTTTTAGAAACATCTGGTGCAATTATTAAATCAACTTGAGTAGTTGAAAAACCTAAAACTGAAACAATTTCTAAAACTTGACTTATTTCAAATGAAGAAATTCAAAAAAGGGAAATTGATGATTTTTTAAAAAATTATAAAGTAGAATTAAAATCTCCTTGAATTTGATGAAATATTATTTTTTGACAAAAATCTACTTTAAAAATACAAGTAACTGAAAGAAAAACTTGAAAATTATTTAATTGAAGTTTTCCGGGTGAAATGACTTTTAAGTCAAATGGATTAAATATTTTTCCTACTTGAGTTTTAGCAATAGATAACGGATATAGAGAAATTTCTGTAACTCCAAAATCTACTTGAAGACAATCAATAGATATTTATATTTGAACTGTAAAAATTCAAACTTTAAATCTTTGAGTATTTGATATTTCAAAAACTATTTTAGTAAGATTTGCATCTGTTTTAGTTGATAAAATGAATGTTATTTGACAAATTAAAAAATCAATAATAGTATTTCAAGATAATAATTCACTTAATTTGGTTTGAGTGAAATATGATTGAAAATATAGAATTTCTTCAACTAATAATAATGTAAAATTTTGTATTAAAAAAGTAGATAATTTAGCTAATTTATCATATATTTATAACAAAAATTGTGATGAAACTAGTTTTGTTGACTCTCAAGAGTTTTCATATAATGATACTGTAATGTGAATATTATTGTATGAATATAAAGTTATAAAAGATTGAGTAAATACTATAATTGTTGATAAGGTTTGAGCTTCAAATATTACTAAAACTCAAGTTTCGTGAAATTTACCTTTATGAATTGATAAAAAATATTCTTATTATAATGAGTTAATAGAAGTAGCTGAACTTTGAATATTACCTTGAGTAAATAATGGATATTACTTGCAAGATAGAAGTTTATCACAAAGTGATGCTGTTGATTTAATATATTGAAGTTTGGTAGTTTTAAAATCAAGATGTAAAGATACAGCTTGTATGGTAGCTTATGATAAAATGTTTCCAAAAGTTGCTCAAATCACAAAAGATAAATATAAAAATATCACAAGAAAAGAATTTGTAGAGCTTATAAATCAAAATATTGTTTTAAAAGATTATTCAGGTGATGCAATTAAATTTAGAGATATTGATGCAAATTTACAAGTAATAGTTTCTAAAATTATGAAAAATAATACTTGGAGAGATAAATTTTGAGAAACAAGATATTTTCAACCAACAAAAGAGTTAACTAGATGAGAATGAGCTTATTTGATTTATAATGTGTTGAATTAGAATACTATAAACCTGTTGTTTACTTTTAGTCTTTCAATAAAGCCCTCACCCCTAACCCCTCTCCTTTGGAGGAGAGGGGAATAGAAAGGAAGAATTTAATTTTTTTTATGAAAAATAATGTTTTAGAAAATTCTAGAGATGAGAATAATTTTAAAATTGAAAGTTTTTCTTATGAGGAAATTACTTTTTTTGAAAAGATTTTACCCAAAGAACTTGTAAAAATACTGAAAAAAATGGAAAAATTATTAAGTGAAATATAGCTATATTTCACTTTTTTTAATAAAAACTTGAAAAAAATAAATATAATAATATATTTTTTATGTTTATTTGTAATTTAAATAGAAATGAAAAATAATCTTGAAAATAACTTCATAATTGAAGTTGCAAAATACTTTATGAATTTTCTTGAAACAGATTTTAAAAAAAGAAGTATTAATTATAAAAAAATTTGATTTATACTATTTACTAGATATATTTATTAAAATATTAAAATATTAAAAAAATAATTTATGAAAAAAAAATTAGAACCATTATTAAAATGGGCTTGAGGTAAAGAACAAGAATTAAAATATATAATACCTGCTTTACCAGAAAAATTTACTAATTTTTATGAACCTTTTGTTTGATGAGGTGCTGTATATTTTGCATTAGAATCAAAAAAATGCTTTATAAATGATAAATCAGAAGAGTTAATTTGATTATATAAAATTATAACTTCAAATGAAAGAAATGATTTTTTTGGTGTGCTTGATGATGTAATTCATAATTGGGAAATATTAGGAATAGTTTTAAATAAAAATAGTAATTTTTTTCTAGATTTATATAAAAAATTTTCTGAAGATGTTATTTCAAAAAATGATTTAAAAGATAAAATTTATGAATTTATTTTAAGTCATACAAAAGAATTTAATTGAATGTTTGAAACTAAATTTAATCATAATATTGAAAATTTTATTAAAGAATTAAATAAAAATCTTTTTAATAAAATGAAAAGAATGAAAGTAATTGAAAAAGAAAAATGAAAACTTCCAGATTCTGACATTCTAGATAATATTGAAACAGCATTAAAAAGTGCTTTTTATATGCATTTTAGATATTTATATAATAATAAGAAAAAATATAGTCTTTCAAATGCTTATATTATATCAATTTTTCTTTTTATTAGAAATTATGCATATAGTTGAATGTTTAGATATAATAAAAATTGAGATTTTAATGTTCCTTATGGTTGAATTTGATATAATAAAAAAAATTTTAAAAAGAAAATTGATTATTTAAAATCACAAGAATTATTTGATCATTTATCAAATACAGTTATTGAAAACAATGATTTTGAAGATTTTTTTAAAAATAATGAACCTAAAAAAGATGATTTTATCTTTCTAGATCCACCTTATGATAGTGAGTTTTCAACTTATGATCAAAATGTTTTTAATAGAGATGATCAAAAAAGACTTGCTGATTATTTAATTAAAAATTGTAAATCAAAATGGATGATGATAATTAAAAATACTGATTTTATTTTTGATTTATACAACGATAAATGATTAAATATTCAAACTTTTGATAAAAAGTATCTTGTAAGTTTTATGAATAGAAATGATAAAGATGTTGAACATTTATTAATAACTAATTATTAAAATATGGTTAGAATACCAGAATGAGATTTAGTTCTTCCAACACTTTTTGTTCTTAATTATTCAGAAAATAATTTTATTAATACTACTAATTTGATAAAGGAATTAAGGATAATTTTAAAACCAACTTGAGAAGATTTAAAAATTTTATCATGAAGAAGTGACGATAAATTTTCACAAAAGGTTAGAAATTTAAAGTCTCATAATACATTAAAATGATATGCTGATTATATTTCAAATTGAAATTGATTTAAAATAACTACTAAATGAATTGAATATTTAAAAGAAAATATAGATATTTTAGAATATTTAGTTGAAAATGATTTTGAATGGAATGATATAAAAGATTGATTAAATAAAGTTTATGTTTTAACATCTAAAGAGAATAAAAAAATAGAAATTTTTGATGAGAATATTATAATAAAAGAATGAATTGAAAAATTTAGAAAAGTTAAAATATATGAAAGATCAAATATATTAAGAAATAGAGCAATTGATTTTTTTAAGAAAGAAGATTGAAATTTATATTGTGAATGTTGCTCATTTAGTTTTGATTTATTTTACTGAAATAATATTTCTAAAAATTATATAGAAATTCATCATAAAAGACCAATTTTTCAATATGAATGAGAAGATATTAATAAAAATATAGAAAGCGCATTGGCTAATTTAGCTACATTATGCTCAAATTGTCATAGAATGATACATAAAGAAAAAAATACTAGAAATATTGAGTATATAATAGAAGCTATTAGAAATAATTGAAATTTTATTTTGTTTAAATAAAAATATTATGAATAATCCAACTAAAAAAGATTTTATAAAATGAATAGTAAGAGCTTCTGTTGAAGCTTTTGCTGAATGATTTAAAGCAAGACACGAATGAGAATTAGAAAATCCTGATGGAACAATAAATATGAAAATTCATAATATATTTATTGCTAAACTTTGACCTGATATACAATATTATTCGGCTCTTGTTAGATCTTTAGATAGTTCTTTATGAAATATGCTTGAAAAAATGGCTATTAATTTAGCTAAATGATTTTATGAAGTTAAAAATTCTGTAGAATGAGTAATTTATCAAGAACAAGTTAGAGTTATTGCTGATTTACTTGAAAGTTACAAAGATAGATGAAATTGAAATAAACCAAAAATTGAAGATTATCAAAAAATTAGAGAAGCTAAAAAATGAGAAAATCATCATAAAATTCATATAAGTGATTATTGTTTGTTTGATAAAGAAATTAATAAATATTATTTAGTTGAATTAAAAATTTGAGGTGATTTAGATAATAAAAAATCTAGATCAGAAAAAGAAGCTATTTTTGAACAATTTGCTATATTATCAAATTCCATAGAAGATAATGCAAAAATTGAATGTAAATTTGCAACTGCTTATAATAGATTTTGAGAATGAAATGAATGGAAACAAGAAAGAGTAAAACAATTTTTTTCAAATGAAGAATTATTAATTTGACAAGATTTTTGGAATTTTATTTGTAAAGATGATAAAGGTTTTGAAATGGTAATTGAAGCATATGAAGAAAGTGCTTGAATAATAAGAGAAGCATTAAATGACATTAAAAAACTATATTTAAAAGATTAAATTATAATTATGAAAACTTGAATTAAATTAGTTTTATGAGATTGTTTTGAAAAATTAAAAAAAATACCAGATAATTCTGTAGATTTAATATTAACAGATCCACCATATAACATTGCTAAATATAGTACTTGAAATATAAAATTTAATTGGAGAGAAGATATTAATAATGATTTAGCTGAATGGGATTTAACTGAATTAAATCCAAAAGATTTAGTAGATGAATTTTTAAGAATATTAAAACCAACTGGAAATATTTTTATATTTACAAGTTATAATATGATATGAAAATTTCATGAAGCATTTGATCATAAATTTGATACTTTTCAATTTATGGTTTGGCATAAAAAAAATCCTGTACCTAATTTTTTTAAAAAATGATTTTTAAATAGTTGTGAATTAATAGTTTCTTGTTGGAATAAATGACATAAATGGAATTTTAAAACACAAGCTGAAATGCATAATTTTATAGAAAGTTGAATTTGTATGTGAAAAGAAAGAATTAAATGAGAAGATTGAAAAACTCTTCATCCAACACAAAAACCAATTTCAATTTTACAACATATAATTGAAATTGCTTCCGATGAAGGAGATGTAGTTTTAGATCCTTTTATGTGAGTTTGAAGTACTTGAGAGGCATGTAAAAAATTAAATAGACAATTTATCTGAATAGAATTAGAGGAAAAATATTTTAAAGCCTGTGAAAAAAGATTAAATTACCACTTATAGTCTGTAGACTTAACAGATTATAACTAAAAAACATGTAGAATAAGCCAATATTTAATATTTGGCTTATTTTTTGATGAAATTCATGACTAAAAAAAGCTAACTTTTACAAGTTAGCTTTTTTATGGAGGCTTGACACCAGATCATATTTGTCCGAGTAGTGGGCTAAATCCCTCAAACCTGATATTTATTATATAAAAAAACTTATTATTTGCAAATTAATTGTATAAAATTATTATCTTTTACCAAACATTTTTCTTTTTAATTTTTAAAGAAATTTAACATCAAAATTTTTATATGTTAAAAAAATAGAAAAAAATTAACATATAACTTGCTTTATGTTAAAAAAAATATAATATATTAACATATTAAAAAAATAATTTTAAAAAATTATGTTTAATCCAAAAATTCCATTTGATATTCCAATGCTACCTACAAATTTTGACTTTAATCAAGTTGAAATTTTAAAACTTGCATTAAAAGCAAGTAATGCAATATCAAAACTTAATTGATTAATACTTGTTTTACCAAACCCAGAATTACTTGTAAAACCACTTTTATCAAAAGAATCAGTAGAAAGTAGTGCTATAGAAAATATTTATACAACTACAACTGAACTTTTAAAATCTGAAACAATAAATAAAAATAAATTAAAATGACCAGAAAAAGAAGTAACAAATTACAAAGATGCTTTACTTTATGGATTTAATTTTATAAAAAATAATTGATTTATTCATACAAACTTGCTTGTAAAAATTTGAGATATTATAGAACCAAATAAATGATGAATAAGAAAAATACCTGGAACTGTTATTGCAAATATTTTTTGAGAAACTCTTTATACTCCTCCTGTTTGAGAGACAAATATAAGAAATTATTTAAAAAACTTAGAAGATTTTGTGAATAATTTTGACGATGATATTGATCCACTTATAAAAGTATGAGTTATTCATTATCAATTTGAAAGTATTCATCCTTTTTGTGATTGAAATTGAAGAACTTGAAGAGTATTAATGGTTTTATATCTTGTTTTAACACAAAAACTTGATTATCCAATTTTGTTTTTGAGTGAATATATTAACAAAAATAAAACTGAGTATTATAAAATTTTAAATAATACATCAAAAACTTGAGATTATAAAGATATAATTATTTTCATGTTAAAAGCTATTGAAAAACAAGCCTTGATTACTGCAAATAAGATTATTGCTATAAATAATTTAATAAAAGAATTAAATATAAAAATTTGAGATGAAAAAATAGTGAAATTTATATTTTCAAATCCATTTATTTCTATAAAATATATGAGTGAAAATATGTGAATTACAAGACAAACATCTTCAAAATATATCAAAAAGCTTCAAGAATTAAAACTTTTGGAAAGTATTGATTATACTAATACTAAATTATATTTTATTCCAGAGTTTATTAAAATTTTATCTTAAAATTATTAAAAATTATTTTATTTTAAAAAAAATATAATAATCTAAATACTTTTATAGATCCTGAAATAAATTCAGGATGACATTTTTCATAAATTACTAATTATTATTAAAAAATGAACAAATTACAACTTTCTAAATATTTTTTAAACCTTGAAACTGCTGAGTTTACTCTAAATCAAACAATTGAGCTTCAAGAACTTATTGCATACCATTCTCACTTGTATTACAACAAAGAAAATCCAATAATAAGTGATTATGAATATGATATTTTGTTTAAAAAACTAGAATTTTTAGAATCAAAATTTCAAATAAATTATACTCAAACAAGCCTTGTTTGAGCTGAAATAACTTCTTCAACTTTTGCAAAAGTAAAACATTCTCGTCCAATGATAAGTCTTGATAATACTTATGATAACACAGATTTACTTGATTTTAATGAAAGAGTTTTAAAAAATCTTGAATTTGATAATATTTCTGATATCGAATATATTTTAGAATTCAAATTTGACTGACTTTGAGTTGAGTTAATTTATGATGACTGAATTTTAGTTCAAGCAATTACTAGATGAAACTGAATTGAGTGAGAAGATGTTACACAAAATATTATGACAATTAAAAATATTCCCAAAAAAATTGATTATAAAGAACATTTAGAAATTAGAGGGGAAGTGGTTATGCCTATTTCAAGCTTTGAAGCATTAAATAAAGAAGCTTTAGAAAATAACTGAAAAGTATTTGCAAACCCAAGAAATGCTGCAAGTTGAAGTTTGAGACTTCTTGATAGCAGTATTACAGCAAAAAGAAATTTGAAATTTTTTGCTTATGATGCTAATTTTGATGAATTTGATACAAAAGATAGATATTATTTTGATAGAATTAAATCTTTAGAAAAATTTTGATTTGAAATCTCTTCATATTTTAAAAAATGTGTTAATATTGAAAAAGTAATCTCAGAAATCAATAATTTCTGAGATGTAAAAAGCACTATTGATTTTGAAATTGATGGACTTGTTTTAAAAGTAAATGATATTAGTTTATGGGAAAAAATAGGTTTTACAGCACATCATCCAAGGTATGCAATTGCTTATAAATTTCCGGCTGAAATTATGTCTACAAAAATTATTTCAGTTGACCATCAAATTGGTAGAACTTGAACTTTGACACCAGTTGCAAACTTAGAACCTATTAATATTTGAGGTGTAATTGTAAAAAGATGTACACTGCATAATTATGATGAAATCAAAAAACTTGATATAAAAATATGAGACACTGTTTTTATAAAAAGAGCTTGAGAAGTTATTCCAAAAATTGTTTGAGTTATAGAAAATGCTAGAAATGGTAAAGAAAGCCAAATTTTAATTCCTGAAAATTGTCCTAGTTGTGATGCTCAAATTGCAAAAGACGAAGATAAAATTAGATATTATTGTCCAAATCACTCAAACTGTAGAGAACAAGTTAAACAAAAAATTATCTATTGAGTTTCAAAACAAGCTTTAAATATTGACTGACTTTGAGTTGAACAAGTAGAGCTTTTTATGGAAAAATGATTTATTTCAAACCTTTGAGATATCTACTCTCTTCATACTTACAAAGAGCAAATTCTCTCACTTCCTGGGTATAAAGATAAATCAGTAAATAATTTATTTTCTGCAATAGAAAATTCTAAAAAACAAAGCTTAGTAAATTTTTTAGTAGCTTTAAATATTCCTTGAGTAGGTAAAAATACAGCAAAAGAATTAGCTAAAATTATTACATCCCGTGATGATTTATATTTTTTTACTGCAACTCAGGAAACTCTCACTTCATTAAATGATATTTGAGAATTATTAGCTAAAAACATACTGAATTTCTTTAATAATTATGAAAATAAACTTTTAATCCAAAAATTACTAGAAAATATAGATATTACTTTTGAAAATGAAGTAAAATCTTGAGTATTTACTTGAGTAAATATGTGTATTACTTGAAGTTTTGAAAAATATTCAAGAGATGAGCTTATCGAAATTTTAGAAAAAAATGGTTGAAAATTTGTAAGTTCTGTTTCAAAGAATACTGGGTATCTTCTAGCTTGAGAAAAGGCTTGAAGTAAGCTTGAAAAAGCTCAAAGTTTATGAGTGAAAATTTTATCAGTTTGAGAATTTTTTGAGATTATTTGAGAATAAGGATTTTTTAAATTTATGTACTTTGTCATCCTGAACTTGATTCAGGATCTATTAAAAGGAAAAACTATTTTAAGATTCTGATTTTCATCAGAATGACAGAGTTTGTTTAAACTCAAAATTTTGTAAAAAAATCCTTCCCTTAGACTTAACTTAAGGTGTCAGAATGACAGATGGGTTAATTAAAAATTTTCAATATAATACCCCTCTTCTGTAGGAGAGGGGCTAGGGAGTGAGGTTATTTCTTCACTTCTTCTAAAATAATTTTGTACTTTTTTCAGTTTATTTCAATTATATCTTTGTTTGTTTTAATTTTTTGCTCATAAGCAATAACATTGTTGTTTCTTTCAAAAATATTTGATTTAATAGTTTCTGAGTGTTGATTTAAAAATCAAGTCCCAAATACAAGCACTCAAATTATAAGTACTACTGCAGAAGTATCAGGTATTGTGTTATCAAAAAAATCATAATATCTTTTTACTAGTGTATTTAAAAAATCCATACTTATACTTAGTTATCAAATATACAAAGGTATTAAATCATATTATTTATAATAAGTCAAAAATTTTATGTTAAAAACTTTTTTATTTCAATCTATAAAAAAATTAAATTTGATATTATTATTTTTTTAATATAATTACATAAATATTTTATCTAATAATACTGTTTATGGAGTATAATTTACTAATATTAAAAATAGAACTTTGAACTATTGCTTTTTTATGAATTTATATTTTATATTATATTTCTTGGCCTATTTTAAATTTTGTTTTATTGTTCAATAAATCATTTTTTAAAAAGAAAGTTAAACAAGAATTAGCTGATATTCCAGTAATTTCTCTAGAGGAAAAAGAGACTATTACTGTTACAAAAGATGAAGTTATTGAAGTAAAAGATGCATTAACTGATGAGGATAAAATTTATATTCAAGAATTACTAAAAAAAATTAAATTAAATATTTCAAAAGGAGAATTTGATGTAGCAAAAAGTTTAATAGTTGAATGACTTACAATTGATAAATTTAATATTGATTTAAACTGAGAACTTGCAAGTATTTATATTATTGAAAAAGATTATTCAAAAGCTGAAATCATCTATAAAGATTTACTTTTGGTTCATAATGATAATCAAGAAATTCTTAAAAAATTAGGTTATATTTTAGCTATTTCACAAAAATATGAATTATCTATTGAAATATATAAAAAAGCTTACATGCAAGATGAAAAAGATCTTGATTTGGTAAATATGTTAGCTAATTTAACTTTTCATATTGAAAGATATGCTGATACTATAAGTTATTCAAAAATAGTTTTAAAAGAACATCCAAGAGATACTGAAATTTTAGCTTTAATGTGAGATAGTTATAGATTTTTAGAATTAAATAATGAAGCAATAGAAGCTTATAAAAAAGTTTTAGAATTACATCCGTATGATGAAACTATTAGAGCTTTAGTTGTAGAATTAGAACAAAAAGAACAAGACAGAATTTTAAAAGAACAAGAAGATGCTCAAAAAGCTGAACTTGAAGCTACTCAATTAGAACAAGAAAGACTAAATAATTTAGTTGAAAATGATTAAAAAAATGTGTTAATTTTAACACATTTTTTATTTTAAGATTTGTTTGAATTTCATTTTAATAATTCTTCTAATATTTGCATTGCATCTTTTTCTTTTTTTTCTATTTTATGGTAAGATTTTTCTCATTCTTTTAGAATTTTTTCTATTTCACTATCTACAATTTTATCTAAATTATTTATTTTATCAGTTGCTTCTTTCATTAATTTTTCAACTTTCTCTACTTCATTTTCAGCTTTATTTTCCATTTTTCATTTTTGATAAACAAAAAGTCAAAGAACTACTGGTAATAAAACTGTAAGGATTGTTAACCAGGTATTTATAATTTCTTTTGATGATAATACATCAATATATTTACTTTCTAAACTAGTTAATCTATTTTCATATAATTCATTATCATTTTTAATAAAAATCAATCCATTAAAATTAGTTTTAATTGTATTAATCTTTGAATTCAAAGTTACAAAAAAATAAATATTTACTATTAATATTATTCAATAAATAACTGAAATTATAATAAAATTTCTTTTGTATGCACTTAACTTTTCAATATTATTATCAGCCATATTTTTTTAAATTAAAAATTATTATACAAATTATATTAAAAAAATATAAAAAGAAAAACTTTTTATATTTTTTTGTTTACCTCACTTTTCCTTTTAATTTTAATATCAAATTAAAAGCATCAATAGGAGTCATATTATTCACATCAATTTCTTTTAATTCCTTTTCTACAACTGATTCTTTTTCCACATATTTTACCTTTTCTACAACTCAAATATTTCATAAACTAAGTTGTGAATTTGAGTGAGTATTTTCAAATATTTTTAAAAAATTGTATGCCTCATTAATTACTGAAGGTCATAATCATGCAATTTTTGCAACTTCAATTCAGTAGCTTTTTTTAATGCTTCAAGGTATTATTTTTCTTAAAAATACAATATTATCTTCATTTTCTCAAACAGCAACTGAAAAATTTTGTACTCATTTTAATTTTTTTGATTCATCTACAAGCTCATGATAATGTGTTGCAAAAAGTGTTTTTGCTTTTATATTATCATGGTTTTCTTTTAAAATAGACCAAGCTAAACTCATTCAGTCATAAGTTGAAGTTCATCTTCAAACTTCATCAATTATTACAAAAGAATTAAGACTAGAATTATTTAAAATATTAGCAACTTCTTGCATTTCTACCATAAAAGTAGAATTTCATAAAAATAAATTATCACTAGCTCAAATTCTTGAGAAAATTTTGTCAGTTATAGGAATTATAGCTTCTTTTGCTGGCACAAAACATCAAATATGAGCCATTAAAATAATTAGTGCATTTTGTCTTAAATATGTTGATTTTCATCACATATTTGGTCAAGTAATAATATTCACAAAATTAGATTTATCTAAAACTAAAGAATTACTTATAAATTCTTTTTCAATTTTTTCAATAATTGGATGTCTTCCAGAGATAATTTTTAAATCATAATTAGTTGTAATTTCAGGTTTTGTATAATTATTTTCATAAGAAATTTGAGATAGATTTGAAATATAGTCAACATTTGCAATTTTTTTAGAAACATTTTTTATTTCCTCAAATCAAATTAAAATTTCATTTGAAATATCTTTAAAAAGTTTGTATTCTCTCTCACACAAAAGACTTTCAGCATTTAATATTTTATTTTCAAATACTTTTAATTCTTCAGTTGTGTATCTTAGAGCATTTACTAAAGTTGTTTTATGGATAAAAAATTCAGGCACTTTTGTTTTTTGTGATAAAGGAATTTCAATAAAATAACCTATCGTTCAAGTAAATTTTATTTTTAAATTTGAAATTCAAGTTGCATTTACTAACTCCTGAGTGTATTTTGCAAGCCATTCATTTGAATTTTCTACTAAATTTCTTAATTCATCAACTTCACTATCAAATCAATTATTTATGATATTTCATCAAGTTATCAAGTTATTCGGTTCAGTTTTAATAGATTTATCAATTAAATTTATAATTTCTTTAATTTTTTGCATATTTATTTGAAAAAAAATATTTTTTTATATAATCAATCGTATGTTATTTATTTTTTATATTTTTTCAACTAAAATAATGATAAAAATTGAAACACAAGATACAATTATTGATATTGTAAATAAAATCAATAATTGTAATGAACCTGAATTAATACTGAGTTTTCCAATGGGACATAATATATTACATAATTATATGTCACTTAAAATACTTAAATCTAAAGCTTGAAATAAAAAAATTACTATTTCAACTTCTGATTTAGTATCTAAAAAAATTTGAACTCCACTTTGAATAAATTATACAATTATAAAAGATTGAGAAATAATTAAAAAAGCAAACTCAAAACAAAAATTAATGAAAAAAAATTATAGTTTTTTTGGTTATTTTATTTATGTTATGAGAGAATATTTCTCAAAATTTTATCATTTTGCATTAAATAATAAAGTTTCTCAAAATCTTAAATATTCAAATGCACTTGATTGAACAAAAAGAACTTGAGTGTTATTTTTGCTTTTTTCTTTGCTTATTTCTTTGTGAATGCTAGCTTTTATTTTCTATTTTGCTGTTTCTAAAACTTATGTCGAAATAGTTCCAGAAGTAAATATTAGAACTCAGTCAATAAATATGATATTTACAGAAGATAAAGAAATGACAAATCAATTAAGAAATGATTTTATTATCCCTTTAACTGCAGTAAATAAAGAGGTTAAAATTGATTATACACATGCTACAACTTGAATTGATTATACAAAAACTAAATTATCCTCTTGAGAAATAATTTTTGTAAATGAAATGAAAAATGAACAAGTATTTAGACCAAAAACTAGAGTATTGTCACCAGAATGAATAGTATTTGAAACATCAGACTGGGTAAAAGTTCCACCTATATCAAAAAATGAAAAATGAGAAACTGTTTTTTGAACTGCAAAAGCTTTTATTACAGCACAAACATTTGATATTACATGAAAATTCGTGTGAGCTAGATGAAATATTGAGTCTTGAACTTTTACTATTCCATGACTTAAATTTAATCAAGATAAAATTTATGCAAAACTAGAAAAACCTCTTACTTGATGAGATGATAAAATAGTTTATGTTGTAAGTGATGATGATATTAAAAAATCACAAGAAATACTTAAACAAAGAGTTAAAGAAACTGCTTTAGCTCAAATTAAAGAAGATGTTAATTTAAAAAATCAAAATTCAGGAATTAAGTATGAAATTTTATGAATTGATAATATTATTACTTATGACGATTTTAAAGTTTTTAATTTAGAAAATATAAAATCTTGAACTCAAATTCCATCTTTTACAATTTCTTGAAGTGTTAATGTAAAAACATATATTTATAATAAAAATGTTGTATTAAATTTATTTTCTACTTTAATAAATCAAAATCTATTAAAATGAACTGATAAACTTATGTTTATTGATGAAAAATCAATTAGAATTACAAATATTGTAGATAAAACAGAAACTCCTTTAACTGTAAAAGCTACAACAGAAATTGATTTATGAGTTAGTTTTGATTTTGATAATAATTCAAATTTTTATAATCAAAAATTAAAACAAATGATTTTAGGTTTATCAAATACAGAAGCTAAAAGTATGTTAATTAATGAACAAAATATTGCTAATGTCTATATAAAAAATACTCCATTTTTTATAAGAAATGTATCTAATAGCTTAGATAATATTATTTTAAGAATTAGAAGTAGTAATTAATCCTAAAATAATGTAGGGAATGAAAATATTCATTCCTTACAAATAAAAAGCACATAAAACAATGTAGGGAACGAATATTTTCGTTCCTTTAATATAAAATATCTCATAATTAAAAATATATGTTTATTGTAATTGATTGAATTGATTGAAGTTGAAAAGGAACTCAAGTTAAACTTATTGAACAATATTTAAAAGATAATTGAAAAACAGTTAAAGTTTTTGATTTTCCAAGATATGATTGTGAATCAAGTTATTTTGTAAAAAAATATTTAAATTGAGATTATTGATTAGATGTTTCTTCAAAAGTTGCATCACAATTTTATGCAATTGATAGATATGAAGCTAGTTTTGAAATTAAAGAAGCTTTAAAAACTTGTGATTATGTTTTATCAAATAGATATGTTTCAGCAAATATGATTCATCAAGCTTGAAAAATTAAAGATAGGGAAGAGTTGGTAGATTTTTTAAAATGGTTAGAAGATTTAGAATTTGAAACATATAAAATACCTAGACCAGATAAAGTAATATTTTTAGATGTAGATCCAGAAATTTGAAAAAAATTAGTATGAAAAAAAGAAAAAAGAGATTATATTAAATGAAATGAAAATGCTGATATTCATGAAAAAGATATTAATCATTTAACTGATGCTCATAGAGCTGCAAATTTTGTTGTTGATTTATATCCAGAATGGACAAAAATTAGTTGTGTTGAAAATTGAGAGATTCTACCAATTCCTGAAATTACAAATAAAATATTATCTGAAATATTATAAAAAATCTAATAATGAACTGCCCCCCAAAAAGTAGAGTAAATAAAAAAACTCTACTTTTTTGATATTTAAATATAATAATAAAAAAGTATTTAAATCGTAATTATAATAAATATGACACAAATTAAATATATATCATCTCAAATAAATGAAT
>RRZU012207694.1_pt1 | contig 19332 bp, 13 predicted proteins | sample 2165561 | NCBI WGS metagenome assembly RRZU01 (sample SAMN10456909, study PRJNA506462) | wastewater metagenome | isolation source: wastewater sludge | place: USA: Moscow, Idaho | reverse complement strand
TGATACTGATAATGCTGATGGGATCTCCTGTAGGGTCGGGTAGTTGCCGCCTGTTGCCGGTTTCCAAATTCATCAGCGTTAGTGGGTGGTCGTGTGGGTGTCATTTTTCAAGGTCTCATATTGCAGGCGTATTGGGAACAGTATCCGCCGTGAATCCGTGGCTCGCCAATAGGATGACGTAGTCACACTATAATTGGCGAGAAATGCGCTAATAATGATAGCGCCGTCCAGACCTGGCCCCTCATCCAACAAGGTGGAGGGGAGTAATACTGAGAGTCTAGGTTGACACTGTTGAATAATACGTAGCGATGTGCGCCATCTGACAGGCGAATTCCAAATCGACGATGATGTTTCACGTGAAACATCGAAAGTTGAGTGAGTGTTCTTGATTGCATTCTGTTCCCCACCTACCTATGGATGCAGCGCTGGTGTGATTCAGTTTTGATAAACTTTCTCGAGGTGATAAACGGAGGCGGTTGACAATCTCCCAAAACTCGCTGGTTGCGGGATCGCAGAATCGGGATGTTTCACGTGAAACATTGTTCCATCAATTGTGTGCATGAGCTGGTTCGACGAATAGTGCGAGGCGGGACGTATGGAATCAATCGTGGTGCTCATCATGCTGTTGTGCTCCAACAGGAGTTGTGTGCTGTGGTGTGATGAATCGCTTACACATGAATCCCGGTAGATCGGTGGTGTCACGTGGTCTGTTGATGTCGTATATCGCAGGGAGAGAGGAAATTTAGAATACAGAACCAGCGCGTCCGCGCCTAGTGAGCGTATGAAGGAAACGCTGCATCACGTTGGACATGCTGGAATACTTCCGGGGCAGGAAAGCCATCAAGCCACAATTTGACATCTGCACAGAGATGTTAGATAGCCAGCAACGTAGTTCAGTACACCATGTTGTTCCTATATGCCTGAAGTGACATGGCAAGATTGATTCGCTTTGGGCAACACAATCAGCGATGAATTGCGTGGATGATAATAGCCACTCAACCGTATCGTCGCAACATTCTTGTCAATGTTTCACATGAAACATTGACATCTGTTGATTGATTATCGGTTGTAATACGGATAGGGCAAATCAAGGTCTAGCACCGCTTATTCCCACTTCAATAAACTAGGTTATCCACATTTTCATGTCGCAAAAAAGTTATCCACAACAATCGTGTTTACCTTCGGGAAATGTTGTTTCCGCGATTTCCTGCGGTTTTGTGGCGAGATGAAACTAGGTTATCCACAGAGTTGTGCAATGTTGTCCACATTTATCCACAATGCGGTGGATATCTTGCTGGGCATGTCCAGTGCAATGGGGAAACTGGAACAACCGTATATCAAGGAGGAGCTTTGTCGACGGCTGCACAACGTTCAACAGGTCCAGAGCAAGGGGGTCGGTCCATGAATTCCGCCTCGGATATCATCCGTCGCATATTTGGTGATCAAGCGGATTCGCTCGGCAGTGAAATCGCAGAGGAAACCACCAGATATCAAGCTCTCCATATGGTGACGTTCCCCAAGCCGGCATTAACGCGGCGTATTGCCGTGGCCAATCAGAAAGGTGGCGTAGGCAAGACCACCACCACGGTGAATCTTGCTGCTGCTCTTGCTGATAGTGGAGCGAGGGTACTTGTTCTGGATATGGATCCTCAGGGCAATGCGTCTACTGCATTGGGTGCTCGCCACATTTCCGGTGAACCCTCGATCTATGACGTCATTGAGGGGCGTACGACTATTCGTGAAGCGATTCAGGAATGCCCGTCATTTGATCATATGGATGTCGTTCCGGCGTCTATTGATTTGAGCGGCGCGGAGCTTGAAATCGCCGATCTCGGCGACAGGACCGATTTGCTTAAGCATGCCTTGGATAAGTATCTAGAATCATGCGATGAGCCCTACGACTATGTGTTTGTCGATTGTCCGCCAAGCTTGGGCCTGTTGGTAATCAATGCGATGTGTGCTGTAACAGAAGTACTGATTCCAATCCAGGCTGAGTATTATGCGCTCGAAGGTCTGGGACAGCTCATCAACACCATTGGTTTGGTGCAGGAGCATTACAACCCTGTGCTGCTGGTGTCCACAATGTTGGTGACGATGTTTGACAAGCGTACGATTCTGAGCCGTCAAGTTTATGATGAAGTGAAGAGCCATTATCCCAATATCGTGCTCGACACGACGATTCCTCGTTCGGTCAAGATCTCAGAGGCACCGAGTTTTCAGCAGACGGTGATTGCATATGACCCGCATGGCATGGGAGCGATTGCTTATGGGGAAGCGGCTCTTGAAATTGCGAGGAGATCTCCGGCGGTTTTGGCAACTTTGGAAGCAAAACGAGGTGAGCACTGAATGGCAACGAAGTCACGTCTGGGCAAAGGGCTTGGAGCATTGTTCCCTGCATTGCCTGGAGATCCAAATGAGTCCAAACAACCGGCCGCTGAGCCGAATCATACTGCCGCAGTTGAGGCTGATGCCAGTACATTGGTAAAGCAGGGCAAGGCATCTTCCGGCACATCGCAGCGTGAGAACAAGCATGCGCAGAATCGGACGCCTGCCCGTGATACGGCTTCGGTAGAGACACGACCGCAACATCAGCGGAAGCATGACGATGTTTCACGTGAAACATCTGCAACATCTGAAACATCGACTCATGCTGCATCTGCCAATACCAAGCAGCATGCGCATGGGCAGTCACGTTTGCAGCATCGGATGAGCATTCCGTCGCTCGAAGAAATGACTCATCCGAGCGACGTGTTCTTCGGGGCAATGCAATCAACGGAAGTGGCCGTAGAGAAGCGCGCTGCAGGCGAGAGTAAGGTCCAGCAGAATAACGTGACTGACGCTAAGTCTGCCGCCGATGAGGGAGCGTCCCCTGCTCGTTCGATCGAAGCAATCGCCGATGCCGACAGTGGAAATGGTTCGACGGATGCCGATGTTTCACGTGAAACATCGGCAGATATTGATAGTGGGAACGAAGAACTGAAGCCGGTGCACGGCGGTTATCTGGCCGAGTTGAGACTGGATGACATCGGCCCTAACAAAGAACAACCGCGAACCATCTTTGATGAGGACGAGTTGCGGGAGCTTGCCGAATCAATCCGCGAGGTCGGTGTATTGCAGCCGATTGTGGTGCGTAAGCGGCCTCAATCACAGATTGTGGCATCGGCGGAACATCAGGCGGATACCGACGATACCAATGATGTGATGCGCCGACCATACGAACTGATTATGGGAGAGCGCAGGTGGAGAGCCTCGCAGCTTGCGGGACTGGAGACAATTCCGGCGATTGTCAAGACGACATCCGACAACGAAATGCTTCGTGACGCGTTGCTTGAGAATCTGCACCGAGTCGCCTTGAATCCTCTTGAAGAGGCGGCTGCATATCAACAGATGATTGATGAGTTTGGACTGACCCAGGCACAGTTGTCGAAGTCCGTGTCCAAGTCAAGACCGCAGATTGCGAATACCTTACGGCTGTTGAATCTTCCGGCCTCAGTCCAGAAGAAAGTCGCCGCGGGTGTATTGTCTGCAGGGCATGCGCGGGCCTTGCTTGGGTTGTCCAATGAAGAAGATATGGACAAGCTTGCCAACAGAATCATCGCTGAGGGTCTTTCCGTACGCAGTACGGAGGAAATTGTCGCGTTGAAGACCATGGCGGGGGAGAAACCTAAGAAGGAGAACAAGAAGGTCGCGAACCCGTGGGCTGATTCTCCGATTCGGCAGCACCTTGAACAGCGCTTGGACACCAAGGTGACAATCAAGGGTAATCAGAAGAAAGGGCGGATCGAGATTACATTCTCGTCGCCAGATGATATGCAGCGGATTCTGGATATTCTGATGCCGCAGCAGCAGGAGGAGAATGCGTCTGCAGCCGCTGATGGGGAATCTGACTGGGTGTGATGCGAGGCGGATTTTCTGGACTCTTGAGCTGAAAACGCGGTGTGGCCGCAATCCAAGGTCTCCCCGGATTTCTGATTTGCAGCAGGAATCCGGGGATTCTGTTGTTCACTAGGTGATGGTGACTGCACTGTGCATGCCCGTGCTTGAATTCAGTCGGGAATCTGCTGTGATACGGCGTGTCGGGTTGTATCACCGGATATAAGGCATTCAGAATAATCAGAATACTTTATGGTAACTTTCAGCATCGAATGCCATTCAATCAGCGTTGCGCCGTGGTATATCACGGGATACGGGCTGGCACGGGTACGTGACAATCCCAGCTGGCGATAGATGACGACAGTCGGATTGTGGGCGCCGCTGCCGGCAATCAGTGGAGGTGAGGGAATGTCTCTGCCGATGATGGCGGAATTCGTTTGTATCGCAAAGACCGACAATCTGGTCACGCCGGGGCCACGGCGTAAGCAGATTGGGTGGTAATCAAACTGTCTACGCTGGGGTGGTGCTGAGCGTAACCAGTTTGAGAGATCACACAATCTGGTTACGCTGGCAAGCCGGTTTGCGTAGACAGTTTGTGGAGAGATGGGTGGTGGGGAATAGCGGTATGCTGGGGCGAATACCTGCCGAATGACTCAGGCGCCGAATGTCTCAGGCTTGTTCGGCGAGGTAGGCTTGTGCGTCGAGGGCTGCGCGGCAACCCATGCCGGCTGCCGAAATGGCTTGCCGGTAGACGCCATCCACCACATCACCCGCTGCAAACACGCCAGGCACACTGGTACGAGTCGAAGCACCATCAACAGTGATATACCCATGCTCATCAAGTTGAAGGGCACCGTGAAGGAATTCAGTGGCAGGTGTGTGCCCGATTGCGACGAAAACACCGTTGGCCGGGATTTCAGTCGTATCGCCGGTCACCGTATCGCGAATCGTCACGGAGTGGGCACCCGACTCATCATCGCCGTTAACACGCTCCACCACGGCGTTCATCCGGAAATCAATCTTCGGGTTCTTTTCCGCCCGGTCAACCAGAATGCGCGAGGCTCGGAATGCGTCACGCCGATGGATTACCGTCACCGAAGAACCGAAACGGCTCAGGAAGTCAGCCTCGGTCAGCGCACTGTCACCGCCGCCGACCACGACAATGGGCTTGCCACGGAAGAAGAATCCGTCGCAGGTGGCACAGTACGAAACACCGCGGCCGGAGTATTCGGCTTCGCCCGGCACCCCGAGTTTGCGTACCTGCGAGCCGGTGGCCACGATTACAGCACGGGCGGTATACGTATCCCCGCCGTCCAGCACAACATGCTTGGAATCGCCCTGCACATCTGCGCTGACCACGTCGTCATAGACGATTTCGGTGCCGAAACGCTCAGCTTGCTTGCGCATGGCATCCATGAGATCAGGGCCCATGATGCCATCCGGGAACCCGGGGAAGTTCTCCACTTCAGTGGTATTGACCAGCTGTCCGCCGGGCGTGAGCGCCCCGGCAATGACCACCGGATGATACCCGGCGCGGCTCAGATAAATGGCCGCAGTGTAGCCGGCAGGCCCGGAACCGATGATGATCACGTCTGTTGTCTGTTCGCTCATGGGTCCTAACCTAGCACATCCAGACGGCCATGATTGTGCTGTCAGCACAGTGGCGAGACATCCCGCAGATGACGGAGTAACGCAGGACCATGGTCGCGGCAGCGGCGTCGACAACCGTCCGAAAACAAACCGGGGCGGCCGTCCGCAACAACGCGCGCAGACAACCGCCCCGGAGAAAGCCCAGCAGCCGTGAAAACAGCCGCAGGAACTGCCGTGAAGGCAACCGCTAATACAGTTGGACTGATTTGATGTACAGCTGGTTGCCGGGCAGGCTATCCCGCGGCACCCACATGAGGAAGTCCTGGCTCTTCACCGTCTTCGTGAGCTTGACGTCGGTCGTTCCGCTCGCGTCGAAGGAGAACTGAGCGACCTGCTCGCCCTGTGTCGGATCCGCGGTTGTATTGGCATACAGGTAGCCAGTGCCGCCGGAAGACCTGATCGACACCACGAAGCGGTATACGCTTTCCGGCTCGCTCAGATGCATGTAATAGCCGTAGCCGTCCTGACCGCCGGGCTTGGTGAGGAACTCCTGTTTATCAATCGAATACGGGGTGTTATTCTCCGGAACCTTGGGCGTCGGCACGGCGGAAGCGTCCTTGTCCTCGGTGATGACGCTCGACTTGTCGGATGAGCCCGACGATGATGCATCGCTGGTAGGCGTGCTGCTGCCGAACGGCACCTTGTCGAGATTCTGGGACGGCCATGCACTCGACTGCTTCGTGACACCGAGTGTGGTGCCGCCGGAAAGGCTATGCAGGGCAAGTCCTGCGGCCGCCGCAACCACCACAATGACGACGACGATTGCCACAACCTTGGTGCTGAACCGGCCAAACAATTTCTCGTCCGCCACATCGTCCTGGGTGACCGGATTGTAGTCTTCGTGCGTCTCCTTCTCCGGTTCCACAGTCGGCGTGAAGCTCGGCGGGCGGCTTGCCGGAGTGTAGGCAGCGAGAATCTGCGTCTGTTCGTTCTCCAAGGCGCGTCGTGATTCGTCACCGGGGGGAACCGGCATCCCGTTCGCATCGTATACAGGAATCCTGCTCGTAGATTCATTCACCGACGGCGGTTGCAAACGATGGGCGTTCTTGGCCGCCTTGCGGGCGAAATCGAATCGCATCGTCGCTTGGGTGTCGGTATACGGGCCGGACGCCGCGTTGAAGTTCGGGAAAATCGCGTTATCCGGGTCAGGAACGGACGGAGCTATGATATTGGCCACTTCCGCAGCGGCGATGTCATGGAAGTCGTAGTCGCTGCTGTCAGTGACTTCAGGATGGGGAATGGTCTGCCTGTTGGGGTTGCGAGGAACCGCCTGGCTGTTCTTCATCCATTCGGCCGATTCCTGCTGCATCGCCTGCTGAATGGCCTGCTGGCGGGCGGCAAGAGCTTCGGCATGGTCGGTGTTGTTACTGCCGGCGTCAAGAATCGCGGCGGACACACCCGGCAAGACACTCGCCTGGGCGGCTTGCGCATACGAATGCTGTTCGAAGGACGAGGACAGATCCTGCGGGAAATCAAGAATATGCCCGGGGTCAGGTGTTTTCAACGCTGCGTTGGCAATGGAGCATTCTGCATCGATACTTGGCAGGGCGATATCACTGTTCTGCAAGTGCGACAACGGTTCCCAGTCGCCGAGTAGCGCGGTGAGTTCTGCAAGCGACTCCATAGGGATGACACTGCCGTTCCCGTCGGATTCCAGGCCACGATGGCAGATGAGACGGAATTCGCCGGGCACGTCCGGGCCGAGCTTGGACAAATCGAATTGGGTATCCACCGATGAAGGGGTGCGGGTGATCAGGGCATACAACACGGCGGCGAGTTGGCGGGTCGCCAGACGCTCGGCCCCGAGCCCTTCCGGGGCATGTGACGTGTCGGCGAGCATCGGGCTCAGCGTCGCATCGGCGAGCTGGACCCCGTTCGCGGTCAGACGGATGGTATCGGTGTTCAGCGCGTAGTGCGACAGCCCGTCCACCAGGAGCTGACGCATCGCAGATGCGGTTTCGCCGAGAATCGACCGCATGGCCGCATGACTGAGGGTTCCTGACGCCGGTCCATGGAAGTAATCGGTCAGCGACAAACCGTTATCCACAGCGGTGATGATAATCGACACGTCACCGCGATGCTGGAGTTGAAGGACCTGTGTGAAACGACGGTTGCGCGACAGGGCTAGGGATGACGCGATCGCGTCGACTTTGGCGATCGCATCGGCGTCGGTGACGATGTACAGCTGGCAATCACGCGCGAGGACACGGTCATTTGCCTTCCACGCTTGCAGGCCGGGTTCGTCACGCAACAGTGACACCAACGTATACCGGTTGATAACGGTATCTCCCAGTTGAGGCTTCATAGTTCCTTCGGCTCCATAACGAGAAATTCGCGTGCTCGCGGGTGATGTAGTAGTAGTCATTCTAACGACTGGAGTGGTCGAAACGGCGGTGGGTACTGCCGTGTCTTCCGCAGAATCGGCTTGCGGGCCGGTTCTTGGCCGGTCAGGGGCGAGATTGCCCGGATTGCTTGGTTCGTCCGGATTATCGGGATTGTCTGGTTCGTCCGGCTCTCCGGAGGTGGCCCGATTGTCGGCGGTTTCGGTAGTGTCGGTGGAATCCGCGGATTCGTCGGCAGTGTCGTCGGCAGGCTGATCGCCATCGACATTCGCCGCATTGCCAGACCGTCGGGAGGCGACCCGTGCCTTGAGCGACGACAACATCGTGACCAGTTCCTCGGTGTGCATACCCCACAAGGCGCCCACATAGACCGCAATCACCACAATGCCGATGACGACGCACACGCCGACGGATTGCAACCAGTTCATATGCCCGCCGGAAGGGGTGAGTTCCGCGCCCAGCAGATGTTCCACGGGTCCGCGCAGCCATAGACCGACAATCGCCGCGGCTACCGCTGCGGCAGTGGCCTTGATATAAGACAAGGCGATGCGACGGCCGTCCAAGCGGTTCTCGAAGCGTTTGCGCAGCATCCACACCAGCAGGGGAAAGGACAGTGCATAGGCTAGCGTAACGGCGACACCGGGCATCAGCGTCCAATCCAGAGGAGAAAGCACCTTGGTGGTAATCAGCAGGGTGGGCATCTGAATGCTGAGCTGGACAGCCATGAATATGAACGGGGATCGCCCGTCCTCGAAGGCGTAGAAGGTGCGCTGGATGATCAGATAGGAGCTTGACAACGGCAGTGACAGTGACAGCGCAATCATCGGCCCTGACATCAGCTGTGCTTCGCCCACGCTAATCGAAGGCAGCAAGGCGAGCGAAATCGGGACGGACAACACGACGAATATCGCGGAGAAGAAGCTCATGAGCAGGGTGACATTGCGCAGCGCATCGCTCAAATCATCGCGGGCTGTGTTTAAATCATTGTCAGCGACTGCTCGGGAAACCCTCGGAAACACTGCGGTCGCCACTGACACCGCAATCAAAGAATACGGAAGAATGTAAATCGTGAACGCATTCTGGTAGGTGGCATTACCGGCGACCAGCGTCTCATCAATGCCGAATAGCTGATGCGCACGCAGTGGGGCGTTCGTGGTGATACGGGTCGAAATGATGGTCAGCAGCTGGTCGATGCCGACAATCCCCAGACTCCACGCGGCCACCGAACCCATCGAGCGCAAGCCGATACCGTGGATACCCCAACGCCAGCGGTACCGCAACCCCAGTTTGAACAAGGGCAGGAACAATACCAGTGCCTGGACGGCCACGCCCAGCGTCCACGTGCCGGCGGTCAGCATGATTTTGTCCGTGGTCCAGAAGCTCAGCGGCTGCTTATCGGCCTTGCCGAACATCACAATGAACAGCGTGAATCCGGCACAGCTGACGATATTCGCCGCGACCGAACTCCACGCGTACATGCCGAAATGGTTTTTCGCCGCCAGAATCTGGCCGAGTACGGTATACAAGCCGTAGAAGAAGATCTGCGGCATGCACCACAGCGCGAACGCATTCGTCAGCGCGAGCATGTCCTTGCCGCCGTTCGCGTACAGATGCGTGAACGCGGGGGTGGTGGCAGTCAACAGCATCATTGCGATTGTGATGCCCGCCAGTAGCGCGATGGCGAAGGTGATGAGCTTGTTGAGCCGGTCCTCGGCATCATCCTCTTTGAGCGTGCGCACAATCTGGGGAACGAGCACCGCGTTGAAAATGCCTCCCGAAATCAGCGTGAAAATCACCTGCGGGATCATCGAGCCGGCCTGATACGCGTTCGCAGCCATGCCGGTGGTGCCGACAGCTGCCGCGAGCAGAATCGTACGGATTTGGCCGGTCAGTCGGGAAGCCGTCGTGCCGACGGCCATCACGAAGGAATTATGTCCAACCGAGGAACTCATTCGTCAGGATCTTTCTTCCGATGGAATTGACGCCACAGGCCTACCACGCCGAGCAGAAAAGCCACCCCGATGAATGCGATGCCGGTCTTGTCACTGATTTGCAGGGAACTGGTGATGGTCGTCGTCTGTGCCGACGAGAACGTGGAGCCCTGACGGTCCAGAAGCGTCAGATGCACCGTGGTGGAACCCGAAGTCGCCACACGGATGGCGAAGGTGACCTGCGCCTCGCCGTGGGCGGGAACCGTGACATCCGCGTACCGGCTGGTCACAATCTCCATGGAGTCGGTCAGCGAAGACACCCGGACACGCACCGGATACGGGTTGGCGTTCGTCACTGTGACCGGCATGCTTGCCGTCTCGCTGACCACGGTGACCGTATCGGTCGGGGTGATGGACACGTTGTTCAGCAATGTGGTCGACAAACCGGTCGCGGCATCGCTCATACGCTGGATGACCGCCGCATTGCCGGATAGCGCAAGCAATCCCATACGCGATTGCAGGGAATTCAGGCATGTCATCCATGAGGAAGGGCCTTTTGCGTTGTTTTCGGCGACCTTCGAGGCGTCATGTCGTGCCAGTGATTGCTCGTCACCGCTGTTGGACGTACTTGCGGTTGCGCTTGCGGACGGCGACGACGACGGATTGGAATACAGGACATGTTCCTTGAACTGGTTCAGACTCCTCACGCTGACCGTGAACGTCGACAACGCGGCCTCAAGACGTTCGCGTGACGCTGCGGTGATGCCGGAGCTCTGAGGCACGATGTCGGACGTCTCGTCGCCGCTGAGATAAGCGTCCGAAGCGATGAGGGTGTTCAGGTCTGTGAGATTGAGCCATGTGGATTGTTCGACGGCGCTCATCAGGGTGTCGATCAGCGTGGTCGATGCCCCGGGTTTGAGACACACCAGCAGGTTGCGGGATGTATAAGGCTGTTCCATCTGGTAGAACGCGCTTTGCGCGACAAACCGCGACAGGCGTCCCGCATCGCTTGTCTCGCTGTCCGCCTCGCTGCTGGTTGCCTTGCCTTGGGCGAGGCCGCTCAGCTCCTGCTGGGCAGTGAGAACCGTCACATCGCCGGAATCCGTGGGAACAACGTATTTGCCCGTGTGGACCGTCCCGGAGGTGTTGGCGTCATAGCCGGAGGTGGCAATAACCGTCGAATAGCCCTGTTGACGCGCGATATTCAACGCCTGACGGGTCCAACGGCCGCTGCCTTGCCATGCGATGATGGTATGCGTCGCATTCGTGTTGCCGACCGCCGAACGGTAGGTGGCCATGCTTGCGGAGGCATCCCAATCAGAGGATTTGACGCCGGCGGACTGATAGGCGTCAGGCGTGTCCAGCGCCGCGTACCCGGTGATGTCGAACATGCCTGGCTGGGCGATTGCTGATGTCTGCGTGGGGATGGACATGGATTGCAAATATATGGGGTCGGCGACGACCTGCAGCTTGGCGTGCTTGGCGACGAGCTGGGATTCGGCGCGTTCGCGTTTCGCCGCGTCGGTTCCCGTGAAAATCGCGCCTGCCACCGAAGACGAGTTCAGCCATGAACGCTCCGCGTTGACGATATTGGACACGATGGTCGTATTGCTCTGCCAGGAGGTTGAGCTCAGTGGTTGGACAACCGTGATGTTCATCGCTGGCGTGTCGGCCGTTTTCAGTCCGTCGGTCGAACGGGTCAGGAAGGTGTGCAGGGAGACGCTGGCCGAGCCGGATGCCGACGCATAGGAGATGCGCACCGGCTTGGGCCCCCAACTGGTGATTGAGGCCAATTGTTCGGCGGATGCGTCTACATCGACGTTCACCGTCGCGGTGCCGTGGGCGGCGATGTTGCCAACATCGATCTGGGACAGCTGGCTGGTCATGGGGATACGCGACTGGCCTTGCGCCCAATCCTGGATATCGGTGCGCGAAACGAAGGTGTACAGCGCGTTCGCGGCGACCGTCAACGTGCCGTCACCGGTGGCTACGCTCGACGTATTCTGCAAGGTGAGTTGCAGATGATAACCGGATGAGGCAGTGACCACCGGGGTCGCACTGTCAATGCTCATCGAGATTGAGGAGTCGCTCTGCCGTTGCGTGGTGCGCGAGGTGGTTTTCGAAGTGGTTGTAGAGGTGGACTTGGTTGATGCGCTGGCGGCGTTTGCCACGCTCGCATCTGCGGCAGCATACCCGAACATCGAAGGCACGACGACGGCGAGGATACAGGCGACCAGCAGGCGCAGCAGACGCTGCATCCGCGCCGACTGGATGCCATGATGTGCGGGGTAGTTCAACGTTATGCCTGCCTGTTCAGTTTCCTGGCGTAGAGCCATGCGATCTTGCGTTCATTAGGATAGCTGAGCACATTGTCCAGATCTTCGAACTTCACCCAGATCGCGTCCTCCGCCTCATGGTCGGGGTCGCCGGTTACCGTCAGCTCACCGCTGATTCGACGAAGCGCATAATGGTGCACCAGCTTGTGCACGCGTTGGTTGGTTCCAGTGAACCAGTAGTCGATTGTGGCGATGGAATCCACCACCTCACCGAGGATCCCCGTTTCCTCATGCACTTCACGGACCGCGGTCTCCTGCGGCGTTTCGCCCTTCTCAATATGCCCCTTCGGCAGGCACCATTCCAGATGCCCGCTGCGTGAATGCCGGGCGATGATCGCGACACGGCCGAGTTCGTCGAACACGAGTCCGCCAGCGGAGTACTCTCTGACGACCGGAAGTTCCTGCGCGTCCAAGGAGGCGAACGTTGCGGGCGTGTCACCAGTCCTGCGGTGAGGCATCAATGCGGGAGTAGGGGTTCCCGGCTCGATATCCTGGTATTGTACGGGTTTTTCCGATTGCGACGTGTACATCAGCGTGTCGGGCGACGGGCCCATTTGGGTATGCTTATCCGCAGCATTGGCGAGCATGCGCGCAAAGTCTGCGGGAGTAATCATGTCTTCCACCTTACTCAAACCAATGTGCAGGTGGAGTAACGGTATGCTTGGAGGCGTAGAAAGTGCTGAATCGAAAGGGCGCGCGTTGAATTTCGAAGTCTGGCCAGAAGCGATAGAGCTGGGTCATATGTTCGCGGATGAAGGCTATGAGCTGGCTCTCGTGGGAGGTCCGGTACGTGACCTGCTGTTGCATCGCAAATCCCACGACCTTGATTTCTGCTCGTCGGCCAGGCCTGAGCAGTTTGAACATATCCTGCGGGCATGGGGACACGACGGTTTCTGGGATATGGGCCGCAAATTCGGCACGCTCGGCGCCATGCGCCGCCGGCCTGACGGCACGCCGGTACAGGTCGAGGTGACCACGTATCGAAGCGACACGTATGATCCGGATTCGCGCAAACCGGAAGTCAATTACGGCGATTCGCTGGAAGGGGATCTGTCGCGGCGCGATTTCACGGTGAACGCCATGGCGTTGCGCGTACCAGATCTGGAGTTCGTCGATCCGTTCGGCGGCGCGAACGACTTGGCCAAGGGCGTGTTGCGCACGCCCGTCGATCCGCGTCAATCCTTTGATGACGATCCGTTGCGCATGATGCGCGCGATTCGTTTCGTCGCCCAGCTGGGATTTAGCATCGAGCCGGAGACTGCGCAGGCGATCACCGAAATGACCGAGCGTATCCGCATCGTCTCCGCCGAGCGCGTACGCGACGAACTGGTCAAAATGCTGCTGTCGACCCGGCCGCGCGCCGGAGTGGAGGCGCTGGTGGAATCCGGGCTCGCCGATATCGTGCTGCCGGAGATTCCCGCGTTGAAGCTGGAAATCGACGAACATCACCGGCATAAGGATGTCTTTGAGCACACGATGATCGTACTCGACCGTGCGGTTGCGCTGGAAACTGGCCCGGACGGTCCGGTCCCGGCCCCCGACCTCGAGTTGCGGCTCGCAGCGCTGCTGCATGACATCGGCAAGCCGGCGACCCGTAAGTTCGAAGACCACGGCAAGGTCAGCTTCCATCATCATGACGCCGTCGGCGCAAAATTGACGCGCAAACGCCTGCGCGCCCTGCACTTCGATCATCACATCGTCCAAGATGTGAGCGAACTGGTGAACATGCATCTGCGTTTCCACGGGTATGTCGACGAACCGTGGACCGATTCCGCGGTCCGCCGCTACGTGCGTGACGCCGGGCCGCTTTATGAGCGTCTCAACCGTTTGACCCGCGCTGACGCGACCACGCAGAACAAGCGCAAGGCTCAGATGTTTTCCGACGCCATGGACGAAATGGAACAGCGGGTCCGCGACCTCAAACAGCGTGAGGACATCGAGGCGATCCGCCCTGAGCTTGACGGCAACGAAATCATGCAACTGCTGGGTCTCGAGCCCGGGCCCCAAGTGGGCGTCGCCTACCAGCACATGCTGGAATACCGGTTGGATAACGGTCTGGTCGGGCATGAAGCGGCGGTCGAAGAACTCAAACGTTGGGCCGCCGCGCAGAACGCTTGAGGTGAGGTGAGAACGGGCGTGGCAACGCTGGAAAGAATGCGTGTCATCATGTGTGATGCCGTGTCATGCTGTGACACGCCGCGCCCGTGCTGTGACACGCCGTGTTATTCCCCAGCATGACACGCCCGGGCCTTTTCCCGTACCTGGACTTTCTCCGTGCCCAGATCTATTTCCACAAATTGGTTACGCTGAGCGTGTCCCCAGCGTAACCAATTTGTGAAAGTGAGGGAGTGGAGAAAGCGGGTGCCGACTGGTGTGTGTGGTCAGCGTATGCGTCAGTTCACTGCGTCATGGGCTAGGGCCTTGGGCAGATTCGTCATCTTGCTGCTATCGAGGCAGCCGCTGACATCGGTGATTTTCGCGCCCTTGCCCAGCACCTTCGACTTGGTTTTGAGATTGTCGAAGGTGGCGCCGAGCACCACGTCGATGAGCTTGTCCTGACGGTCGTCCATCTTCATAACTGCATCGGTGAAGTTGTCGTTGAGCGTGTACGCTTCGTTGATGGTGTTCTTGCCGTAATAGATGATAGTCCGCTTGACGTCGGTCTTCTGGTAGTTCGACACGTTCTCCACGGTGAACCCGCGATTGGTGAGTGCTTCGCCGACAGCGCGCGCAAACCCTGAATGCTGTGTGCCGTTGAGCACGCGGACGTGGACGGTCGAGTTGTCAACATATTTCGCTGTTCCTGATGAATCCGGAACAGCGCAGGCGGCGGAGACGCCATAATTCGGCAGCGTCTCGGCGGTTGACACCGAGCCCAGACCGAATACATGGAACGAGAACAGCAGGGCGATGATCAACGCAATCACCATGCCCATGATGGTGAAAGTAAACACCGCGGTCTGACGGTGGCGCACATAGGCTTTGCGCGCCGCGCGTTCATCATAGATTCCGGTCATAGCATCCTCTTCGTTCCTGTATCCATCCCACTCTACCGGCAATCGCTGACTCCACGGACGACATGGATCCGCGGCACGGCCGGTGCCTGTGCTTCGATGATTCGATCGACGGCATTGCCTGCACGCCACGACTCGGCGACCGCCGACAGCGCGCGGGAATTCGGCACGAAAGCGACGACGGAAGGTCCTGAACCGGATACGAATGCATGGGTCGCCCCGGCTGCGATCGCCAAGTCAATCGCCGTGCCGCTGCGCGGATGAAGCTGCACCGCAGCATACTGCAAATCGTTGGCCGGCTTGACGTCGCCGGTATTGTGCCGGCCGTCGCCAATCCGGTCGAACTCGGCATACACACGGGGTGTGCTGAGCTGCGAATCGTACGCACCGACGAGCACCAAACCCGCGAATCCTTGATTGGGCAGCTGCATCGCGGATTCGCTGTCCGGCGGTATCGGGGTGATGCGTTCACCGAATCCGGTACCGTGCGCATATCCGCCGGTCAGGCAGAACGGCATGTCGGCGCCCAGTGTTGCTGCGACCGTCTGTAAGTGGCCGATCGGCCAATGCAGATCCCACAGGGTGTCGAGCGCCAGCAGGGTCGCCGCGGCGTCCGCCGAGCCTCCGGCCAAACCGGCCGCGACGGGGATGCGCTTGACGATATGCACGTCGACATCGGGGTGATGTCCACTCACCTGCGCCAACGCGTTGACCGCGCGCACGGCATGGTTGTGGCTGTTGTCGCCGTTGCCTGCGAGGTCGGCAAGGTCTGCAAGATGCTCCCCGTCCATCGACAGCCGTACACCGCCGCCGGGTTGCGTGGGGGACACGGTGACCGTGTCGTAGACGCCGAGCGCGCAGTAGATGGTGTCAAGCTCGTGCCGTCCGCCCCAATCCGCATGTTTCGCGCCCACATGCAGGGTGATATTGGTCTTCGCGGGGCAATCCACGCTCACCTTCATGCTGATGCCCGCTCTCCGACGGTGCTGGTGTGCGCGGTGCGTGCGACCGTAAGGCGTGTGAATTCTTCAATGGTCAAGGTCTCGCCGCGTCGGGTCGGATCGATGCCGGATGCTGTGAAGGCCTCCGGGGAAACCATGTGTTTGAGGGCGGCGTGCAAGGTCTTGCGCCGCTGCCCGAAGGCGGCATCGACCAGTGCGAAGACATCGTCGCGTGCGACCCCCAGGCTGGAGGCCTCCGGCAGCTGCCCGCCGGGATATCGGGTGAAGGTCACCAGCGCGGAATCGACGTTCGGAGCCGGCCAGAACACGTTGCGGCCAATCATCGCCGAACGCTGTGCGATGCCGTACCATGCGAGTTTGACGCTGGGGGTGCCGTAAATCTTGCTTCCCGGCTTTGCGGCGAGCCGGTCGGCGACCTCTTTTTGCACCATGACCGTGAAGCGGTCCAGTTGCGGGAAGCGTTCAAGCAGAGTCAGGATGATCGGCGTGGCCACGTTGTATGGGAGGTTCGCGACCAGCGTGATGTGCGGGGCTGTTGACAGCTCAGGCGTGTCCTCGGGGGTGATGGTCAGCGCGTCGTGGTTGATTACATGCAATCGGTCCGCGGCTTGCGGCATGAACTCCATGACGGTGTTGGGAAGGCGTTGTGCGAGGGGTGGATCGATTTCAATCGCAGTAACATCGGTTCCGGCTTCCAGCAGCGCCAATGTGAGTGATCCGAGCCCCGGACCGACCTCCAACACGGTGTCGCCGGCCGAAACGCCGGATTCGTGGACGATTTTTCGGATGGTGCCCGGGTCGATGACGAAATTCTGCCCGAATTTCTTGGTCGGGTGGATGCCTGCCTCGGCGGCGATACGGCGGATATCCGCGGCTCCGAGCAGGTGCCCGGCATGTTCCGGGGCGTTGTTCTTCCGATTGTCCGCCGTCTGCGGGGGTGTTGTGGTGTTCATTCGTACTTCTTGTCGAGTTCGGTTGCGTGATGGTCGGTGGAGGGAATCGATCAGTACCAGTTGAAATCTTTCCAATGCTGCCAGGCGACGGAGGGTTTGCCGTAACGGATGGTGATGTAATACAGTCCCCAGTCGATCTGGACCGCGCCGTCCTCCTTCCAGTTTGCCCCGAATTGAGCCATTTTGCTGCCCGGCAGGGATTGGGGGATGCCGTAGGCGCCCGATGTGGGGTTGCCTGCGGACCAGCGCCAACTGGATTCTTTGGTCCACAGGTTCACTAGGCTTGTCCACTCGTTGCCGGTCCAACCGCGTTGTGCAGCGGCGCCGGCGGCATAGGTCTGGGCTTGCTGGACGGTCGGGCGCCACAGTCTGGAGCCGGCCGCGGACGATCCGCTGCTGCTGGATGACCCGCTGTTTGAAGATCCGCTGTTCGACGGCGTGGTTTTGCTTGGGCTGGGGCTTGGTTTCGGCGCCGCAGTCTGGGTTGGTGTTGGGGTCGGTTTTGGCGTGGTCTTGGACGGGCTTGGTGACGCTGTGGCTGTCTTCGACGGCGATGGTGACGGCGAAGCACTGGATGAAGCGCTGCCCGTGGAGGACGGTGAGGACGACGCCGAGGCGGATGGTGATGATGAGCCTGATGATGACGACGAGGAACCTGAGCCACTGGAACCGGAGTCGCCAGAGTTGCCGGAATCTGAACCGCCTGCCGCCGCCGATCCGCTGTCCGAACTGCCGGAATCCGCAGAATCGCTGGACTGCTCCGGTCCTACGGCGATGATCTGCATGACCGGAACCGCCGTGGTCTGCGACGAGGTCAATGTCTCACTTTCCTTGACGCCATCCACATACGTGACGTCATACGTGTCGACTTTGGCGCCGTTCTGTCCAGCCTGTTGAATGACGGTCTGCCCAGGCTGCAGGCTGTTGTCGACCACGGTCTGCGTGTCGAAGGGAATGGTTTCCGTGCGGGTTTCGGTCTGATGCTTGACGCGTTGCACGCGCAGGATGGTTGTCCCGTTGTCCCGCTCGACGCTCACGCGGTCTTCCTTGCCGAGCGTGATGCCCTTGGAATCAAGGATTGACGCAGCCGTCAGTTTGCCGTTCGGCGCGATGGATGTGGTGCCGTCCGCTATGACGGTGACCGGGCCGGCCTCGTTGATGACCAGGCCGCCAGTGAGCTGGTTGTAGACGTTCTTGATATCGACGGTCACTTTCGAAGCGGCCTGTTCGTTCTGCTCGAAGAAGCCGAGCAGCTGGTCCATGCTTGTGGCGACTGTCCAGAACGGAACCTCGGTGCCGTCGATGTTGATGGTCGTCTCGTATGCCGAGCGGATGGTGACCACATCATGGTCTTTGAGCGCGCCTTTCGAGGTGGACTCGATGATGTCATGGGATTTGATGGTGATGCCGCGTTCGCTGAGCAAGCGATCCACCGAGGAGGCATACGTGGTGATTGTCGTGGTCTGTCCGTTGATGGAGAGGGCGACGGTTTTTCTCGCGCCGACAGTGAATGTGCACACTGAGGCGAGTACGACCGCGATCGAGCAGCATGCCACTCTGATGCGACGCAGTATCACCGTGCGTTGTGGAGTCCAACGACGCGCCATGCCATCACCTTCCGAAATCGTAGAACGGGTTGCCTGTCTGGCAGAGCCTCTGGCTTGCATTGTAGCGACTTGCCTGGGCGCGGTGGGGTATTCGGCGCAGCTCGCAACATTCTCCCACATTCGCAGGGTTCGCTGCCTGCGGTTACTTGGTTGCTTGGGGGCTCGTGGCGGTTGTGGTGCTGGGGTGTTGGAATGCTGAAGTGTCGGTAGAAGGTTGTGCCGACGCTGAGCTGCCCGTGAGTGTCGGTAGAAGGTTATGGCTCTTTTTCTGCCGACGCTGAGAACCCCGTCAGCGTCGGAAGAGGGTTCTGGATCGGACGCGCTGTCGGGCTTGCCTTGCCGTCGGACGTGTGTCTTGGTTCTTCGCTTCACAAACTGGTGACGCTGGGGCGGTCCTGGCGTAACGAGTTTGTGGAGAAAGGGGAGAGGGCGGAACTTGCTGATGTGCATTGCCACACTGCCCGATGCGTATCTGACTGTCTGATGCGGATGTTGGCCGATGATTCCACAGCCTTGCCTCGCCCGAAGGCTCCCGTGGCCGGTTTCGCGGAATTCGTATGCGCTGGAAAAAACAAGTCCGCCCCGCAGCGGGCGGACTTGGAAGAGAAGGGGGGGCCGAAGAGAAGGGGATGTTCCGGCCCCCCTCAAGGTGAAGCTGGTTGGG
>RRZU012984097.1_pt1 | contig 19343 bp, 19 predicted proteins | sample 2165561 | NCBI WGS metagenome assembly RRZU01 (sample SAMN10456909, study PRJNA506462) | wastewater metagenome | isolation source: wastewater sludge | place: USA: Moscow, Idaho | reverse complement strand
TGTTGATTTAATATCACCAAAGAGGCATATATTAGCAAAATTAGCTAAGGATGTGGCTGCAGGAGCCGTTTTGATAGCTGCGATAAATGCATTGTGCGTGCTGTATTTAATGTTTTATGATAAGTTAGCAAATATATTTGATGTACATGTTCAAATGACAAGAATAGCGAGTAGAATGGGAAATGTTGTAGTCTTAATATTAGTGTTAACATCAGTTATAGTAATAACGTTAAAAGCATTGTTTAAAAAAGGAACACCATTAGAAGGTGGTATGCCAAGTGGGCATAGTGCAATAGCATTTTCAATATTTGCTATGGTAATATTTATAACACCAGATATAAAAGTTATTGTTTTAGCATTTTTAATGGCAGCATTAGTTGCACAAAGTAGAGTAAAATCGCAAATTCATAGTATACGAGAAGTTTTAGCTGGTGGAATAATAGGTTTTTTTATATCATTTATAATAATGTTGATAATATCACATTTTGGAATATTATATAATTAAATAAAATAAATAGGAGGAAGAATGGAAGTGTTAGTTTTAGGACACAAAAATCCTGATACAGATTCAATATGTTCAGCGATAGGATATTCAGAATTAAAAAATAAATTAGGTGTAAAAACAAAACCAATAAGATTAGGAGAATTAAACAAAGAAACTGAATTTGTCATTGAATATTTTAATGTGTTAGTTCCAGAATTAATAACAAATATAGATGGGAAAGAGGTAATTTTAGTAGATCATAATGAAAGAACACAAACAGCAGATGGATTTGAAGGATCAAAAGTATTAGAATTAATAGATCATCACAGAATTTCAAATTTTGATGTTAGTGAACCACTTAAAGTTAGAATGGAACCAGTTGGTTGCACAGCGACAATAATATTTAATATGTTTAAAGAAAATAATTTATTACCTGAAAAAACTACAGCAGGATTACTGCTAAGTGCAATAATATCAGACACATTACTTTTTAAATCACCAACGTGTACAACAGAAGATACAATAGCAGCAAGAGAATTATCTAAAATAGCAGACTTAAGTATAGAAAAATATGGATTAGAAATGCTTAAAGCAGGAACTGCATTAGAAGATAAGACAATAGATGAATTATTAAATATGGATATGAAAATATTTAATGTTAGTAAATTAAATATAGGAGTAGCTCAAATAAGTGCTATGGATGAAACAGAAATGTTAGTAAAAAAAGATGAAATAATATCAGAAATAGATGTTTTAATGAAAAAAGAAAATTTAAATTTATTTTTATTTGTTATAACAAATATATTAACAAATAATTCTATGGGTATAGTATTAGGAGAAAATATATCAAAAGTAGAAGAGGCATTTTCATCAAAAGTTTTAGAAAATGTCATAAAATTAGATGGTGTAGTTTCAAGAAAAAAACAGATAATACCCCCGTTAACAAAAGCTTTATCAAACCAATAATTAAATTAAATTAAAAAAATACTTGACAAAAAACAGAAAAAAGGTAAAATATTGTTGGTATTTAATCTTAGGAGGATAAAAAATGACTAAAAAAGAATTCGTAGAGGTATATGCAAAATCAACAGGAGAAACTAAAAAAAGATCAGAAGAGTTAGTAAATGAATTTTTAGGAACAGTAGAAAAAGTATTAGCTAAAGGAGATTCTGTTCAATTTGTTGGATGGGGAACATTCGGTGTTCAAAAAAGAAACGCTAGAAAAGGAAGAAATCCACAAACAGGAAAAGAAATCAAAATAGCAGCTAAAAAAGTTGTTAAATTCAAAGTTGGAAAAAAATTAGCTGATAAAGTAGCTAAGTAGTTGTATGTTTAAAAGAGAGCTATCCAAATATTATATTTGGTAGCTCTTTTTATTTTTAAAAATAACATTATTTGACAATAATAATATATATGGTATAATGCAATGAGTTTTTAAAGATGAGAGGATACTTAAAATGAAAATAAAAAATATTGCAATAATTGCACACGTTGATCATGGTAAAACTACTTTAGTCGATGCTTTACTAAGACAATCAGGAACATTTGCTGAGCATGAAAAAGTAGAAGAAAGAATAATGGATAGTAACGATTTAGAAAAAGAGAGAGGAATAACAATATTTTCTAAAAATGCTTCTATCAAATATGGTGATTATAAAATTAATATTATAGATACACCAGGACATGCTGATTTTGGTGGAGAAGTACAAAGAATATTAAAAATGGTAGACTCAGTTTTATTATTAGTAGATGCATTTGAAGGAGTAATGCCACAAACTAAGTATGTTCTGAAACAAGCGTTAGAACATGGGTTAAGACCAATAGTAGTAATAAATAAAATAGATAGACCAAATTCAGATCCAGACAAAATAGTGGATACAGTATTTGACTTATTTGTTGATTTAGGAGCAAATGATTTACAATTAGATTTCCCGGTTATATATGCATCAGCAAAAAATGGATTTGCAAAAAAAGAATTAGAAGACGAAGATGTTAATATGAATCCATTATTTGATATGATATTAGAACATGTAGAAGATCCAGAAGGAAGCGATGAAGAACCACTACAAATGCTAATAACAAATACAGAAGTGGATGAATATGTGGGTAAATTAGGAACAGGAAGAATTTACAATGGAGTTTTAAGTAGAAACCAAGATATAACATTAATAAAAAGAGATGGTGAACTTGTAAACTATAAAGTAACTAAAATATATGGTTATGATGGATTGAAAAAAATAGAAATGGAAACTGCTACATCAGGTGATATCGTAACAGTAGCAGGAATGGCTAGAATAGATATAGGAGAAACTGTTGCAGATAGAACAAATCCTAGACCTCTACCATTGATAGATATAGATGAACCAACATTAGCAATGACATTCTTAGTAAATGATTCTCCATTTGCTGGAAAAGATGGGAAATTTGTTACATCTCGTAATTTATTAGAGAGATTACAAAAAGAAGTAAATCATAATGTCAGTATGCGTTTAGAAATGACAGACTCACCAGATGCATTTATAGTAAAAGGTAGAGGAGAACTTCAATTATCTATATTATTAGAAAATATGAGACGTGAAGGATATGAAGTAGCAGTATCAAAACCACAAGTTATATATAAAACAATAGATGGTGATAAATATGAACCAATTGAATTAGCGATAATAGATGTTGCTGATGAATTTGTTGGAGTAGTAATAGAAAAGATAGGTTTAAGAAAAGGTGAAATGCTAAATATGGTCCAAGGAAGTGATGGATATACTAGATTAGAATTTAAAGTTCCGTCAAGAGGACTTATAGGATTTAGAAATGAATTCTTAACTGAAACAAGAGGAACGGGAATTTTAAATCATTCATTCTTTGATTATGAGCCATTTAGAGGAGATGTTGTAACTAGACATAAAGGAGTGCTTATAGCATTAGAAGCTGGGACAACATTAGGATATTCACTTAATAATTTACAACCTAGAGGGATTTTATTTTTAGCACCAGGTGTAGATGTTTATGCAGGAATGATAGTAGGAGAACATTCACGTGAAAATGATTTAGTTGTAAATGTTTGTAAAGGTAAAAAACTAACTAATATGAGAGCGTCAGGAAGCGATGATGCAGTTAAATTAGCACCACCAAAAGAATTCTCATTAGAGTTAGCGTTAGAGTATATAGAAGAAGATGAATTAGTAGAGATAACTCCTAACTTTATAAGACTTAGAAAAAAATACTTAGATGAGAATGAAAGAAAAAAATATGAAAAAACATTAGCAAGTCAATAGTTTTTTCTTGACAAAGTAGGACTTATTTATTATAATAGCTTGTAATATTAATAAAAATTGTTAATAATGTACGTAATTATATATTTTCATTGTAGAAAGGAGTCGGTAAGATGGCAGTACCTAAGAAGAGAACTTCTAAAGCAAAAAGAAACATGAGAAGAGCTCATGATAGTATCACAGGACCTAGCATAATAGTTGAAGCAGATGGAACTGTAAGAAGACCTCATAGAATAAACTTAGAAACAGGTGTATATAGAGGTAGACAAGTTTTAGAAATAGCAGAAGACAATACAGACGCTGAATAGAAAAAAGACATTTTAACAATGTCTTTTTTTAAATTTAAAAACATAATTATAAATATAGTGGAAAAATGAAAAAAAAAATGGTATTATATTAATGATAATAACTAACAAGAGGTGTCAGATGAATATAGGGATTTTAGGAACAGGATCGTATGTTCCAGAGAAAAAATTAACAAATGATGATTTAGCAAAAATAGTAGATACTAATGATGAATGGATATTTACAAGAACAGGAATAAGAGAACGTAGAATAGCATCAGAAAATCAAGCAACATCAGATTTATCATATGAAGCGGCATTAAGAGCAATAGATAATGCAAAAATAGATAAGAATGAAATAGATTTAGTAATTGTAGCTACATCAACACCAGATTACTTAATGCCATCAACAGCAGCTATTGTACAAGATAAATTAGGTATAAAAGCAGCAGGATTTGATCAAGTAGCAGCTTGTACAGGTTTTGTATATGGATTAATGACAGGATACAGTTTCATTAAATCAGGAATATATAAAAAAGTATTAGTTATAGGTGCAGATACATTTTCAAAATATGTAGATTGGGAAGATAGAGGGACATGTATATTGTTTGGAGATGGTGCTGGGGCAGTGGTTCTTGGTGAAGTTGAAACAGGAGGATACTTATCAGGAGATTTGAATGCTGATGGATCAGGATGTCAAGAATTAATAATTCCATCAAGTGGATCAAAAAAACCATTAAGCCAACAAACTTTAGATAATAAAGAACAATTTGTAAAAATGAATGGAAGAGAAATTTTTAAATTTGCAGTTAGAGTTTTTCCTGAAACAGTAGAAAAAACTTTATCAGAGATTAAAATGAATGTAAATGATGTAGATTTATTCATTCCACATCAAGCAAATATCAGAATAATAGAATCTATAGCTAAGAGATTTGAGCAACCATTAGATAAATTCTATGTAAATTTAGATAAATATGGAAATACATCAGCAGCAACTATACCTATAGCATTAGATGAAGCTACTAAAGAGGGTAGAATAAAAAAAGGTGATAAAGTAATGATGATAGGATTCGGTGGAGGATTGACATACGGATCGGCATTTATAGAGTGGTCAATATAAAAATAAAATAGATTTGGCTGGAGGTAAGTTATGAAAAATAAATTATTTTTAGGAATATTATTAGTATTAATGGGGTTGTTTTATATTATAACATCAATTTTCCCAGATGCACAAGTTGGATATGTAATGAATGCATATACAGTATTGTTTATTTTGGGTGGATATTTTGGATTACTAAAAAGAAAAATGTTTGGATATATTTTAATGGGAGTATCGGTTGTTTTATACATAAAAGAATACTTTCCAGATTTTTTTAAATTCGTATTTCCGGCATTAGCAGTAGTTGGTGGAGTTATATTTATTTTACTAGGAATACAAGAATATAAAAATAATAAAATGTAATAAAGGAGAGTTTAATGAGTAAAATAGCATTTGTTTTTCCAGGACAAGGATCACAATATGTAGGAATGGGTAAAAAGATATATGAATCATCAAATGATGATACAAAAAAATTAACAGATATGATTTTTAATTCTATAGATAATAAAGAATTGAAACATGTAATGAGCGAAGGAACAGAAGAAGAACTTAAAAATACTAAAAATGCACAACCGGCTATTGCCCTATATTCTCTTATTTTACATAGTCTATTAGTAAATAAGGGAATAAAGGCAGATTATGTTGCAGGACATAGTTTAGGAGAGTATACAGCACTTCATGCATCAGGAGTATTATCTCTTGTTGATACAATGAAACTAATATCTAAACGTGGTATTATAATGAGTGAAGCAAATATAGAAGGTGGGATGGCGGCAATATTAGGATTACCATCAGATATAATTGAAGAAATATGTTCGAATGTAGATGGAATATTAGAAGCGGTTAATTATAATGAACCAAAGCAAACAGTAGTTGCAGGAGATAAAAAAGCTGTAGAATCATCATTGGCTATATTCAAAGAAAAAGGAGCTAAAAGAGCACTTCCACTAGCAGTATCTGGACCATTTCATTCATCGTTAATGAAGCCGGTTGCAGAAAAATTAAAATTAGAATTTGAGTCAATAGAATGGAATGATGCAAATTTACCTATGATTGCAAATACAACTGCTACTGAATTAATTAATTCAAATGAAATAAAAGAAGAGCTGTATAATCAAACATTTGGTCCAGTAAAATGGGTTGATACAATAGAGAAATTATATTCATTAGGAGTAACTAAGATATATGAAATAGGACCAGGGAAAGTATTAGCAGGACTTATAAAAAAAATTAATGCTGAAATAGAAGTTATTAATATAGAAAAAGTAGAAGATTTATTTTAATATAACATCTGTTATAATTTTTTTGTCCAAGCTGTTGCAATTTTTAAAATCATTTGATATAATAGACACGATGGAGGTGGATGCGATGCTAGATAAAATAAAAACAATAGTTGCTAATCAATTAGGTGTTGATGAAGCTCAAGTTACTGAAGATGCATCATTTATAGATGATTTAGGAGCTGATTCATTAGATACAGTTGAGTTAATAATGGCGTTTGAAGAAGAGTTTGATGTAGAAATACCTGACGAAGATGCACAAAAAATTAAAACTGTAAAAGATGTAATAACTTATATCGAAGGAAAATAATTATTAAAAAGTATGGGAATAATGAATTATTCCCCTTTTTTTGTTGAAAAATTTTTAAAAATCGAGTATTATATACTATATGAATAATAAATATAAAGAGATTTAAGAAGAGGTGTATTATGAGAAGAGTCGTAGTAACTGGAATAGGTGTTATAACTTCGCTTGGTATTGGTAAAGATGAAGTTTGGAAAAAACTATTAGATGGTGAAACTGGAATTGATAAAATAACAGCATTTGATACAACAGACCAAAGTGTGCATATAGCAGGAGAAGTTAAAAACTTTAATCCAGAAGACTATATTGATAAAAAAGATGTAAAAAAATTAGCAAGATTTTCACAATTTGCTGTTGCTGCATCTAAATTAGCATTAGAAGATTCAGGATATAGTATTAATGAATCTAATGCAGAAAGAACAGGTGTAATAATAGGTTCAGGAATTGGTGGCTTAGAAGTTATTGAAACTGAAATTGCTAAAATGATAGAAAAGGGACCTAAAAGAGTTTCTCCATTTTACATACCGGCAGCAATAGTTAATATGGCGTCAGGGAATGTATCTATTTATTTAGGAGCAAAAGGACCTAATAAATCAGTAGTAACAGCTTGTGCAGCAGGAACAAATTCGATTGGAGATGCATTTGAACTAATAAAATTAGGAAAAGCTGATGCAATGATAGCAGGAGGAGCAGAAGCAACAGTAACACCAAGTGGTATAGCAGGATTTGCAAATTTAAAAGCGTTATCAGGAATAGAGGATCCAAAAAAAGCATCAAGACCATTCACATCAAATAGAGAAGGATTTGTAATGGGTGAAGGAGCAGGAGTTCTTATACTTGAGGAAATGGAATCGGCATTAGCAAGAAATGCAAAAATATATGCAGAAGTTGTAGGATATGGTGAAACAGGAGATGCATACCATATGACAGCACCATCAGAAGGTGGAGAAGGTGCAGTTAGAGCTATGAAAATGGCATTAGATGAAGCAGGATTAGCGTTAACAGATATTGATTATATAAATGCACATGGAACATCAACACCAGCAAATGACAAAAATGAAACTATGGCAATAAAAACATTATTTGGTGAACATGCATATAAATTATCTGTAAGTTCAACAAAAGGAGCTACAGGTCATGTATTAGGTGGAACAGGTGGAATAGAGGCTGCATTTTTAGCATTGGCAATATCAGATAGTATAATGCCACCAACAATAAACCAAGATAGTCCAGATCCAATTTGTGATTTAGATTATGTACCGAATAAAGCAGTAAAAAGAGATATAAAAGCAGGATTATCAAATACATTTGGATTTGGTGGACATAATGCAGTTATAGCTATGAAAAAATTTAATAAATAATATATTTGTTAGTAGAAAACTAGAAATTGTATTAAATTACGTTTCTAGTTTTCTTGGCATATTTAAATATTGTTTAAATAATAGGAGAAATAATGGAAAAAAAGCTATTAGAATTAATGAATAAGTTAAATTATAAATTTAGAAATATTGATTATTTATTAGAAGCATTAACGCATAGATCGTATGCAAATGAAAATGCTCATATAAATAATAGAAATAATGAAAAATTAGAATTTTTAGGAGATGCAGTATTAGATTTAATAACTACAGAATATATATATAATACAAATTTATCATATAATGAAGGTGAGTTAGCAAAAATAAAGAGCCAAATTATAAGTGAGCCAGTATTTTCAAAAATAGCTTTAGAATTAGATTTAGGTAATTATCTATATCTAAGTAATGGAGAAACAATGACAGGTGGGAAAAACAGAAAATCAATTTTAGGAGATGCATTTGAAGCTGTTATTGGAGCTATATTTAAAGATTCTGACTATTATACAACTAGAGAAATAGCATTAAACTTACTTAAAAATAAAATAGAAAATTTAGATCAAATAGAAGAGGCAAAAGATTACAAAACGATTTTACAAGAAATATTTCAAAGTAAATTTCACAAAACACCTATATATGAAACAATAGCAGAAAAAGGTCCAGATCACAGTAAAGATTTTGAAGTAGTTGTTAAGTTAAATGATAAAATAGTTGGAATGGGTGTAGGTAAAAGTAAAAAAGAAGCTGAAAAAAATGCTGCGAAAGAAGCATATATAGTATACTCAACAAATAAAAATGAAATTTCTGCGGTATAATAAATATCATTAACAAAATAATTTATTAAGGAGAAATAAATGCCTAAAATCGCACTTTATCCGGGAAGTTTTGACCCTATAACTAAAGGTCATTTAGATATAATACGGAGAGCATCAATTTTATTTGATAAATTGATTGTAGGAGTTTTTAATAATTCATCTAAAAAATATTGGTTTAATAATGAAGAACGAAAACAAATGATAGAAGAACTAATGAAAAGTGAAAATATAGATGTTGAAGTTAAAATATTTGATGGATTACTAGTAGATTTTATAAAAGATGAAAAAGTTAATATACTGATTAGAGGTCTTAGAGCATTATCTGATTATGAATATGAGTTACAGTTTGCTTTGACTAATGAATCATTAGCTAAATCTAAATTCGAAACTATATTTTTAAGTGCATCTAGAGAATATCTATACTTAAGCTCAAGTTTGGTTAAAGAAATAGGGATTAATGGTGGAGATTTAACTAATTTTGTACCTAAAATAATTGAAAAAAAGATAAATGAAAAATTAAAAAATAAATAGGGGGAGAAATGGCAGGACAAAAACTAAAGTATATTTGCTCAGAGTGTGGTTATCAATCACCAAAATGGCTTGGTAAATGTCCAAATTGCGATTCATGGGGAACGTTTGAGGAAGAAATTGATATAAAGAAATCAATAAAATCATTATCAAGTAATGAAGAGATAAAAATATCAAATATAAATAATATAGAATTAGAAAAAGAATTTAGAATTGTTACAAAATATGAAGAATTTGATAGAGTCTTAGGTGGTGGATTAATAAAAGGAGAAGTTGTATTAATAACTGGAAGTCCAGGAATAGGAAAATCAACTTTTTTATTACAATTATCAGAAGAATATTCAAAATTAGATAATGTTTTTTATATATCAGGCGAAGAATCTGTAAGACAAATAAAACAAAGAGCAGTAAGATTAAATGTCACATCACCATCATTATATATAATTAATGAAACAAATATAGGGAAAATAGAAAATGCAATTTTAAAAGAAAAACCAAAAGTTGTTGTTATAGATTCTATTCAAACATTATATTCAGAATCGGTTAATTCAATACCTGGAAGTGTTACCCAAATAAGAGAAACTACTTTAAAAATAATAGAGATTGCTAAAAAGAATGAAATATCATTTTATATTGTAGGGCATGTTACAAAAGATGGTAAATTAGCAGGTCCTAAATTATTAGAGCATATGGTTGATACAGTAATGCATTTTGAAGGAGATGAAAACAATCATTATAGAATAATACGAAGTGTAAAAAATAGATATGGATCAACAAATGAAGTTGCGATTCTTGATATGAAAGAAGATGGAATACAAGAAGTAAAAAATCCATCAGAATTTTTTATAAGTAGCAGAGATGAAAAAAACATTGGAAGTATAGTAGTTCCAATTATGGAAGGAAGTAGAATATTTTTATTTGAAGTTCAGTCATTATTAAACGAAGCAGGATTTGGTTATCCAAAAAGAATTGTTGAAGGGTATGACAGAAATAGAATAGAAATATTAACTGCTATATTATCAAAAGCATTAAAAATAGATATGAATACAAAAGATATATATATAAATGTGCCAGGAGGACTAGTACTTAAAGATAGAAGTTCAGATTTAGCAGTTGTGTTTTCTTTATTATCATCTTTACAAAATATAGCTGTAAGTCAAAAAATAGCAGCCATTGGTGAAATTGGATTACGTGGTGAATTAAGAAAAGTATCATTTATAAAAAATAAAATATCAGAGTTAGAAAAATTAGGATTTTCAGGAGTTTATGTTCCAGAAAGTCATAAAGAAGATTTAAAAAAAGAAAAATACACAATAAAAATTAATTATATAAATAATATAAAAGATTTAGTAGAAAGGGTGAACAGTGTTGAGAAGTAAAGAATTAACAAAAAAAAGAATATTAGAAAACATATTCACTTTAATAGCACCGGGAACACCATTAAGATCAGCATTAAATAGAATACAAGAAGCAGAGTTAGGTGCATTAATAGTTATTGGAGATCCTAAAAATATAGAACAATATATAGGTGGTGGATTTAGGATAGATGCACCATATACACCTCAATTAGTATATGAACTATCAAAAATGGATGGAGCAATTTTATTATCTGAAGATATTGAAATAATATATGGAGCAAATATACAATTGCAACCAGATTCTGATATAAAAACAGATGAGAGTGGAACTAGACATAGAACGGCTGATAGGCTTGCAAAGCAAACTGAATATTTAGTTTTAGCAGTATCTGAGAGAAGGCATAAAATAACAGTTTATAAAGGAAGTTTTAGATACACATTGAATGATATACAGGATTTAATTGTAAAGTCATCGCAAGCAATTACAGCATTAGAAAAATACTCAACAGCAATCCAACACTATTTAGCAAATTTAACAATATTGGAATTTGATAATATGGTGACATTAAACGAAGTAGTTGAAATCATTAAAAAATATGCATTACTATTTAAAATAGCTGATGAATTAGAAGGATATATCATAGAATTAGGAAATGAAGGAAGATTAATAGAAATACAGTATGAAGAAATAATGCAAGATATAGAAGAAGGAATAATAAATATAATAAGAGATTACAAAAATAATTCTATGAAGGAAAGAGAAATATTTGATTTGATTAGAGAATTAACAAAAGAAGAATTACTTAATATGAATAAAATATCTTCTATATTAGGATATGGAATTAAATCTGTTAATTTTGATGAAAAAATAACACCTAAGGGATATAGAATTATAAGTACAATAAAAAGATTGAGTAAGAAAGATATAGATTTAGTGGTAGAAAAATATGATCAATTTTCTAATATTTTATCAGCTGATGCAATAAGTATATCGAAAGTAAAAGGTATAAGTAAATTGAAAGCTGATCATATAGCTAGAGGATTATTAAGAATAAAAAATACATTAATGATGGAAAAATAGAATAATATTGGAGGATAAATGGAAAATAAAGTAGTAGTTGGTGGACAAGCAGTAATTGAAGGTGTAATGATGAGAGGACCTAAAGCTATTGCAACAGCTGTTAGAAGACCAGACGGGACAATTGTTTATAAAAAAACAGAATTAAAAGATAAAAATAAGAAATGGATAAAAACACCATTTGTTAGAGGTATTATTATGCTATTTGACGCAATGATATTAGGAACTAAAGAATTAATATTTGCATCAAATCAAGCAGGAGAAGAAGAAGAAAAATTATCAGATAAAGAGATATTTGGAACAGTAACGTTATCGTTATTAATAGGTATAGGAGCATTTATGGTAGTGCCATCACTTATAGGTACTTTTTTCTTTAGAGATAACAAATTGATGGCAAATATTATTGAAGCAGTAATGAGATTAGTTTTATTTATAGGGTATATTTGGGGAATTTCATTTATGAAAGATATAAAAAGAGTATTTCAATATCATGGTGCAGAACATAAATCAATATATAATTTTGAATCTGGAAAGCCACTATCAATAGAGAATGCAAAAGAATCAACAAGATTACATCCACGTTGTGGAACAAGTTTTCTATTATTAGTAATGTTTATAAGTATAATAGTATTTTCTTTAGTAGACACATTATTTCCATTGCCGCATAATGTATTTTTACAAATAATATATAAAATATTTACTCGTGTTCCATTTGTGCCGTTTGTAGCAGGAATATCATACGAAATTCAAAGATGGACGAGTTATCATTTAGACAATTTTCTTGCAAAATTTATAGCTGTTCCGGGAATGTGGTTACAAAATATAACAACTGTAGAACCTGATGATTCTCAAATAGAAGTTGCATTAGTAGCATTGAATGTATCATTAGGTAACGAGGTAGAGAATGCAATTGAAGTTTTTGAATAATGACTTGTTAAGAATTATTAAAATAATAATAATATCAATTATTTTAATACAAACGATAGGATGCACAATGTTAAAAAGTGCATTACGACAGAAATATGATGTAAAAGAATATAATCCATCAAATAAAGAAAATGCAAAAGCTAATAAAGTAATAATTGTTTTTCATGGTATATATGGTAAATTTGTTGATTTAGATTATATATCTAATGAATTATCAAAAGATGGATATAAAATTATAAGTATACAGTATCCAACAACTGAAGAAAATATTGAACAAATATCAGTTAAGTATATTGAACCTGTAATTAATACAATAGATTCAGAAAAAGAGAAATATTTTATAGTTCATTCAATGGGTGGAATAGTATTGAGAGAATATTTATTAAAAAATAAAGTTGAAAATCTAAGAAAAGTTGTATTCATATCACCACCATCAAGTGGAAGTAGTATAGTAGATACATTACCAGCTAAATTATTGAAACGAGGATTAGGTGAGGCACTATCAGATTTCAGTACAAAAGATGATAGTTTTTTAAAGAAGTTACCTAAACCAGATTATGACTGTAAAGTATTGATAGGAAATAGATCAAATAATTTTTTATATTCAGCAATGATAAAAGGAAAAGATGATGGAATGGTTCCAGTCTATGGTGCTAAAATAGAAGGTTGTCCATTTAATATAATAGATGGGACAACACATACTTCAATATTAAAGGACAAAAGAACATTAAATGAAATAAAAGAATATATAGAAAAAGATTAATTTTATATATCAATATATAAGAAATAAATATATAAAATTTATTGACAAAATGTTATATTAATGATATAGTAAACTATACTAAAGTAATTTAGCTAGTTTCCAAGATTGGGAATCACTCATATAAAATGTGATTAACCATGATTATATCTTAAGTAAGCTTTTTTTATTTACTTACTTAAATTTATGTGAAGCTGGCAATGTCAGCTTTTTTTCTTATATAAATAATTTATTTTAAGAAAAAAATAAAATATAAAAGAAGGAGATAGAATAAATATGGAAAGAAATAAAAATATTTCAAGGTTAATCCGTACTTTAGGATTTACTGTTTTAATAGTATTGTTATTAATTGTAACATATCCAAAAAGTATAACACATAATGAACAAATAGAATTGATCAAAAGTTATTTTATGACTTTAAGTCTTACAGGTGCAGGGGCATTAATAGGAATCACATTTGGTGGACTTCTAGCATATTTAAGATTTCAGAGAGTTAAGGTTGTTGAATGTATAGTAGATGAATATATAGATGTAATGCGTGGAACACCATTAATGATTCAATTATTAATATTTACATTATGGATATTTCAAGGATGGAAAAATACATTTTTAGTAGCATCAATAGCATTCGGGTTTAATAGTGCTGCATATGTTGCTGAAATAATTAGAAGTGGAATAGAAAGTTTAGATACAGGTCAAATGGAAGCAGCAAAAGCAATTGGAATGCCATATAGATTAGCGATGAAAGAAATAATATTACCACAAGCAATAAAAAATATATTACCATCATTAGTTAATGAATTTATTGTTTTATTCAAAGAAACATCGATAGTTGGATTAATATCATTAATGGATTTAACGTTCGCAAGTAAATCTTTAGTATCTACATATTTTGATCCATTACCAATATTTTTCGCAGGGGTAATATATTATATAAGCGTAAAAGTATTTTCATATTTAGCTAAATTGCTAGAAGGGAAGTTGAAGGAAAATGATTAAGATAAAAGATTTGAGAAAATCATTTGGAGAAAATGAAGTACTTAAAGGGATAACAACAAACATTTCTAAAGGTGAAGTAGTTGCAGTTATAGGTCCATCAGGAAGTGGGAAATCAACATTTCTTAGATGTATAAATAGATTAGATGATCCAACATCAGGAGATATACTTATTTCAGATCAAAGTATAATGAAAAAAGGAAATGATGTAAATAAAATGAGGCAGAAAGTAGGAATGGTATTTCAACATTTTAACTTATTTCCTCACAAATCAGTAATGGAAAATTTGACGTTAGGACCAATAAAATTAAAAGGTGAATCAAAGGAAAAAGCAGAAGAACGTGCAATTAAATTATTAAAAAAAGTAGGACTAGAAGATAAAAAAGATGCATATCCAAAGAAGTTATCTGGTGGTCAAAAACAAAGGGTTGCAATAGCAAGAGCATTAGCAATGGAGCCAGAAATAATTTTGTTTGATGAACCAACATCAGCATTAGATCCAGAAATGGTAGGAGAAGTTTTACAAGTTATGAAGGAATTAGCAAATGAAGGAATGACAATGATAGTTGTAACACATGAAATGGGATTTGCTAAAAATGTTGCAAATAGAGTATTATTTATTGATAGGGGAATAATATTAGAAGATGAAAAACCAATTGATATATTCTCAAATCCAAAAAATGAAAGAACAAAAGAATTTTTAGATAAAGTATTAAATCATTAAAATAAAAATAAATTTGAAGGAGTGATAAGATGAAAAAATTATTATTTGTAATGACAGTATTAACACTAGCTGTATTGAGTTGTGGAAATTCAGGGAAGAAGTCATCTGGAGAAGTAAAAACATTAGTAGTAGGAACAAATGCTGAGTATAATCCATTTGAATTTAAAAAAGATGGTAAATTAACAGGATTTGATTATGATCTTATGGAAGAAGTTGGAAAAGAATTAGGAATTAAAATAGAGTGGCAAGAAATGTCATTTGATGGATTAATACCAGCACTAAAATCAGGTAAAATAAATGCTATTATATCAGGAATGACAGCAACAGAAGAAAGAAAAAAAGCAATAGACTTCACTGATGTTTATTATGTATCAAGCCAAGCATATGTTAAATTTAAAGGAAATACAATATTAACAAAAAGAGAGGATATGAATGGTAAATCAGTAGGAGCGCAACTAGGAAGTATACAAGAAATAGATGCAAAAACAATTCAAGGAGCTAAAGTTGTTTCAAATGAATCTGTTCCTAATTTAATAATGCAATTAAATTCTAAGAAGATAGATGCGATTGTACTAGAAGATGTTGTAGCATTAAATTATATGAAAGAAAATCCTAATTTAGAAGTATTTGCAACAAAACCAATTGAAGGTGGATTAGCAATTGCATTTGATAAAGGTAAAAATACAGAGCTAGTATCAAAATTAAATGAAGTTATAAAGAAAATGAAAACTGATGGAAGATATGATAAATTAATAGAAAAATATGAACTAAATTTGAAAAAATAAATTTAACTAATTATTTTTAAAGCATTCAGAGTAATCTGAATGCTTTTTTATTTTATAATAATTATAAATAAAAAAACTAGATGTAAAACATCTAGTTTAAATATATTTATTTTATTTAAGATTAAATTATAAGAAAAATAATAAATCTTTGTAAGTTGGTAGAGGCCATATAGTTCTATCAACTAACTTTTCTAATGTGTCACAAGGTTTTCTAAGAGCTTCTAATCCTGATAGTAATTCAGTATAAGCTAAATCAGATTGTTTTTGTATATCACTTTCTTTTGCAACTTTTTCTAATTTTTTACAAATTGATTTTGATTCAACTCTAAGTGCTGTAATAGAAGTTATTAATTCTTTTAATAACTCTTCTTGTTCTTTTGTAAATGCTTTTCCGTATTTAGAAACGCTCTCGATATTTTGTGCGACTACATTTGTATATTTTAATGCAGCTGGTAAAATATCTTTTGTAGCTATTTCAACTAATGTTCTTGCTTCTATACTAAGTTGTGTTACATATCTTTCAGCATAAGCATTATATCTAGCTTCAAGCTCATCTTTAGTAAGAGTTCCAAGTTCTTTAGAAATTTGTATAACTTCTTTACTTAAGAATGTTTTTAATGCTTCGTTAGTAGAAAGAATATTAGATAATCCTCTTTTCTTAGCTTCTTTTGCCCATTCTTCACTATATCCATTACCATTGAAAATAATTCTGTTATGCTTTTTATATGATTCAGAAATAATTGCTTTAACAGTTTTTTCAATATCTTTTCCTTTTGCTTTTTCTAATTTGTCTGCATATTCAGCTAATACTTTTGCAACTATAGTATTTATAGCAGCACCAGTTGTAGCAGGAGTTGAGCTTGAACCCGGCATTCTAAATTCGAATTTGTTTCCTGTAAATGCAAATGGAGAAGTTCTGTTTCTATCTCCAGCATCTTTTTCAAGAGATGGAAGAACATCTACACCAAGTTTTAATTTTAACATAGCTTGTGCAGGAGATTTTTTATTTAATGCAACATCTTCTAGTACTTCTGATAAATCATTACCTAAGAATGCAGAAATTATTGCTGGAGGAGCTTCATGTCCACCTAATCTATGATCATTTGTAGCAGTTGCAGTAGTTACTCTTAATAATGGATAGTATCTATCAAGTGCTTCTAAAACTGCTGATAGGAATAATAAAAATTGTGTATTTTGTTTAGGATTCTTTCCTGGTTCTAATAAGTTTTCACCATCATCCGTAGCCATTGACCAATTGTTATGTTTTCCTGATCCATTAACACCTGCAAATGGTTTTTCATGTAATAATGCAACTAAATCATGTTTTAAAGCTACTTTTTCGATAGTCTCCATGATTAATTGGTTTTGATCTGCAGCTAAGTTAGCTATAGAAAATAATGGAGCTATTTCAAATTGATTTGGAGCAACTTCATTATGTCTAGTTTTTGCAGTAACACCAAGTTTCCATAATTCAACATCTAATTCACTCATAAAGTTTATAACAACATCTTTAATTTTTCCGAAGTAGTGATCACTTAATTCTTGTCCTTTTGGAGATGAAGCACCGAATAATGTTCTACCAGTTAATAATAAGTCTTCTCTTTTTTCAAAGAATGATTTTTTAACTAAGAAATATTCTTGTTCAATTCCAAGTGTTGTGTATACATGTGATGCTGAAGTATTTCCAAGAGCTTTTAAAATTCTTAATGCATGTGTATTTATAGCTGCCATTGATCTTAATAATGGAACTTTCTTATCTAATGCTTCTCCTGTGAATGAAATGAATGCAGTTGGTATATATAGTGTTGAACCATTAGCATTTTCTCTTATAAATGGAGGTGAACTTGTATCCCATACAGTATATCCTCTAGCTTCAAATGTACTTCTTAACCCACCATTAGGGAAAGATGAAGCATCAGGTTCTCCTTTTATTAAGTTATTTCCAGAGAATCTATAAAGTGGGTCTCCATCTCCTGCTGGTTCTAAAAATGAATCATGTTTTTCAGCTGTTAAGTCTGTTAATGGATGAAACCAGTGACAATAATGTGTAGCTCCTCTTTTTACCGCCCAATCTTTTATTGCTGCAGCAATAACATTAGCACTTGTTTGTGATAACTCTGTTTCTCCTAATTGTGATGCTTTAAATTCTTTAAATACATCTTTTGGTACTCTTTTCTTCAAATTGTGTTCGGCAAAAATATTTTCACCATAGACATTCATCAAGTTTTCCATAAAACCTCCTATTTAAATATAATAATTTACTTTTTACCATAGTTTAAAAATGTTTTATTAAAAATTAAAAAACATTTATCTAAAACCATTATATAATATTTATGCAAACTTAGTCAAGCATAAATTTAATTAATGTTTAGAAAAAAACCTAATGATAGCAATGTGTTAATATCACTAATTAAAACTATATTTTGAAAAATATTCTATGTTTATCCTATCATAAAAAGAATAAATTTTAAATATGTTAAAAAATAGTGTAAAATAGTAATAGTCACAATAATTTGGAGGTGTAGCTATTGGAGAATAGTAATAATATGAAGAACGTTATCACAAATAACAAAAAAATATTAAAAGAAAAGTCGTTGTACGAACCATATTTCGAAAAAGATAATTGTGGTATGGGATTCGTTGCAAGCTTGAGAAATGAAAGAACAAATAAAGTAATAAGAGATGGTATAAAAATATTAGCCGGATTAGAGCATAGAGGAGCAGAAGCATATGATCCTAATACTGGAGATGGAGCAGGTCTGTTATTTGAGATGCCACATAAGTTTTTTAGTGGAATTATTGAAAATTTACCAGCAGAAGGAGATTATGCAACAGGTAATATATTTTTACCAACTGAACAAGAAGAATATAAGAAAATAAAAGCTTTAATTGAATCAGTAGTAGCTGAATCAGGTGAGGAGTTTTTATTTTGGAGAGAAGTTCCTATAAAAGATGATGAAATAGGTGTAGAGGCTAGAAAATCACTTCCAAAAATTGAGCAACCATTTATAAAAAGAGTTAATTCTTCGAAAGAAGATTTTAATAGAAAACTATACGTAATAAGAAGAAAAATAGAAAATAGAGTTAAAAAACAGTCATTAGATAGTAGTGATATGTTTTATGTAACTAAATTATCTTCAAATTCTATTGTATATAAAGGATTAGTAAAACCAGATCAAATTGAAAAATTTTATTTAGATTTAAACTCGTATGATTTAATAAGTAATTACTGTTTAGTCCACCAAAGATTCAGTACAAATACATTTCCATCATGGAAATTAGCACATCCATTTAGAT
>RRZU011147308.1_pt1 | contig 19344 bp, 21 predicted proteins | sample 2165561 | NCBI WGS metagenome assembly RRZU01 (sample SAMN10456909, study PRJNA506462) | wastewater metagenome | isolation source: wastewater sludge | place: USA: Moscow, Idaho | reverse complement strand
GGCGCTGGCTGAGCCGTTCGCGACTATCACAGCCACCGCGCGAGGCAACGAGACGGAACACGAACACGACGAGTCTTGCGATGTCGTGTGTTCCCGTAAGAACACTTGGGTGGAGCTAAGGGGATTCGAACCCCTGACCTTCTCATTGCGAACGAGACGCGCTACCAACTGCGCCATAGCCCCATGCTCTGCGAGCACATCGACTCTAGCAAACAACCGCCCTGCGTTCACCTTGACGGTGGAGGCTCACTCGCCGACGGCGCGGCGGCCTTCGCCCTCGTCGGTCTCAGGACGTTCCACCGGCAACGGATCGGCCGTCACCGGCACGCCGCCGGCCGTTGGTGTCGGCGCCGACAGATCGATCGTACGGACGGTGCGCGGCGCGAGCGGCTTCGAGACGTACGTGGGGGCGACGATCGGGATGGGATCCCACAGCGATCCCGGCTTCGTCACCGGAGCGGTCAGTTCGACCGATGCCTCGGCGTTGTCGTCGGCCGAGGCCACCACAGCGATCGCCACGGTCTGCTCGTCGCCGGCCTCACGCAGTTGTCGGGCGCGCTCGTCCAGATCGCGACGCATCACCCGCACGCTGAATCGCGCCACCACCAGAAACAGCACCAGCAGGCCGGCCGGAATGATCGGCGCCCACCACATCAGGTACCCCAGCGCCGTGGGAACGCTCACCGCGAGCAGTGCCGCGGTGAGCACCACCAGCACCCGGCGCCGACGGGTCGCGGCCTGACGATCGATCTGCTCGAGCTCGTACAGCGCAGCACGGCGGGTCAGCGGGGTCGACACGGTGGCCGTGCCGGCCTCGGCCACATCGAGCGACGCACCGCGTCGAACGATCGTCACCGTGGCCGAGAACGGAACCGCCGGGTCGAGTTCGTCCAGCGCCGGGTCGCCTTGTCGCTTCAGAAAATAGGGCACCAGGTACACCAGCCACGCCGCGGCGATCACGCCGAAAATCACTCCCGTCAAGCCCACACCCAGACGTTACGGGGGGCCGCCACCCAGCCGCGGCAGGCGCCCCGGAGTGTCGCTTGATCAGGCGAAATGCACAGCCCGGATCCGGGTTCAGCCCCGGTCGGACCCGGTGCCGTCAACGCGGGCGAGCAGCCCGGGGCCCACCTCTTCGGCATGCAGGGCGAACATCTCGTGATCACGCCAGTCGCCGTCCACGTGCATGTAGCGGGGTCGTGACCCTTCGTAGCGAAAGCCGAGCTTCTCGACCACCCGCAGGCTACGGACGTTCTCGGGCCGGATGGCGACCTCGAGACGATGCAGGTGCAGGGTGAAGAAGCAGTAATCGGCGGCCAGCGCGAGCGCGGTCGGAATGATCCCGCGGCCGGCCCAGCGCTGGTCCACCCAGTACCCCGCCTGCGCCCAGCCGGCCGAACCGTGGGTGATACCCGAGATGGTGAGCTGTCCGGCCAGCACGGAGCGCTGACGCTCGCCAGGCCGGTAGTCGATCGCGAACGGCAGCATGGCGCCGAGACGGGCGCGGCGGTTGAACTGTCGCACCATGCCGGCGAAGGTCAGCGGGGGTTCGATCGAATCGGGCGGACGGGTCGAATCCCAGGGGCCCGTCCACGCGGCATTGCGTTGCCGCAGTTCGTCCCAGGCGCGCCGGTCCTGCAACCGCCACGGACGCAGCACCACGGGCCCGTCGCTCAACTCGACCGGCCAGCGCGCCGGGTTCATGCCGCGCTCATGCGGCCGGTGGCGTCAACACCCATACCTCGACGTCGGAGTGTGCAGGAACCAGATGGGTGCCCGGCGGCAGCACGATCAGCGCGTCCGCCCGGGCCACGTCGTAGGCGAGCTCGGAGCCCGGCACCCCGGCGGGCTCGACCCCCCGCTCGGACACGATCGCAGGAATGAGTTCGGTGGCGTCGTCATGGCCGTGCAGGGCCAGCCGCGCCGGCAGCCAGCGAGTGACCCGCGACGCGTCCGCCTCGCCCTGCATGGTGCGCAGCACCGGCCGGACGAACGCGTGGTAGGCCACGAAGGCGGACGCGGCCCCGCTCGGGATCACGACCACCGGGGTGCGATCCTCGCCGATCCGGCCGAACGCCTGCCTTGCGCCTGGGTTGATTGCCACCCGATGGATGTGCACCTCGCCCAGGTCGGCCAGCACCTGCGGCACTGCACCCTCGAGACCGCCGACGATCACCACGAGGTCGGCCAGGATCAACAGGTCGCCCAGCGCCCGGGTGAGCGTGGCCGCATCGTCGTCGAACGTGCCCGAGGGGAAGACCCGGGCCCCGTCCGCCTTGGCCGCGGCCGAGATCAGCATGGTGGTGGCGTCGTAGCGATGCGCGCGCGACGCCAGGGGTAGCCCTGGCGGCACCAGCGTGGACCCGACGGTGAGCACCACGACCCGTGGCGGTTGACGCACCAGCACCTTGTCGTGACCCACTTCGGCGAGCAACCCGACGGCTCCGGCGTCCAGTACATGTCCCTCCGCCAGCAGCAGCGTGCCGTTGGCGATGTCGGAGCCCGCCCGGCGGACGTACTGGCCCTCTGCCACGGAGGCGCGCACCTCGACCTCGACGTCGCCCCCATCGGTTGCCTCAGTGGGCACCACGGCATCGGCACCCTCGGGCAGCGGCGCACCCGCGGCCACCCGTACCGCACTGTTCGGCAGCAGGGGTGCGCCCCGGTAGACGGGCGAGTCGAGCACGTCGAGCACGGGCAGCCGCACCGGCGCGCCGGACGACGCCGAGGCGACCTCGGCGGCGTGCACCGCGTACCCATCGACGGCCGCGCTGGTGAAGGTGGGCAGGTCGAGATCGGCGACGATGTTCTCGCACAGCCGGCGGCCGAACGCGTCCAGCACCCCCAGGCCGATCGGCTGCTGCGGTTCGATGTCGGCGAGCAGCGCCGCGCGGTACTCCGCCACGCCGATCGGCTCGGGCTCAGCGGTCGGAGGCACGTCCAGCCCCGCAGAATCGACCTGATCGCCCTCGGGCTGGGACTGCCGTTTTCGTCCGAATAGCGCCATGGCTCTTACCATAGGACAATGCCTGCGGCCCACCGTCCGAACCCTCCGGCGCGGGCGTCGGATGTCGGTTTCGCCAAGGCGTCGCTGCGGGCCGAGATCCGCCAGGCCAGGCGCTTCGCCGAGCCCCCGACGCAGCGTGAGGCTCGCACCGCGAGTGCTCTGCGACTCTCACTACCGCACCGGGTGATCGCGCTCTACAGCTCCACCGGCGACGAGCCCGACACCTGGCCGCTGATCGATGCCCTCGCCGCAGCCGGACGCACCGTGCTGCTGCCGGTGCTCGGGCGTCGCGCCGACGGCACCGTGCGTCACGGGCCGGATTGGGCGGCCTACGGCGGACGCCACACGCTGCGCGTGGGCTTCGCCGGCATCGCCGAGCCCGCCAGCGGGGCGCAGGGACCGCAGGCGCTGGCTTCGGCCACGTTGATCTGGTGTTCAGCGTTGGCCGCCAGTCCTGGCGGCGAACGGCTCGGCACCGGCGGGGGCTGGTACGACCGGGCCCTGGCATACGCCGCATCCGACGCCGTGGTCGGGGTGCTGCTGCGTGAGGACGAGGTGCGCGACCGGGTGCCGGTCGAGGCCTTCGACCGGCCGATCGACCTGATCGTGACCGGACGTCGCGTGATCGAGACGACGCACGCCACGGAATAGCGAACCCGCTGTGCGGCGTTGAATCGGCGACCGCTAGAATGCGGCGGTTGTCCGCCGCTGTTGCACCCTGGAAGAGCCCATGCCCACGTATCAGTACCGTTGCCTGGATTGTTCGAACGAGCTCGAAGCCGTTCAGAAGTTCACCGACGACCCGCTGACCGAATGCCCCGACTGCGACGGCACCCTGCGCAAGGTGTACAGCGCCGTGGGCGTCGTGTTCAAGGGCTCCGGCTTCTACGCCACCGACAACCGCTCGAAGGGATCGGCCAAGTCCACCACCGGATCGGATGCCAAGGGCGAGGGCGGCGCCGCATCGGCGCCCGCCGGCGGCAACGGCGAGAAGTCGACGGCCGGCGCCACCGGCACCACGAAGCCCGCCGCTGCCAAGGCCACGAGTAAGCCTGCTGCCGGGTCGCCGGCTGCCTGACGTGTCGGCGCGTCGATACATTCGCGACGTCGGTCACCGCGCGATGGCACCTGTGCCCGCTGACCAGTAGGTCGCCTCGATACATTCGCGACGTCGGTCACCGCGCGTTCGCACCTGACGCCCGCGCGATTGTGAACACTTCGCCGGTTCCGGTCGGTTACTGAGGGTATGAAAGCACTGTTGGCCCGGTTGCGCCGGGTGGTGCGCACCCGTCGCAGGTTGCTCGCTGCGCTGCTGGTCGGCCTGGCCGCCTGGGCAGCGCTCACCGCGCTACGACCGGCACCGCCGCCCACTGTCGCCGTGCTGGTGGCGGCGCGCGCGATCAGTGGCGGGGTGGTGATCCAGTCCGGCGACGTCGTCGTGCGCGACCTGCCGCAGAACGTCCTGCCCGAGACCTACCTGACCGCTGCCGACCAGGCGATCGGTCGCCCTGCCACGCTGGCCCTGCCGGCCGGGGCGGTGCTGCTGCCTGCCAGCGTGGTTACTCGCAACTCACTGGCCTCCTCCGGCATGGCGGTGCTGCCGGTCACCTTGGTCGACACCGCGGCCGGACTGATCGAGGTGGGCGACCGCATCGACCTGCTCGGCTCGTCCGGCGACGACACTGCCACCGTGGCATCGGCGGCGCGGGTGGTCGCCGTGCTGGGCGCTGACGGCAGCGGCTCAGCACTGACGCCGAGCCGTTCCAGCGGGCCGGTCGTGCTGGTCGAACTGCGTCCGGACGCGCTGGCGAAGGTCGCGGCAGCGGCGGCGCAGGGCCCGCTCGGCTTCGGGTTCCGCTAGGGCGTACCTTCTCGCGCTGGTCGATTCCGTAAGGACGTGCCCCGTGCGTCTGCTGGCAAGGCGCAAGACGATCCACCGGTTGAACTGTCGAAAGCCGTGATCACCAGAACGCTGACCTGCGCACGATCCGCCCTCCGGGCCACTGTCCACGACCCGAGAGCACGTAATGGCCGGGTCACGGGGTCCGACTAGATTCACTCACCTGCACAGCCCACCACCGCCCTGACTCAGAACGGGCGGCTGTGCGAAAGGGGAATCTACATGATCAAGGGATTCAAGGACTTTCTGCTCCGCGGCAACCTGATCGACATCGCCGTGGCGTTCGTCATCGGCGGCGCGTTCAGCGCCGTCACCACCTCATTCACCAAGGTCGTCGTCGAGCTGCTGGCCCGGTTGGGCGGCGCCCCGAACTTCGACGAGTGGCAACCGCTGGGTCTGGTGTCCGTCGGGCCCTTCCTGACCGCGTTGGTGGCCTTCGTGATCATGGCCTTGGTCGTCTACTTCGGCATCGTGGTGCCGTACGAGAAGGTCAAGGCGCTCACCACGGTGGCCGAGACCGAGACCGAGGCCGGCGCGCCGACCACCGAAGAACTGCTGATCGAGATCCGCGACCTGCTGAAGCAGCAGCAGGGCTGACCGTCGGACGGCGCCTGCCCGAAGTGCGGAATTGGTCCCCCGTCGCCATCGGCGGCGGGGGACCAAGGGCAGTGCGGATCACTGCGCGATCCGGTGGTTGAGCCTGTCGAAACCCCGCCCATGAGGGTCTCGACACGCTAGGTCAGCGCTTCTCGCTCAGCTGCCGTGATGCGGCGGAACGTCCTGCAGCAACCGACGCTCGTCGGCGTTCAAGGCGCGTCGGGTCGCGGGTACCGCATGCTCGCCGAACAGTTCCAGCCGCTGCTGCTCGCGCTGCACCGCCGCGAGTAGCCGGGCACTGCCCACCCGTAGCCGCAGTGCGTCCGGTACCGGATGCGGCCAGACTCTCCCGTCCGCAAGCATCGCACGCGCGTGGCTGGTGATCGCGGCCCGATCCCAGCCGGCCTCCACCAGCAGGGCGTGAACGTCGCCGCCCCCACTGTCGCTGGGTTGGCCGGTGAGCGCGCAGAACACCGCGGCGGCCAGGTCGGCCTCGCTCACGCCGGGTCGTCCACCCCTGCCACGCTTGGACGGCCTAGGTCGTGGTACTCGACCTCACCCACGGCGCTGACCGGACGATCGAAGGTCCAATCGCCGCGCACGACGAACGAAGTGGCCGCCCGCAACGACGGCGGCACCGTCACCCGCGCCTCGAAGTCGTCGATCAGCTTGTAGTAGTGGCCGTCCAGATCGACCCGAGGAACCTCGGCGACGGTCTGGTTGAGTCGGCTGTCGTTGCCGAGGTCGAAGACGTCCGAGCGCAGCAGCAACAGTTCATTCGTGGTCTTCACCGGCTGGAACCGCGACCGCGGCACCGCGATGGCGGTTGCTCCCTTGAACACCTCGATGGCCGCACCCATGGCGGTCTCGAGCTGAATCACCTTGGGCGAGGACGCGTCCGACGGATCGACGTTCTTGACGTTGTAGATCAACGGCAGACCGAGCACCGCTCCGCGCTGCTGCAGTGCGGCCTTCAGTTGCTCCAGGTCGATCCACAGGTTGTTGGTGTGAAAGTAGGGGTGGCGAAACTCATCGGTGAAGTAGTCCATGTCTTCGGCCGGCGTCTGCGCGGTGTCGCGCAGGATCAGCTGTCCGTCGGACTTGCGCAGCGCGAGGTGACCGCCCTTGCGATCGTTGACGGTGCGCGGGCAGATCTCTGCCGCGTACGGGGCACCGGAACTCGCGAACCAGCCGGCCAGTTCGGCATCGGGCGCGGCGCCGAGGTTGTCGCCGTTCGAGATGCTCGCATACTTCATGCCAGCGGCCAGCAGCGCGTCCAGCACGCCGGACCCGACGAGCGCGGTGTAGACGTCGCCATGGCCGGGCGGGCACCACTCCAAGGTGGGGTCGGCCGGCCATTCCACCGGCTCGAAGGTGTCGGCGGTGATCTTGGGCTCGGCATTCTGCAGAAAATCGACCGGAAGCCCCGCCACCGGCAGGTCCGGGTACTTCTCAAGATGCGCCAGCGTGTCGTCCCGGGTGCGGAACGAGTTCATGAACAGCAACGGCAGCGTCGCGTCATACGTCGCACGCGCGGCGGTGATCTGCCTGACGATCAGGTCGAGAAAGGACAGCCCGTCACGAACGGGCAGCAGGGTCTTGGCCTGGTCGAGACCCATGGACGTACCCAGGCCCCCGTTGAGCTTGATGATCACCGTGCGGGCGATCGCGTCACGCGCCGTCTGCTCGTCGATCACCACGTCCGACAGTTGGGGAGGGTCGGTGAGGGGGTCGATGGTGGTCTCGGGAATCATGCCGGTGACGCCTGCGGCGGCCTCGGCGTAGTAGTGCGAGAAGACTTCGATGGCCGGTTCGTTGGCACCTGCGGCACGCATTTTCGCGACCGAGGCAACGAGTCCTTGTTCACTCATGATATTAGTCTAAATGACTAATCGAGTTACGGAAAGTCCAGCGGGCGACCACGACGGGGCCAAGGCCTGATCCACAGCACTCATCTGCGTGAGGACATGACGAGAGCGACGCCTATCGAAGGGCCTAAGCCGTCTACCCACCCCCAGGAGACATCAACGAGCTGGCGTCGCTCTCTACGAGAAAGCCTAGACGATACGTCAGGGAAAAGCACGTCCGATTGGTCATCTTTTTCTAGATCCACAACTTTTCAACCATCCCTGCGCGAAGCCCGGAGGCGGGTACCATGCCGGGTCTGACCGCGCGGCGCGGGGCCGGGAGTCGCAGTATCGCGTGCCCCTCTATGCTGTACCTTGGCCGCTCGGCCCACGCGGGCCCCATAGCTCAGGGGATAGAGCAGAGGTTTCCTAAACCTTGTGTCGCAAGTTCGAATCTTGCTGGGGCCGCCCTGACAAGTGAAGGGGTCCCTGCCCGGGGGGATGGGACAGGGACCGACTTTATTATAGGTTGGCGAGGCTTGCCTTGTCACCCGCGCGGGTGACACAGGCGGCGCACTCAGGCGTCAGCGTCAGCCGAACCGGTGGCTGCTTGTTCCTTCAACTTCTCGATGTCGAGAGCCTTGACCGCCTTCACCAGCTCGTCGAACTGAGGCCCGCTCATGGCACCCGCCTCGCGATACACCAGGTAGCCACCGCGAAAAGCCATCAGCGTCGGGATCGACTGAATGCCCAGCCCTCCGGCCAACTGGCGCTGGTCTTCGGTGTCGACCTTGCCGAACACCACGTCCGGATGTTGGTCGGATGCCGCATCGAACACCGGTGCGAAGCGCTTGCAGGGGCCGCACCAGTCGGCCCAGAAGTCGACGATCACGGTGTCGTTGGACTCGATCGCCTGGGTGAAGGACTGCTGATCGAAAGCTTGGGTCGCCATAGAACTTCTTCCTCTCGGTTTCTCCGCCTTCAACACCCCGCTCAGCAGGGCTATTCCGCCAGGGTGGCCTCGATGTCGGCCCCGATCGCACGGATCAGCCTGCCGGGGCCGATCGTGCAGCCGGCGACGGCGCTGACCAGGGCCGATATGCCGGGCAATGCCTCGCCCGGTTCGGGCGCACCGAGGTCGGCCCGGTCCAGCGGATTGCCGCCGTCCGGCCACGGCGCCGAGACTCGTTGCCAGGTGCGCAGCCAGGCCTCGGAGATCTCGGTGGTGGACGGAGCGCCGAAGAGGTGCCCGACCGGGGCGTGATGCCGCAGTGCGACCACCGGTGAGTTGCGGTACAGCAGAGCGAGCCGCACCCGCGCGTCCAGGTCACGTCGCTGGGCGAGGGTGCCGCGCACCGCCCAGCGGCACGGCGTGGGGCAGGTCTCGGACACGTCCGGACGTTCGCCGGCCGCGATCGTTTCGTGGTTCATCGCGCACATGGCCAGCGCCGAGCCCTGACGGGAGTGGAACCGGTCGAGGTAGGCGGTGAACCCGGCCACGTCGCCGTCCGCGGCATGTAACGAGCGCTTGGCCGTGGCCCGCATCGCCGAGTCGTGCGGGCAGCTTCGGTCGTCGGTCCCCCATCGCTCCCCCACCCGCTCGGCCATCCGCAGCGGATCGCCGGCGTGGCCGAGCGTCGACTCCCAGGCGAGTTGGGGCAGATACTCCCCGATCAGATGCGCGGTCACGACCACCTGCAGCGGCTCGTGCCGCAGGGCGCGCAACTCGAGCACCTCGAGCATCAGCCGATACAGCGGGACCAGTGAGGCCAGGGCGCCGCGTTGCGGTGAACGCGGCTCCAGCGGAAAGCTGGCGTTGCCCAGTTCTTCGGCCCAATGCCGTCGCGTGAACTCGCGACTGATCGTCCAGTAGTCCTCGGCGTCGAGGTCGAGGACGCGCTTGGCGCAGACTGCCAGGCGCCAGGCTTGTTCGCGCGCCGGTGAACCATGGCCGGCCCGGCGCTCGGCATCGAGCATCGCGGCCAGCGCGTCATACCAGTGCCCCCGCAGCAGGGGCCCGGCATCAAGCGGCACGGGCGTCGCTGGCCACGAACAGATGGTCGGCGACCTGCGCCTCGAACCGGGCGTCGTCGCGCCCGTCGGCGCGCAGCAGCAACGAATGACCGTCCATGGTGGCGTGCAGCTGAGCGCCGGGCGACACCCCGGACGCATCGAACATGGCCAGCAGTTGACGATCGGTCTGCAGGTACTCGCTCAGCCTTCGCACGGTCACCAGGGCCTGCGGATACTGCGCCAGCACCTCGGACAGCGGCATTGCGCCGTCGAGAAACGCCTCGGGGGCTGGCTTGGCACCGAGCTCGGCCAGCGCCGGGATGGGATTGCCGTACGGGGATTCGACCGGCTCGTGCAACAGATGCACCAGGCGCCGCTCCACGTCGGTCGAGATCACGTGCTCCCAGCGGCACGCCTCCTCGTGGGCGTGCACCCAATCGAGACCGATCACGTCGATCAGCAGCCGTTCGGCGAGCCGATGCCGTCGCATCACCCGGGTCGCGAGCTTGAGCCCGGCGGGACTCAACCGCAACTGACGGTCGGCGTCGACGGTGAGCAGGCCGTCACGTTCCATGCGCGCGACGGTTTGCGAGACGGTGGGACCGCTCTGCTTGAGCCGTTCGGCGATGCGGGCACGCAGGGGCGGCACACCCTCTTCACCCAACTCGTAGATGGTGCGAAGGTACATCTCGGTCGTATCAATGAGGTCGCTCACCGGGGCCCTCCTTCGGTCGTGCAGTCAGATTAGGCCATTGGTACCACCCCTGACGCCGCCGCGTCGAAACCACCATCGCCGTGGCGGTCGCCTCGAGGTCAAGGGCCTGTCGCAGATGACCCTGGCCGATTCGCGAGGACCAGCCCGGTGCGTCTGGACGACGAGTCGATAGCGGATCCCGTCCAAGGATGACAGCGGGCGGCGTGGGTACGCCGCCGCGCGGTCAGGGTGACGCGACACGTCATCTAGGCTTCGAGCATGCTGCAGCACCGCCTGTCGATTCCGCCGCAGCGACTGCCGCGCTGGCTGGACGGTTTCGCCCAGCGCCACGGCTCGCCCACCATCGCGGTCGAGCCCGGCCACCTGACCCTGAGCGCTCCCAACGGCGCCGAGGCCGAGGTCGAACTCATCTGGGGGCCGGTGGGCACCGGCGATCCGATCGGCGAGTTACTCGAGCAGATAGCGCGCCCTCGCCGGTTGGGGGCGCTGCTGATCCGCAAGAGTTCGCACGCCGTCGGCGTCTTCGACGGCGAGGCGCTCGTCGCGTCCACGATCGGACGCCACTATGTGCAGGGCCGCACCAAGGCCGGCGGCTGGTCGCAGCAACGCTATGCCCGGCGCCGCGAGAACCAGGCCGAGCGGGCCTACGCCAAGGCTGCCGATGCGGCGCGGACGGTGCTGCTGCCGGTGGTGGACGAACTCGACGGCGTGATTCTGGGCGGCGATGCGCGGGCCCTGCGCGAGGTGCTGGACGATGCCGGTCTGGCCCCCCTGGCCCGGCTCACGAAGCGATTGCCGAAAAGAACGTTGGCCGTGCCTGACCCGAACCTTCGGGTGCTGCGGTCGGCCCTGCCACAATTCGTGGCGGTGCCGATCAGCGTCAACGACGTGGCGCGGTTCGACTCAGCGCCTGCGCAGCACGATGATCAGGCCGGCCACTAGCGACAGCGCGGCAGCCCCGCCGATGGCGATCCACGTTCCGCTCTGATCGGGGGTCGGGTCGGTGCCGTCGTCCTCTGGTTGATCGTCGGGTTCGACATCGGTTTCGGACGCGCTGGCGGTCGGCTGCGGCGACGCCTTCGCGGTCGCTGAAGCGGTCGTGGCTTCGGGTCTCGGCAATGCCGCGCGCGAGGTGGTGGGCAGAGTGAACACCAGCATGATGACGAGTAGGGCACCGATCATGGCCCCCACCCGGCCCAGTTTTGCTGCTGCGGCCATCACGCTCCTTCCGGCGATGCGACGCACAGCCTAGCCCGACCCGCCATGACTGCCGCCGGGACGCGCCCATGAGGAGCGTCCGCGGCCCGGGCGAAGCGACCCGCGCGCCACTCGCCGCCGGGTCAACGAACGAAGAAGGCCCCGATCAGTGCGATCAACACCAGGGCGATCAGCACTCCCGAGACGATCAGGCGACGCGACCGAGGGTTCACCCGTCCAATCTATGTCTGTTGAGTGTGACCGGGCCCCCATGGCCCGCAAGCGCCCTGGTGCTGCCACGTCAGGGGATCCACGGCTCGCCCAGGAACCATCATGTCCCGGCTACCGCACACCCCGGACGGGCGATCCGAAGACCCCGTATCTGGGCCGGGATGAGGGGTGGTTGTCCTCACCCCCTCACCCTGGACGTTCCGCGAAGACCTGCCCGGTGCGGTTGATCGCAAGGCGGAAGACGAGTCGAAAGCGGGGCCCATCGCCGGCTGCCAACGCAGCGAGCAGGCGCACTGGGGGGCCGCAGCGCGGCCAGGGTCAGCAGGGGTTAGCACGCACGCCCTAGTGGCAGGTACGTTGTGCACATGGGCGAGTTGCGGCTCTACGCGATCGGTGTCGATGAGGTGCGCGACGTGTTCGGCGCTCCGCCGGCGCTCGAGCGACAGTTTCGCGAGATCGCCGCGGCCGCCTTTGTGCCGCAGACCACACCCAAGCAGCCGGGCATGCTGGGCAAGCTCGGCCCCCTGTTCCGGCGTGCGCCCGAGGCCGTCATCGTGCAGCCCGATACCCCGGTCGAGGCCGATGTCGCCGACTTGCTGGCCGCACGGTACATACGTCCTGAGCGCCAGCCCGCAGCGTGGCGACTACTGGAGGCGTACCTGAACGCCAAAGCCTGGAGCACGCACCGTATCGAGCTGGACGTGCAGCGCTTCAACGACCTGGAGTTCGACCTGGCCAGGGCCGGCATGCATCCCCAGTTCGGCCTGGGCAGGCTGGTCAACAACGAGTTGAGCCTGCCGTTGCAGACCTACCGCGGGCTCGCCACCGGGTGCACCAAGCACAGCCAGGCATTGCAGGCGGCATCCGCCTGGCGCAACGTGCTGAACCACCTCTCGCCCGAGAACCGCAGCATCGCCGAACCCTATGCCGCCTGGCTGGCGCAGTTTCACCACTACGCACACGCGGCCCCGCAACAGGGCCGCCCATTGCCCGATCTGGTCGTCGTGTACCGCGCCTGACGACCCGTCCAGGATCCGAAACCGCTGGTCGAGTCCATCGAAACCGCGAACGAGGGGCCCCGACGAGCTCGATCAACGGATCTGGACGAGCCTCTCCACCAGTGATCGCGCCGGTCAGAACAGTGATGGAGGCGTTCCGACGAGCTCAGCAAACGGATCAGGACGAGCCTGTCCACCAGTGATCGAGCCGGTCACGACCGCGAACGAGGGGTTCAACACGCCCAGCCAATGGATCTGGACGAGCCTGTCCGACTTCTCGACAAGCTCGACCAGCCGGGTGTCCGGTCAGCTGATCAGGCCCAGAATGGCACCCTGCGCGAAGTAGACCACGAACAGTGCGGCGACCAGGTAAATCAACCAGTGCACCGTACGAGCCTTGCCGAGCACCAGCTTGATCACCGCGTACGAAACGAAACCCGCGCCGATGCCGGCGGTGATCGAGTACGTGAACGGCATCAGTGCCATGGTGAAGAACGCCGGAATGCCCTGCTCGGGGTTCTCCCAGTCGACGTGCACCACCTGCGACATCATCAGGAAGCCGACGAACACCAGCGCCGGTGCGGCCGCTTCGGAAGGCACCATGTCGACCAGTGGTGCCAGAAAGATGCTGAGCAGGAACCCGGCGCCGGTGACCAGCGACGCGAGGCCCGTCCGAGCGCCCTCACCCACGCCGGCGGCCGACTCGATGTAGGCGGTGTTCGAGGACACCGAGCCCACGCCGCCGGCGATGGCCGCGATCGAGTCCACCAGCAGGATCTCCTGGGTGCGGGGCGGGTTGCCGTCGTCCTGCAGCAGGTTGCCCTCGGCGCCGACGGCGACGATCGTGCCCATGGTGTCGAAGAAGTCGCTCAGCAGCAGCGAGAAGATCAGCAGCAGCAGGCCCAGCACGACCGCGGGGCCGCCCGCGAAGGCCCCGAACAGGTCCACCCGTCCGAGGAGTACGAAGTTGGGCGTTTGAAACTCGCCGAGCGAGGGCACGTTCAGCATCCAGCCGGTCGGATTGTCGTCGGTCTTGCCACCGATGTTCAGCGCGGACTCGATGATCACTGCGAGCACCGTGCCGGTCAGAATGGCGATCAGAATCGCGCCCTTGACCTTGCGGACGAACAGGCCGACCAGCAGCAGCAACACGACGACGAACAAGAAGATCGGCCAGCCCCGCAGCGAGCCGAAGATGCCCAACTGCACGATCGGGCTACCGGTGCGCACAACGCCCGCGTCCACCAATCCGATGAACGCGATGAACAGGCCGATGCCAACCGAGATCGCCGAACGCAGCGTGCGAGGCACGGCGTTGAAGATGGCTTTGCGGAACCCGGTGAGCACCAGCACGGTGATCGCGATTCCCTCCCAGACCACCAGACCCATGGCCTGCGGCCAGGTCATCTGCGGCGCGATGGTGTACGCCACGACGGCGTTCAGGCCCAGTCCGGTCGCCAGGGCGATCGGAAACCGTGCGTAGGCACCCATCAGAATCGTGGTGAGGCCGGCGATCAGTGCCGTGGCGACGGCGACCGCCGCGATGGCGCCGCCCTTGTCGGCGTCGGTTGCGGTGGCGAACGGCACACCCGTGATCAGGTTGCCCGCCTTGTCTGGTGTGGTGCCGATGATCAACGGGTTGAGCACGATGATGTAGGCCATCGTGAAGAACGTGACCAGGCCACCACGCACCTCGTGCGCTATGGTCGAGCCCCGCTTGGTGATCTCGAAGTATGAGTCCATGCCGGACGGGGCCGGGGCGGCCTGGCGGGCCGCCTTCGGAGATGAGTTGACCATGGCGCACAGGCTATTCGCGCGGCAGGCTCACCTTCGGCGTGTCTCGCCACCCGGTGGCGTCACATGAGACGCCCCCAACGGGTGGTCGCCCGGCGGACGACCCGGCCGATGCTCTGCGTCTCGGGGAGCCGGACGACGCCAGTGAGGGGTGCAACCCCAGCCGGTGCCGGGGTACGGTACGCGTCCGGCCTAGAGTGAGGTCCGTGAGCCACGATGAAGCCGAACACCCCCTGCCGACCCTGCAGGCACCGGTCAAGGCCCTGGATCCGCACGGCCTGCAGATCGTCGGTCTCGGCACCGTGGTGTTCGCGCTCGGCACGCTGCTCTGCTGGTGGCAACTGCCGTCGCTGCAGAGCATCGGCAAGGGCTGGTGGTTGTCGACGGCACTGGTCGGCACCGGTATCGGCATGCTCGCGCTGATCGTGCTACTGATCCGCCGCTGGCGACGCCTGCGGAACGGTCCCGCCGTCCGCCGCGGGACGGCCTGAACCGACGCCCGCCCGAGTCTGTGCGCAGATGCCCGACCGACGAAAGGTCGGACTGACCGCCACGCCGTTCGCCGCGGGACGGCTTGGACCGACGTCCGCCCAAGCCGGGCGCAGATGGTCGACCGACGAAGGTCGGACTTACCGCTCGTCCCTCGGACGCCAGTGCACCTCGGTGGGTCCGACGTAGACCTGGCGCGGCCGATAGATGCGCGACTTGGGCTCGTCGTTGATCTCTTTCCAGTTGGCGATCCAGCCAGGCATACGGCCGATCGCGAACATCACCGTGAACATCTCCAGCGGAATGCCGATGGCCCGCAGCAGGATGCCCGAGTAGAAATCGATGTTCGGGTACAACTTGCGGTCGATGAAGTAGTCGTCGGACAGCGCCGCCGCTTCGAGCTCGCGGGCGATGTCGAGCAACGGGTCGGTCTTGTCGAGCTGGGCCAGCACCTCGTCCACCGACTTCTTCAGGATCTTGCTGCGTGGGTCGAAGTTCCTGTAAACGCGGTGCCCGAAACCCATCAATTTCACGCCGTCGTCCTTGTTCTTCACCTTGCGGACGAACTCTGCCACCGGCATGCCGGAGTCGTGGATCTGTTGCAGCATCTGCACCGCTGCCACGTTCGCGCCGCCGTGCAGTGGCCCCCACAAGGCGCAGACGCCGGCCGCACAACTCGCGAACAGGTTCGCCTTGGACGAACCCACCATGCGCACGGTCGATGTGGAGCAGTTCTGTTCGTGATCGGCGTGCAGCATCAGGAAAAGGTTGAGCGCGGCCGACACCTCGGGAGTCGGCTCGAACTGGCGGTAGGGCACCGAGAACATCATGTGCAGGAAGTTCTCGGCGTACTTGAGGTCGTAGCGCGGGTACACCAGCGGCTCACCGATGGACGCCTTGTACGACGCGGCCGCGATGGTGCGCACCTTCGACATGAGCACAGCGGCGGCACGTTCCATGTCGTCGTCGTTCTCGATCTGGGTCACGCCGGCGTCATGCGCGCTGAGGGTGTTGATCATCGCCGACAGAATCGCCATCGGCGGCGCGGACTGCGGAAAAGCATTGAAGTGCTTGCGCATGACCTCATCGATCATGGCCGAATCCGACAGCAGTGCCGAGAATCGGTCGCGCTGCTGCACCGTGGGCAGCGTGCCGAAGATCACCAGCCACGCGGTCTCGACGAACGATGAACGGCCGGCCAGATCTTCGATCGGAATGCCTCGGTAGCGCAGAATGCCGGCGTCGCCGTCGATATAGGTGACCGCCGAGCGACAGGAACCGGTGTTGCCGTACCCGTCGTCGAGGGTGATGAAACCGGTGGTGTCGCGCAGCTTGGAGATGTCGATCGCCCGTTCACCCTCGCTGCCGACGAACGTGGGCAACTCGTACACGGTGCCGTCGAGTTCAAGCCGGGCCACTTCAGACATCTGGTTTCTCCTCGTCGTCGAGTTGGTGCCGCTGGGACACGATAACGGGTGGGCCGCCCGGCGCGTCGAGTGGGTGAAGGTGCCGACATTGTGGCCGCCGGGGTGTGCTCGTCAACGGTGGTCGATGTGGAGGCCTGAAAACCCTGCACCAGTGACGGGGCGCCCGCCTCGCCGACCGACGACCCTTCGCACTGGTGCAGGGTTTTCAGGCCGACTCACGAGGCACTGCAGCCGGGACACGATGGCCTGGCTGCGGGTCTGATTGTGAGCGCGTGTGCTGGGTGCACCGCAGCCCGCGCCGGTGACAAGACGATGCGCGGCGTACTCGTCATCTCGGGCGCGGCGGCTTCGTCATCCCGGGCGCGGCGCACGCGTCATCCCGGGCTTGCCCCGGGATCTCAACGCACGCAGAGATCCCGGCCTGCGCCGGCATCACAGTTCGCCCACATCTTCACCGGCTGCGGCTTCTCCAAGATCCCGGCATGCGCCGCGATGCCGAGAATCACCACGTCGAGGGAACGCTGATCTGTGCTCGATCCGTTGATTGAACGTCGAAACCCCTGGCCGCACGGGTCTCGACCAGCGCGACCAGCAATCGATCAGCGCTTCTCTAGAACAGGCCGAGGTCGACCGAGACCGTGTCCCAGATGGGCGTGGCCGCCTGCTCGCCGCGGGAGGGCTCGGTCACGTCCGAATGCGCCCCACAGCCGTGATCGCGGCTGACCACGTGACCATCGCTCGGCGTGTACTCGTTGGTGCAGACGCCGCAGACGCGGCCCATCGATCCCGACAGGGTGACGAAGTAGGCGCAGGTCTCGCACAGCGCAGGCGCCTGGGCGGTCATCGGATTGTCGGGACCGCCCGGTCCCGCGATCCAGCGCTCGACGGCTTCATCGCGTCCGAACGGCGAGAGCACCCGCTCGCGACCGAGGCCCAGTTCGGCGACCACCGCGCGGGTGGCCGCCCACTCGGCCGGCTCGGTGTTGGGCGGCACCTCGGTGACCACGAAGCCCGGCTCGACCCGCGGATCGTTGTCGGGGGTGGGCATCAGCACGCCGGGCGACAGGTCACCGGGACCGATGCGTTCGGCCCACGGCACCCAGCGCGGCGCCAGCAGCGACTGCGGCCCAGGCATCAGCGTGACCTCACTGACCGTGACCACCCGCGCCCTGGACGCCCGCGCCACCGTCACCTGCCACGACCAGCCCGGATACCCCGGGTGGGGGCAGTCGAACAGATGCGTCGCCACCCGGACGTCATCGACCACCACACCCTGGTGCTCGCCGACCCCCAGTACCCCGGCGCGTGCCACTGCCGCGGCGTGCGCGAGTTCGACCGCCTCGGCACAGGCACGATCGACCGCTTCGGCCACCGCCATCGTCAGAGCTCCAGTTCGTCGGCGACGGCGCGCAGCACGGCTGCCACCTTGCCGGACACCTTCGGGTCGGGGTAGCGACCCCGGCGGTAGCCATTGCCGAGGCCGTCCAGCATCTTGATCAGGTCTTCGACGATGACAGCCATCGCGTCCGGCGACTTGCGGGACGCCTTCGACAACGACGGCGGCGCCTCCAGCAGATGGATGCTGAGCGCCTGCTCGCCGCGCTTGCCGTCGATCACACCGAACTCGACCTTCTGGCCGCGCTTGAGGCTGGTCACGCCGTCGGGCAATGCCGAGGCGCGGACGAACACGTCGTCGCCGCCGTCGTCCTTGGAGAGGAAGCCGAAGCCCTTCTCCGCGTCGTAGTACCGCACCTTGCCAGTAGGCATGACCTTCTCCTGTTCGACCAACTCGCGGACACGCCTGCAGACGGCGTCGTAGGACCGCACAAGCCAGCGTATCGAAGCAATCGCGCCGGGGCATCCGAAGCGGGTTCCGCTCGGGGGCCCGTGACTACTATGACGTCATGGCGAACTGGACGGACGGGCCCGAGTACGCGCCCCTGCAACGTCCGGCCGCTTTCGAGACACCGGCGGCGCGTCCGCTGGAGGTGCCCCCCGTGGTGCCCAATCTGGCCGACGGAGCGCCGCCGGCGCAGCCCGAGTGGCAGCCACCGCCGACAGCCGCAGTGCCATTGGACGCCCTGGTGCCCGCCTCGAACCTGCCCGCACGCGACCCACGGGCCGCCTTCACCACGGTCAGTTCGTTGGCCACGACCAACTCGGCCTGGCAGTCGGCCCACTCCACCACCGGCACCCTCACCCAGCCCGCCTGGACGCCCACGCAGCCGCTCGGCACGTCGGCTCCGCCGCCTACTCCCGCCCAAGGGCCTGCCGTCGCACCGGTGGCGGGCGCGTGGCCGGCACCGTCCGGGGCGCCCGTCGTCGCGGCCACACCTCCGCGCGGTCTCAGCTTTCCGCCGCCGGCACAGGCTCCCTCGACGTTTCCGCAACCGGGCACGCCCGATTGGTTCGCCCCCCCGACGCAGGGGCAATGGCGGCCACCAGATCAAAGCGTCACGGTGGCCCAGATGTGGCAGGCCGCCACACCTGGGGTGATGATTCCGCTGATCATCGGCGCGTTCATCACGCCGCTGTCGCTGGTGATGCTGGGGGCCGCCGCGTTGCTGTCGTCGAGGGTGCGCGTTCGGCTCGCGCAGGTGCGGCGACTGTTCGGCTATGCGTTCGGGTTGCTGGCCGTGATCGGGGTGCTGAGCCTGTTCAACTCCGACTTCGACCTTGATTCCGCATGGTCGGTGCTCTCGGGCTGGGCCCAGGTGCTGTGCTGGGTCGTCTCGATCGTGGTGCTCCTGCAGGTCGGTGCAGGCATCCGGGCCAACGAACCCCCGAGCCGGCCCTAGTGTCGTGACCCCAGCGGTCTCCCCCAGCGAGAAGAGTCAACCGTGAGCGATTCTCCCGGCCTCGGCCGGCCCAGCCCCGGCCAGCCCGATTTCGACGGTCCGCCGGTTGACGGCACGCAGCCGGGGTCGAACCTGAGCGGCTGGACCCACGTCGCCGGCCCACGCGACGATCATCCGGCAACGGGCGAGGCACAGTACGGACAGTCGTGGCACGGCCAGTCGTGGGACGGGCAATCCGGGCAGGGCCAGTCGTGGGACGGGCAATCCGGGCAGGGCCAGTCGTGGGACGGGCAATCCGGGCAGGGCCAGTCGTGGGACGGGCAATCCGGGC
>RRZU011025011.1_pt1 | contig 19353 bp, 15 predicted proteins | sample 2165561 | NCBI WGS metagenome assembly RRZU01 (sample SAMN10456909, study PRJNA506462) | wastewater metagenome | isolation source: wastewater sludge | place: USA: Moscow, Idaho | reverse complement strand
CTGCCAAATGCTGACATACCGCATTAGCAGCCTGTAGGCCCGGTTCACCGGTAGCGGCATTAGCATTACCGGTATTGGTCACCAAGTAACGCGGTGCGGACTGCATACGCTGTTTGCATAAGATAACGGGCGCAGCACAAAAAGCATTCTGGGTATACACGCCAGCCACGGTACTGCCTACAGCGCAGCGCATCACCACAACATCACGGCGGCCAGGCTTTTTAATACCAGCGCTGGCAATACCTAACTCAAAACCTGCCACAGGGTGCATTACCGGTAAATCACCTAAGCCAACCGCCATCATACTTCTCCAACTGATTGAACTGCGCTATGCGCTAAAAAGAAACGCCGCACACAGAGGTTTCTGGTACGGCGTAAAACTATTCACTGCTTTAAAACTTAAAGCGGCGTCAAAGCATTAGCTAATACGACCACAGCAATGCTTATATTTTTTACCAGAACCACAAGTGCAAGATTCATTGCGACCAATTTTTTGCTCATTGCGTACCGGTGTAGTCGCCACAGCTTCAGACACTGGGGCTTCATCCTGCTGACTCGCTAACTCATTGACTTCATCATGCTGAAACTGCATACGCTCAGCCATCTCTTGAGCTTGCTGGCGTAAGCGCGCTTCTTCTTCGGCTGGATCTTCTTGACGAATTTGCACATTCGACAGCACACGAATCGCATCACGCTTAATTGACTCTAACAAATCACGGAACAGATTAAAGGATTCACGCTTATATTCTTGCTTAGGATTCTTTTGCGCATAACCACGCAAGTGAATACCGTGACGCAAGTGATCCATAGCGGCTAAGTGCTCTTTCCATAAATCATCCAACACTCGCAGAATAATTTGCTTCTCAAAGCTGCGTAAACCTTCCGCACCCACCAACTCTTCTTTAGCACTGTATGCGGCAACCACCTCTTGCTCGATACGCTCACGCAAGCTGTCTTCATGCAGACTATCGTCAGCATCGAGCCATTGCTGGATCGGTAACTGCACACCAAAGCCTTCAGCAAGAGCTTCTTCTAATTCAGGAATATTCCATTGCTCAGGCAATGACTGCGACGGAATATATTGCTCTAGCGTGCTGGACAAGACTTCATGTCTAAACTCAGCAACCACATCGCCCACGTCATTTGAGCTGAGTAAGCTATTGCGCATGTGGTAGATCACTTTACGCTGCTCGTTAGCCACGTCATCGTATTCAAGCAACTGCTTGCGCATATCAAAGTTACGCCCTTCAACTTTACGCTGGGCTTTTTCAATGGCGTTACTCACCATGCGATGCTCAATCGCTTCGCCTTCTTTCATACCAAGCGCTTTCATAAAGTTCTTCACGCGATCAGAGGCAAAGATCCGCATCAAGTTATCTTCAAGCGACAGGTAGAAGCGCGTGGAACCTGGGTCACCTTGACGACCTGAACGACCGCGCAATTGGTTATCAATGCGACGCGACTCATGACGCTCAGTGGCAATCACATGTAAACCGCCTGCTTCAATCACCTGCTGATGGCTTTTTTGCCATGCAGCTTTAATCTCAGCGACTTGTGCTTCGCTTGGATTATCCAGCGCGGCCACTTCGGCTTCCCAACTACCGCCCAGCACAATGTCCGTACCACGACCGGCCATGTTGGTGGCAATCGTAACAGCACCCGGACGACCGGCTTGCGCAATAATATCTGCTTCTAAATCGTGATGCTTAGCGTTGAGAACTTTATGTTCAATACCTGCAGCTGTCAGCACCTCAGACACATGCTCAGAGCTATCAATCGATGCCGTACCGACCAACACCGGGCGACCTTGCTCTTGGCATTTACGAATATCTTCAACTATAGCGACATACTTTTCCGGCTGAGTTAAGAACACTAAGTCGTTGAAGTCTTGACGCGCCACCTTACGGTGCGTTGGAATCACAGTGACATCAAGGCCGTAAATTTGACGGAACTCAAAGGCTTCAGTATCAGCAGTACCGGTCATTCCAGAGAGCTTTTCGTACAGACGGAAATAGTTCTGGAAGGTGGTGGACGCCATGGTCTGACTTTCTGGCTGAATATGCACGCCTTCTTTAGCTTCGATGGCTTGGTGTAAGCCCTCTGACAAGCGACGACCTTGCATGGTACGACCTGTGTGCTCATCGACCAGCACCACTTGGCCTTCTTGTACGATGTATTCAACGTTGCGGTTGAATAATTTATGCGCACGCAAACCCGCGTTGACGTGGGTCAGCAAGCTCAGATTACTCGCTGAATATAAGGATTCATTTTCCGCTAACAAACCCAACTCAGTGAGTTTTTCTTCAATGTACTGGTGACCGGCTTCGTTGAGCTCAACCTGACGAGCTTGCTCATCGATGGTGTAGTGGCCTTCTTCCAATACTTCTTCAGTTTCTTTATCTTCAATCTGACGCTTGAGCGTCGGGATAATCAGATTGATTTTCTTATACAGCTCAGAGCTGTCTTCAGCCTGACCAGAAATAATCAGCGGGGTGCGCGCTTCATCAATTAAGATGGAGTCCACCTCATCAATCACGGCAAAGTGCAGTTCACGCTGGAATTTTTCTTCAACACTGAACGCCATATTGTCGCGCAAGTAGTCAAAGCCAAACTCATTATTGGTACCGTAGGTGATATCACAGGCATAGGCAGCACGCTTTTCTTCAGGGCTCTGAAAAGGTACTACTACGCCAACAGACAAACCTAAAAACTCATACAAGGGACGCATCCAGTTCGCATCACGACGCGCAAGGTAGTCGTTGACCGTCACCACATGCACACCTTTTGCCGGTAAAGCATTCAGGTACACGGCCAGCGTGGCCACTAAAGTCTTACCTTCACCGGTGCGCATTTCCGCAATTTTGCCCTCATGCAGGGTTTGGCCACCGATCAACTGCACATCAAAGTGGCGCATGCCCATGACACGCTTACCGGCTTCACGCACAGTGGCAAAAGCTTCTGGTAAGAGCTTATTAAGACTTTCACCACCCGCTAAACGCTCACGAAACTCATTGGTCTTAGCTTGTAACTGCTCGTCTGTCAGAGCCACCATCTGTTCTTCAAGCGCATTGACGGCATTAACCGTTTTATACATACGCTTGACGTCACGGTCGTTTTTGCTTCCAAGAAGTTTTCTGAATAAAGGCGCAAACATAATTTATAACGCTTCCATTTTTGGGGGGTGAAGGCGCGTAAGTCATACTGTACTCACCCGCACAAAAAATTCATTTTACCCGTATTTTCACTTGAATAAAGTGACCTTAGTCGACAAAGCGACCTACACAGGTATTAAATATAAGAGTCGCAAAACAGCCACTATTTCTTCTGGGCTATACTATCTGTGTAACATTGTACTGCATTGCGCACATTTCAAGCGTCATTTGGCAAATAGTCTAAGCTGATGCCGTACAAAATCTGTTTTTCATGAGGTATGCCATGGGCTATCGTCCGATTAAAGCGCAAAAAAGCACGGGGGTCTTGCAAGGCAGCATCTCTCTGCAACGCCTATTGGCGCGTGCTGCAGCCACAGACCACCTCCAGCAATTACTCAATCAATACCTACAGCCTGCTGCACGTGAGCACTGCCTCTTAGCCGACTGCCAGGCCGGTACACTGACACTTATAGTCACTAATGGGCACTGGGCCACGCGCTTACGCTACCAGCAAAAACGTTTACTCGAGCAATTGCAAAGTTTAGCTGAGTTTCGTGAAGTGACACGCATTCAATTTAAAGTGCGCCCACCAATGCAACAGGAAAAGCCTAAGTTACCTAGTGTTGCCATCTCAGCGCAATCAGGTCAGACCATTCAAGACAGCGCACAAGCCATACACGATCCTGCACTGCGCGAAGCATTAGAGCGCCTTGCTAAGCATGCTAAAAAAACCTAAGCACAACACTATTACAGGCCTGTATCACATGCCTTTAACTGCATAAATGCCAGCCGCATTGCGCCAATAACCCTTATAATCCATACCATAACCAAAAATATAACGATCTTCGCAGTGCAAGCCAAAAAAGTCAGCAGCCAGACCTGGACGCGCTTTACGATCATGCTGTTTATCCATCAATACCACAGTGCGCACTGAACTGGCACCTGCGCGCCGACAGAACTCAATAATAGCTGACAAGGTATGGCCTTCATCCAGAATATCGTCAACGATCAAAACGTTACGATCCATCAAAGAGACTTCTGGTTTAGCTTTCCAAAACAACTCGCCACCACTGGTTTCGTTACGATAACGACTGGCATGCAAATAAGACTGCTCTAAAGGAAAGGTTAATTTAGTCAGCAATTTTCCAGAAAAAATCAACCCACCATTCATCACACAAAAAACAATGGGATTGGTATCGTGCAACTGCTCATTCATCTGCACAGCAACACGATCAATCGCCGCTTCCACTTGCGCCTCAGTGAATAAAACATCAGCTTCATCCATTATTTGCTGGATATGTTCAAGATTGGCAGACATGACAGGGCTCTTCGTTAAGTAATTAAGGCGCAAAAGGTACTGCGCTAGACCGTTTAGAGCAAGTATTGATCATAAACAAAGTGCCGTTTCCTGCTGATTTCGTTTAATCTAAGCGCCTATTCTTTCGATTTTGGAGCCTTGCATGCCTGCACATGAAATCCGCCACCCGCTTATTCGTCACAAACTTGGCTTAATGCGCCGCGCTGATATCAGTACCAAAAACTTTCGCGAACTCGCGCAAGAATTAGGCTCACTCTTAACCTATGAAGCCACCAAAGACTTTCCATTGGAAAGCTACAGCATTGATGGCTGGAGCGGCACGGTTGAAGTTGAGAAAATCGCTGGTAAAAAAATCACTGTAGTACCTATTTTGCGGGCTGGTATTGGCATGCTCGAAGGCGTTTTAAGCCTGATCCCCAGCGCAAAAGTCAGTGCTGTCGGTGTGGTACGTAACGAAGCGACACTCGAAGCGCATACTTACCTGGAAAAACTTGCCCCCGACATGCCATCGCGCCTGTCATTGATTATTGACCCGATGCTGGCCACAGGTAATTCTATGATTGCCACCATCGACCTATTAAAAAAAGCCGGCTGCAAAGAGATTCGCGCTATGGTGCTGGTTGCCGCACCTGAGGGTATTCAAGCTGTCCATGCTGCTCACCCCGATGTGGCTATTTATACCGCGTCTATTGATCAAGGCTTAGACAGTAACAGCTATATCATTCCTGGCTTGGGTGATGCAGGCGATAAAATCTTTGGCACCAAACAAAAGGAGAGCTGATTCATGCTGTCTCATCCTGCCGAACCGGCTTGGCGCCAAGCCTTAGTCGGCGCGCAAATGCTCTTTGTGGCGTTTGGCGCACTGGTTTTGATGCCACTTATTACCGGCATGGACCCGAACGTTGCGCTCTTTACTGCAGGTTTAGGCACTCTAGTTTTTCAAGTAGCAACCAAGCGCCAAGTCCCAGTATTTGTCGCTTCAAGCTTTGCCTTTATTGCCCCGATTCTCTATGCAAAAACCAATTTTGGTTTGCCAGCGGTCTTGGGTGCCATTATGGCTTCGGGCGCGGTGTATATCCTGCTCAGCGCCGCAGTGCGCCTCAAAGGCACAGGCTTTATTGATAAATTGCTGCCTCCAGTGGTGATTGCGCCGGTGATTATGTGCATCGGTTTAGCCTTATCGCCAGTGGCCGTTAATATGGCGATGGGCAAATCAGGCGATGGCGCGACGCAACTGATCGCCTACCCTACCGCCATGATTATCTCGATGTCAGCACTGCTGAGTACTCTGGCAGTCGCCACCTTGGGCCGAGGCTTATTTCGCTTGGTACCGATTTTGGCCGGCATTGTGGTGGGCTGCACGCTGTCAGTGATATTAGGTGAAGTGAATATTGCAGCTATTGGTCTGGCACCTTGGTTTGCACTGCCAGCTTTTGTTGCTCCAGAGTTTCACTTAGGTGCCATTTTATTTATGTTGCCGGTTGCCTTAGCGCCCGCCATTGAACATATTGGTGGCGTGATTGCGATTGGTAGCGTGACCGGACAAAACTATATCAAGCAGCCCGGCTTGCATCGCACGCTCCTCGGTGACGGTTTAGCCACCACCACTGCTGGTATGCTCGGTGGACCACCTAACACCACCTATGCCGAAGTCACAGGCGCAGTGATGCTCACCAAGAACTACAACCCAGTGATTATGACTTGGGCGGCAGTCTTTGCCATTGCCCTAGCTTTTATTGGTAAGTTTGGTGCGGCCTTGCAAAGTATCCCTGTTCCGGTGATGGGTGGCATTTTGTGCTTGCTGTTTGGTTCAATTGCCGTAGTAGGCCTCAATACTTTAATTCGCAACCAAGTCGACTTATCTGAGGCGCGTAATCTGATTATCGTTTCAGTCACTTTAGTCTTCGGTATTGGCGGCATGAGCATTGGTAGTGGTGACTTTGCCTTATCAGGCATCTCACTGTGCGCAGTGATTGCGCTCCTGCTCAATGTGATTTTGCCAGGCAATCAGGGCTGGAAAACCAAACTGCCAGAGCAACAAGATTCCACACCAGAGCCTTAATCCGGTATTTATAGGAGCTATTGCAGCATAGGTACCAGCACTGCCTGAGCTGTAATAGAACCTACAAGCTAAATATTTAGCAAAAAAAACCACCCCGCAGGGTGGTTTAAAGTATTTCGAAAAAAGCTATACCGCCGCAGCTGGGCGCATATATGAAATTGGAGCTGTACTGGCATCTGCAAAGGTCACCACTTCCCAAGCATCAGGCTGCTCAAGGAGTGTTCTGAGTAACAAGTTATTCAGTGCATGACCGGACTTATAGCCGCGGAACTCACCAATTAAGCTTTTACCCAGCAGATACAAGTCGCCAATCGCATCTAGAATTTTATGCTTAACAAACTCATCTTCGTAACGTAAGCCGTCTTCATTGAGTACTGAGTTGTCATCAACCACAATCGCATTATCAACGCTGCCACCAAGTGCCAAGTTGTTTGTGCGTAAAAACTCAATATCGCGCATAAAGCCAAACGTACGCGCACGACTGACTTCTTTTACAAACGAGGTGCTAGAAAAATCTACGCATGCCGTTTGTGTACGCCCTGCAAAAACAGGGTGATCAAACTCAATCTCAAAGCCAACTTTGAAGCCTTCAAAAGGTACAAAAGTTGCACGTTTTTCGCCGTCTTCAACTGTAATTTCCCGTAAAATTCGGATGAATTTTTTCGGTGCATCTTGCTCTTCCAGTCCTGCAGACTGAATCAAGAATACAAAAGGCCCAGCGCTGCCATCCATAATCGGCACTTCTGAAGCCGACAGTTCGACGTAAGCGTTATCAATTCCTAAGCCAGCCATGGCTGATAACAGGTGTTCAACCGTGTCTACTTTAACGTCGCCTTTAACCAGCGTCGTCGACATGGTGGTTTCACCCACATTTTTTGCTAAAGCAGGTATTTCAACCACAGGATCTAAATCCATACGGCGAAATACGATACCCGTATCCACTGCCGCGGGGCGCAACGTCAGGTAAACTTTCTCGCCTGAGTGCAGACCGATACCAGTGGCACGGATAATATTTTTCAAGGTGCGTTGTCTAATCATGACTTAAGCCACTGCCATACTGGTTGCAAATAGTTTTCAATAATGACCCGCATCTTAACAGATGCTGAACGAATAAAGAAATCAACTCGCAAATCAAGGCTTTATCAATCCGCCTGACGTCGTAAGAATGCCGGAAGATCCAAGTAATCCATATCTTCTTGGCTCGTTGGCTTAGCCGCTGGTACAGCATTGTCTCGCATACGCTGAGCAACTGGCGCATCGTATTTAGAGTAATCAGGTTCTTGGCCATCATCAACCAGCATACGTGCTGCTTTTACTGGCGCTGCGGTCTGCGTTACTGCAGTGTTATCCACCACTTTAACTGGCTTTTTAACTGCTGCATCTAAGCCGGTGACCACTACAGTGACATGCAACTCATCACGCATATCTGGATCAATCACAGTACCCACCTTCACCATTGCTTCGTCGCAAGCAAAGGCTTCGATAATGCTACCCACTTCTTCGTACTCACCCAGTGACAGGTCAGGACCAGCAGTGATATTCACCAAAATACCGCGCGCACCGCTAAGCACTACGTCGGCCAGCAATGGGTTACGCACAGCTTCTTCAGTCGCTTCACGTGCACGGTTGCTGCCTGTTGCAGAACCCGTACCCATCATTGCCATACCCATTTCGCTCATCACAGTTCTAACGTCAGCAAAGTCGACGTTAATCATGCCTGGGCGTTTAATAATGTCGGAAATACCGCGTACTGCGCCAGCTAACACATCATCTGCTTTGGCAAAAGCCGAGAGCAAGCTTGCGTCTTTACCTAAAATAGTCAGCAGTTTTTCGTTTGGAATAGTGATCAAAGAGTCAACGTGTTCAGCTAAAGCACGGATACCTTCATCAGCAATCTGTAAACGGCGACGACCTTCAAAAGGGAATGGACGCGTTACCACGGCAACAGTCAAAATACCCATTTCTTTAGCAATCTGCGCAATAACAGGCGCAGCACCCGTACCGGTACCGCCACCCATACCGGTTGTGATAAAGACCATATCGGTACCTTGCAGAACTTCAGTAATGCGCTCACGGTCTTCTTCAGCAGCTTTACGGCCAATTTCAGGGTTGGTACCCGCGCCTAAGCCTTTAGTTAAATTAGAGCCTAATTGCAAAACAGTACGCGCAGTAATATCACGTAACGCTTGTGAGTCAGTGTTGGCACAAATAAATTCAACACCTTCAATATTGCTAGCCACCATGTGGTTTACCGCATTACCACCACCACCACCGACACCAATGACCTTAATCACAGCCTGCTGCGGAGTCTGATCAACTAATTCAAACATAGCCTTCTCCCACCTTTCTAGTTATAGCCCGGCTCGCACCGGAAATTTTAATTACAATTGCTTTTGCAGCCAGCGTTTAACACGCATAAACACGGGCGGCTTTTTATCTTGTTGGTCATGTGCTACGTCTTGCGTATTTAGACCTTCATTTTGTTTACGTAAACCATAAATCAATAAACCCACAGCTGTGGCATAAATAGGGTTACGCACCACATCGTCAATACCTTTCACGCCTTGGGGCGATCCTAGCCGCACCGGCATATGGAAAATCTCTTCAGCCAGTTCAACCGCACCTTCCATTTTGGCTGTACCACCTGTTAAAACGATACCAGCTGGAATCATGTCTTCATAACCGCTGCGTCGTAGCTCGGCTAAAATCAAGCTAAACAACTCTTCATAACGCGGCTCAATCACCTCAGCCAAGGCTTGTCGTGATAATTCGCGTGGCGGACGATCACCCACACTGGGCACTTTAATTGTTTCGTCTGGACCTGTTAATTTAGCTAAAGCACAGGCATAACGAACTTTAATCTGTTCAGCGTACTGAGTTGGTGTACGTAATGCCATGGCAATGTCATTGGTCACTTGATCACCAGCAATTGGGATCACAGCAGTATGACGAATCGCACCTTCAGTAAAGATGGCAATATCGGTGGTACCACCACCAATATCGACTAAACATACGCCCAACTCTTGCTCATCTTCAGTCAGGACGGCACTGGCAGAGGCAAGTTGTTCTAAAATAATGTCGTCTACGGCCAAGTTACAGCGACTGACACACTTCTCAATATTTTGTAATGCATTAATGGCACAAGTCACCACATGCACGCGCGCTTCTAAACGCACACCTGACATACCCAGCGGCTCACGCACACCTTCTTGGTTATCAATCATGTAATCTTGCGCTAAGGTATGCAAAACCTTCTGATCTGCAGGTATAGCAACTGCTTGTGCAGCATCTAAGACGCGCTCTAAGTCGGCACGACTCACTTCGCCATTACGGATAGCAACAATACCATCTGAGTTTTGGCTACGAATATGACTACCGGCAATACCTACAAATACAGAGTGAATACTGCAATCTGCAACTTTCTGTGCCTCATTGATCGCCGCTTGCAGAGACTGCACAGTCGACTCAATATTAACCACTACACCTTTTTTCAAGCCACGTACGGGGTTGGTACCGATACCAATAATATTCAACTCACCATCAGGAGTGACTTCGGCTACGAGCGCCACAACCTTGGAGGTACCTATATCCAGACCAACAATCATGTTGTGGTTATTTTCATGTGCCATGTGTTTCTCTCCTTTACTGCGCCACTACCGCTGTAGGTTCATTTTCTGCCGGGGCGCGCCAAGCGACAGCCAAACCATTGGCATAGCGCAAATCAACCCGTTCAATTTTTTCAATCTGTTGCTTAAGTTCAGCTTCATACACCACAGCAAAGCGGCGTATTTTTTCCACTAAATGATCACGTCCAAATAACAGTTGCAAACCCGTCTGCGTGGTCACAAACCAACTACCACGCTCACGCATTTCCAGCTGTTTAATCGAATAACCCAAAGGCCGTAGCGCCTGACTAAAGGTTAAATATTGCTGCATCACCCGTACTTGCTCTTGCGCAGGACCGAATAACTGTGGCAAATGGTCGTAATCACTAATATCTACAGCAGTAAACAAATATCCCTGTGTACTTAACAGCGCATCATCACCCCAACGAGCAACAGGCAGTTGCTCTTGGATAATCACCTGCAATTGATCAGGCCAAATGCGGCTAACCTCTGCATTCGCCACCCAAGGTAATTCATCTAATACCTCGCGCACTGCGGCTATATCTACAGAAAAAAACAAACCATCGCTATACGGCATTAGTTGACGCTCAACCACACGTTGTTTGGCTGCGCTTAAATCACCCAATACTCGCACAGTGGAAATGGCCGGATTGACATGTGGTTTTAACCACTGCCAAGTCCGCTCAAAATTCAACATCACAGCAATAGCTGCAGCAACCAGTACAACTAAACTGATCGCTGTCCAATTGGGTTTAGGCCACTGTCTTGGCGCTTTTGGCTCGGCAGTACGGCGCGCACCCGACGCTGATACTTGTCGTGTTGCGCCACGCGGTGGAGCTTTTTTATGTTGCCGCCCTGCGCTACTCACAGTATTAACCTCTAACCTGTAACGTACCAGCCAAAATAGTTAATACCAAGGCATTAAAATCTAAACCGGCCGCACGCGCAGCCATAGGTACCAAGCTGTGATCTGTCATACCAGGTACAGTATTAACTTCTAAAAACCAAAAGTTACCTTGCTCATCTTGCATCACATCAGCACGACCCCAACCGGTCACACCTAGTGTTTGACAAGCTCGCGCGGTTAAAGTGCGTAATTCTGCTTCTTTCTCTGCAGATAAGCCGCAAGGAATCTGATATTGCGTGTCATTGGATAAATACTTAGCTTCATAATCATAAAAGGCATGGCTGGTGCCTAAGCGAATCGGTGGCAATACTTCGCCATTGAGCATCGCAATAGTGAACTCAGGACCTGAGATCCACTGCTCCACCAACACTTGCGAATCAAAATGACGGGCTTCTTGCCAAGCAGCTAACAAACCCGCTAAGTCATCCACCTTCGCCATACCGATGCTCGAGCCCTCATTGGCGGGCTTTACAATCAGTGGAAAACCTAAGTCTTGCGCTGCTTGATGACAATCTTCTTCAGTGACTAAAGCTGCGTGGCGTGGCGTAGGTAAACCCACGCTATGCCAAATCTGTTTTGTGCGCAGCTTATCCATAGCTAAGGCTGAAGCGAGCACGCCGCTGCCGGTGTAAGGAATACCCGCACACTCAAGCAAACCTTGCACAGTGCCGTCTTCGCCACCGCGACCATGTAAAACAATAAAGGCACGATCAATTTTCTGCGCACACAAACGCGCCAGAAAATCATCGCCCACATCAATACCAAAGGCATCCACACCTGCGTGTTGTAATGCAGCTAAAACAGCCGCACCTGAGTTGAGTGACACTTCACGTTCAGCACTGCGGCCACCGTAAAGGACGGCAACACGGCCTAATGCTTGAATATCTAGGGGCTGACTCATACGCCTGCGTCCTCAGTGTGTGCGGTAAATAAAGGGTGTTTAAGTAAGCTAGGGGCAATACCGCCGACATCGCCGGCGCCTTGGCACAATAAAATATCACCCGGTTGCAGTAAGGGCTTTAACAAAGGCGCAAGATCAGTGCCGCGTTCAACATACAAAGGATCTAAGCGACCGCGCTGACGAATGCTATGGCACAACTGACGGCTACCCGCACCCGGAATTGGCTCTTCACCGGCCGGATACACTTCAAGCAATAACAGCACATTGGTATCACCAAGGACTTGTACAAAATCTTCGTACAAATCACGGGTACGGCTGTAACGGTGCGGCTGATATACCATCACTAAACGACGTCCCGGCCAGCCGTCATGTACCGCCTTAATCACTGCAGACACTTCGCTGGGGTGGTGACCGTAATCGTCAACCAACATGACACTGCCACCGGCAACAGGCAACTCGCCATACATCTGAAAACGTCGACCCACACCTTCAAAGCCAGACAAGCCAGCAATAATAGCACTATCAGCAATGCCTTCATCAGTAGCAATAGCAATGGTTGCCAAAGCGTTGAGTACGTTATGTTTGCCCGGCATATTCACCGACACAGGTAATGGCTCGCGGCCTTTGCGCAAGACAGTAAAGGAAGTGCGCATACCCTCTTGCGACACATCAATGGCACGCAAATCAGCGTCGTCGGAAAAGCCATAGGTCAGCGTTGGACGCTTGACCTGTTTAGCAATCTCGCGCACCGATGGATCGTCAACACACAACACAGCCAAACCATAAAACGGCAGGTTATGTAAAAAATCGACAAAGGTCTTTTTCAGCTTATTAAAATCGCCGCCATAGGTGCTCATATGGTCAGCATCAATATTAGTCACCACTGAGACCATCGGCTGCAAGTGCAAGAAGCTCGCATCACTCTCATCCGCTTCTGCGATCAAATAGCAACCGGCACCCAACTGCGCATTACTACCGGCAGCATTAAGACGACCACCAATCACGAAGGTCGGATCTAAATCTGCAGCAGCAAAGACCGAAGCTAACAAGCTAGTGGTCGTGGTTTTACCATGGGTACCCGCCACTGCAATACCGTGACGGTAGCGCATCAACTCAGCCAGCATTTCCGCACGCGGCACCACTGGGATGCGACGCTCTAAACCGCGCGCCACTTCAGGGTTCGATGGATTAATCGCACTGGAAACCACCAACACATCCGCATGCTCAACGTTTTCGGCATGGTGACCAAACACCACCTGCACACCGAGGCTTTGTAAGCGTTCAGTCACTGTTGAAGGCTTTAAGTCCGAGCCTGAGACTTCATAACCTAAGTTACGCAGTACCTCAGCAATACCGCACATACCGGTGCCGCCAATGCCAATAAAGTGAATGCGGCGGATACGGCGCATACGACGTATCTCAGCCGTTGTCGGCTGCAATAAATCAACCATGCGCCACCTCCAAACACACAGCAACTACATGCCGCGTCGCATCTGGCTGCGCTAATAAACGCGCTTGTTCACCCATGGTTTTAATGCGTTTCTTGTCCATCAGTACCTCAGTTAACTGTGCAGCTAAACGAGCTGCATCAGTAGCATGTTGTGGCAGCAAGACAGCGGCGCCTTGCTGAGCCAAAAATTCGGCATTACGCGTTTGGTGGTCGTCGATGGCATGTGGCAGTGGCACTAAAAATGAAGCCAAGCCTGCTGCAGCCAATTCGCTAACGGTTAAAGCACCCGCGCGGCAAATCACTAAATCGGCCCATGCATAAGCGTTGGCCATATCACTAATAAAAGGTACAACCTGTGCCTCAACCCCAGCCACTTGGTAGCGTTCGCGAGTCACCTCATCATTATTACGCCCCGCTTGATGCTGCACCTGCGGTCGTAACTCAGCAGGCACTTGTGCTAAGGCCGCAGGCAGCAATTTATTCAGTGGCTCAGCACCGAGACTGCCACCGAGCACTAATAAGTTCACCGCTCGTGATGCTAAATTCTTGCGCGGCGTCTGGAGAAACAATGCCTCGCGCACAGGATTACCTGTGGTGATGCAGTTTTTACGCTGCTTAAAGGTGTTTGGAAAGGCTTCACAAATGCGCGTTGCAAAGGTTGCTAAGGCACGATTAGCCGTACCGGCGACAGCATTTTGCTCATGAATAATCAGTGGCACCGAAGACAGCTTAGCTGCTAGACCGCCTGGCCCCGTCACATAGCCACCCAAACCCAAGACGCACACAGGCTTAAGCTCGCGTATTAAACGTTTAGCCTGCCATAAAGCGCCCAACAACTTAAAAGGCGCAGTCAATAATGAGCCCAGACCTTTACCGCGCAAACCGCTGATCTTCAGGGTATGCAAAGTATAACCAGCGGCGGGCACCAGTTCATTCTCAATGCCCCGCCCAGCGCCCAGCCAATGCACGGTATAACCACGTGCCGTAAACTCTTGCGCGCAAGCCAAGGCTGGAAACACATGCCCGCCGGTTCCGGCAGCCATAATTAAAATATTACCGCGCACCGCGCACCCCCTTCGCCATCGCTGTGATTTGTGCTTTGCTCATGGAGTCAGCAGCCAAAAGCTGTGTACGCCGCTCCCACTCAATGCGTAACAGCATCGCTAAACTGATGCAGCACACCACCAACGAACTACCGCCATAACTGATAAACGGCAAGGTTAACCCCTTAGTCGGCAGCAAACCGGTATTCACCCCTAGGTTAATCAATACTTGGGCAATCCATAACAAAGCCAAACCATAGGCGACATAAGCCGAATAATACTGCTTAGCCTGCTCAGCCCAGACACCGATATAGAGTGCGCGCACACTGACAAACATAAACAAAACCAAGGTCGTCAGCGCACCCAGCATACCCAGCTCTTCAGCCAGCACCGAGAACACAAAGTCGGTGTGCGCTTCAGGTAAAAAGAATTGCTTTTGAATGCTATTTCCCAAGCCTAAACCTAACCATTCACCGCGCCCAAAAGCGATCAGCGCTTGCGTGAGCTGGTAGCCCGCACCGTACTGATCACCCCACGGATCGGTAAAAGTGCTAAGGCGTTGCATGTGATAGCCTTCAAGGCCAATAAACGCCATAAAACCTGCTAACAAAATGATCAATAGCGGCACCGAAAGCACTAAACTAACGCCACCCAAATACAGCATAATAATAACGCTACCAAGCATCACCACAGCCGCACCGTAGTCAGGCTCTTTAATCAGCAAGCCAGCCAATAAACCAGCAAGAAACAGCGGCTTAGCCAAGCCTCGCAGGCGCTGCTTGACTTCTTCTTTGCGCCGCACTAAAAAGCCGGCTAAAAAGACCACCATAAACAGTTTAGCCAACTCCGATGGCTGGATATTAAAAATACCGACACCAATCCAACGTCGCGAACCGTTCACTTCACGACCAATGCCCGGAACCAACACTAGAATCAGCACCACAAAAGCGACCACTAACAACCAACCGCTATAGCGCTGCCATAACGACATCGGCACAAACAAAGTCAGGCCACCCGCTACTAAGGCAATGGACACATAAATCATATGGCGAATAAAGTAATGGAAGGTGTTGCCGGTATTGGTATAAGCAACAGCTGATGAGGCTGAGGCGATCATCACCAAACCAATACCCATCAGTAACAAACACGCAGTTAACATCGGAAAGTCGATATCAACTTTATTGTTATGACGCCATGGCGATGGCTGCGCGATAAAATCACGGATACTCATAACAAATCCCTCACCGCTTGCGCAAACACATCACCGCGCTGCTCAAAACTTTTAAACATATCTAAACTCGCACATGCAGGGGCTAACAACACGCTATCACCCGCTTGTGCGAGGCGTGCCGCAACAGTGACCGCCTCTTCGAGAGTCGTCACGTGCTCAATCGGCACACTGCCCGCTACAGCTTGCGCAACACGCTCACCATCACGGCCCAGCACTATGACTGCGCGGCAATATTGCATCACAGGTATCTTCAGGCTGGAAAAGTCAGCACCCTTGCCATCACCACCCGCAATCAACACGAGCTTACCTGCATGGTCAGCACCCAGACCTTCAATGGCCGCTAAAGCAGCGCCCACATTGGTGGCTTTAGAATCGTTGTACCAATCCACACCTTGCGTTTGACGCAACCACTGGCAGCGATGCTCAAGTCCAGCAAAATCTTGTAATGCCTGCAACATCGCCGGCATCGGTAACTGCATTGCCGTACCCAAAGCTAAGGCAGATAAAGCATTAGCGTAATTATGACTGCCACGCACCTTTAAGTGCTTGACTGCTAGCAAGAGTTGCTCACCTAGAGCTAAATATGTTTCCCCATCCTGCTCACGCAAACCAAATTCGCCCGCTTGCGGTGTCGACAAACCAAAGCTAATGACCTGCGCTGGCGGCTGTTGTGGCTGGGACGCGACATCATCGCGATTGACCACTACGGTTTGCGCATGCTTAAAGACCCGTTGTTTAGCGGCAATATAACCATCTAAATCAACATAACGGTCCATATGGTCTTCACTGATATTCAGGCATACCGCTACACGTGCCTTTAAATGCGAGGTCGTCTCTAATTGAAAACTCGATAACTCCATCACATAAGCATCCAGCGCATCGTCGAGCAAATCCAGCGCTGGCACACCGAGGTTGCCACCTATGGCTGCATGTAAACCTGCTGCACTGAACATCTGCCCAACCAGCGTGGTCACGGTACTTTTAGCATTGGAGCCAGTAATTGCCACAATCGGTGCACGAGCATATTGAGCAAACAGGTCAATATCGCCAGAGATGCGTACACCCTGAGCAATCGCGGCCTGCAGCGCCGGCGTACTTAAGGCTAAGCCAGGACTGACGTACAAGACCTCAGCACTGCTTAACAACTCTGCAGACAAAGGCCCACAATGCACAGCGACCTGCGGATAATCGCGCTGCAAGGTCGCTAACTCAGGCGGCTGCTCGCGGCTGTCCACCACAGTAAAGGATTGACCTTGCGCGGCTAAAAACCGCACCAAAGACATGCCACTTTTACCAAGGCCAACTACAATCTGTGCGTGCTGATGGATGCTCTGCACCTATGCTTACCTCAGCTTCAAGGTGGCCAGTCCAATCAGGACTAGAACCACAGTGATAATCCAAAAACGCACAATCACGCGCGGCTCCGGCCAGCCTTTTAATTCAAAGTGATGGTGAATGGGTGCCATACGAAACACGCGCTTGCCAGTCAATTTAAATGACAACACCTGAATCACCACTGACAGGGTTTCCACCACAAACACACCGCCCATGATAAACAGGACAATCTCTTGGCGGGCAATCACTGCCACAGTACCTAGAGCAGCGCCCAGTGCTAAAGCACCCACGTCACCCATAAAGACTTGTGCTGGGTAAGTGTTAAACCATAAAAAACCTAAACCGGCACCCACCAGAGCGCCACAGAAAATAATCAACTCACCCACGCCCGGCACATAAGGAATAAACAAGTACTGAGCAAAACTAATATGGCCTGACAAGTAAGCAAAGATACCTAAGGCACCACCCACTAAGACTGTAGGCAAAATCGCTAAACCGTCCAAGCCATCGGTCAGGTTGACCGCGTTACTGGTACCAACAATCACCAAGTAGGTTAAAACGATAAAACCCGCACCAAGCGGGATACTGATATCTTTGAGGAAAGGCACAATGAGTGCCGTTTCAGCCGGTGTTTGTGCGGTGTAATACAGCACTAAGGCCGCCCCCAAACCAAACACTGACTGCCAAAAATACTTCCAGCGCCCGGGTAAACCGCGGGAGTTTTTCTCTACCACCTTGCGGTAATCATCCACCCAACCAATCGCACCAAATAGCAGCGTGACCAGCAACACAATCCACACATAACGATTGCTTAAATCGGCCCACAGCAAGGTACTGATAGTGATGGAGGCCAAAATCAATGCGCCGCCCATGGTTGGCGTACCCGATTTAGCCAAATGCGATTGCGGGCCATCGGTGCGTACCGATTGACCAATTTGCAAGTTACGCAGCATGCGAATCATTTTCGGACCCAGCCACAGCGACATCACTAGCGCTGTCAAAACACCAAACACACCACGCAGAGTCAGGTACTGAAAGACCGCAAAGCCTTTGTGGTACTGTTGTAAATACTCCGCTAATAAAAGCAACATCAGAGTGCATCCCCTAAACTTGTACGCAATGCGCTCACAACGTTTTCCATTGCTGCGCCACGTGAACCTTTAATTAAAAATGTTGCAGGACCACTTACTTGCGTAAGCAGTGCTTCAATCAGACTGTTTTGTTCTAAAAAGTGCCCTGCAACACCAGAATATTGTGCAACCGCATGTTGCATCAAAGGTCCGGTGGCAAATACCGCATCAACTTTACCGTTAGCATACGCGCCAATCTGTGCGTGCTCTTGCTCAGCCCAAGCGCCCAACTCACCCATATCGCCTAACACCAATACGCGCTGGCCTGGCATATTTTGCAGCACATCAATGGCTGCACGGATCGAGGCTGGGTTGGCATTATAACTGTCATCAATAATCTGTACGTGACCGGCACACTCATACACCATGCTGCGTCCGGAAATCGCTTTCATACCTTCAAGACCCTGGCGTATAGCTGACAATGGCAAGCCTAAAGCATGCGCCGCTGCCACTGCTGCTAAGGCATTACTGACATTGTGTAAACCCAATACCGCTAACTGTATAAAGCACTCACCGGCTACGCCATGCAGGTTAAAGCCCATACGACCTTGGGCGTTACTGACAATAGCGCTGGCATAAATATCGGCATCCGCACAGCGGGTGGAAAAACTTAACACCTGACACTGAGTATTACGCGCACGCCATTGCTCAAAAGCTGCGTCATCTAGATTTAACACTGCGGTATGCTCAGCGCGCAGACCGTCGAGAATCTCACCCTTAGCTAACACAATATGCTCAGGACCACCAAACTCACCGGCATGCGCCATCCCGGCATTACTGATCACCGCGACCATCGGCTGAGTTAAAGCAGCGGTGTAGGCAATTTCACCGGGACGTGAAGCTCCAAGTTCCACCACAGCCGCACGGTGCTGGGCATTGAGCTCCAGCAAAGTAAAAGGCACACCTAAATCATTATTTAAATTGCCACGCGTGGCTAACACCGCAGCTTCACCTAAAGCGCTACGGCAAATACTGGCGAGCATCTCTTTAACTGTGGTTTTACCACTGGAGCCCGTTACCGCAACCGTTTGCCCAGTGAACTGCTCACGATTGAGCCTAGCAATCTGTCCTAAAGCAATGCGAGTATCTGCTACTAGCAACTGCGGCAGTTGAATATCCGCCTGATACTCTTCCACGATAGCGGCCACCGCGCCGCGCTTGGCCACATCAGCTAGATAGCGATGACCATCAAAAAACT
>RRZU012579687.1_pt1 | contig 19356 bp, 19 predicted proteins | sample 2165561 | NCBI WGS metagenome assembly RRZU01 (sample SAMN10456909, study PRJNA506462) | wastewater metagenome | isolation source: wastewater sludge | place: USA: Moscow, Idaho | reverse complement strand
GGCCTTCTTGGCGCCCTTGAGCGACTCGAAGGTGCGGGTGATCAGGTCCTCGCGGGCCTGGGTCAGCACCTGGATGGTGGTGTCGTCCGGGATGTGGCCGCCCTCGATCAGTTCGCGGACGAAGTCGAAGTCGGTCTGCGAGGCGGACGGGAAGCCCACCTCGATTTCCTTGACGCCGACCGCCACCAGGGTCTGGAACATGCGCAGCTTCTTCTCGGCGTCCATCGGCTCGATCAGCGACTGGTTGCCGTCGCGCAGGTCGGAACTCAGCCAGATCGGCGCCTGGGTGATGGTCTTCGACGGCCAGGTGCGGTCGGGGATGTCGATCTGCGGGAACGGGCGGTACTTGGTCGACGGATTCTTCAGCATGGGCATGGCGGATTTCCTGGAAACGGGGCCGCGGGGCGGCGGGCAATACGGAGTCGGGGCGGGCGAAGCGCGGTTCAGCTACGCAGTCGGGGGCTGACCAGGCGCAGGCTGAGGTATTGCCGCCGCAGGATGAGGGTGTGGGATGCGTTCATGGCGCCTACCCTAGCGGCTGCTGCGCGCCGATGGCAAGCATTGGTGAAAAATTGGAATTTATCTCTGCCTTGTGTTCTTGGTTGGTTTTTTATTGCGCTAAAAAACCGTTTGCTACGCAGGCATTGCTTGGGGTTGCTGGCCCTGCGGATGCCCCTCCGCACCTCTTCGCAGCGGCGCTGCAGGGCTCTGCGGCGCCGTGTCGCACTAGGTCGACGCGCCGCCCCTGTGCGATCATCGCCGCCGTTTCGCGCGGCCCGCGGCCACGCAACCTCGTACAGGGAGAGGACATCGGGTGATTCGGCAACGGCGCATGCGTCTGGCAGCCTGGCTTGGCTTGTTCGCCATGCTGATGGCGTTCGCCGGTCCGCTGTACTCGCAGTTGCGCGCCCTCGATACGCTGGCGCTGAGCCAGCTCATCGACCTCGACGCCCTGCACTGCGGCGAAGGGCAGGGGCTGCCCGCCGACGGCCCGCCGGCCTGGGTCCAGCACCTCGACCAGTGCGGTTACTGCAGCCTGCTGGCCGGCAGCCCGCCGTTGCCGGCGACCTTGCAGCTGGCCCTGCCGCCGCCTTCCAGCCTTGTCCATCAGTACCTGCCGCCGGCCCAGAACCTGCCGCAGGCGCCGCCGGCCAGTCGCCCGCCGCGCGGTCCGCCCTCCTTCCACGCCTGATTCATCGCTTGCATCCCGTCCGTCCGGGCGCGCCGTTGCGCACCTGTCCGGCGGCCGGCAATCCGTTTTTTGCGTGGAATACCCCTATGTCCGTTTTCGCTCGTCCGTCCCAGGCTCAATCGCGCCTGTCCCGCCCGTTCGCCCTGAATCCGTTCCAGCGCCGCTGGTGGCCGGCCCATGCCGCGCTGCTCGGTGCCCTGGCCCTGCCGCTACAGGCGGCCGAAGTGGCCGGCGGCGCGCAGGCCGCCGATGAGGAGGTCGCTCCGCTGGTGGTGACCAGCGTCGCCCCGCAGTCGCCGCTGACCGTGGTCACCGATCCGCGCCAGCCGCGCCAGCCGGTGCCGGCCAGCGACGGCGCCGACTACCTGAAGACCATTCCCGGCTTTGCGGCGATCCGCAACGGCGGGGTCAACAGCGATCCGGTGTTCCGCGGCATGTTCGGCTCGCGGATCAAGCTGCTCAGCAACGGCGGCGAAATGCTCGGCGCCTGTCCGAACCGCATGGATTCGCCCAGCTCCTACATCAGCCCGGAAAACTACGACCGCCTGACCGTGATCAAGGGCCCGCAGACCGTGCTGTGGGGGCCGGGGGCCTCGGCGGCCACGGTGTTGTTCGAGCGCGAGCCGGAGCGCTTCGACAAACCCGACTACCGTCTCAACGCCAGCCTGCTCGGCGGCTCCAACGGCCGTTTCGACCGCAGCATCGATGCCGCTGCCGGCAGCCAGGACGGCTATGCGCGGGTCATGGCCAACCGCTCGCAGGCCGACGATTACCGCGACGGCAACGGCGACAGCGTGCCGTCGCGCTTCGACAAGTGGAGCAGCGATGTGGCGCTGGGCTGGACCCCGGACGCCAACACCCTGCTGGAGCTGACCGCCGGTGCCGGCGATGGCGAGTCGCGCTATGCCGGGCGCGGCATGGATGGCTCGGCGTTCAAGCGCGAAAGCCTCGGCCTGCGCTTCGAGAAGAGCTACATAGGCGAGGTGTTCCATGGCATCGAGGCCAACGTCTATTACAACTACGCCGACCATGTGATGGACAACTACAGCCTGCGCAGCCCCAATCCCAACGACGTGATGATGCCGATGCGCAACCCGATGGCCAGCAACGTCGACCGCCGCACGCTGGGCGGGCGGGTCGCCGGCACCTGGCGCTGGGACGCCTTCGAGCTGGTCGGCGGGATCGACGCCCAGGCCAGCGAGCACCGCCTGCGCAAGGCCGCCGGCATCGACACCTACAAGAGCCTGCCGTGGGCCAAGGATGCCGCCTTCCACAACTACGGCCTGTTCGGCGAGCCGACCTGGGATCTCAGCCGCCAGCCGCGGCTGACCGGTGGCGCGCGGATCGACCGGGCTGCCGCCGAGGACGAGCGCGAGCAGCTGTGCAACATGATGGGCATGGCCTGCCGGAGCAACCCGACCGCCGACCGGGAGCGCAGCGACACCCTCTACAGCGGTTTCCTGCGTTACGAGCAGGACCTGCTCGCCATGCCGGCGACCTGGTATGCCGGCCTCGGTCATGCGCAGCGCTTCCCCGACTACTGGGAGCTGTTCTCGGCAGCCAACCAGGTGGGGCAACCGACCGCCTTCGCGTCGGTGAATCCGGAGAAGACCACCCAGCTCGACATCGGCATCCAGTACCGCCAGGGGCCGCTGGAGGCCTGGGCGTCGGCCTATGCCGGGCATGTCGACGACTACATCCTGTTCAGCTACGGCCCGGGGATGAACCCGCTGCATACCATTTCCTGGGTCGACAACATCGACGCGCGCATCGCCGGTGCCGAGCTGGGCGCCAGCTACCGCTTCGCGCCGCACTGGAAGGGCGATGCCAGCCTGGCCTATGCCTGGGGCGAGAACACCTCGGACGATCGCGCCATGCCGCAGATTCCGCCGCTGGAGGCGCGTCTGGGGCTGACCTACGAGCGTGACGACTGGAGCGCGGCGGCGCTGTGGCGGGTGGTGGCGGCGCAGAACCGGATTGCCGAGAATCAGGGCAACGTGGTCGGCAAGGACTTCGACCGGAGCGCGGGCTTCGGCGTGCTGTCGCTGAACGGCGCCTACCGGGTCAGCGACACCCTCAAGCTCAGTGCCGGAATCGACAACCTGTTCGACAAGGCCTACAGCGAACACCTCAACCTGGCCGGCAACGCCGGGTTCGGCTATGCCGCCGGCAGCCGCTACAACGAGCCGGGGCGAACCCTGTGGGCGCGGGTGGACCTGAGCTTCTGAGGTCGGCGCCGGGCGCTGCTGCAGGCGCGCCGCCGCCCATGCCGGGTGTCGAGCGCGCCCATGGCTCCGGCATCGGTCCCGGCGCATTCGACTGACCCGGCCCAGCCCCGCTTGCGGGGCTGGGCTTCGTCGGTCGAGCGGATTCCGTTCTGCCGGCGCCTCAGGCGTGCGCGCCCTGCCGCGCGTGCGGCTGCGTCGCCGGCGTCTGCCAGGCGCGCATGTCCGCGCCGCTCGGGTGCTGGAACACGCGCAGGCCGAACTCCGGGAGGATCGCCAGCAGATGGTCGAAGATGTCCGCCTGGATGGCCTCGTAGGCGTTCCACGCGGTGGTGTTGGTGAAGCAGTACAGCTCCAGCGGCAGGCCGTCGGCGGTGGGGCTGAGCTGGCGCACCAGCAGGGTCATGTCCTGGCGGATGCGCGGGTTGTGCTTCAGATAGCTCTCCACGTAGACGCGGAAGGTGCCGAGGTTGGTGACCCGGCGCTGGTTCAGCGCCGCCGCGCCCTGTTCGCTGAGGCGGCGGTTCCACTCGTCCAGCTCGCCCTGCTTGCTGGTGACGTAGTCCCTGAGCAGGGCGAACTCGCGCAGGTGGGCGATTTCCCCGGCATCGAGAAAATGCACGCTGTTCTGGTCCAGGTACAGGCTGCGCTTGATCCGCCGCCCGCCGGCTTCCTGCATGCCGCGCCAGTTCTTGAACGGGTCGGTGATGAAGCGCTTGGTGGGAATGGTGGTGATGGTCTTGTCCCAGTTCTGCACCTTGACGGTGTGCAGGGCGATGTCGATCACGTCGCCGTCGGCGTTGAGCTGCGGCATCTCCACCCAGTCGCCGACGCGGACGATGTCGCTGGAGGAAATCTGCACGCTGGCCACCAGGGAGAGCAGGGTGTCCTGGAAGATCAGCATCAGCACCGCGGCCATGGCGCCCAGACCGGAGAGCAGGATCAGCGGCGAGCGGTCGATCAGGGTGGCGATGATCAGGATCGCGGCGATGGCGAACACGGCGATCTTGACCACCTGGATATAGCCCTTGATCGGCTTGAGGTGGGCGTCCGGCCGGCGCTGGTAGAGGGTGTTGACCAGGCTCAGGGCGCCGCCGATGGCCAGCGCCAGGGTCAGCACCACGAAGGCGCTGCAGACGTTGTCGACCACGGTGACCAGCGCCTTGGGCAGGTCGGGCACCAGCGCGATGCCCCGGCTGATGATCAGCGCCGGGACGATGTTGGACAGCCGGCGGATCACGCTCTGGTCGCCGGACACCACGTCGCGGCCCAGGGCGGTCATGCCCAGCGCGCGGTGGATGCCGCGCACCAGCAGGTGCTTGACCAGCCAGTTGGCCAGCCAGGCGACGGCCAGCAGCAGGGTGCCGGCGGCGATGCTCAGCAGCAGTGGCGGCTGCTGTTGCAGCCAGGCGTTCAGGGTGTCGAGTGAGGCGTTCACGGTGTCTCCTTGGGGGGTGGCCGGACGGGAATTCAGGGTTGGAAGGCGCCGATGAAGATCGCCGGATCGACCCGCGCATCGTTGAGGCTGACGTTCCAGTGCAGGTGTGGCCCGGTGGCCCGGCCGGTGGCGCCGACCTTGCCGAGCACGGCGCCGCGCGCCAGCTCGTCGCCGACCTTCACGCCGATCTGCGACAGGTGGCAGAACATGCTGATCAGGCCCTGGCCGTGGTCGACGAACACCGTCTTGCCGTTGAAGAAGTAGTCGCCGACCAGGATCACCCGGCCGGCCGCCGGCGCCTTGACCGGGGTGCCGGCCGGCACGGCGAAGTCGAGGCCCGAATGCGGATTGCGCTCCTCACCGTTGAAGAAGCGGCGCAGGCCGAACGGGCTGGACAGCGGGCCGTTTACCGGCCTGTCGAACAGCAGGTTGCTCGGCTGGCGCGCGCTGAATTGCCGGTAGGCGTCGTTCTGTACCGCCAGTTCGCGCTCGATGCGCGCCAGATTGGCGGCGTTGGGCGTGACCTGCTGCTGGTTCTTCAGGGTGATGCGCTGCTCCCGGTAGTGCCGGGCGGCGACGGCGAAGCTACGCGTGCTGCCGTCGTCAAGCTGCAGCTGCTCGCGTCCGGCCTTGACCGTCAGCGGCAGGCCGACCACGGCGATCCAGCGCCGGCCGTCCTCGCGCAGCACCAGGACCGGGCGGTCGCGGTAGCGGGCGGCGGGGCGCTGCGCGGCGTCGCCCAGGTCGACCACCGCCACGCCGCCGGGCACCGGGCGGTCGAGCAGGCGGGAAAGGAAGCCTTCGGCATGGGCCGGCAGGCCGATCAGCAGGCTGAGGAACAGGGCGAGGAGTCGGAGCATGGGCGTCTCGGGCGGTCTGGGCGCGCCCGGCGAGACCGGACGCGGCGGCTCATGGGGTCGGCGGCGACTCGACGCGCAGGTCGAGGCAGCCCTCGTGCAGGCGCGCGCGCAGCCGCTGGCCGGGGCGGGCGTCGGCGGCGCGGCGCACGGCCTGGCCGCGCTCGTCGAGGAGGATGCTGTAGCCGCGCCCCAGGGTGGCCAGCGGGCTGACCGCCTGGAGGGTCTGCAGGGTGGCCTCGAAGCGCTGGCGACGCTCACGCAGGCCGGCGTGCATGGCGCGCGGCAGGCGTTCGGCAAGATGGTCGAGGCGCTGGCGCAGCAGGCCGAGCAGGCGCTCGGGGTGCTGGGCGGCCAGTCGGGTGTCGAGGCGCGTCAGGTGCTCGCCGGCCCGCTGCAGACGCAGGGCCACGGCGCGCTGCAGGCGCAGCTCCAGCTCGTCGAGGCGCTGGGCCTGCTGGCGCAGGCGCTCGCCGGGATGGCGCAGGCGGTGGCGCAGGCCGTCCAGCTGCAGCCGGCGGTTGCTCAGCAGGTGCTGCATGCGCAGGGTCAGGCGGCGCTGCAGGGCGTCGAGGCGGCGCTGCAGCTCGGCGCTGTCGGGGGCCAGCAGTTCGGCGGCGGCCGAGGGCGTCGGCGCGCGCACGTCGGCGACGAAGTCGGCGATGGTCACGTCGGTCTCGTGGCCGACCGCGCTGACGACAGGCGTCGCGCAGGCGGCGATGGCGCGGGCGACGGCTTCCTCGTTGAAGCACCACAGGTCCTCCAGCGAGCCGCCGCCGCGGGCGAGGATCAGCGCGTCGAAGCCCTGGGCATCGGCCAGCGCCAGCGCGCGGACCAGCTGCGCGGTGGCATCGCTGCCCTGCACCGCGCTGGGCACCAGGGTCAGCTCGACGTGCGGCGCGCGGCGGCGGAACACGCTGACGATGTCGCGGATCACCGCGCCCGACGGCGAGCTGACGATGCCGATGCGCCGCGGGTGGGCGGGCAGGGCGCGCTTGCGCCCGGTGGCGAACAGCCCCTCGGCGGCCAGCTTGTCCTTGAGCGCCTCGAAGGCCAGGCGCAGCGCGCCGTCGCCGGCCGGCTCGACGGCGTCGAGGATCATCTGGTAGTCGCCGCGGCCCTCGAACAGCGAGACCTTGCCGCGCACCTTCACCGCCAGGCCGTCGCGCAGCGCCTGGCGCACGCGCGCCGCGCTGGAGCGGAACAGCGCGCAGCGTACCTGGGCGCCGGCGTCCTTGAGGGTGAAGTAGACGTGCCCGGAGGTGGGCCGCGCCAGGTTGGAGATCTCGCCCTCGACCCAGACGCCGGGGAACACGTCTTCGAGCAGGTGGCGGGCGCGCTGGTTGAGCTGGCTGACGGTCAGGACCTCGCGATCGAGGCCGAGCCGCTGGAAGGGATCGGTATGCATGGCGGCCATGATAAAGACTTTGTCCGCCCTGCGGGCAAGCCCTGTGGCCGGCGCGGGGGCTGCAGTCGGCGGCGCGGCCCCGTACACTCGCGCCCCTTATGTCAGGCCCGGCGGCGGGTCTGCGCGGCACCTTCGGGGCGCCGGCAGCGTCGCCGCGGCATTTTCGTGGACAAGGATCGAGAGTTTCATGAGCAAGCAGATTCGCATCGCCATCGCCGGTTACGGCAACCTGGGCCGCGGCGTCGAGGCCGCCATCGAGAAGAACCCGGACATGACCCTGGTCGGCATCTTCAGCCGCCGCGATCCGGCCAGCCTGCAGCCGCTGCGCGCCGGCACCCCAGTGCACCGTCTGGAGAGTCTCGCCGCGCATGGCGAGGCCATCGACGTGCTGATCCTCTGCGGCGGCTCCAAGGACGACCTGCCGGCGCAGGGTCCGCAACTGGCCGCGCTGTTCAACACCGTGGACAGTTTCGACACCCACGCGCGGATTCCCGAGTACTTCGCCGCGGTGGATGCCCCGGCGCGGGCCAACGGCAAGACCGCATTGATCTCCATCGGCTGGGACCCGGGCCTGTTCTCCCTCAACCGCCTGTACGGCGAGGCGCTGCTGCCCGATGGCGCCACCTACACCTTCTGGGGCAAGGGCCTGAGCCAGGGTCACTCCGACGCCGTGCGCCGGGTGCCGGGAGTCAAGGCCGGGGTGCAGTACACCCTGCCGTCGCCGCAGGCCATCGAGCGCGTGCGCGCCGGCGAGCGGCCGCAGCTGAGCACCCGCGACAAGCACACCCGCGAGTGCTTCGTGGTGCTGGAGGAGGACGCCGATGCCGCCGCGGTCGAGCGCGCCATCGTCACCATGCCCGACTACTTCGCCGACTACGACACCTCGGTGAACTTCATCGACGAGGCGACCCTGATGCGCGACCACCGGCGCATGCCCCATGGCGGCTTCGTGATCCGCAGCGGCAACACCAGCGCCGGGCACGCCCAGGTGATCGAGTACTCGCTGCAGCTGGAGAGCAACCCGGAGTTCACCGCCAGTGTGCTGGTGGCCTACGCGCGCGCCGCCTATCGTCTCAATCGGCAGGGCCAGTGCGGCGCCATGACCGCCTTCGACGTGGCGCCCGGCCTGCTGTCGATCAAGTCGCCCGCGCAACTGCGCGAAGAGCTGCTGTAAGCCATGCCGGCGGCGTCCCGTACGACGGGGCGCCGCCGCCGAAGGAGGAATCCATGAGCGACCGACAGTTCATCATCGTGCCGCAGATTTCCAGCTATCCCGGCGCCGAGGCGCGGGCGCGCAAGATCCTGCGCTGGCTCGTCGAGCGCGACATCGTCGAGGCGCGCCTGACGCCCTGCGGCATCGGCGCCGGCGGACTGGGCTACGCCATGGCCGCCGGCGCCGAGCGGGTGCTCGACCTGCCGCCCGGCGTGGCCTTGCCGCTGGGCCGGCCGCGCACCAGCCTGGAGATCGTCACCGAGCGCTGCATCTACATGCCCGAGCGGGGCTTCGCGCGCCGCGCGCGCTGCCCGCAGTGCCGCCGCGAGATCGGCGAGGCGCTGTTCGAGCACCTGGAGGAGTGGATGCCGGGGGAGACCGACAACTTCGAATGCCCCGAGTGCGCCTTCGAGGACGACATCAACGGCTTCGTCTTCGCCCAGCCGTGCGCCTTCTCGGACCTGGGCTTCATCTTCAACAACTGGCCGGGAGAGTATTTCCTGCGCGCCTTCCTCGACGAGTTCGCCGAGCGCCTGGGCTTTCCCATCCGCGTGGTGCGGGTCGAGCTGTAGTAGGCGGCTGTTACCCGTGCGCCGCGCCATGGCCGATACTGCACGGACCTTCACCACCCGACAGGGAGAGAACCATGGCTGCGAAGAAGATCCTCATGCTGGTCGGCGATTACGTCGAAGACTACGAAGCGATGGTGCCGTTCCAGGCCCTGAGCATGGTCGGCCACCTGGTGCATGCGGTGTGTCCGGGCAAGAGCGCCGGGCAGAGCGTGCGCACCGCGATCCACGACTTCGAGGGCGAGCAGACCTACAGCGAGAAGCCGGGGCACAACTTCGCCCTCAATGCCGACTTCGCCGGCGTGCGCGCCGAGGACTACGACGCGCTGCTGATTCCCGGCGGCCGTGCCCCGGAGTACCTGCGCCTGAATGCCGAGGTGATCGCCCTGGTGCAGGCCATGGCCGCCGCCGGCAAGCCGATCGCGGCGGTCTGCCACGGCGCCCAGCTGCTCGCCGCCGCCGGTGTGCTCAAGGGGCGCGAGTGCAGTGCCTACCCGGCCTGCGCCCCGGAGGTCGTCCTGGCCGGCGGGCGCTACGTGGAGATCCCGGTGGACCAGGCGCACAGCGAGGGCAACCTGATCACCGCCCCGGCCTGGCCGGCCCATCCGGCCTGGCTGGCGGCGTTCCTCGCGGCGCTCGGCACCCGTATCGAGCTGTAACCGCGGGGGCTGTCACGCTCCGGCGTGGCAGCCCCTTGGGAGGATGTTCCGCGCCCGTGGCTGCTTGGAAGGGCGCGGAGCGTCCCGAATGGCGTTACCGCACGAGGGCCTGGAAGCGCTCCGGGCAGAGGAGAACCGTCATGTGCGAGCTGTACGTCAAGGCCGACCCGATCCTCTACGAGTCGCGCTCGCGCTCGCTGCGCATCCGCGGCGTGGTCACCACCCTGCGCCTGGAGAACCAGTTCTGGGACATCCTGCGCGAAATCGCCGAGGTCGACGGCATGACCACCAACCAGTTGATCGCCAAGCTCTACGAGGAGGTCATGGACTACCGTGGCGAGGTGGTCAATTTCGCCTCCTTCCTGCGGGTCAGCTGCACCCGCTACCTGGCCCAGCGCCGCGAGCGCGGCGCGGCGTTGAGTCTGGTCGGCGCACGGGTGTCGGGCTAGCCGGGGCTGGGCGAGGCGCCGGCGCGCGTGGGACAATGCCGGCATGTCCCGAGTCCACTGTCCCCGCTGCCAGCGACCGCAGAGCCATTGCCTGTGTCCGCTGATCCCCCGTCTCGCCAGCCGTACCCGGGTGCTGATCCTGCAGCACCCGGACGAAGTGCGCCATGCGCTGAATACCGCGCGCCTGGCGGCCCTGGGGCTGTGCAACGCCGAACTGCGCATCGGCGAGCACTTCCCCGAACTGGAGGCCGAGCTGGCCGGTCGCCAGGTCTGGCTGCTGTTCCCCGGCGCGGCGGCGCTGCGTGTCGAGGCGCTGGCGGGTCAGGCGTGCGGCGAGGAGCGCGTGCTGATCGTTCCGGACGGCACCTGGCGCAAGGCGCGCCGTCTGCTGCACTGCAATCCCTGGCTGGCCGCGCTGCCGCGGCTGAGCCTGGCCGAAGGGCTGGTCAGCCGCTACCGGCTGCGCAAGGCGCCGGGGCCGGGCGCGTTGTCCACCGTGGAGGCGCTGGTGCATTGCCTGAACGCTCTGGAGGGGCAGGGGCGTTTCGACGCGCTGCTGGCACCGTTCGAGGCGCTGATCGACGGGCAGATCGCGGCGATGGGCGAGGAAGTCTACCGGCGCAACCATCTGCGCGAGGCGCCCGAGACGTGAGGCGCCGGCTTCAGCGGCGGGTCTTCTGACGCAGGATGTAGAGCGTCACCAGGCTGGCGCTGCCGAGCATGAACACCCGCGCCGGCAGCAGCGGCACCAGATAGCAGGACAGCAGGATGCTGGCCCACATCAGGCCGATGGCGTAGACCTTGCCCTTGAGCGGGATGCCCTCGCCGTCGAGGTAGTCGCAGATCCACGGGCCGAGGCGGGGGTGGCCGACCAGCCACAGATAGAAGCGCCGCGAACTGCGCACGAAGCAGGCGGCGGCCAGCAGCAGGAAGGGAGTGGTCGGCAGCACCGGCAGGAAGATGCCGGCGATGCCCAGCGCCACGCTCGCCCAGCCGATCCCCAGCAGCAACCAGCGCAGCCAGGGATTACGGGTTTCGACGATCTCGCGCGGCGCCATGCGGCGCCTCTCAGTGCGGGCGCGGCTTGAGCAGGGCGGGCTTCTCTTCCGGCGCCTGGCAGAGCAGGAACAGGGCGGTGAGCAGCTCGGGAATCTGGTCGACCATGCTGTCGACCAGGTCGCGGTCGCGGGCGATCTCGTCGAACTCGGGCTGCTCGTCGAACAGGCCGGAGCCGACCATGATCGGCAGCAGCAGCTCGCTGACCTCGTCCTCGGCGTCCTCGAACCAGACCTCTTCGCGCAGGAACACCCCTTCCATGAAGCCGATGCACCAGCCGCGCAGGTCGGAGTCGTCGGGCACCTCGCCCAGGTCGAGGTCGCAGGGCAGTTCCATGTCCTCGTCGCTGGCCAGCTGACGGCCGATGTGGGCCTTGAGCTGGATGAGGGTGCTCTCGATCTCGACCTTCTCGGCGTCGCTGCGGTAGTGCGGCGCTTCGGCGAACAGCGCGTCGATCCACTCGCGCTCCGGCACCGGATCGGGGCAGATGGACAGCGCGGTCAAATAGCCGTGGGCGGCCACGTAGTCCAGTGCTTCATCGTGCAGATCATCGGCATCGAGGAAGGCTTGCAGGCGGGACAGTTGCTCGGCGAAGGACATCGGGACACTACCTCAGGACGAATGCGACAACGATTGTAGACGAGGCGGCAGGCGCCTGTCAGGCGAACTATGCACGGTGAGTCGGCGGTGCTGGCGTATAATCGCCGGCTCGATTCGGAGGCCTCATGCTCGACTCTGCCCAGCGCATCCTCAAAGACGTATTCGGCTACGACGCCTTCCGCGGCAACCAGGCGCGGATCATCCAGCGTGTCGGCGCGGGCGGCGATGCCCTGGTGCTGATGCCCACCGGCGGCGGCAAGTCGCTGTGCTTCCAGGTGCCGGCGCTGCTGCGCGAGGGTGTGGCGGTGGTGGTCTCGCCGCTGATCGCGTTGATGGACGACCAGGTGGCGACCCTCGACGAACTGGGCGTGGCGGCGGTGGCGCTGAACTCGACGCAGACCCCCGACGAGCAGCGCGAGATCGCCGAGCGGCTGCGTCGCGGCGAGATCAAGCTGCTCTACCTGGCCCCCGAGCGGCTGGTGCAGCCGCGCATGCTGGCTTTCCTGCAGCGCCTGAAGATCGCCTTGTTCGCCATCGACGAGGCGCACTGCGTGTCGCAGTGGGGCCACGATTTCCGTCCCGAGTACCTGCAGCTCGGCCAGCTCGCCGAGCTGTTCCCGCAGGTGCCGCGCATCGCCCTGACCGCCACCGCCGACATGCGCACCCGCGAGGAGATCGCCCAGCGCCTGCACCTGCAGGAAGCCGAGCGCTTCCTCTCCAGTTTCGACCGGCCGAACATCTTCTACCGCATCGTGCCCAAGGATCAGCCGCGCAAGCAGCTGCTGGGCTTCCTCGAGGGTCGCCGCGGCGACGCTGGCATCGTTTACTGCATGTCGCGCAAGAAGGTCGAGGAGCTGGCCAGCTTCCTCGCCGAGCAGGGCTATCCGGCGCTGCCCTACCATGCCGGGCTGCCCAACGAGGTGCGCGCCCACAACCAGCGGCGCTTCCTCAACGAGGAAGGCCTGATCATGGTGGCGACCATCGCCTTCGGCATGGGCATCGACAAGCCCAACGTGCGCTTCGTCGCCCACCTCGACCTGCCCAAGTCGCTGGAGGCCTATTACCAGGAAACCGGTCGCGCCGGTCGCGACGGCCTGCCCTCCGAGGTGTGGATGGCCTACGGCCTGCAGGATGTGCTGTTCCTGCGCCAGATGCTGCAGAGCTCCGAGGGCGACGAGCGGCACAAGCGGGTCGAGCGGCACAAGCTCGAAGCCATGCTGGCGCTGTGCGAGGAAACCCGCTGCCGGCGCCAGGCGCTGCTGGCCTACTTCGACGAGGAGCTGCCCCAGCCCTGCGGGCACTGCGACAACTGCGTCGACGGCGTGGAAACCTGGGACGCCACCGAGGCGGCGCGTCTGGCGCTGTCGGCGATCTACCGCAGCGGCCAGCGCTATGGCGTCGGCCACCTGATCGACCTGCTGCTCGGGCGCGAGACCGACAAGATCCGTGCCCTCGGCCACCAGCACCTGACGGTGTTCGGCAAGGGCAAGCATCTGGCCGAGGCCGACTGGCGCACCCTGTTCCGCCAGCTGGTGGCGCGGGGTCTGGCCGATGTCGATCTCGACGGCTTCGGCGGCCTGCGCCTGACCGATACCTGCCGGCCGCTGCTGCGCGGCGAGGTGAATCTCCAGCTGCGTCGCGATCTCAAGCCGCAGCGCGCTGCCCGCGGTTCGAGCGGGCCGAGCCAGGCCAGCCAGCTGGTGCGCGGCGACGAGCGGCCGTTGTGGGAGGCGCTGCGCACCCTGCGCCGCAAGCTGGCCGAGGAGCACAGCGTGCCGCCCTACGTGATCTTCCCCGACGCCACCTTGCTGGAGATGCTGCGCAGCCAGCCGCAGTCGCTGGCCGACATGGCGCGGGTCAGTGGCGTCGGTGCGCGCAAGCTGGAGCGCTACGGCCAGGCCTTCCTCGATGTGCTCACCGACAGCCCCGAGGCGCCGGCCACGCCGCCGCCGGTGGCCGACCTGCGCCACGAGCTGGTCAGCCTGGCCCGTTCGGGGATGACTCCGGCGCAGATTGCCCGCCAGCTCGACTGCAGCGAGAAGAACGTCTACAGCCTGCTGGCCGAGGCCATCGCCCGCCAGCAACTGACGCTGGAGGAGGCGCTGGACCTGCCCGAGGAGCTGCTCGGCGAGATCCACGACGCCTTCCTTGACGGCGACGGCGAGCTGCCGCCGGTGGCGGCTATCGCCGAGGCATTCGCGGCGCGCGTGCCGCTTGGTGTGCTGTATTGCGTGCGCGCCGCCCTGGAAGCCGAGCTGGGTGGCTGAGGGCGGCGCGGACGGCGGGGTCAGATGCCCTGCGGCAGCTCCTCGCCGCCGAGCGCCTCGATCAGCTGCGGCAGGAACTCGACGAAGGTCAGCATCATCAGGGCGAAGCTGGCGTCCTGCTGGGCCAGGGCGTCCTCGCCGCCGTCCTGCTCGGCCTGCTCCTGCAGCAGGTCCTCGAAGCGCAGACGCTTGAGCGCCAGCTTGTCGTCGATCAGCAGCGACAGCTTGTCGGTCCAGGCCACGCCGAGCTTGGTCACCACCTTGCCGGCGGCCAGGTGGTTCTGCACTTCGTCGCTGCCCAGGTCCTGGCGCTTGCAGCGTACGATGCCGCCATCCTCGTGGGTATCGCGCAGCTCGCACTCGTCGAGCAGGTATAGGCCGTTGCTGGCCTGCTGGTTTTTCAGCCAGTCGGTGAAGGTCGCCATCGGCGCGACCTTCACCGCCAGCGGGCGCACCGGCAGGCTGCCGAGGGCATCGCGCAGGGCGGACAGCAGCTCCTCGGCTTTCTTGGCGCTACCGGCGTCGACCAGCACCAGGCCGTGCTTGGGCGCGATCGCGGCGCGAGTCACCTGGCGGCGGATGAAGGCGCGCGGCAGCAGGGTCTGGACGATCTCGTCCTTGAGCTGGTCGCGTTCCTTCTTGTAGACCTTGCGCATCTGTTGCGCTTCGATCTCCTCGATTTTCTCGGCCAGCGCCTCGCGCACCACGCTGCCGGGCAGGATACGTTCTTCCCTGCGTGCGGCGATCAGGTAGAAGTCCTGGCTGACGTGCGCGAGCGGGGCGTCCGGTCCCTTGCCCAGCGGGGCAACGAAGCCATAGGTGGCCAGCTCCTGGCTGGCGCAGCTGCGCGCCGGCTTGCCGCTCAGGGCGGTCTCCAGAGTTTCGGCATCCAGTTGCAGATCCTGGGTCAGGCGGTAGACGAGCAGGTTGCGGAACCACATGGCGGCTGGTAACTCCTTGAGCAAAGGAGCGCATTATTCCCCCTGGCGCGCCGGCAGGCCACCGCGTTGTGCGCCAAGTCGTTGCTGTCTTTGAAATTTTTTCAAAAAACGCTTGCCAAGGCGGAGTGCCCTCCATAGAATGCGCACCACTTCGAGAGCAAACGCAAACATGCGAATGCAACTGAATGGGTGATTAGCTCAGCTGGGAGAGCATCTGCCTTACAAGCAGAGGGTCGGCGGTTCGATCCCGTCATCACCCACCACTCTCGAGGTTACGCGCGGCGGTAGTTCAGTCGGTTAGAATACCGGCCTGTCACGCCGGGGGTCGCGGGTTCGAGTCCCGTCCGCCGCGCCATTTTCTACAAGACCCTAAGTGACATGAAACACACAGAAACTCAGGTGCCACACGGCATGCTGGGTTTTTTGCGTTTTTGGTCTGCGCTTTTCCTGGCGTGGCGGTGCCGTTGGCGGCCTGTTAAGCTCGCCTACTCCGAGTTGCCCGCTGCGGCATCACCATTAAGGAACATGCATGAAACATCATCGCTTGGCCGCTGCGGTGGCTCTGGTTGGCCTGGTTCTGACCGGCTGCGACTCCCAGTCGGCGAAAAAGGAACTGGAGCTGAAGACCCCGGCCCAGAAGGCCTCCTACGGCATCGGCCTGAACATGGGGCGCAGCCTGGCGCAAGAGGGCATGGACGACCTGGATGCCCAGGCCGTTGCTCTCGGCATCGAGGATGCCGTGGCCAAGAAGGAACAGCGTCTGACCGACGAGCAGCTCATGGAGGCGTTCAGCTTCCTGCAGCAGCGCGCCGAGGAGCGCATGGCGGCCATCGGCGACGAGAACGCCAAGGCCGGCAAGAAGTTCCTGGAAGACAACGGCAAGCGCGAGGGTGTGGTCACCACCGCGTCCGGTCTGCAGTACGAGGTGGTCAAGAAGGCCGAGGGTGCCCAGCCCAAGCCTGACGACGTGGTGTCGGTTCACTACGAAGGCAAGCTGATCGACGGCACCGTGTTCGACAGCTCGATCCAGCGCGGCGCACCCATCGATCTGCCGGTTGGCGGCGTGATCCCCGGCTGGGTCGAAGGTCTGCAGCTGATGCACGTCGGCGAGAAGTACAAGCTGTACATTCCCAGCGAGCTGGCCTACGGCGCGCAGAGCCCGAGCCCGGCGATTCCGGCCAACTCGGTGCTGATCTTCGATCTGGAGCTGCTGAGCATCCAGGGTCAGGGCCAGTAAGCTTCCGTCTGCCACCACCAGCGCCCCGTTTGTCGGGGCGTTGTCGTATCTATGGCCAGGGTTTTCGCCGGTTTCAGGTCTTGCCAGCGACAGTGTGTCGCAGGTTTATACACATCGCACAGATCCGCGGCGGTGCTGTCAAGAGCGCTGTGGCGGCCCTCCGGGTTCAGGTTAAATTTCTGATTTGTAAAGACTTTTTTGGCTGAGCAAAAAATGCCCGATCTGTCTGGAGGCCGCATGCAGCGGGGCCTGGCGGGAGTCTTCCCGGCATTGTTAACAAGCTTATCCACAGCTTTGGTGGATAACGCCCAGCAGCCCGCCTGGCATGGGCATGGGCCGGGAGAAAGGCGTGAACAAGGCGCTTGGCGCGGTGGCGCCGGCAGACTCAAGCTACGCACGCGCTGTTAAGATTGGGTGACTGGTGAGGAGTGCGAACGCAATGAATGTGCAAGTGATCGAGCGCGACGGGCAGCCGGAATACGCGGTGCTGGCCTGGGCGGAATATCTGCAGTTGCTGGCCGAGGCCGGGCGTCGGCAGCCGGAGAGTCGCGCAGCGGCCGAGCCGGCGGCGGGGCCGGTCTTCGAGCTGGCCCGACTGGCCGAGTGGCGCGAGGCGCGCGGGCTCAGCCAGGAGCAACTGGCGCGGGCGGTGGGCATCAGCCCGCACTACCTGGGCATGATCGAGCGTGGCGAGCGGCAGCCGGACCAGGCCATCGGCCGGGCCCTGGAGCGTCATTTCGCCCGTCCGCAGGAGTGATGCCGAGTTGAGCCTGCGGATCAGCCGCCAGCACTGGCAGGGGTTGCTGGCGGCCCTAGACGAGGCGCGCCGGCAGCGCCACCTGCTGACCTATCGCTCGTTGATCGAGCGCCTGCAACTGCCGGCCCCCGCCATGGCGACGCTGGCGGCGGCGCTGGAGCACCTGGCGGCGCTGGATGCTCGGGCCGGCCTGCCGCTGCGCAGTGCGTTGGTGATCAGCCAGGGGGCCAGCCGTCTGCCGCGCCCGGGGTTCTTCGAGTGCGCCGAGCGCCTCGGGCGCTTCAGCGGCCCGCCCGACGGCATGGCGGCTGCGGCCTGGCATGCCGCCGAGGTCGCCCGGGTGTTCGCCTTCGAGTTCAGCGAGGCATCCTCATGACGTCCCGTTACTGGCGCCTGCGTGCCGCCTGCGGTTACGCCCTGGCGCGCTACCTGTTCCGCTGGTCGTGGCTGCTGCGCCAGCCACGCGCCTGGCGCTGGATGGAGGGGCAGTTCGCGCGCATGGCGCACCTCGGCGATGGCGGGGCCCAGGACTTCTACGGCCATGTGCTGCTGTTTCGCGGTCAGGGACTGGGCGCGCGCGAGGAGGGCTTGCGTCTGCTGCGTTTGGCGGCCGATCAGGGGCAGGCCAAGGCGGCTTTCCAGCTCGGCGTGCAGGCGCTCAAGGGCGATCTGGCGCATGCGCCCGATGCCCTCGAGGCGCGGCGGCGCTGGGAGCAGGCCGCTGCTGCCGGCCATCCGCTGGCGGCGCACAAGCTGGCCGAGCTGCTGATGCAGGGCGCGCCGGGGCTGCCGGCCGATGCATCGGCTGCCGAGCACTACGCGGCGCTGGCGCGCCGCCTCGGCCTGTAGGCTTCCTCAGGCACTTTTCGGCAGCGGCATGGCCGCCTCGCAGACCGGCTGCGCCTGCGGCCGGCCGAGCAGATAGCCCTGCACCAGATCGACGCCCATGCCCTGCAAGGTCTGCAGCTCGCCGAGCAGCTCGACCCCCTCGGCGATCACCCGCGCGCTGGCGGCGCGAGCCATGCGCAGGATCGAGCCGACGAACTCGCGCTTGAGCGGGTCGAGGTGGATGCCGTCGATGAAGTGGCGGTCGATCTTGACGATGTCCGGGCGCAGCTCCGACCACAGGCGCAGGCTGGAGTAGCCGGCGCCGAGGTCGTCGAGGGCGATCGAGAAGCCCATGGTGCGGTAGTGGCGCAAGGCACGGTCGAGCAGGCCGAAGTCCTCGATCGGGGTCTGCTCGGTCAGCTCGATCACCACCCGCGAAGGCTCGATGCCGCAGGCCTGGAGGATCTGCAGGGTGCGGCCCGATTCGTGGCCCGGCTCCAGCAGCGACTCGGGCGAGACATTCAGGTACAGGGTGCCGGGCAGTTGCAGGCGGCCGAAGGCCTGGCAGGCCTTGCCGCGGCAGGCGACTTCCAGCTCGCTCAGGCGGCCGGCCCGGCGCGCCAGGGCGAACAGGGCCAGCGGCGAGTGCAGGGGCGAGTTGGACGGGCCGCGGCTCAGGGCCTCGAACCCGTGGATGCGGCGACTGGCGAGCGAGAAGATCGGCTGGAACAGGGTGCTGAGCTGATCCTGGGCGATGATCCTGTCCAGGTTTCCAAGTTGCTCGGTGATGGTCATGCGGTGCTCGTCAGTCAGTGAAAAGGTGCCCCGCATCACGCGGGGCACCTGAATTTCACGACTAAATTGTGACGAGCTTATGACAGCCTGCCACCCCGAGGGGTGGCAGGCGTGCCTCAGTGGCGCGCCACGACCGCGTTGAGGTTGAGGTAATCCAGGAGGATGCGTCCCGACTCGGCGAGGAAGGCGTCCTTTTCCGGCGCCAGGGTTTCCTCTTCCGCGGCCAGCGCTTCCTCGTCCTCGACCTTCAGCTCCTTGAGCAGCGGCTCGCCCTTGGCGCTGCGCCGTGCGTTTTCCAGGCTCAGCTGGCGCTCCTCAATGGCGCGCTGCTCGGCGCGGCGACGCGTCTCGTTGAGGCTGACCCGGGTGTCCTGCATCAGCTGCTGGGACAGTTCCAGGCTGCGGCGGGCGAAGATGAAGTCCGGGTCCTGCGCGGTGCGGGTGGCATGTCGGGCCTTGAGTTCGGCGAGGAACGGCTGGAACGGATCGCGCTCGGGGTTGACCGCCGGGGAGATGCGATCCCAGGGCATGGCCGCCGGCAGGGCGCTTTCGCCGATCTCCTGAGTGTCGAAGGTGGCCGGGTAGGGGATGTCGGGCAGCACGCCCTGGTGTTGGGTGCTCTGTCCGGACACGCGATAGAACTTGGCCAGGGTCAGCTTGAGTTCGCCGTGGTTGAGCGGCTGGATGCTCTGCACGGTGCCCTTGCCGAAGGTCTGCCCGCCCAGTACCAGGGCGCGGTGGTAGTCCTGCATGGCACCGGCGAAGATCTCCGAGGCCGAGGCCGACAGGCGATTGACCAGCACCGCCATCGGACCATCGTATTCGACGCCCTGGCTGTCGTCGGTCAGCACGTCGACGCGGCCGT